>WNFX01007658.1_pt1 | contig 10110 bp, 7 predicted proteins | sample 5400111 | NCBI WGS metagenome assembly WNFX01 (sample SAMN13153363, study PRJNA577476) | soil metagenome | isolation source: 40 cm soil or saprolite under grassland replicate 1 | place: USA:California | collected 2016-06-15 | reverse complement strand
CCAGGTGCAGCAGCCGCTGGCGGTAAGCCACCCGCAGCGCGGCGGGCAGGGCGGCGTCCGGCCCGGCCCGCTGCCCGGCCGCCACCGGCTCCCGGGCGCCGGGATCCGCGCCGACGGCGGTCAGCAGCGCGGAGCGCAGCTCCCCGGCGGACGGGCAGGCCAGCGGCTCCGCGCCGCGCAGCAGCCGCCAGCCTTCCGGGTGCCGGGCCAGGTGGTCGCCGAGCGCGGCACTGGCCCCCAGCACCAGGGCCAGCCGCCGGGCCAGGTCGGCGTCCTGGTGCAGGGCGGTGAGCAGCTCGGTGTCCCTGGGCATCCGGGCCAGGGCCGCGAGCGCGAGATCCGGGTCGGCCGCGGCGGCGAGCGCCGTCATCAGCCCGGCGTCGCCGGAGTCGATGTCGAGCGCGAGATCCCCGCCCGCCAGCCGCTCGGCCTGGGCGGGGTCGGCGAACCCCATCCTGGCCAGCCGGGCGCCCAGCGTGGTCCGGCGCGGCATGCTCACGCTTGCACACGGTAGCGGCCCGGGCGGCGTGGTGCGAGGCGCCGCCGCCCGGCCCGGCGGCGGATGCCGCCCGGCCCGCCCGGGGACGCGCGTCAGGACCCGGGCACGGCGGCCTGGGCGGGCTCGCGCCGTTCTGTACTCTCCCGCGGGTCGGTGATGGTGGTGACCGTGCCGGGGGAAGGTCGGTGTGGTGCGCGATGGTGTAGAAGCGGACCTCGTGGCCGTCGGGGTCGTGCGGTCTTCTGGGCCCGGATGGCCGAGGACGGGTTGCTCGGCCCCGCCGCCGACCTGACCTGGCTGATCGACACCACCAGCATCCTGGCCGCGGCCGAAACCTACCTGCTGGTCACCCGCACGACCGGATGGGACCTCGACGCGTACGAGGGCTGGCTGATCCGCACCTTCAGCCAGCTGACGGCCTCCCCGGCCTGGTAAGGGTCCCGCACGGTCAGGGGCTCAGCATGATCTCTGCCTGCCGCAGGTGGCCCGCCCCGCCCGCCACGACCGCCACAACCGCCAGGACCAGCCTGGCCCGTTCGCCCTCCAGCTCCACGGTGGTGCTGGTCTCCCCGTTACCGGCCCGGAAGACGCCTGGGCGGCACCGGCCGGCCCAGGCACCCGCCATCCGGAACTGGCGCAGCAGCAGGGCGGTGTCCACCTCGCCGGACACCGGCAGGGCCCGCGGCCAGTCGCGGGCACCGGAGTTCAGCAGGGAGACAAGGGAATCCAGCACCCGTCCCAGCGGGGCGTCCGGGGCCGGCGGCACGGCCAGCGTGAGCGACTGGACCCGCGGGTGACGCTCCGGGGTGAGCCTCAGCTCGGCCTGGATCACCCCGTCTTCGCCGCGCAGCCACCACCGGCAGTGCGCGGGCGAGTCGAACTCGGGTTGCCGCCTCTTGTCCTGGCCGAACCCCCCGATCCGCTTCACGATCACATCGATCCTGCGGCGGCGCTCCGGGTAGGGCTCATCCTGGGCGACGTTCTCCGAGAACAGCCGGTCCGCCCGCGCGTGGTTCCAGGTGTGCAGGAGCCTGTTCACCTCCTGCTGCGCGGCCAGCGTCTCCGGCCATGGCCGGGCCGGGGCCGTCACGTAACCCGCGGTGGCCGGCCCGTCCGCCGCCGGGGTGGGCGCCGCCTGCCGCAGGGCGGCGTCGAGCAGGTCGGCGGCCAGCGTGGACGCGGCGGCGTAGGTGCTGTTCGCCAAGACGATCACGCCGATCCCGGTCTCGGGGTGCCAGCGCATGTTGCTGCCGAACCCCGGGTAGCCGCCGCTGTGGCTGGTGATCCGCCCCCGGACCGGGTGCTCCTCCACAAACAGCCCGAACCCGTAGCCCACCGGGCCGCCCTCGGCCGGATCGCCCGGCAGGCGGGCCAGCGGCGGCGGCGTCAGCGTCACCTGGGGCAGCTGCATCTCCCGCCTGGTGGCGCGCGCCAGCGGGTGCGCACCGCCGGTGCCCGGCTCACCGGGCGGGAACGCGCCGGTGAAACCGCTCACCCAGCGGGCCAGATCGGTCACGCAGCTGAACACACCGCCCATCGGGGCGAAGGCCCCGCGGCCGTCCGGTGCGAGCTCGTCCCACCCGCCCGGCCCGTGCCGGTAACCGCGGGCCAGCTGCCGGGCATCGAATTCCGCCGCCTCGAACCCGCTGCGGGTCAGGCCGAGTGGGCGGAGCAGCCGGTCCCGCACGAACTCGTGATAGGGCTGGCCGGTGGCCGCGGTGATGACCCGGCCGAGGATCGCGTAACCGAGGTTGGAGTACTCGAACCGGGTCCCGGGCGCCCAGGCGAAGCTCAGGCCGCGGGCCAGGAAGGCGGAGAACTCAGCCAGCGGCAGCCCCTGCTGCCGGTCCCCCCAGGGATCGTCGGTCGGGAACCCGGCCGTCATGGTGAGCAGGTGCCGGAGGGAGACCCGCGGCGAGTCGGGGCTCGGCAGCGCCAGGCCGCGCAGCTCGGGCACGAACTCTTCGGCGGGGTCATCCAGGGCCAGCCGGCCGTCGTCCCGCAGCGCCAGCACCGCCGCCGCCGTGAAGCTCTTGGTCATCGAGGCGATCCGGAAGACCGTCCCGGCGTCGGGCGTGGGCCCGCCCAGCCATCGCTCCCCCCACCCGCCGGAATGCACCAGCCGGCCCCCGGCGACGATCCCGTAGGCCACCCCCGGCTGCCCGCCGCGCCGCTGGAAGCCTTCGGCCAGATCATCCACGGCCGCGAACTGATCGGGCATGCTCACCTCCGAATCGGCGGGCGGTCAAAGCCGCGGGCTGACGCCCATCATGCTCCGCGGTTGCCACGGCCGCCCTCCCGCACGGCCTGCGTGATCGCCCGGGCCACGGCCTCCGCGGCGGCCACCTCGACCAGGTCGGCCAGGGCAGGAACCGGCGCCGTCCCGGCCGTCCCGGCCGGCGCTACCGCCCCGGTGGCCAGGCAGAAGATGGTATCGCCGTCATATCTGGTGTGGGCCGGCCGCACCGCACGGGCGATGCCGTCATGCGCGACCGCGGCTACCCGGTTCGCCTGTTCCCTGGTCAGTTCGGCGTCGGTGACGACCACCCCGATCGTGGTGTTCGCGCCAGCCACCGGGCCCGCCGCGCCCTCTCCCGGCCCGCCGTCTCCCGGGGCCGGCCCGCCCTCCCGCGGCGCCAGCGGCGCGGCCCACTGATGGCGCTCGTCGTCCCAGATCCCGCCGACACTGTTGGCGACCATGACCGCCGCGACGGTCGCGGCGCCCGCGGGCGCGCTGGCGATCCCCATACCACCGGGGCGTGGCTGCCCGCCGCTGGCCTTGGCGACGGTCGCGCCGGTGCCGGCGCCGACCGCCCCCACCGCCGGGTGAGCCGTGGCCGCCCGGCAGGCGGCGTAGCCGGCGGCCGCGTCCGGCCGGGCTCGCGGGTCCCCGGTGAGCAGGTCGAAGATGACGGCCCCGGCCACGATCGGCACCCGGGCCGGGCCGATCGCGAATCCGACGCCGTGCTCTTCGAGGTAGCGCATGACGCCATCGGCCGCGGCCAGGCCGAACGCGCTGCCGCCGGTCAGCAGGATGGCGTGCGCCCGCTCGGCGACCATGCCTGGCCGGAGCTCGTCGGTGCCCAGGGTGCCCGGTGCCCCGCCGCGCACGTCCACGCCGGGCACGGCGCCGCCCGGCACCAGCACGACCGTGCAGCCGGTGCGGCCCGCCGCGTCGGTCCAGTGGCCGACCGACACGCCACCGGGCAGCCGGGCCGCGGCCCCGGGGTGGTTCGCCATCACGTCCGCCTCCTGGCGCCGGCCGCAGGCACGCCGGAAACCGTCCCGCGGTACCGGTCAATGATCGCCGGTCCGGCCCCGGCCGCCACCGCCGGGGCGTGGTGGTGAGGCGGCCCGCCCGCCGGTCTAGAGCATGGGCAGGTAACGATCCAGCTCGAAGGCGGTGACCTGGTGGCGGTACTCGCGCCACTCCTCGCGCTTGTTGCGCAGGAAGAAGTCGAAGACGTGCTCACCGAGGGTCTCCGCCGCCAGCTCGCTGCTCTGCATGACGGAGATCGCCTCGTCCAGGCTCTGCGGCAGCGGGTCGATCCCGAGGGCACGGCGCTCGGCCGGGGTGAGCGCCCACACGTCGTCCTCGGCGCCGGGCGGCAACTGATAGCCCGCCTCGATCCCCTTCAGCCCGGCGGCCAGGATCAGCGCGAACGCCAGGTAGGGATTGCAGGCCGAGTCCAGCGACCGGAACTCGATCCGGGTCGCGTTCCCCTTCTGCGGCTTGTACATGGGCACCCGCACCAGCGCCGAACGGTTGTTGTGCCCCCAGCAGATGTAGGCGGGGGCCTCGCCGCCGGCCCCGGCTCTGCTTCCGGCGGCCCCCCAGAGCCGCTTGTAGGAGTTCACCCACTGGTTGCAGACGGCGGTGATCTCGGCGGCGTGCTTGAGCAGCCCGGCGATGAACGCCCGGCCCAGCTTGGACAGCTGGAACTCCGCGCCCGGCTCGAAGAACACGTTGCGGTCGCCCTCGAACAGGGACATGTGCGTGTGCATGCCCGAGCCGGGGTGCTCGGTGAACGGCTTGGGCATGAACGAGGCGTACACCCCCTGCTGGAGCGCGACCTCCTTCATGACCAGCCGGAACGACATGATGTTGTCGGCGGTGGACAGCGCGTCCGCGTAGCGGAGGTCGATCTCCTGCTGCCCGGGTGCGCCCTCGTGGTGGCTGAACTCCACCGAGATGCCCATCGACTCCAGCATCTGGATGGACACGTGCCGGAAGTCGTGTGCGATGCTGTGCGGGGTGTGGTCGAAGTAGCCGCCTGAGTCGATCGGCCGCGGCTTGGCCCCCGGCTCGGGCTTCTCCTTCAGCAGGAAGAACTCGACCTCGGGATGGGTGTAGAAGGTGAATCCCAGCTCGGCGGCATGGCCGAGCGCCCGCTTGAGCACCCACCGGGGGTCGGCGTAGGACGGGCTGCCGTCCGGCATCAGGATGTCGCAGAACATCCGGCCGACCCCGGACTCGCCTCGCCAGGGCAGCAGCTGGAACGTGGACGGGTCCGGCTTGGCGATCATGTCCGCCTCGTAGACCCGGGCGAAGCCCTCGACCGCCGACCCGTCGAAGCCGATCCCCTCGGCGAACGCGCCCTCCAGCTCGGCCGGGGCGACCGCGACCGACTTGAGGAACCCGAGCACATCCGTGAACCACAGCCGGACAAAACGGATGTCCCGCTCCTCAAGCGTCCGGAGCACGAACTCTTCCTGTCGGTCCATGACTGCCTATCCTCACAGGTGCCGGGGGCAGAGCGTGGCAGCCGCGGGTGCACGGTACCCCCGCCATCAGGCCACGGTTCCCCCAGTCTGCCGCGCCCGTGTTTCCTGCGGGTTACATGACTCGCCGCCAGTAGCATCGGCAGCACGCCGGGCAACCCGGCAGGCGGGGGAGGTGGTGGGAATGGAATACCGCTTCCGGCCGCCGGCCGCGCGCCCGGAGGACCGCGGCGCGCCGCCGCCGCGGTCCCGGCGCGACACCGCCGACGGGATGATCATCGAGCGGGATGTCGCGGTTCCCGTCCGGGGCGGCGTCACCGTCTACGCGGACGTCTTCCGGCCCGCGGACGAGCGGCCAACGCCCCCGCTGATCGCCTGGAGCCCCTACGGCAAGCATGCGGGAAGCCAGGTCACCGAGCGGTACCCGGACGGCGGCGTGGGGGCCGGCCAGCTGTCGGAGTACGCCGCCTTCGAGTCACCCGATCCCGTCTACTGGACGGCCCGTGGTTACGCGGTAATCAACGCCGACATCCCCGGATCCTGGCACTCGGGCGGCAACGCCACCTTCCTCTCGCCGGAGGAGGCCGCATGCGGCCACGACTTCATCGAGTGGGCCGCGGCCCAGCCATGGAGCAACGGGAAGGTCGGCATGTCCGGCGTCTCGTACCTGACCTCGGCGCAGTGGTCCATCGCCGCCACCAATCCCCCGCACCTGGCCGCCATCAACCCGTGGGAGGGCTGGAGCGACACCTACCGGGAGGTGGCCCGTCACGGCGGCATCCCGGAGACCTACTTCTGGCCCTACATCGGCCAGCGGTGGGGCTGCGGGACGCAGCTGGTGGAGGATCTGGCGGCCGAAACCGCCGAGCACCCTCTGTTCGACGGCTTCTGGGCCAGCAAGGCCGCCGACCTGGCCAAGATCACCGCGCCCGCCTTCGTCGTCGCCAGCTGGTCCGACCAGGGCCTGCACACCCGGGGCACCTTTGAGGGCTTCAAGAAGATCAGCTCGCCGCGCAAATGGCTCGACGCCCACGGCGGCAAGAAGTGGGGGTACTACTACGCACCCCAGAGCCTGCGGCGCCAGCAGGCGTTCTTCGATCACTTCCTCAAGGGCGCCGACACCGAGGTGAACGGGTGGCCGGCGGTGAGCTACGAGGTCCGCGATCGCCCGGGCGCCGGCGCCAGGAAACACGCGGACGGCTGGCCGCTGCCGGGCACCTCATACGAGCGGCTGTTCCTCGACGCCGGGACGGGAAGCCTGCGGCGCGACGCCCCGGCCGGCGGCGGATCGGTCTCCTACGACAGCGAACGGGCCGGCCGGGGCCGCGGCCGGGCCACCTTCGACCTGCGGTTCGAGACCGCCGCCGAACTCGTCGGCCACGCCAAGCTGCGGGTCTGGATGTCCGCACCCGAGGCCGACGACCTGGATGTGTTCGTCGCCCTGCAAAAGCTCGACCGCTACGGCGACCGGGTCGGCTTCCCCTTCTACGCGGTCTTCGAGGACGGCCCGGTCGCGCTGGGCTGGATCCGGGCCTCCCACCGGGAACTCGACGAGCAGCGGTCCACCCCCTGGCAGCCCGTCCTCGCCCACCAGCGGGAGCTCAGGCCACGGCGCGCTGAGATCGTCCCGCTCGACATCGAGCTCCTGCCGTCGGGCACCCGCTTCGGGCCCGGTGAGACGCTGCGGCTGGTCATCCAGGGCAAGGACATCTACCGTCAGCCGCGGCCGCTGGTGCAGGCCCGGCACGACGACTCGGTCAACCGGGGGCCGCACCTGATCCACACCGGCGGCCGGTTCGACTCGCACCTGCTCATCCCCCGGGCGCCGGGCTGAGGCGCGGGAGCCCGGGCCGCCCGCCGGGCCATCCCAGACCCATGGTCCCCCCGATCCGGGCCGGAGGGCCAGAGCCGCGGTGCCCCTGGGGCCTGGGCGGGATGGCGGCCGCCGCCCGCATAGGCTGAGAGCGTGCCCAGGCTCAGGATCGCTCTCGCCCAGATCAACTCCACCGTGGGGGACCTGGAGGGGAACTCGGCAGCCATCATCGAATGGACCCGCCGCGCCGCGGAACGCGGCGCCCGCCTGGTGGTCTTCCCCGAGATGATGCTCACCGGCTACCCGGTGGAAGACCTCGCCCTGCGCGCGTCGTTCATCGACGCGTCGATCGAGGCTCTTTCCGCGACCACGGCCCGGCTCGCGGATCAGGGGCTCGGCGGCGTCGCGGTCGTCACCGGGTACCTCGGCCGCCACGTCGGCCCTCCGCCGCGGTACGGCCAGCCCGCCGAGGGCGCACTGAACGCGGCGGCGCTGCTGCACGGTGGCCAGGTGATGGTCACCTCGGCCAAGCACCACCTGCCCAACTACGGCGTGTTCGACGAGTACCGCTACTTCCTGCCCGGCGACCGGCTGCCGGTGTTCCGCCTCCCGTGCGGGGAGCCTGGGCAGGCGGAGCCCGCCGTCGACGTGGCGACCGCCATCTGTGAGGACCTGTGGCAGGACGGCGGCCCGGTGGCGGTCGCCCGTCAGGCGGCGGCGGGGCTGCTGGTCGTCCCCAACGCCTCCCCCTACGAGCGCGGCAAGGACAGCGAGCGGCTGGACCTGTGCGTGCGCCGCGCACGTGAGGCGGGCGCCACCCTGGCCTACGTCAACATGATGGGCGGCCAGGACGAGCTCGTGTTCGACGGCGACTCCATCATCGTGGACGCCAGTGGCCGGCTGCTCGCCCGCGGGCCGCAGTTCGAAGAGGCACTGATCGTCGCGGATCTTGACCTGGCGGCGGCCGGCCCCGGTGCCCCGCCGGCGGACGCGGCCGCCGACGCCCACGACGGCACGACGATGATGATCCACCGGGTCAGCGTGCCGGTGGACCCCGCGCTGCTCACGGATTCCGCACCGTCGGCGGACCCCGCCGGCTCCGGCCCGGGCCCGGTGTGGCCGCGGCTGGAACCGCTGGCGGAGGTCTACGCGGCGCTGGTGACCGGGGTGCGGGACTACGTGCGCAAGAACCGCTTCCGCTCGGTCATCCTCGGCCTGTCGGGGGGGATCGACTCCGCGCTGACCGCCACCATCGCAGCCGACGCGATCGGCCCCGACCCCGTGCATGTGGTGCTCATGCCCAGCCGGCACTCGTCCGGGCATTCGGTGGCCGACGCCGAGGACCTCGTCAAGCGGCAGGGCCTGCACGCGCGCACGGTGGCGATCCAGCCGGCGGTGGACGCCTTCCAGGCCGACCTTCAGGCGGGAGGGCTGGCCGCCGAGAACCTCCAGGCCCGGGTGCGCGGCGTCATCCTCATGACGCTGTCCAACTCCGAGGGCCACCTGGTGCTGACGACCGGCAACAAGAGCGAGATCGCCACCGGCTACTCCACCCTGTACGGCGACTCGGCGGGCGGGTTCGGGCCGATCAAGGACGTGCCGAAGACGCTGGTCTGGGATCTGGCGCGGTGGCGCAACGAGGAGGCGGCCCGGCGCGGGCAGGCCCCGCCCATCCCGGAGAACTCGATTCTCAAGCCACCGAGCGCCGAGCTCGCCCCCGGCCAGCTCGACACCGACACGCTGCCCGACTACGCGGTGCTGGACGCCGTGCTCGAGGACTACGTGGTGGAGGACATGGGTGCGGCCGAGCTCGTCGCCGCCGGGCACGATCCCGCCCTGGTGGACCGGGTGATCGCGATGGTGGATCACGCCGAGTACAAGCGCCGCCAGTACCCGCCCGGCCCGAAGATCACCCCGCGCAACTTCGGCCGCGACCGCCGCCTGCCGATCACCAACCGCTGGACCGAGCCACGCCGCAGCTGACCCGGCATCAGGCCCCGGTGGCGGAGCTCCGGGTCGCGGCCGAACAGCCTCGCCCGGTCCTTTCCCTGTGCCCGGCCCGTTCCATTCCGATGCCACCGTGTCCCGTCGTCACGACCTCGGTGCAGGCTCCTCGATACGCGCACGATAACGGGCCCGAGAGACGACGACGTCCCGCCGGCCCGGCGGCCTCGGCGGGCCTGGGCAGTTACCCCCGCGACGGCTCGTCGTCGCCGTACGAGTCGTGCCACCTCCACCACGTGTACGGCGGGGTCTGGGGGTAGCCCTCGGGCGAGTCCTCCCACTCCTCCTGCCGACCGAGCGCGGTGATGTCCAGGTAAGTCCAGGTGCTGCCCATCGCCTCGTCGCCACGGTTGTTGACGAAGTAGGCGCGGAACACCCGGTCGCCGTCACGGATGAACGCGTTCGTGCCGTGCCATTCGTCCACGCCGAAGTCGGCGTCGAACCCGTCGGTCATGGTGTACCAGGGCATCGTCCAGCCCATCCGCGCCTTCACCCGCGCGATGTCCGGCTGCGGCGCGCGCGAGGCGAAGACGAGGGTGGTGTCACGGGCGTTCAGATGGGCGAGGTGGGCGACCTGATCGGCGACCAGGGAACAGCCGGGGCACGCGTGCTCGGGCCAGCCGTACACGCCGGGCTCGAAGAAGGCGCGGTAGACGATCAGTTGACGCCGGCCCGCGAACAGGTCGAGCAGGCTCGCCCGGCCCTCGGGTCCGTCGAACGCATACTCCTGGTCCACCGCCACCCACGGCATCCGCCGGCGCTCCGCGGCCAGTGCGTCCCGGGCGTGGGTCACCTCCTTCTCCTTCACGAGCAGCTGCTGGCGCGCCGCCTCCCACTCCTGCGGCGTGACGATCGGGGGGGTCTTCATTGTGCTGTCCGCCTTTCGGTTCAGGTTCGCGCTCACGCGCTCTGCCGGGGTCCGGTCGTGAATCTGTGATCAGTCATGGTGTCCTCGGGTTTGGTGGAGTTCGGTGGTGGGGGGCTCGCGGGCGGTCCGGTCGAGGTGGCCGGTCAGCGCGCCGAGCGGGCTGTCCCAGTCGCGGGCCAGCGCGGCCAGGAACTGCTGCGCCAC
>WNFX01018214.1_pt1 | contig 10111 bp, 9 predicted proteins | sample 5400111 | NCBI WGS metagenome assembly WNFX01 (sample SAMN13153363, study PRJNA577476) | soil metagenome | isolation source: 40 cm soil or saprolite under grassland replicate 1 | place: USA:California | collected 2016-06-15 | reverse complement strand
CATAGCGCGTATGCGTGGCTCCAGGCCAGACACGATAGACAAAACCGAGCTGCTTCACGTGTTGGAGCCGGAGAAAAGCAGGAGTACTGATCAATTTCTCTTCACGGGGACCAAGTGGGATCAAAGCATACAGGCTATCGCGCACGGTAGTGACTGGTTGTTCATCCGGCAACAGTGGAAAGCCATGAACCCTCTCCATCCAATCTTTTCCCGGCTGAATAACATCGCCTGCCACGCCGGGTGGTTGCCGTCTGGTGCGGGCATTTCTAGGACGCTCTTCCTTTATACTCATACCTGGATTGTAGCATGTGAGCCTGTAAGCGTCAAAGTTTTAAAGAGCTATCAAGCCATCATCAGAACGTGTCGACGCATTGCTCGCTGCACGAAGGACTTATGTACGCTACCGATGAACATTTCACAACCACCCAAGCGAAATCTTTACCACTTCATTACTGCTTCTCCTCAGCTTCTTTCTCCTCTCTGGACTAGGATATATCCAAATGCATCTCTGCGAGTCCCTGTCTACCTTTCAAATAGTATCTAGAACTCAGGGATGGTCTTGCAGAGATGCACATGTATTTCTGCAAAAAACGTTCGCATAGAAAGGCGCATACAAGCAATGAAAGACATTCCCAATCAGTCTCAGGCCCCACCTGGGCCCTTCTCCAAGAAGTGGAGAGGGATCGTTTTTTCAGCGGTGGGACTGGCTCTCATCGTCGTAGGTGTGCTCGTTACATTGCCCCACCTTACCTCAACTCAGGCGGCCAATGCAGTGACCCCGGGCGATTGGCCTATGTACATGCATGACGCCGGGCGCACCGGCTACAATAGCAACGAAACCATCATTAATCTGGGCTCAGCTCCGCATTTAAAGCAGCACTGGGCTTATCCGTTAGGGGCGGCGATCTTCTCCCAACCGGTAGTAGCCAGCGGCCTGATCTACTGGGGCTCATTCGATGGCTACGAGCACGCCACGAACATGAGCGGGCACCAGGTCTGGTCACAAAAGCTGGGCGGGAGCATCACCCAGTGTGCCCCGGTCAGTCCTATGGGCATCGTCAGCAGCGCGGCAGTCGTCAACGGGGTGGTCTACGTCGGGGGATCCGATCACCAACTCTATGCCCTCAACGCCTCCAATGGGCAGGTGCTCTGGCATACCCTCCTAGGGGTGCCCAACACCAACACCTTCCTGTGGGACTCGCCCCTGGTCGTCAACAACACCGTCTATATCGGCACTGCCACGACGGGCGAATCGCAACACTGTAAATTGATCGCCGGGCAGTTCTTTGCGCTGAACGCGTCCACTGGCAGCATCGTGCATACCTACAACAGTGTGCCTGCTGGATGCGTCGGGGGAGGCATCTGGTCCTCTCCGGTCTATGACGCCTCCGATGGGTCGATCTACTTCACGGCAGGTACGCAGGGCACCTGTACGACTGATCACGTTTCCATTGGCATCGTCAAACTCAACGCCTCCACCCTTACCCTGGTGAGTTCCTGGCAAATTCCCTTGATCCAACGCAAAACACACGATGCCGACTTTGCCGGAACCCCCACGCTCTTTAACGCCAACGGGCAGAATATGGTGGGCGCTGCCGATAAGAACGGCATTTTCTATGCCTTCAAGCGGGCATCGCTGAGCAATGGACCCGTCTGGCAAACACCGATTGCCACTGCAGGCGCCTGTCCACAGTGCGGGCAGGGCAGCATCTCCTCAGCAGTGTGGTGGGGTGGTGGCATGCTCTACGTGGCAGGTGGCATGACAACCATCAACGGACACGCCTGTGGAGGAAGCTTACGCGCCCTCAATCCCACCAATGGAAGCTTCATCTGGCAAGATTGCCTGCCTGGAACCGTTTTGGGCGCTGTCACTGACACGGGATCACGGGTGCTCGCTGTTGTAGACGGAAGCGCTCTGACCCTGGTCAATGCACTCACGGGGGCAATCCTCTACAACAACACCGCCAACAAGTACTATGGCTCGCCATCGATCTCCAACGGGGTGCTCTACGTTGGAAGCAGAGCAAGCGGTCTCTACGCTTTCGGCACTTGATGAGACGTCCCTGAACTACGAAAGGTGCTCATGCCATCATCGACATGAGCACCTTTCTCCCTTCGCACCTCTTGCGAGTACCCAACCCATCGCATATAATGTACATATACCCACTCCAGGGAACATGCGATGGGTAACGTTGTCCCGTCGCATCGTCATTACAGCGAAATGCACTTCTGAGAAGTGCTAAATGGTTTGTGTGACACTCCCATCGCCTAAAGGCAGACGGGCTTCTGAGCAACATCACTTGGGTGGCCTGTTCCCAGAGGAACCTTGTCGGGGACAAGTGGTTGTGCAAGCGACTCACTCAGACAACGTTGGGGCGTGTCGGCCCTCCTACTACTCCTGGGAGGACCAGGGCGTAGATACGTGAAGGAACGAGGAAACATCACTTGAGTCCCATAAGCGAGATAATGCATATTGACACTACCTACAAGGTCACGATGTCCTGTAAAGCCACAGGCTCTACAGACCCAATTTCTGCCTCTGGGTTTCTTTTTGTGACCGCATCGGGGACACTGGCTCGATGTTCCTCGTTCAGAGCCCGTGAAGCACGAGATGCAGGCTTGTTTGGATTTGTGGGTCAGGTAGTCAATATCTTTGCCATATTCCCACAAGGTCATGCGTTGATTGTGGTATCTGCCACAGTCCCGATGGCGCACCCCATGGGGATTGCCGATGAAGAGCGTCCCAACTTTATGAGCCACGCAAAAGTCAATCACCTGACGGGTCGCTTTGTGACGCAGATCACGGATACGCCGTTCACTCCGCTTGCTCACCTTGTTCTTGGCCTGGTGCAGTTTCTTCCAACGACGGGAATACTTCTTGCAACGGCTTTGCTTCTTGCTAAGTTGTCCAAGTTGCTTGCTACGTTGTCGCTTGAGGGAACGGATACCCCGTCCCGTGACAATCATCCCCTTCTCTGTGTTGGTGGTCACTGCCGCGAGATGAATTTCTCCCAGATCAACCGTCGCATGGACAGTACCAGGAGCTTGTTGCGCTTGTGGGATTTCGATGCATACATGCAGTTCAAAGCCCTGGTTCCACACCAGGGTCACCGACTTGCTTGTCTCAGGCAGATCAAGAGGCAGAACCAGCGAGGCCCGTCCTCGACCCATCGGCAAGACAACCCGCCCTGGTTCTTTGCATACGGCCTGTGCAGGCCACGAGACCGGATAGAACCGTTTCGTTTTGTAGGGATAGCGCATCTTGGGGTGAGTGGGTTGGAGTTGGCGTGTGGTGTCGATATGGGCAAGAAAGGCATGGGCAATCATCTGCACAGACTGGCTATGCAGAGCAAAGCGGCCTTTTGTAGCCTTTTGCAGTTCGCTGCGTCCAGGCCATTTCGTGTGAGTAAGACGTGCCTTTTGATGGGCCTCCATGCAATAGTTCCAGGCCTGAGCCGCTTCTATTTGTGCGGCTTTCAGTTTACTACATTGGCTTCTAGAGAGATTTGTTAGTCTATACACACGTGTGGCTTTCATGGTAAAATGATATCATGGATGAGTCTGGAATGCAAGCGGGGAAAACGAGATAGACCCACTACTCAATTGCCTATCACCTCGTGTGGATACCGAAGTACCGCCGTCGTGTGCTGACAGGTGAGGTACAAAAAGAGACGAAGCGGCTCATTGCTGCTTGTTGTGAGCGGCATGGTTTGATGTTGCTTGCGCTGGAAACCGATGAAGATCACATCCATGTGTTTGTGAGCGCTGCACCTCGCTTTAGCCCAGCTCAGATTGCGAATCTGCTCAAAGGCTACTCTGCTCGCTTCGTGCGGGAAAAGTTCCCTCATCTCAAAAAAGTATGTGGCAAGGAGCACCTCTGGACTCAAAGCTATTATATTGGCACGGCGGGCGCAGTCTCAGCGGAGACCATCAAGCGCTACATCACCCAATGTCAAGGAAAAGAGGAACGGCGCTTTCATCCCGTCCCATGAACGCAGACGGGACTTCCCGCGCCGGAATGTTAAATAGTATGGAAACACCGCCAACAAGTATTAAGCTGCTTGTGATTGATATTGATGGAACACTTCTTAATCCCGAAGGGGAAATAACGCCGACCACGCTGGCAAGCGTACAGGCTGCACAGGAAGCGGGAATAGTGGTTACGCTGGCAACAGCGCGCCGCTATTGTAATACAGCCAGGATCGCCAGCGAGGTAGGTCTGGCAGGCTCGCTCATCCTCTATGATGGAGCACTTATCGTACAGCATCCTCAGGGCAGCATTCTATCCACTCGCCCATTACAAGCAGGTATTGCCCAGCAGGCAGTAGAAATACTGGTACGCCACGCCATCCAGCCCGTGGTGCATCCTGATGACGGCCAGGCAGAAGAAGTATGGACAGGGCCTCCCGGACTCGATAATCTCTGGTTGGATGCCTACTTCGCCACCTATCCTGAGCAAATGCGGCGTATGCCCTACGAGACCCTCTGCGCCGGGCATCCTGACCCCCTGCGTGTGGTAGCCTTTGCATCGGAAGAATCAATCCAAGGCGTGATCCCTGAAGTTTCTACCCTCAAGTGCTCCTGGACCATGCTTAAGCGGGGCAGTTATGGTAGCGCTGAACTCGCTATTATGGACTATGGCTGCTCCAAGGAGAGCGGAGTGGCAGCTTTAGCACAGGCTCTGAATATCTCTTTGTCAGAGGTCATGGCCATTGGGGACAATAACAACGACATAGCCATGCTACAATCGGTGGGCTGGGGAGTTGCTATGGGACAGGCTCCTGAACAAGTAAAATCCGCTGCCCAAGTGGTTACTGCCAGCAATCGGGAGGATGGAGTGGCACAGGCAATTGCTCGTTATGCCCTGAGCTCGGCCCGGCTGGCATCCTCAAACTCTTTCAACCGCGCAACCTGCCTCTGATTGGGTGCCGCCTGCCAGCGTTTCGCTTGCATCAGGTTCAGGGCATCCTGAGCTTTCATTCCCCCATAGACAAGCACGGCGCAGGCCAGCAGAACGCTCCGCCCAACACCATGTTCGCAGTGAATCAGGACGCGGCCTCCCTGGTTGATCCGTTCCTGCACCCAGGAAGCGCCTTGCCGTAATTGCTCAACCGTCAGGGGATAGGTATCAGGCGTTGGTAAATGCAATAGCTCAATATGTTCTCTAGCCATGGCCCGGATGTCATCACGGTACTCCGCGCGTGTATCCACGACATGTGTTATACCTGTCCGCGCTAGAGCATGTATATCCTCGGGACGAACTCTTCCACCGACGGCCAATTGCTGCGTTATCCAACTCATATTGAGTTTGTCAGGCAAAGGAATATTCAAGGCAAGCGCCAGGCGTTCCATCTTTGAGTTTTCAGGAAAAAGACGCGCGGCGATACGTGTCCACAGGCGATAGGTTAATCGGACTATGCCTGTAAAGAACCAGCGTGAACTTGAATAATGCACCTGCCAAGCCTCTACAGTTTCAGTATCTGGCGTATCAGCCGGAGGGGAGGTAACGGTTGGATCAGGCGTATGAGTCACAGATGGTTTTACGGTTGGGTCAGACGACATGATAAAGATATCCTTCTTAATTGTTTACAGTCGGGTCGGGGCACCTTATGGAGCTACCACAGCATTCCATTAATTACAAATACATTGTGCTGGTAAGGCATTCCACCCCATCCCATCCAGGGTGATTGGCGTCAGGGTAGCGACATCGCGGACAGGGTAGGGACAAGCCCTACCCCTACTATACTACGGCTTCGCTTGCCCGCCTCTAGCTGAGGGTTGGCAGTTCTTGCGGATATAGTAGGGGCGTACCCGATAGTTAGCGGCGCCCAGGCGCATGAGTTCATAGGAGATACCGGCGACGACCGGCACCAATACTATACGTGATATGACCTTGAGCGGCAGCGATGGTGTTGCAACAAAGGCAAAGACAAAGATCGAGACAACCATAACCAGGAGCAGGAAACCTGTTCCGCAGCGCGTATGCACACGTGAAGCACTGCGTACATGAGGAATATCTAACGGGTCGCCATGCTCCATAGCGTTGATTGCTTTGTGCTCGGCGCCATGATAGCCGAAGACGCGCTGGATATCGGGAATGCGCCCTATCAAGTAGAGATAGCCGACCAGCAACGCTAAGCGAATGACGCCCTCAAATATCAGGTTGAGCCAGCCAGTTCCAATCTGGTTATGCAGTAAATTTGCCAGGAAGAGAGGCCCTAGGAAAAAGATGGCGATAGCAAAGCCCAATGAGACCAGCAGTGTCAGAACCATGGCCGCACCTCCTATCTGTGGAGGCGCCTCTAATTCCTCATTTGATGTACTGCCAGTAGCATTAGTTCCTGCCGGGGATGTATCTGCTGCACCAGCCTTGACAGCAGGAGTTTGTGGATTGAGTGCGCCTGTCGCTATATTGGCTGAAAAGGTCATCATGCGTGTGCCGAGGACCAGCATTTCCCATAGCAGCAGAAGCCCGCGCAAAAACGGTAGGCGAAAGAGGCGATTTTGATAAAGGCGAGGGTTCAACGCTTCTTCATGAAGATAGATGCTGTTATCTGGGCGTCGAATCGCTACTGCAACCGATTTACGCCCGCGCATCATCACGCCTTCCATAACGGCCTGGCCGCCATAATAAAATCGTGCCACAAAGAACTCCTTCCTTTCGATGCCTATTACAAACTGGGACGTTGACTTCTGCTTCTATCTGCCAGGAGGCTAAAACGATATAGGAACAGCAAACAGGGATAAAGGAGCATATTTGTGACCCTCTATCCCCGCATTGTTCTGTCCTGACGATTGATTTATTTACTTACTTGCTTCCTCTTCTTCGAGGTTGAAGCGTTTCCGGAAACGCTCAACACGGCCTGCCGCGTCAAGAATACGCTGTTGACCGGTGAAGAATGGATGGCATTTTGAGCACACATCAACCTTCAATACAGGTTTAATGCTCAATGTTTTAAAGCTGTTTCCACAGGCACAACTGACTGTGGCTTCAACATAGTTTGGATGAATTCCTTTTTTCATGACTACCTACTCCCGCGAGATATCTATTGTTATTAGCTGTGAGCACGATTGTACATGGATGGCACCCTGGCGTCAAGATACCCCTCGACTTAACAATCTGCATCGCATTTCTTATATTCTACCATAGATAACACCGTTGGGCATACATTTATGCCCAATTTCTCAAAAGCCATCGAATGTGTTCCCCACCCCACCCCAAACGAGAGGAAGAGCGTGGCGGCAATACCCCCGTCCAGGTGGGTCGCCTGCGGCGACCTCAAGTTGTAGGACAAGTTTGTCCAAAAGGACTATTTGCGACGTAGCCGCAACGTGTACGGGGGTATTGCTCTTACAGTTTGAGAAGCCCCGTGGAATGGTTTCAGATAGTTGACTTTTAACAGTCCTTGCTTTAGATTTGAGCGACGAACACTTTATATACCGGGAGCCCATCCATGCTACAACAAGACAAGAACGCTTCCTTTTTTACTGGACCAGAAGAGTCGGACACAGCCTGCTTGCTGCTTCATGGTTTCAATAGCACTCCACTAGAGATGCGTGGATTGGGGGAAGCACTGGCAGGAGCAGGTATACGCGTGTACGCGGTGGCGGTGGCAGGCCATACAGGCAATCCAGGAGACCTTCTCTACACAGATCACAGGGAATGGATCGCTTCTGCTGAAGCAGGACTGGCGCAACTCGCACCCTATCCCTTCGTCTTCGTCGCTGGGAGCTCGATGGGAGGGGCCCTGGCTATACTGCTCGCCAGCCGTCATCCTGACCGCATTAGCGGGGTTGTGATTATGTCTGCCTTCACGCGTGTCTCGCCTCCTGGTTGGCAACGCCACTTGCTGCCCTTGTTACCTATGGCCCGCCACTTCGTGAAGTGGATCTATCCGTTGACATCTTACAATTTTCATGATCCTGCCGCCCAGGAAGAGATTCTGGATCACGCACACTTACAAGACCCGCAAATAAACATCGACTTCTCTGATCCCAAAACCCTCGCAACTATTAGAAGCACAATGCGCCTCCCAGTGCATGCGATTGGGGAGCTGGTTTACTTGACCAGGCAGGAACGTAAACAGCTCAGCGCAGTCCGCTCACCACTCTTGATCATTCACAGTAAACGGGATCAGATGGCTCCTCCCGCTCTCGCAGACGAGCTATACTGCTTGACGCCCGCAGCATCTCCGAAGTCCCTCCATTGGCTGGAGCGATCTCATCACGTCATTACTATCGGGCCCGAACGCGAGGAGGTGTACAGACTAGTGATATCCTTCATCAAAGAGTCTCGCAACCAGCAGTTTAGTAACAAACGTGCTACTTAATGATTTGAGTAGGCATTGCTGTGAAAGAAGAGGGAGTGAAAGATGTCCAATGAACAAAGGGAAAAAATCCTTCAGATTCTCTATAAGGAGCGTTCCAATCCTCTCCAGGTTTTCGATAGAGAAGATCTGGTCCAGCAAATGGGCATACCATGGCACGATATCCAACCCGAGGTAGCCTATCTGGTAGAAAAAGGCTATGTTGCTACAAAGAGTAGAAAAATAGGAACACATATCTATCACATGTTCAGTATTACCACCCAGGGTGTTGATTTTGTCGAAAAACCTCCCTTGAGAAAGATTGACGTCTTCATTTCATCACCAGGTGACGTGTCCGAAGAACGCCACATAGTCAAACGAGTCATTAATCGCTGCAATCGCGTCCATTCTATTGCTGAGCGCTATGTTTTACGACCATTGGCCTACGAGGAGAGTGCTCCGGCAGAGATGGGCCAGAGACCACAGCTCATCGTCGATCGCCATATGATGAAGGCGGGCAGTTCCGACCTCTTTATCTGCATTTTTGGGCATCGCATGGGAACACCGGTCACTCTTGAGGAAACGGGTGAGCGCTTTCAATCTGGGACCGAATATGAGTTTGTGGATGCCTACCGTCACAACCAGAAGCATGGGAAGCCATACATCTTGATGTATCGAGGTCTCAAACCTTTTCCTCCTGAGACCGATCCCGAGCAACTTAGGGCCGTTGAGGCTTTTTTCAAGCGATTTGAGGGAGAACATGCAGAGTTCAAAGGGCTCTATAAGGCGTATCGAAGTAATGAGGAATTTGAGGACATACTCTTCCACGACATTGATACAGCCATCTCAAAAAACCTTATCAAAACGAGCGTAAGACCCCTGGCCTTCTAGACAGAGGGATAGAAGCGAGTCCTTGTTTGGGGCTGGGGTTGGGTGCTTGACATTTTACGACGTATCTGCTAGCATGTAAAGCATGAAACAGAGGAAAGCATACAAGTACAGAATATACCCAACTCATGAACAAGCTCACATCCTTGCTCGTACCTTTGGCTGTTGTCGCTACGTCTATAACTGGGCATTGCGAGCGCGTACCGATGCTTTCTTTCAAAGCGGCGAACGTCTCTATTACAATCAGTTGGCAGTTCTGTTGACTGAACTGAAGAAGCAGGAAGGGACCGCCTGGCTCTCTGAAGTGTCTAGCGTCCCATTGCAGCAGTCCCTTCGTCATCTGGATACAGCATTCAGGAACTTCTTCGAGGGACGTGCTGAGTATCCCACCTTCCACAAGAAACACGGCGTACAAGCGGCTACCTATGCTGCCAACGCTTTTAGCTGGAACGGGCATTCCCTCACTCTTGCTAAGATGAAGACACCCCTTGATATCCACTGGTCGCGTCCCTTGCCCAAAGGCTGTAAACCCTCGAGTGTGACCATCACCAAAGATTGTGCTCATCGCTACTTTGTCTCCATCCTGGTTGAGGAAGATATGAAGCATTTGCCAGTAGTGAATAAGCAGGTCGGGCTTGACCTGGGACTGAAGTCGATGGTCATCACGAGCGATGGACACACCTCTGGAAACCCCACGTTCTTTGCCCAGGATGAAAAGAAACTGGCGAAGGCTCAGAGACGACATGCACGCGCGAAAAAGGGCTCTCAGAACCGACGCAAGGCACAACTGAAAGTAGCTCGTATCCACGCCAGGATTGCTGATAGACGGCGTGATTATGAACACAAGCTCTCGACCCAGATCATACGTGAGAACCAAATCGTATGCATCGAGAGTCTTCACGTCAAGAATATGGTCA
>WNFX01007654.1_pt1 | contig 10112 bp, 10 predicted proteins | sample 5400111 | NCBI WGS metagenome assembly WNFX01 (sample SAMN13153363, study PRJNA577476) | soil metagenome | isolation source: 40 cm soil or saprolite under grassland replicate 1 | place: USA:California | collected 2016-06-15 | reverse complement strand
TCAGCGCGCGGTGACCCTTCAGCGCGGGTTGACCCGATCAAGATTCCAGTGCCGGACAACCGAGCAGAGCCACCCGTCCGTTTCGCGAGGAGTGATGTTGAAACGGCTGATCACGCGCTGGCCGCCCTCGTGGTCGCTGTAGAGAACTTCCACCGCGAACGCCTGTCTGAGCTCGACGCTGCGCAGCATCTGCGCGTAGATGTCGCCGTCGCCGTTGCGGAGCGCACCCTGCCAGAAGCTGACCCCGCCGACCGGGATGTACAGGTCCCGGCTCTGGCGGCGGAACTGGTCCACGGGCGACGGCGAGATGTCGGCTCTCAACATCATCTCCCGGTGCACGAGCCAGCCCTGCAGTACCGCGATGCCGTTGCCGGCATTGCGCAGCGGCATCGCCAGGTAGATCACCTGATCGCCGGTTTCGACCGTCGCTCTGCCGCCCTCAAGATGGGCCCAGTGCCCGTCCCCCCACATGATCTTCTCGCCGGGATCTTCGAGTCGTGAGGGCATGAGCAGCGGCCGCAGGCCCACCTCGAAGGACCGTTCCGCCACGCGAGCCGCCCGGTTAGCCGAACGCACCGAGGCAAACGTCGCCACGGCAAGCACGAGCGTGCCCGCTGCCGTCGCGAGCGAGGAGATCGTCGCCCAGTCGTGCATTTCCCGCGAAGTCTACCGACGCGCGTCTGGCGCCGGACTTCGCTCGTACATCCCCGTCGGTGTGACATCGAGGGGGTCAGAGCACCACCGTCAATATGTACCTTCAAGCTAAATTTCATGATCGTGGAGACTTTTCAGGGATTATCCCTGAAAAGTCTCCACGATCATGGTCTGTAGGCGCTCCCAGCCATGATTGTGGCGGGTGCCCGCCCCCAGCGGGCCCGGTGAGCCCGCTCAGCCGATGATGGGCAGCCGGGGATCGGGATGCGGACCTTGCGGCCGCCTGCCAGCCGCGGCCCGGATCCACTCGAGATCATCGGCCAGATCCGCGGGCCGGCCAGGAACCGTCCGGCGGGCCAGGAGGTCGTCAAGGATCGACGCGCAGGTCGCGATGCCGTCGGCCGTGGCGACCGGCTCGCGGCCCAGCGGATCGGTGAGATCCAGGCCGTGGACAACAGCCTCGACCACACGGCTCGGGACGAACTCGCCAAGTTCCATCAGCGCGAAGTAGCCGGGCCCGATCAGCGAAGGCGGATTCGCCCTCGCCTCAGCGATGGTCTTGGTGAACGTCTCTTCGAGCACTCCGGGCATGTCGCGCGGCGTCTTCCCCTCCACCATCTTGTAGGCGTAGTCGTAGACAACCGGTGCGACCTCGGAGCGGGGGGAGTCGAAAAAGCTGACCCTGTCCCTGCCCACCTGGCCGTCCTGCGGGTCGGCGATCAGCATGCGGGTGAGCCCGATCGAGATATCGAAGTGACCGGCAAGCTCGAACAGGGACCAGTGCGGCTGCTCCGGATCGAACGGCACGAGACTTGTCCGCAGCGCCCAGTCCTGATCGGAAAGGCGCCCGAAAATCCCCAGAATTCCCTGCAGTTCCCGCTCAAGCACATCAACGGACTTTTTGTACGAATCCATCGCTCCGCTCCCCTTTGATCCGGTGCCGTGCGCGGTATGTGACCACGTCCGCCGGACGAGTGTCAAGGCCAGGCGCCCGCGGCACCGGCGAGGCTCGTTACCGGCCGCGCGACGTACTACCGTTCGCTCATAACAGCCGGTCGGCACGTGTCGGCCGCGTTCACCCGCAGAGGCCCCCATGGAAGTGCCACTTACGCCCCTGGAGTTCGCCCGCCGCACCCGCCATCTGCATGGGCACAGGGACGCGGTCATCGACGGTGACCTGCGGCTCAGCTACGAACAGTTCTTCGACCGCTGTGACCGGTGGGCGTCCGCGTTGCGCCGCATGGGGGTGGCGCGGGGCGACCGGGTGGTCACCATCGCCCCGAACACCCATGCGCAGCTTGAGGCGTTCTACGCGGTGCCGCAGATCGGCGCGGTGCTGGTGCCGATCAACTGCCGACTCACCGCCGACGACTTCGCCTACATCGTGAACCATTCGGGGGCGACCGTGGTCTGCGCTCACAGCGACTACCTGGACGCGGTGGACGGGGCCCGTGACCAGATGCCGGAGGTTCGCCACTACGTAGCGTTCGAGGGTGCGCGGGACGGCTGGGCCGACTATGAGGCGGCCGTTGCCGCGGCGTCTCCGGATTCGGAACGACCGGAGATCAGCGAGCGGGACCTGCTCACGATCAACTACACCAGCGGGACAACGGCACGCCCGAAGGGCGTCATGATCACCCACCGCAACGCGGCGATCAACTCGATCGGCACCCTGCTGCATCTGCCGATCGGTGTGGGCGAACGATACCTGTGGACGCTGCCGATGTTCCACGCGAACGGCTGGACCTATACCTGGACGGTGACCGCCGCTGCGGGTGTTCACGTGTGCCTGCGAAAGGTGGAGCCCACAGCGGTGTTCCGTGCCATCCGTGAGGACGAGGTGAGCTGGCTGTGCGCCGCGCCCACGGTGCTGATTTCACTGGCGAACGCCTCTCCGCAGGTACGCGGGGAAGTACCCGCGGGCGTACATGCGGTGACCGCGGGAGCACCGCCCGCGGCGGCCACGATCGAGCTGCTGGAGGGCGAGTTCGGCTGGGACGTCACCCACGTCTACGGCCTCACGGAGACGGCGCCGTTCATCACCGTGTGCGCGCCGTTGCCCGAGCATGAGCAGCTCACGCCGGCCGGACGCGCGGTGGTGAAGGCACGGCAGGGCGTCGAGCTGCTCACGTCGGGCGAACTGCGGGTGGTTGACCGGGCCGGGGACGAGGTTCCCGCCGACGGGCAGACGCTAGGCGAGATCGTCGTGCGAGGCAACGCCGTCATGGCGGGCTACTACCGCGACGATGTGGCGACCCAGCGCGTCATGGGCGATGGCTGGTTCCACACGGGCGACGCGGCCGTGCTCCATCCCGACGGCTACGTGGAGATCCGCGACCGGATCAAGGATGTGATCATCAGCGGTGGTGAGAACATCTCGTCGGTGGAGGTGGAGGGAACGCTGATCCGCCATCCCGCCGTGGCCGAAGCGGCGATCGTCGGCTTCCCGCACGAGATGTGGGGCGAGGCGCCACACGCGTTTGTGGTGCTGCGTGACGATGCGCACACGAGCGAGCAGGAGCTGATCGCGTTCTGCCGCGACCGGCTTGCGCACTTCAAGGCCCCGCGCGGGGTGACGTTCGTGGACGAGTTGCCGAAGACGGCAACCGGCAAAATCCAGAAGTACGTCCTGCGCTCCGGCGCCGCGAACCTCGCCCGGCAGTGAGGCGCCCGTGCGAGCCATCGACTTTCATGTACACCTGCCCACCCCCGACTGGCTGGATGGCAGCATGGCGGGCTACGTCGAGGCGGCGGAGGCGTACTTCCGGTCGCCGGTGCAGCGAGAGTCCCTGGCCGAGCTGGCGGCCAGATACCGGCGGTTGCAGGCCAGGGCCGTCCTGCTCGCCTGGGACGCCGAGACGGCGACAGGGCGTCCGCGGGTACCCAACGAGACAATCGCCGCCGCCTGCCGAGACCATCCCGACGTCTTCATCGGTTTCGGCTGCGTCGACCCGCACAAGAAGGATGTTGCCGTCGCCGAGGTGGCGGAAATTGCCGAGCTCGGGTTGCGCGGCGTGAAGTTCCATCCTTCGCTGCAGGCGTTCGCCCCCGACGACGACTCCTACTGGCCGATCTTCGCTGCGTGCGAGCAACACGGCCTGCTCGCTTTGTTCCACACCGGAACCAGCGGAATCGGCGCTGGCCAGCCTGGCGGTCAGGGCATCAGGCTCGACTACGCCCGGCCGATCAGGCTCGACGCCGTCGCCGCCGCCCACCCGGGACTGACGATCGTTGCCGCGCATTTCGGCTGGCCGTGGCACATGGAGCTGATCGCCATGGTGCTGCACAAATCGAACGTCTACATCGACATCTCCGGCTGGTCGCCGCGCCGCATCCCGGCGGAGCTGATCAGCGAGCTGCGGGGACGTTTGTCCGGGCGGTTCGTATGGGGCAGCGACTTCCCCTTCCTGAACCCGGAACGATGCCTCACTGAGCTCGAGGACCTCGGCCTGCCAGCAGATGTGCTGAACCACGTACTGCACGTGAACGCCGCCCGGATTCTCGGGATGGCCTGACCCGGCTGGTCACGACGGCCGGTAATTACTACTATATCGATCAATTTAGTTATCTAGATGAGGTGGCCTCGGGTGCGCTCAGGGATCGGGTTGGCTGTGTCGAGTGAGGGGCGTGGCCGCGCCAGCCGTGCCGGGATGCCGCGGTTGACAGAGATCACAGCCGGGGCCGAGACTCGCACCATGGCACCGGTTGCGCCGATGCTGGTCGCACGTCTATACGTGGATCTGCGCCGGGTCGGCAGCGCGATCTGTATTCCCCTCTGAACCGCCATCCAGCCCACATCTGCCCGGTTGCGCTGCCGGCCGAATGCGAAGGACACCTCCGATGGCCCTATGGAAGCCAGACCCGACCTTTTACCCCTCGCCGCGCGATGCCGCCGCCGCGCCGCCAGAGAAACTCGCGTACGTCGCGGCCTTCTCCCGGCCCGCCGACACGCCCGACGCGATCGCCGTCGTGGACGTCGATCCCGAGTCCGCGCGCTATGGCTCGGTCGTCGGGTTCACCGAACTTCCCTATACCGGCGATGAGCTGCACCACTACGGCTGGAACGCGTGCTCGAGCGCGCTTTGCCCCTATGCGCCGCACCCGCATGTCGAGCGGCGCTACCTGATCGTGCCTGGGATCCGCTCGTCTCGGGTCTACATCCTCGATACAAAGGACGACCCGACCGCTCCCAAGGTGGTCAAGGTGCTGCAGCCTGAGGAGCTTGCCAAGCACGCCGGGTACTCGCGCCCGCACACGCTGCACTGCGGTCCGGAGGGGCTCTACCTCACCTGTCTTGGCGGCGCGGACGGCGAGGACGGCCCGGGCGGAGTCGCGCTGCTCGATCACAACTCGTTCGAGGTGCTCGGCCGGTGGGAGGTCGACCGCGGTGACCAGTACTTCGCCTACGACCTGTGGTGGCATATCGCCCACGACGTCGCCGTCACGTCGGAGTGGGCAACGCCGTCCATGATCGAGGACGGGATCGTCCCCGACCTGCTGCTCGGCCGCAAATACGGCCACCGCCTGCACTTCTGGGACCTGCGCAGGCGCAAGCACGTGCAGACCATCGATCTCGGCGACGAGCATCAGATGGTCCTCGAACTGCGCCCCGCACACGACCCGACGAAGAAATACGGCTTTGTGGGCGTCGTGATCAGCGTCGAGGACCTGTCGGCCTCGATCTGGCTATGGCACTAGGACGCCGGCCGGTGGAACGCCGTCAAGGTCATCACGATCCCGGCGGAGCCGGCCGCCGCGGAGAACCTTCCGCCACTGCTGCAGGGCTTTGGCGCGGTGCCGCCGCTCGTTACCGATATCGATCTCTCGGTCGATGACCGGTACCTGTACGTGTCGTGCTGGGGAACCGGCGAGCTCAAGCAGTATGACGTCAGCGACCCGTTCCATCCACAGGAGACGGGCTCGGTGCGGATCGGCGGCATCGTGGCGCAGGCTGCCCACCCCGCCCAGCCGGGCACGCCGCTGCGCGGGGGGCCACAGATGGTCGAGATCAGCCGCGACGGCAAGCGCGTCTACGTCACGAACTCCCTGTACGGCGCCTGGGACGAGCAGTTCTACCCGGCCGGGGTCGGCGCCTGGCTGGCCAAGCTCGACGCCGACACCGATAAGGGCGGGCTCGCCTTCGACGAGCGGTTCTTCCCCCAAGGCGACGCGTTCCGCGGGCGCCGCGTGCACCAGGTCCGCCTGCAGGGCGGCGACGCATCAAGCGACTCCTACTGCTACCCGTGACCGGCGCGTCGGGGTGACCGCTACCCAATTGACGGCGCTGGCCCTGCTCGGCGTCTTCCACGGTGTCGACCCTGGTATGGGCTGGCTGTTCGCGGTGTCGTTCGGGCTGCAAGAGCGCAGCAGGCGCGCGCTCCTGCTTGCGCTGCCCTGCATCGCGATCGGCCACGAGGGTGCGATCGCCGTGATGGTGATCGTCCTGACCATCACAAGCTCGCTGCTGGCCTCCAAGATCGTGGTGCTGGCCGGTGGGGGGATCCTGCTCGCGTTCGGGCTGTGGCAGCTCATCACCTCACGGCACGTGCGCTGGGTGGGCATGCGGCTGTCTCGCTGGCAGCTCACCTGCTGGGCGTTCGTCATGTCGTCGGCGCACGGCGCCGGGCTGATGCTGCTGCCCGTCTTCGCGTTCCCGCTCGACGAGCACGTCAACGCTCTCGACCTGCACCGAGGGCTCCTGCATGTCGCGATAACGGGGACGATCGCCCTGGCCGTCCACGTCGGCGCGATGATCCTTACGTGCGGCGCGGTGGCGCTTCTCGTCTACGAGGTGCTCGGCCTCGGCGTGCTGCGCCGAGCGTGGTTCAACCTCGGCCGGGTTTGGGCGTTCGCACTGGTTGGCGCCGGTGTGGCGGTGCTCCTCAGTACGTGATAGCAAACCGCACGGCTCGTGTGCTGGCGACGAGAGGCTCGCGATGAGTGACAGTACCGACGACTCCTCCCGCCGGGTGCTTGCCGATCTCAGCTCAGCAGTCCCCTTCTGCGGCACCCTCGGGGTCGTGCTCGAGTCGGCGGCGCCCGCCGCCGTGGCCGGGAGCCTGGCCTGGGCTCCGCACCGCTGCACCGCAAGTGGCGTCATGCACGGCGGCGCCCTGATGGGGCTGGCCGACAACCTTGGCGGGATCTGCGCGTACCTGAACCTGCCGGATGGGGCGACAACGTCCACGATCGAGTCGAAGACGAACTTCTTCCGCGGTGTCCGATCCGGATCGGTCCGCGGCACCGCCCGGCCGCTGCACATCGGGCGATCAACCATCGTGGTGGAGACCGACCTGCGCGATGACGCGGATCGCCGGGTCGCGCTGGTCATCCAGACGCAGGCGATCCTCCGCCCGCAGCGGCCCTGAGGCGATCCTCCGCCCGCAGCCGTCCTGACCGGCTGACACTGCCATGAGTGTCACCCGATGTTCTCGCGCCAGGTGCGGCCCGCAGGCGCATGGGCGCGCACGCCCGCCGGTCCGTGCTCGGCCGGTCATGGGAGGCGGTCTGCGGCGAACTCCTCTGCCACTATCGTGCGGCCGTCACGGGTGCAACCGAGCGACACGCCGCGTCGGTCGTCGCGTCCGCCGCATGACGGCCAGGAATGTCACTAGCGCCTGCTTGACTCGCGACCATGCACGAGACCCCCGATGACATCAGGAAACTGCAAGATCTGCTCGACCGCAGCTATGCGGCGGCGGGGACGCACCTGCGCAGCATCATCACGCCCGCTCGGCGGGTGGGGGCGGGCGACGTCGTCTCGCGCTTGGACGGCATGCGGCTGCTCGCACTGGCTACCGTGACCGCCGATGGGCGGCCGATTGTCGGGCCCGTCGACGGGATCTTCTACCGCGGGTCGTTTCACTTCGGGTCGTCCGCTGATTCGGTGCGCTTCCGTCACATCCGGGCCCGGCCGCACGTGAGTGCGACCCACCTGCCCGGCGAGGAGTTGGCGGTCACCGTGCACGGCCGGGCGATACTTGTCGATATCGGCACGGGCGCGGGCATGGACCTGCGCCAGACCCTGCTCGAGGTCTACGTCCCCATCTATGGCGACCAGTGGGAGACGTTCCTCGACTCCGGGCCTGTGTACGCACGTATAGAGGCTGATCGAATGTTCACGTTCCAGCTCGACCCGGCCGCGGCGGTTGATACGGCGGCCGAAGGCGGCTGACTTACCTGCGGTTCGCGCGGGCGCAGCGGCGCGGCCGGCCGCAGCGGGGCGCTGGCGCGGGCGTTGGTGCGGGCGTTGGCGCGGGCGTTGGAGCGCGCGGCTGGCGGCCGCGGGGCTTGGGCGATCATCGCTAACTGAGGCAGCCCGCGCAGTCGTTAGGTTTCCGGCGCTATCACGTTTTCGCGACAGATCGTCATGGCAGCAGGTGGTTCGTAGCTCAATGCCAGGCCGGGTGGCGCATAATGGAAATGATGAAGCGAGCCCGCGCCGCGAACCGGCGCTTTCTGCCAGGAAGTCCCTTCAACCACCCGCCCGCGGTCCAGGTCGTCGAGCAGTTCGCGGTGCAGGACCAGGTGACTCACGACCGCTACGGCCTCGGCCGGGTCATCGGTGTCGAGGACGGGCGTGCTGTGCTCGTCGACTTCGGCACGCGGCAGGAGCGGATCATCATGCCGTGCGCCAAGCTGACCAAGCTCTGACGCACCCGGATTCGGATCCGCCCGGATACCCTGCGGCCCCGTGACGCCGCCGCGAGGACGGCGGCGGCTGTCTCATGCTGGCTCCCACCGCCAGCCGTCGTTGTCCGCACAGACGATCGTTTCGCCGTCGGCGGTCCGTCCGTTCATACCGTGATCTGATTTGCCCTACCAACAGCCCTAAGGCCGGATGACAAGCACCCAAGGCCGAATTAGGGACATTTTTCGTTCCGCCCCGATCGCCCTGTTGGCGACAATTTCAGGTCCCGCATGTGGACGCGCCAAGGGGCCGGCGGATCAGAGCCCGTGAAGTTTGGGGGGCGCCCATCCCAGCGCGTTGCCGCCCGCGATGGCGGCGCCGCGTGCCCCGGCCATGTCTAGATCTGGTACCACGGCGAAAGTGACGAGGGGAAGCTGCTCGTCTCGCAGGTCGGTGTGCTCGCGGACCGTGGTGAGGAACCAGTCGCGGAAACTGGGCACCGCCTCGACCACGCCGCCACCGAGGAAGTACGCGTTCGGGTCGGTGAAGTTCGCCGCGATGGTGAAAAGCCTGCCGATCGCGATCGCTTGCTGGCGGAAGATCTCAAGGGCCATAGGATCCCCGGCGCAGGCGTAGTCCCGCACCAGCTTCGCCGCCTGGTGCACCGAACCCGCCGTGTGGAGCTCGTGACGGGGGAAGCGGCTGAGCCAGTAAGGCAACAGGTTCTTCTCGATGCCGCTCAGGGAGGCGACGCTCTCGCCGTCTCCGGGCAGCCCGCAGTTGCATTGGGGGGTCGGCTGCCCCTCGGCAAGCAGCCCATGCATCAGGATCTGGATGTGCCCGAGCTCGCCGGCCATCCCGGCAGCGCCGCGTACCACGCTTCCGCCTTCGATCACGCCACCGCCGAGCCCCGTTCCCACGATCAGCGAGACGGACGAGTGCTGCGCGGCGCTCGCCCCGAAGCAAACGTTATGGGCGTACAGCGACGCCGCATTCGCGTCATTGTTGTAGATCACCGGCAGACCGAGCCGGGCCTCGAGCGAGCTGCGGACGTCGAAGCCGCGCCAGGCAGGATCGACGAAATTTACCGCGCCTCGCGATGAGATAACCCCGTCGGCGCTGGCCGGGCCGGGCGTGTCCAAGCCCACCGCACGCACCGCTTCGCGCGAAATCCCAACCAGGTCGAGCACGTCCGCGAACGACGCCGCGAGCGCCTCGATGGCCACATCAGGGCCTTCAGCGACCCGGCTTGGCGTCTCAACCAGCCGATCCACCAGGAACTGCCCCGAGGAATCGAGCACGGTGGCATTGATGGCCGTCCCGCCATTGTCGAGGCCGACAACGACGTCCTTGCCCGCACCCGGCATCCGGCGCCTCCCTCGCATCGCCGAGCGTACAGCGTGTGAGCGGCTTTCCCGCGCGAATGCCGCGTTCTCGGCAGTTGCGGCTCAAATGGGCTGCGTGGGTGCCCGCTGTGTTAAACAGGCTATGCTCGGCCCGCTTCAGCTAGGGCGCGCCCTAACCGCGGGTTCGGTGAGCCGAAGCCTCCACCGCCGGGCGTTTCCAGGACCAGCGCGTCACCGGAACTGACCGGTGCAGAGTCGCACCCCCGCATGCTGGTGGTCGAGCCGTCCACGTGCTCGATCCAGTGCCGGCCCAGCGCACCAGGTTCTCCGCCGGCCATTCCGTATGCGGGTATCCGCCGGTGCCCGCTCAGCATGGTCACGGTCATTGGCTCGAGAAAGCGGATGCGGCGCCGACCGCCGTTGCCGCCAGCCCAGCGCCCGGCACCGCCGCTGCCGCGCCGAATCTCGTGACTCTCGACGCG
>WNFX01007653.1_pt1 | contig 10112 bp, 13 predicted proteins | sample 5400111 | NCBI WGS metagenome assembly WNFX01 (sample SAMN13153363, study PRJNA577476) | soil metagenome | isolation source: 40 cm soil or saprolite under grassland replicate 1 | place: USA:California | collected 2016-06-15 | reverse complement strand
CCTTTGCTACTGCCGTTGCCAATGACGTGCGACTGCGAACATTGCGGATTGGGACAGTTTGGTAGGGCTGATGGGACTGTCATGATAGTCCTCCTGATCGGTATTGTACCACTTCTCTCAAGAGTCACTACCCAAATTTCCTGCCCATACTATAAGGCATTCCGACCATTGTAAGCAACTGCCAGAATGCCTTATACGCTCTTATCGAAGCTTCATCGATTGCAGAATGTTACTGAACTGAGCCCTCGTAGATGCCCATAATTGTGCCGAGGAACTTCACTGCGTCCTCGCGGTTACGCTGGAACGAGTTGCGACCGATGATTGAACCGAAGCCGCCACCATCGCGGATAGCGCGGGCCTCGTTGAAGACCTGATCATCGGCAGCCGTCGCACCACCGGAGAAGATCACGATGCGGCGACCGTCAAAGGCGCTTTGAACGACGTGATGCACGCGCTCGGCCAGGGTCGAGATAGGAATCTCGTACTTCTGATAGACCTTCTTCGCCTCGGCCAGCTCCACCTTAGCGCTGGGAAGCTTCACCTTGATGATATCCGCGCCCAACTGAGCGGCGATCTGAGCGGCGTAGGTCACGACATCGATAGACGTCTCGCCCTCTTTGCTGATACCACTACCGCGCGGGTACGACCACACCACCACGGCGAGGCCAGCACTCTTCGCTTCCAGAGCCAGTTCACGCAGTTGCTCATACATCTGATTGCGCTCGGACGATCCGGGATAAATAGTGAACCCGACAGCCACACAGCCCAGGCGCAGAGCATCCTCTACCCCACTGGTAATCGCAGAGATAGGATCTTTCTCATCCATGAGCGTATCGTGGTTGTTGCATTTCAGGATCAGCGGTATTTCGCCTGCATAATCGGAGACGCCCGCCTCTAGAAAGCCCAGCGGCGCGGCATATGCATTACAACCCGCCTCAATCGCGAGCTGGAAATGATAACGAGGATCATAGCCCGCTGGATTTGGCGCAAAGCTACGCGCAGGACCATGCTCAAAGCCCTGATCCACTGGCAAAATAACTAGCTTTCCGGTCCCACCCAACCGTCCATGGTTGAGCAGGCGTGAAATGTTGGTACGCACACCAGGATTCTCACTGACGTACCAACTCAGTATTTCTCGAACGCGATCGTTCATAGGATTTGCTTCCTTTCGATTCTATAAAAAAATGTACGAAATAGTCGACCTTCATACTCGTATTGTAACACGAGTTTATGCTCCGAAAAATGTTCCCCCAGATTCCTTTGGAAGAGAGTTTATACTATGTATAGGAGCTCCTCTCGCTTGTAGAGAGGCTAGAGACACCTGTGACTTTGAAACATCATGCTCTACAATTGTGACGCATCTGTGAGAGGTTGTCCATACCGGGGAGCACATTCTCGCCCACATCTATCATGGGGAAGATAGACAAAAGACAGGTATCAAGCATACGAGCAGACAAGGCCATTGTTACTGCGACCTTATTGATACGTTTCTATACCCAGGTGGCAGAGAATACTGTTCCTCTATAATATTGTGAATAGTAGTAAATGCATGCACATATTGTTTTATGACCTGTGATTATATATCACAGGTGGGCCTGATCTAAAGGAGAAAACAGACAATGAGCGGCACTAGCTTCGATCGTATTGCCCAGGAAGTATTGAAGCAACAGCAACTTATGCAGGAACTCGAGGGAGAGAATCGCGAATTACGTCGACAGCTCGCGGATCTGCGTGCCGGACGCGGTATTTTCGTCGAGATCGCAGGTCAGCGTTTTCCACTTGAAGGTGAGATGTTGCTCCCACAACCGGTTACGACTTCTACAATAGCGCAAGAGGATCTTCCGAAGCCCAGGACAACAGCTTCTTTACAAGAAACGCCTGCTCCCATCGTCACCGAAGATAAAGAGGTGGAAGAGGCCGTGCCAGTTGCAGAAGGTATCTTTTCAGAAGTTGAGGTTGTTCCTCTAGAGGAGGATGAGACCGGGAAACAGCAGACGCCAACCTTCCTGGAAGAGATTATGCTCGACGAGTTTGCGACGGCAGCGACCAGTCCCATGGCAGTCTGGGACGGCCCGGTAAAAAAGCAAGAAGCGGAGCCGATCGACGAAGAGCAGAAGGCTGCACTACGGCGCGAACTTATGGGCAGCTTCCTATTGGAGTAGGAATGGAGCTTGCCTCCATTCGGCCTGGGGAGCACGGTCATGCCTGGATAAGATGTTCTCGGGGGCTGGATGGAGGCAAGCTCCATTCCTACTGACGTTCCATCATACCTCGGTCGTATAAACAACCAGCCGCAGTGTCGTCTGATGTTCGCTGGGGATCCAGTCGCCCGCGCAGGTGATCAGATTCAAGTATCTCCCACCTGTATTTGCAAAGATATCCTGCAGCGGAGCCTGAGTCGGCGGATAGGCGACTACGCGCGTGACCCGGAAATGTAGCGTGGTGCCATGCGAACTCACCACCATCACTAAGCTGCCTGGCTGCAGATCGCGTAAATACCAGAACACCGCCGGATAGCCGCCGGGACGGTCCAGGTGTCCCGCGATTACCGCGCTGCCCATTTCACCAGGACGTGTTCCCGGGTAGTACCAACCCACATCCTCCCATGGGCTCTGGGTTGGCGTAGCCAGGTCTCCATTCGGCAGCACTCCTATATCCTCTATCGATGCATTCACACCAATGTCCGGCACAATCAGGCGTGTAGGAGTGCCTACGTCGGGAGTCGGCTCAGGCTTCGTTGACGTATCTGTAGGCATCACCGTAGGAACAGGCTCCTGAACAGTAGAAACAGACTTTCGAATAGTAGGAGCAGACTTCTGCATAGTAGATACAGTCGCAGTACCACACGCACTGAGCAATAATGCTAGCAGGCAGAGAAAAAATATTCTTTTCCTTATATACATACTCAGCACTTCCTTGATCGATGGATGATAGATACTCACCAAATCTCGCCTGCGGATGCCCCTGGCTTCCAGCCATGGGGAGGAAGTAGGCGTTCCTTGTTGGGGTCGGGGTGGTTGGACCAACCCCGACCTTCAGCGCTGTCCATACGCATACCCATCTGCCCGTTGCAGGAGGACACAATACCTGGCATTGATCCCATCCTGCTTGCCCACTCGAAATGAACCGGATGCTCGCACCGCCGCCCGGCCCACGTGCACGCCTGCCGTCTTGAGGGGAGCCGGAACCACCGCGCGCACCAGATCCCCAGTAGAGAAGCCTCTGATGCGCTTCTGGCGGGTGAGATAGCCTCGGGGAAAGCCGGAGTCATCCACGTTGGTCCGGCAGTGGCTTCCACGGCCTCTGGCTTCGATCAGCAAGGTCAGGCCCCTGCCCCGCTCTACTCCCGCAAGATCCCCCACGCACAGAGCATCATGGGAGTGTGTCTTCTCCACCTGGAACCGGGCCCGGTTCCAGCGCGTGCGTCCCCCACTCCAGGTTCTCATCGGCAGGCCCAGCACCCGCAGGGCGTCGACCAGCGCAAAACGCGTGGCATTGACGGCGGCAGCATCCTTGAGCGGCGCTCTGGCTTGCTTCTGGACCTGCGGATACCCGAATTCCGCGGCGGTCTGGTTCCCTTTGGCGGCGTTGCAGTCGTGACAACTGAGTACCAGGTTGGACACCCGATCGGGCCCCCCCCGACTCCTGGGCAGCACATGATCGAGCTCGAAGGGCACATCAGACTTGCCACAGTAGGCACAGTGCCGCCCAAACTTCTCCAACAGGTAGGCGCGCACCTCCCATCCAGCCAACTCTCCCTGTTGATACGCGACGCCTTTGAGTTCCGGATTCTGCATGAGTGCCTGATCGAACTTGACCCGTTCGACTTCGAGACGGCTGAGGGGAATCCACCGTCGGTAGCGGCGCGCCCAGGTCAGCACATTGTCCACCCTCGAGCGGAGCGAGGGAGGGAGCCAGCCACGAGGGCGACGGCGATTCTGGAAACGCGGGGGACGGTAGCGCAGGTTGGCCGAGCGCCTGCGACGGCGGTAGCCTTTCCGCAGGCTCAGGCACCTGGAAACTTGCTGCCCGCGATGGGTCAGTTCCGCCAGGTGAAGCGCGTGATGCATCTCTCCTTCTGGGGTCATTTCGACACGGGCCAGAGCAATCCCAGTGGTTCTAGAGCCGGGATCGAATTTTAGCACCACCGGCTGCACCGCGCATTCCTCTCGCTTGCGCTCTTTGAGACGAATAGCAAACGGGCTACGCCGGTGTACCACCGCTCGCCCACGGGCCAGTAGCAGGCGTGCCCGTTTCTCGGAACAGGGCATCAGTGGCTGTTTGTGCTGGTCGACGACAAATACGGCCATGCAACGGGTTCCTTTCTGCCTCCTCAACGGGAGGCCCCCTTACGGGGCTGGTGACGCGCCTGAACGAGCCGGTTCAGGCGACCCCTCTCGCCAGGGTGAGCAAGGCTTGTTCGGCCAGTCGCACTGCCCGACACCCCAACGGGCTTTTAACGACCAGCGGCAGAGCTGCGAACTGAGGTGGCATTCGCAGGTGCCATGACCTCACCAACGTTGTTCCCTCATTTCCCGGGCTTGCGGGATCAGGAACGTAGGCTGGACAACGGGAACGTGCGAACGCTTGGAGCAAGCCCCGCGTTCACGCGTGGGATCGTTGACTGATACGCATATATCAGGAATATGGATGTAGTATAGTTTTTGGAGCTATACTGTTTTAAGACGCTCTGTTGTGACTATTCAGGTCAACCAGAAAGCAGGAGAAACAGGATCGGCATTCATATGTCGCCCATCTGACGCCTGAAAAAATCCCCGCTTGATCCGCTTCCCTGCATAATCGATCTCCCCTACTAGAACTAAAGTTCTAATCAGAAAATAAGAAATCCAATTTAGCAGCACTCAGTTTAGTTCGAATAGTGACTTCTCAGTGCTGTACCGCTTCGCTATCTTGTAATGTTCAGGCCCTCAATACTGTCAATGTCGATACTTCGGTTCAGATACCTTTCGAGGACTCTGATAAGCTTGATAATAGTCACCTTGGATGTGGGAGCGCCATGACTAATGCGAGTAATGGTCGCAGCATTAACTCCGCTCTCATCAGCGAGCTCTGTCTTTCTAAGCCCCGCTTCAGTAATAAGGTCATCGAGTGTCGCCATTATCCTTTTCCTACACACCATTCATATTAAGCAGCATGCATTGGAATCCTCAAGAAAGAGGAATGCAATTTGCTTGATCTCAATCATAGCATGAGGGGTTCCTTTTGTCAATCAAAAACCCTACAAATCAATATAAAAATTGATAAGTATTGACTTTTACTGACTTTAAAGTTATCATAAGCATGTGGACTATGAAGACTACTGAGAGAAAGGCTCAATCGAGTGTTGCCAGATCGAGGAATTTATAGTCCATACACTGGTAGCCGTAGTGCGTAAACGGTAGAAATAATACCTTGTAGCGTTGGAGACCACCTCAGCCCGGCCAAGGCACTGAGGTGGTCCCTTGAGAACCAGTCAGCGTTCATCCCTCCTGGTCCTCGCTGCATTTTACCATGTATAGCGTTTATGTACGTGGAAAGTTTTGTTTCTATAGCAACAGAACAAATGCAGGTGAGCACCGGGCCTAGTTTCCCATAGGAAAGGAAACACCCGATGGCGAAATCCTATCACCCTCCCAACCCGCAAGAGGACGACGACGAAGAGTACACCGTCATTCCCACAGACTATCAGTATCACACCGACGAGCATCCCGAATGCTTCGAACCTGATTGTGACTGTCACCAGGGGCGCATCGCCGACCTCAGCCACGCCTACCAGGATGGACTGGTGAGCGCCGAGGACGCGACCCGCATCGCAGGCGGCAAAACTGTCTAAAAGGAGCAAGAGTATCATGCATGGAGAAAAGAAGTGTCTGTTGGTCACGCTATGCCTGGGCCTGCTCTCGCTGGCGGTCATCGTCTCCTGGCTCTTTCTGGCCCTCTGGCCGCTGCGCACCCTGCTCGCCTTTGGCCTGCTTGGCCTGGGTGCCCTCGTCGTGCTCGCCTGGGTTTCCGTGACGATCCTGGGCCGGCTCAACGAGCAGTCCTTGCGTCGGCAACGGCTGCTCTACCAGCAGGAACTGCCCCTCGATGGGGCAGGATGCCCGCTCTACCTGCCCGAAACGATGCGGCAGGCCCACTTTTATGCCCCGTCGTCCTCTTCATACCCACAGCAAGGAGGCAGCTATTATGAGTAGCCATGATGTACGCGCAGACTCTTCGTGCGTTCCCGCCCCCGTTGCGGCGGAATGGATGCCGCTGGACGCCCTGATCGGGCAATGGGTCAACTTTGCCAGGGAGCCAGAGGCGGTAAGCGCGCTGGCCCTGGAACTGATCAGTGACGCGTTGCTGGCCTGCTCCTACGAGATGAGCGCGCGCAATGAATACGCCACGTTTGTCTCGTATGGGAGCATGCGTGATCACCGGCCCTACGCCCTCACCCACGGCCTGGATGAATGTATTCGTCAGTTGAGCGACGCCTGCTCACGCTGGTCGAGCGTGATGTACTGGCTCGCGCACCTGGACGACGAAGCACAGCAGTCTCTGGACGTGGTTCGTCAGTTGAGCGAGGCGAGCAGCCTGCACCAACGGCGCGTCGAACGCTTGCTGCTGCGGGTGCAGGAGGAACAGGTGCAGCACTGGTACCGGCGGCAGGAAGAGGGAGCACGCTCATGAGCAAACGCGCACCCTCCGCCGCCCGGCACATACTGGCCCTCAACGATTGCTGGGTCTTTGACCGGCACCAGTGGCACGCGACCTTTGTCGTGGGGCAGTATCTCTGCACCACCTGCGGGGCCTCGTTCTCCTGCCCCCTCTGCACGCGCAGCCTTCCCAAGGGGGCACGGGCGCGGCTCTGTCCCGAGCACTCTGCTGAGCAGGAGGCCCGTGACGAGCAAGCGCGCCGCCGTCGCCACGAGCAAGCACACCAGCCCATCCAGAAAGGAGCCCGCTCATGAGTGAACGCCTCTCACCCACACGAGGAGCCGCAACCATCCAGGACAGCCGCCGTGCCCTGCGGGAGCAACACGGCATCTGGGAGCAAGGGGAAGACAATCCTGCCCTCGCCCAGGTCGCGCCCACCTCTCGCATCGCTCGTGCCAGCCTGCCCGTGCAGGATCGTCGCCGTCGCGCCTCACACCAGCAGGACGCGTCCCGCCACGCCGCCGGACACTCCCACGCCATCCATCCCGAGGACCGACCTTACCTGACCGACGAGCGCGGAAGCAGCACTGGTCTGATCTCCTCGCGGGTGCCTGCCCGCGCCACCTCTACCGCCATCGACGAAGGGCTCGACGATCGTCCTGCCCGCAGCAGCGCCCGCCGCTACCGCTCCACGATGACCACCCAGGAGCAGGCAGCCCCCGTTCCCCGCCGCAGACGCCCACTGCACGGGGCCGTTTACGTTGGGCTCACTCTGCTGTGTATGCTCGTGGGCTTTGTGGTCTTCTCCGCGCTTGCCACCTGGTGGCAGCAGACCGAGGACGACCTGCACTACGGCATGCCCCGCACGTTCCAGATGGATGCGGTCGTCGGGCACCAGGACTCAGCCGCCCACCCTTCCCACTTCATCGCCCTCAACCTGGACGGGCATCTCTCGGTCATTGAGATGCAGGGCGGCGATCTCAGCAAGACGGTGATCTACGCGGGGCCGATCATCTACGGGCAGGGGGCCGATCTGGTCGCAGTCACCCTCTCGATCGCCCACGATCAGCGCGGTCAGCCCGAACTGGTCCTGCACTACCAGAACAACGAGGCCATCCTCTACGACGGCAAAGATGGTAAGTTCCACCTGCAACCCCAGGCATGAGTGTCTATGGAGTGCGTGTGTGAAAGGACGTACCAGGAGCAGGGAACCATCCATGATAGAGGACCCTGCTCCTCTATCATAAAGGAGAGAGAAAGAAGCATGCAGCTATCAGACCAACCGGAGCGTGAGCCCAAAGGGCCAACCACCGGACCCTTGCGTCCGTTGATCGTGGTCATGGAGACCACCGAAGGAGAGGAGGAACCCCGCCATAATGAGGAAACGTCACCGCCCCAAGGGGGCGACGAGCAGGACCGCCTGCCACCTATCACAGAGAAGGAGAGAAGGATACCGCCACCAGCACCACCGCAGCCGGAAGGCCGTGATGAGCCTGAACCTGTGCTACCACCACGGGATCCCAGGCCGCTTTCATTGCCCGTAGCAGCCGCCCGGCCCCGACGCCCACTCTCCCTGCTGATCGCCGTAAGCCTCGGGATCAGCGTCACCCTACTTGGCATTGCTGTTGGCATTCTGCTGGCGGTGAACCCGACGAGCCTGGGTCCCGTCATCACATGGCTTCCTGGCGTCATGCCTACCGCCTCGGTCACGCTGACCCCCGCGCAAGAGAGCCTGCACACGAGTGTCTCGATCACGGCGGTGATCGGTACCCCCGATCCGAGCCGTCAGCAGGTCAGTGCCCGTCTGCTCTCGGGCAAGAGCCATACCTTCACGCAGACCGTGCCTGCGACCGGACACGGGCACACCGTTGCACAACAGGCGCAGGGGACCCTTACCTTCTACAACGCCGCCCCCTACGCGCAGACCGTTGCAGCGGGAACCGTGCTCACGGGTGCCGATGGGGTCGCGCTGGTAACGGATCAGGCGGCGTCCCTACCTGCCGCCAACCTGCCGGACGTGGGCATGGCGACGGTGCCAGCCCAGGCGGTACAGGTCGGTCAAGAGGGCAACATCGCACCCCTGGACCTCAACGGGTTGTGTTGTGTGGCAGGCGTTTCGGTCAAAAACACGGATGCCTTTACCGGAGGACAGAATGCCCGGAACTACACGGTCGTCGCCCGGCAGGATGTGGACGCCATCACCGGACCGCAGAGCGCCACGCTCACCCAGGCGGCACAGGCGAGCTTGCAAGGGGAAATACGCCCGAACGAGCAACTAACCAACCCTGCGCAATGTCATTCCACAGTGAGCACCAATCACCCGGTCGGGAGTGAGGCCACACAGGTCACGATCTCCCTCACCGTCACCTGTCAGGGAGAGGTCTACGACCAGCAAGCAGTACAGCAGTTTGCTGGCACCGTCTTGAGCGAACAGGCCCGCAAGACGTTGGGAGCAGGCTACAGCGTGCAGGGCTCCATCAAGACGAGTGTGGCACAAGTTGCCACGACTGAAGCTACCCACGGCACGCTCTCGCTGCTGGTCAGTGCCCAGGGCATGTGGAGCTATCAGTTCAGCAGTGCGGAGATCAGCCAGCTGAGCAAAAGGATCGCAGGCTTGCCCCGCCAACAAGCCATTCGCCTGCTGAAGCACGATCCCCACATCCAGGCCGTGAGTATTACTGAGACCTGGAACGCGACGAACATCCCAACCGATCCGGCTCATATTCAGATCATGGTGCTGGATGTGATCAACGGATAAGCAAGAGAGAAACGTGCAGGACCGGATAGTGACCAGTCCTGCACCCCACCATCCAAAGAAGGAACTTGATATCTATGAACAGTCGTTTCAGTATTAGGCACGTAAAGAACGAACATTGTGAATATACCCCCTGGAAACCAACGTGGGCCAGTCCTCTGCAATCACGCAACGGGCCATAGAACTACATCCCGCGACCACTTTCAGTACCCTCAACGCGGGTCGGTCCTCTGCAATTGTTTGACCGCTGCGTGATAGGCGATACTGAGCATGCTTTCAGTACCCTCAACGCGGGCCGGTCCTCTGCAATCCACCCTTTGTGTTCTATACATACAGCATGCCAAATTAAATTTGATGTGAAAAGCCATTTCTTGCACCGCTCATCGCGTCAATGAATAGACAATTTCATTATAACAGTTCATGCGAAATTCCGCTGTTCGAAAATCAGTTTTTGCGGAAAAATGATAGGGATTTGTGAAGAGTTTTTATGCACTTAAGGAGATATTACGCATTTTTGCAGCATAAATAGACCGCGTTTTGAAATGAGGGAAATAAGTTACCTGATTTGCGAACGATGCTCGGTAGCTCTCCATTAATTGGTGAACGAGCCTGCTGTTCTGGCAGCGGCTAAAACCTCAGCCAGGACATACTTGGGAGGACGCCCGCGTGGTCGTTTTGGTTGAGTCTGCTTGCCTTCGGCAGGTTTTTCAGAGCAACC
>WNFX01007651.1_pt1 | contig 10114 bp, 10 predicted proteins | sample 5400111 | NCBI WGS metagenome assembly WNFX01 (sample SAMN13153363, study PRJNA577476) | soil metagenome | isolation source: 40 cm soil or saprolite under grassland replicate 1 | place: USA:California | collected 2016-06-15 | reverse complement strand
CGACGGCACCGCCGCCATCGCCGAGTTGGGCTTCGGCGGGCCGGAGGGCGACCACATGGTGGTGGTGGAGAACACTCCCTCCGTCCACAACGTCATCGTCTGCACGCTGTGCTCGTGCTATCCGTGGCCGGTGCTGGGGCTGTCGCCGTCCTGGTACAAGGACCCCCCGTACCGGGCCCGGATGGTCCGGGAGCCCCGGGCGCTGCTGGCCGAGATGGGCTGCCAGCTGCCCGGCGAGGTCGAGATCCGGGTATGGGACTCCTCGGCCGAGGTCCGTTACCTCGTCCTGCCGCAGCGCCCGCCGGGCACCGAGGGGATGACCGAGGCGGAGCTGGCCGGGCTGGTCACCCGGGACTCGATGATCGGCGTGGCCCGCCTGTGAGCACCCCGCTGAGCCTGTCGGATCTGGACCTGCCCCGCCGGAACGGCGAGCTGGCCTTCGACGCACCCTGGCAGAGCACGGTGTTCGGCCTCGCGGCGGCGATCATCGATAACGCGTTCGGCGGCGACCGGGAACCGTTCCGGCAGCAGCTCATCACGGCCATCGCGGCCGAGCCCGGCCGCCCCTACTGGGAGAGCTGGACCGCAGCGCTCGAGGCGCTGGTGGCGACCCTGCCGGAACAGCCCGCGCCGTGACGGGACCCGGCCCGGCGCGACCTCAGCACCCGTCGTAGGCGGTCCAGTTCGACGCGCCACCCGCGGCGATCGCGTTGTTGAATATCTGGTCCTGGTACGCGGGACCGGCGACGCCGAACTGGCTGGCCGCGCCGCCGTACGCTTCCCAGGTGCCGATCAGGAACTGATACGCGCCGCCGCCGTTGCCGGGGCCCCAGGCGTAGCTGCCGCCCTCCTCGGCGTTGCGGATACAGATCCCCAGCGCCGAATGGGCGGGATCCGAGCCAGCCGACAGGTTGGGTGGCGGGCTGGACGGCGCCGGCGATGGCTGCTGCGCCGCTGCCTGCTGCTGGGCTGCCCGCTGCTGGGCTGCCCGCTGCTGGGCGAGCTCGTGATTCCGGGCGACCCGCCGGGCCGAGCGGGCCTGGGCGCGGCCGACGTCACGGCGGATCTCGGCCGTCACGTGGCCGCCGGTGAAGAGCGCATCTTCACTCGCGGCCGAGATCGCGCTGCCCGAGGAGGTGGACGCCGCGGATCCGCCGTGCAGGGACACAAAGGTCGCAGCCACGCCCGCGAGCGCTACAGCGGCCACTGCCGGTGCCTTGAACCTGGTGGCGGGGGCTTTGGGCTTGGCATGACGAGGTGCTGCGGGCATCCCGCTCCTGTCCGCAATGCTCCGCGTTCACCCGGCGAGCCGACGCCAGCTGACATCAGGTGGCACGGGAAACGCCTGTCCCGGGGAACCTACTGGAGGCGGGCGGGACATATGGGGAAAACGCGATAATTGGTTCGCCGAACAAGGCAAACGCTCTGGTCACGGCCGGTAAATCCCACCGGGAACGCTGATGGCAAGGCATCACTCCGGGAACACCGCCACCAGGGCCCGGCGGCGCTCTCAGCGGCGGTCATGGACTACTTCCCGGGGCTGGGCCCGGCGGTGAACCGGGCCGCCGGGATGGGCACCACCATGCAGAAGATCATCGAGATGCGGGACGCCAAGGAGAGCGTCTCGGCCTGACGATCGATGCGTGGCTGGCCCGGCCGCTGCCGCTCCCGGGCGATTCCCGGCGACGGTGATCCCGCCGGTACTGTGGTCCCCGCCGCCTGTGCCGAACGGATGAAACCATGACTGCTCACGAGGCTGGCGCCCTTCACGCGCCCGGTTACGGCAGCGTCGCCACGGTCCCGGCCTGGCTCCGCCCGCCGCCCGACGTCAATGAGCTGCTGCCGCAGCTGTGGGCGGGCACGGTGCGGCGCAACGATGCGGGCGCGCTGGAGGTGGGCGGGGTCGACGTCCGGGACCTCGCGGCCGAGCACGGCACGCCGGCGTATGTGCTCGACGAAGCCGACTTCCGCGCCCGGGCGGTGCCTTCCAGGACGCCTTCCGGCACGCGTTCACGGACCTGTGCGGGGGCGCCGACGTCTACTACGCCTGCAAGGCGTTCCTGTGCACCGAGGTGGCGCGCTGGCTGGCGCAGGACGGGCTGCGCATGGACGCCTGCTCCGGGGGCGAGCTGGCCGTACTGCTCCGGGCCGGCGCGCCGGTGGAAAACATCGGCCTGCACGGCAACAACAAGTCCGACGCTGAACTGGACCGGGCAGTGCAGGCCCGGATCGGGCGGATCGTCATCGACTCGGTGCCCGAGATCGACCGGCTTGCCGACACCGCCGCGCGGCACGGGGTCCGTGCGCCGGTCCTGCTGCGGGTGACGGTGGGGGTGGAAGCCCACACCCACGAGTACATCGCCACCGCCCACGAGGACCAGAAGTTCGGGCTGTCCCTGTCCGGCGGGACGGCCGCGCAGGCGGTGCCGCGCATCCTGGCCCGGCCGGAACTGGACTTCCGTGGCCTGCACTCGCACATCGGCTCGCAGATCTTCGACACCGACGGCTTCGAGGTGGCGGCCCGCCGGCTGCTCGGGCTGCATGCGCAGGTGAGACGGGATCATGGCGTTACCCTGCCGGAAATGGACCTGGGCGGCGGGTTCGGCGTCGCCTACACGAGCGAGCACGACCCGCTCGCGCCCAAGACCCTGGCCGATGCGCTCGCGGAGATCGTCCGGCGTGAGTGCCGGGCGCTCGGGGTCGAGGTGCCCAGGATCTCGGTGGAGCCGGGTCGGGCGATCGCGGGCCCGAGCACGTTCACGCTGTACCGCGTCGGGACGATCAAGGACGTCGAGCTCGAGCACGGCACGGGCCGCCGGTACATCGCGGTGGACGGCGGCATGAGCGACAACATCCGCACCGCCCTGTACGACGCCGACTACTCCTGCACCGTCGCCTCGCGCGCGTCGTCGGCCGCGCCGGTACTGGCCAGGGTGGTGGGCAAGCATTGCGAGAGCGGCGACGTCGTGGTCAAGGACGAGTTCCTGCCCTCCGACCTCACCGCCGGTGACCTGCTCGCCGTGCCCGGCACGGGGGCGTACTGCCGGAGCATGGCCAGCCAGTACAACCACGTCCCCCGGCCGCCGGTGATCGCCGTCCGGGACCGGGCAACCAAGGTGCTGATCCGCCGCGAGACCGAGGATGACCTGCTTGCCCTCGACGCCGGCTGATCCGGTGGGCCGGGCGGGCGCCGCGGGCGCCGGTGACAGGGGAGAGCGATGGACGCGGAAGTCGTCGTCGTCGGCGCCGGCATCGTGGGGGCCAGCATCGCGCTGCAGCTGGCCCGCCGCGACGTCGGCGACGTCCTGCTCATCGATGCCGGGGGCCCCGCCGGCGGCATGTCCGGGCGCAGCTTCCGGCAGGTGCGCACCCACTACAGCAACGAGGTCACCACCCGGCTGGCGCGCCGCGGCATCGAGATCCTGCGCGACTGGGACGATCACGTTGGCGTCGGCGACTCCGGTTTCGAGCCGGTGGGGTATCTGCTTGCCGTGGCGGGCGACCAGGCGGACGGCTGCGCGGCCAACGTCGCGCTGGGCTACAGCCTGGGGTGCGCACCGAGCTCGTCCCGGCCGAGCGGCTGCAGGAGATCGAGCCGCTGCTGGCCGCCGATGGCCTGGCGTGCGGCGCATGGGAGCCGGACAGCGGCCTGATCGACCCGGTCAAGGTCACGCTGTCGGCGACGGTGGCCGCGCAGATGTCCGGGGCCAGGACCCTGTTCGGGAGGCCGGTGCGGGCGCTGCGCACCAGCGGGGACAAGGTCACCGGCGTCGTCACCGGCGACGGTGACATCCATGCCGGGACGGTGGTGCTGGCGGTGGGGCCATGGGCGCCCCGGCTGCTGGGCGGCACCGGGATCGACCTGGGCATGCGGCTGCACACGCTGGAGCTGAGCGTGCTGCGGCGGCCGGCCGGCGTGGCCGGGCTGAGCACGGCGGTCACCCACGCGCCCTCCGGCCTGGTCGCCCGCTGTGACAGCGGTCCGTTCGCCGTGGCCGTCGCCTACCCCGCCGAGGCGGTGGAGCCGGAGCTCCCGCTTCTGGCACCACCGCCGGAATCAGCGCTGGAGCCACGCCGGAGATATCAGTGGCCCGCCGGTAAAGAGGGGGCAGCCCGGACGCCGGGAAGAGGCGCCCGGGGGTCCTGGGCCCACGCGGCGGCTGCGGTTATGGTGTCTGCCCATGGCCCGCATTGGCGCGGTGCTGATCGACATCGATGGCGTGCTGACCGTGTCGTGGCAACCGCTGGAGGGGGCGGTCGCGGCGCTGCGGCGGCTGCACGCGGCGGCGCTGCCGCTGGCCCTGGTCACCAACACCATCTCCCGCACGCGGGCGTCGATCGCGGCGGCGCTGGCCGGGGCGGGCTTCCCGGTCACCGCCGCCAATATCCTCACCGCCCCGGTCATCGCCGCCGCTTACCTGCGGGAACATTACCCGGGCGCCCGGTGCCTGCTGCTCAACGACGGGGACATCGGCGAGGACCTGGGCGGAGTGACACTGGCCCGCGCGGACGATCCCGCGGTGGACGTGGTGCTGGTCGGCGGCGCCGGCCCCCAGTTCAGCTACCAGGCGCTCAACCGGGCCTTCGGCCACTTGCAGCGCGGGGCCAGGCTGGTCGCCATGCACCGCGGCCTGTACTGGCGCACCGCCGATGGCCTGCAGCTGGACAGCGGGGCCTTTGTCGCGGGCCTGGAGCAGGCGGCCGGGACGGACGCGGAGGTGGTGGGCAAGCCCGCCCCGGCGTTCTTCACCGCCGCGCTAGACCACCTCGGTGCCAGCGCGGCCGGCACGCTGATGGTGGGCGATGACATCGAAAACGACGTGCTCGCCGCCCAGCGCCGGGGGCTCACCGGGGCACTGGTCAAGACCGGCAAGTACCTGCCCCGCGCGCTCCTGGGCGCCAGCGGCACGCCCGACCATGTCCTCGGCTCCTTCGCCGACGTGCCGGGGCTGCTGGATCAGCTGTCGTGAGCGGCGGGACCGGCGCGTGATCCTCCTGGCCGGGTGGGCGCCCCGGCCCTGCCGGGCTGCTGGCGTCCGGGTCGCTCGACGGCATCGGCGCCGCCGGGACCGGGGCGTGCTCCAGACCATCATGGGCCTCACCGACGAGCCCGACCCCAGCTTCCCGGTGGTCACGCCGTGACCGCCGTGGACGTCGGGCCGCTGGGCCGCGGCGCTGGCGGCGCGTAGCATCGCTGGTGAGGCCGGCAGGCGATAATGGCCGCGGAGGTGCCCGTGGAAGATCTCCGGTACAAGATGATCATGGCGCTGAACGCCGCCGACATCGGCAACCCCATCTGTGAGCAGGCGGCCGAGATCTGCGCCGAGATCGCCGACCAGCATTGTGCGGAGCTGCACGTCACCACCACCGCGCAGCTGATCGCCACCGGCCAGCAGGCCGCGAACGGCCCGGCGCCCGCACGCGCGTGAACCAAGCCAGGACGGCCCGCCGACGGGAGCGACGATGACCGACACCACAGAGCCGCTCGCGCCGACGGTGGATATCCGCCGGGCCGGGGACCGGTTCAAGACCAGGCTCTCGTGGCTGGACTCCAAGCACTCCTTCTCGTTCTCCCGGCACTACGACCCGCTGAACACCCACCACGGCCTGCTGCTGGTCAACAACGACGATGTGGTCCGGCCCGGGACGGGCTTCGAGACCCACCCGCACCAGGACATGGAGATCGTCACCTGGGTGCTGCAGGGCTCGCTGGTGCATCAGGACTCAACCGGGCACGCCGGCATCATCTACCCCGGCCTGGCGCAGCGGATGAGCGCCGGCACGGGGATCCTGCACTCGGAGAAGAACGACTCCTGGCGGCTGCAGGGGGGTACTGGGCACACCGAGCCGGTGCATTTCGTGCAGATGTGGGTCGTGCCCGACGAGGATGGCATCAGCCCCGGCTATGAGCAGCTCGAGATCGACGACGAGCTGCTGCGCGGCGGCCTCATCCCGGTCGCGTCCGGCATGGCCAAGCACGACGGCGCCTCCGCCATCCGGATCAAGAACTCTTACGCCGCACTGCATGCCGCCCGGCTGCGGCCCGGCGAGGTGATCGAGCTCCCGGAGGCCCCGTTCCTGCACCTGTTCGTGCCGCGGGGAACGGTGACGCTGGAGGGCGCGGGCCCGCTGTCCGAAGGTGACGCGGTGCGGCTCACCGCCACCGGAGGGCAGAAGGTCACCGCCACCGGGCCCGCCGAGGTCCTCCTCTGGGAGATGCACGCCACCATCGCCGGCTGGTAGCGGGCGGCATGAGGCGGTGCTGGGCGGGAACTAGAGGCCGTGGTGCTGGCCGGACGGGGGGACGTCCAGCGCCGGGTTGCGGTCGAAGAACCCGAACGGCTTGAGCCAGAACGAGACCGAATCACAGGGCATGACGGGCCAGTCCTCCGGCCGCGTGATGTGGTGGATGCCGAACACGTACCACAGCACGACGTCGGTGTTCTCGATCGGCCGGTCCTGCGCCGTCCAGCAGGGCAGGCCGGTGTCCCGCTCGCTGAGGGTCGGGAACTCGCCGCACGGCCAGCGCTCGTCCGGGCGGTACGGCGTGACCCAGAGCGAGTGCCCGATGACCTCCGCCCGCCGCAACACCGGCGACGACTTGTCGAGCAGGGCCGGGAAGCTGCCGGACGGCACGAGCTTGTACCCGGCCGGGCCGCCGAGCCCGTTCCTGGCGCCCGCGTTCACGACCTTCCACGCCCGCTGCCGCTGCCAGTCGTAATCCTGCCTGCCCTCGGACTCGGTGCGCAGCGGCGTCTCCTTCACGACCAGGCCGAGGCCGTCGGGGTTGCCGCCGTCGACGGGCAGCGCCACCGACTCGGTCGCGTAGACCGTGTTGGCCTCGCCGTCCACGTCCAGGTCGAGGCGGGCCACGATGAAGTGCTGGTGGAACGGCGCGTAGGTGCGCTCGTCGACGACCGTCCCGGTGAGCGGCTGGCGGCCGTCCGGGAAGTACGAGGTGACCATGATGCCGGTGGCCCGCACCTCACACTCGATATTGCCGTCCTGGTAGAACCGCCAGTACACGAGGTACTCGTAGTTGGCCACGGTGACGTGGAACGACACGACCAGGCGCCGGGCCTGCCGGACCTCGCTGCCGAAGGCGTGGTCCACGTGCTTCCACAGCACCCCGCTGTCCTCTTCATGGATGCAGATGGCGTTCGGGATCGTCCGCGGCTCGCCGCGGGAGTCGGCCACCACCGCGTCGAGGTAGGTGATCTCACCGAGGCAGTCGCAGCCGAGCTCCAGCGAGGTGGTCATCACCCCCAGACCCCATTCGCCGATGTCGAAGGCGGTCCGGCGGAAGTGGTCGGCGGTCACGTCCCGGTACGGGACCACCATCTCGGCGAACGAGAGCCGGTGCGCGACCGGCCTGAGGCGCCCGTTGTCGACGAACCCGACGGTGTGCAGGACCAGTCCCTCCCGGTAGTTGAAGCCCAGCCGCAGCCGCCAGTTCTGCCAGGACAGCAGGTAGCCGTCGAGCGTGAACGAGACGCCCTCGGGCTGGCTGACGTGCAGCGGCCGCACGTCGCGCAGCGGGACTCCGATGAGCTTGGGCAGGTACTCGCCCATCACCTCCGGCCGGTCGGTGGGGCCGGCGCCCGGCGGGGCGTCCTCCAGTTCGAGCAGCTCCATCCGGTTGAGGTCGACGATGGGATGCAGCCCGGACAGGTGATGGGCGTAGGGGTTGCTCCGCTCACTGCCCCGGCACCAGACGTCGGACCAGCCGAGCCGCAGGCCGCGGTAGCGCTCCGGCACCAGCGACGGGGGATAGGCCCACACGTCGGTGAGCACCAGGGACAGATCGGTGATCCCCCGCCCGGCCAGCGCCGCCGCCAGCCGCGGGTGCTCGTGGAGCATCTCGTCGCACTCGTGCCATTCGTCCGCGGTCATGTTCGGCTGCTGGCCGGGCAGGTGCTCCCAGCTGACGATCGCGTCGTTGGCCAGCGAGACGACCGCGCGGTAGGCCTGGCCGTCGCCGGTGTTCCAGCAGACGGCCAGCGCCTCGCGGCGGGGGGCCGGCCCGGTTTCCCTGCCGGCCAGGGTCGGGGGAAGGGAGTCCTTGGCCGGCTCCGCCAGCTCCACCGAGGCGAACCGCCAGCCCTCGCCGACCCCGTGCTCGCGGCGCAGGACGGCGGCGACCTGGCGGAACTCCTCGGCCGTCAGCGGATCAAGCGGGTGCGGCGTGCCCGCGGTCACGCGGTCACCAATGCCTCCGCGCGGATGCCCCCACCTTCAGGCGGGGGAGGAAGCGCATACGGCGTGTTCGAACAAAATATCGATATGGTGTGGTAGCCTTGATGTGTCCGCGAGAGCCAAGCGGGCAACATGCAGTACCCCAGCACGGAACCGCCGCAGGGCATGCGGTGGCAGCGCGGGGAGCCTTCTTGCGCACCAGGGCACGGCTGCGAACCGCGAACCTACAGCGCGACCGCAAGTCGCGGCTGGAATCTTCGCCCTTCCAGGGCGGAGAGGATGTCAAGCCATCTTGAAGTTCAGCAGGCTGGCCGGCGCCTGCTGCGCCGCAGGCCGCGTGCCGGCGAACTGGCCCCGCACTCCGGTGATCCACTGCTTGCAGCGCTCCTCCAGCTGGTTGTCATCGGCCTGGAGCCGGCCCCGGGTGACCAGCGCGCCGAGGTCCGCGCCCCGGTACCGGTAGTCACCGGGGCCCATGATGCGCAGGTAGAACGCCTCCGACTCGCTGACGATGCCGTGCCAGTCGTTGCCCCACCGCCGGAAGGTGACGGCTGCATCGTCGCCGAGCCGGTAGATCCCGGTCCGTGGCGCCTCCGTCAGCAGCTCGACCTGGTCGCGCGTCTCCTTGATGATGATCTGGCTCCAGACGTCCACGCTGGCCTCCCGGGACCAGCGCTCGTTGATCTCATCGATGTCCACCTCGTAGCCGACATCGAGGTATTCAAGCAGGTGAAACAGGAACAGCGGCAGGTCGGCGTAGGCGCCAGCGGTCACGTTCGTCATCGAGCTGATGCCGCTGATCCGCGGGTTGAGCTCGCCCAGGTAGAGCTCCCCGGTGCCGGTGTCCACCAGGAAATCGACCTCGAAGAACCCGGAATAGCCCTCGTCGGCAAGCCGGCTGCCGAGCCGGGCGGTGAGGTCCCTGGCCCGCTGCTTCTGGTCGCCGGTCAGCGTCGCCGGATAGTCGTTGCCCGCCCAGCCACCTCGGTAGGGCGTGAGCTCCGGATGGCCGGTGATGTCGTTCATCAGCGGGCCGACGAGCGTGCCGTGGCGGGTCAGCACGGCCTCCACCGCGATCGCCCGGTGGTCGATCCGCCGCATGACCTTGAGTTCCTGCTCGGCCAGCGGCTCCTTCGCCGCGTTCTTCTCCCAGTCGGCGCCGGTCCGGATGAAGAACGTGGTCTTGCCCGAGTCCCCGTAGGGCATCTGCACCACCAGGTCATGGCCCAGCCCGGAGCGATCCGCCAGGGCCAGCAGCTCGGGGTAGCGAGCCGCCCGCCCGAGCACGTTCGGGACGCTGGGCACGCCGGCGTCGTTGCCCAGCTGGGTGGTCACGATCTTGGAGTCGAGGCGGTGCCGGAGCGCGGCCGCCGGGTGGGCGACCCGCAGCCCGGCCCGGGCCGCCAGTTCCTGGGTCTCGTCGTCGAACATGACGAACACCGCCCGGCCGCCGGCGCCGTGCGCGGCAGTGAAGCTGAGGACCTCGGGGTGCCGGAGCAGGTAGTTGCAGATGTCCTCGATGGATTCGAACTCCGGGGCCCGCCGGTCCTCCGGCACGAACACGTTCGGGTGGCTGCCCTCGAACGAGTCGAAGTAGGTCACATAGTGGAAGTTCCGCACCCAGCGATCCATGCCGAGCAGGTTGAAGGCGGTGGGGGAGATGAAGTAGATCGGCGTCTGGTTGGTGCGGAAGAACTCCCGCAGGTCGGAGACCCCGCGAAACTTCGGTGGCGGGCCGCTCATTCGTGCCTCCCTGTCCTGATCCCTGCGCTTGTGGACTACCCCGCCCGCCGCCGGGCCACGCCAGGCGATCAGCCCGGCCATCCGTTGAGCATCCTTCGTGCCGGGGGTTGCGGCGCCGCCGGCCGCCTTTTAAGTTGCGCGCATGCACAGTGTGGATCCGACGACCGAGCAGATG
>WNFX01015960.1_pt1 | contig 10116 bp, 7 predicted proteins | sample 5400111 | NCBI WGS metagenome assembly WNFX01 (sample SAMN13153363, study PRJNA577476) | soil metagenome | isolation source: 40 cm soil or saprolite under grassland replicate 1 | place: USA:California | collected 2016-06-15 | reverse complement strand
CTACGGCGTCTACCTGGTGGCCCGATGCAGCGTCGGCACCGAGCGGCAGCTGGGCAACTGCCTCTGGGTCGCGATGATCTCGGCCTCGGTCGTGGCGGTCGTCGCGATCCTCCAGTCGCTGAAGCTCTTCGGCGTCCCGTACCTGCTGTCCAGGTACTTCGCCCCGTACGGCAGTGCGGAGGCTCTGCTCAACAACCGCGGTGGGTCGACCCTCGCCCTTCCCATCGCCGTGGCGGACCTGCTGACGTTCAACCTCGCGATCGCCGTCGGCTTCCTCGCCCGCGGGCGAGGCCCCCGCGGTGCGCTGCTCGTGATGGGCATGCTCTTCGTGGCGGGAGTGCTGTCGTCCGGGGAGTTCTCCGGCGCGACGGGACTGTTCCTCGGCGTCGTCACCGTCGCCCTGGTGACCCGGCGCGTGCGACCGCTGGCCGGGCTCGTGCCGGCATTCATCGCGGCCGCCTACGCGCTCCGCCCAGTGATCGACCGGCGCCTCCAGGGCTTCAGTTCCGCGAGCGGCCTGCCGGTGAGCTGGACGGGTCGGTTGTACAACCTCAGGAGCTACTTCTGGCCGGTGCTCTTCTCCCACGGCAACGTCCTGCTCGGCGTCCGGCCCGCCGCCCGCGTCGCCACCGCCACCATGGCCACGGGGTACATCTGGATCGAGAGCGGGTACACCTGGCTGCTCTGGGCCGGAGGCATCCCCCTGCTGTTGGCGTTCCTGTACTTCCTGAGGACGAACCTGCGCCAGCATCTGGCGGTCGCCCGCTCGCGCGACGACGCCGCCGGGGTCGCGGCCCTGGCCGTGGCGGTGGCGTTGGTCGTGATCGGCGTGCTCATGGTCCTGGACCCGCACCTCACCTACCGCGGCTCGGCCGATCTGCTGTTCGTCCTCATCGGCCTCACGTCCGGTGCGAGGCGGCGCCTTCCCCGAGCCGATCAAGCACAGGACGGTGCCGACCATGCGCGCTGACTCGGTGCCGGTGACGGACGAGGCTGGGGACGTGGCTTGGTCCAAGGAGCGGCGCCGCGGACGGGACGACCAGCGGATCCTGGTCGTCATCGAGAACGTCCCGCTGGCGCGAGACCACCGGGCGGCCAAGCAGGTCGAGACCCTCCTCGAGGCCGGCTACCAGGTGTCGGTCATCTCGCAGCGGCATACTGACAACCGCAGGTTCCGTGACCGTCACGGGCTGCGCCTGTACGAGTACCCGCCCCCCCGAGCGGCCTCGGGCACGCTCTCATTCCTCTACGAGTACGGGTACTCGTTGCTCGCGGGGTCTGCCCTGGCGCTCAGGGACTTCCTCGCCCATGGCTTCGACGCGATCCAGACCGGTCACCCGCCGGACCTCTACTTCCTGCTCGCCCTGCCGTTCAAGCTGGCTGGCCGCCGGTTCGTGGTGGACCAGCGAGACCTCTCTCCCGAGGTCTTCGCGGACAGGTACGGACGCGACACGGGAGCCCTGCCATGGCTGCTGCGGGTGCTGGAGCGGCGCTCCTGGCGGCTCGCGGACCACGTGCTATGCGTCAACCAGGCCCTGCGCGGCGTGATCGTGCGACGGGGGAGGCTGCCGGCCGACAGCGTCAGCGTCGTGGGCAACGGCCCCGTCCTCTCCCGGACCAGCCCTCGCCCACCGAGGCCCGACATCAAGAACGGCAAGCGGTTCCTGGCCTGCTGGGTGGGCCTCATGGGTCCCCAGGACCACGTGGACCTTGCGCTGTCGGCCGTTCATCACCTCGTCCACACGCTCGGGCGGGACGACTGCCAGTTCGCGTTCATCGGCGACGGCGAGACGCTCCCCCAGTTGCGGGCGCTCGCCGAGCACCTGGGCATCGCCGACTGGGTCACCTTCACCGGCTGGCTCGATGAGAGCGCCTGCTTCGGCTACCTGGCGACGGCGGACCTGGCCATGGACTCCAACCTCCAGCCCGAGGTGTCGCCGGTCAAGGGGATGGAGTACATGGCGTTCGGGGTGCCGTTCGTGGCGTTCGATCTCGAGGAGACCAGGGCGATGGCGGACGGTGCGGCGCTGTACCTCCCTCCGGGAGACACGCTGACGCTTGCCCGCGCCATCGCCGAGCTGCTCGACGACCCGGCTCGCCGCGCCGAGATGTCGCGGATCGGCCGCAGACGTGTGGAGGAGCACCTGGCATGGGACCGCCAGAGCGAAACCTATCTTCGCGTGTACGAGCGTCTTCTGGGGCCGGCACGGGCGGCCGCGAGGTGAGCACCGCCGCCGCCACCCCGCCGCCCGCGCCGCCGTCAACGGCCCACCGCCTGCGGCACCTGCTGCGGGTCCGCGCCTCGGAGCACCCCGCCATCTACCTGCCGTTCGCGCGTCGCAAATATCCCGGCCCGAGCCCGGAGGTGATCGGCTCGGCCACGGAACTCGTGATCGACGGGTACACCCGGTCGGCGACCACCTTCGCCGTGTACGCGTTCCAGCTTGCGCAGATCCGCCCCGTGCGGCTCGCCCACCACCTGCACGCTCCCGCCCAGCTGATCGCGGCGGCGAAAATGGGGGTTCCGGTGCTGGCGCTCATCCGCGAGCCGGAGGGTGCCATCCTCTCCCAGCTCGTCCGCGAGCCGCGGGTGGCGCTCAGGGACGCCCTCGTTGCCTACACACGGTTCTACTCCCGCCTCCTCCCGTATCGCCGCAGCTTCGTCGTTGGAGAGTTCGACCAGGTGACGCGGGACTTCGGCGCGGTGGTGCGGCGCCTGAACGAGCGCTTCGGAACGTCATTCGAGGAATTCCTGCACACCGACCCGAACGTGCGCGAGTGCTACGCGCTGATCAAGGAGCGTCCGACCCTCTCGAGCACCCTGCTGGGCTTCGAGTCAGGCCTGGTGAGCCGGGACGAGCTCGGCCTCGAGCGAGACCGCCTCGCGCGCAGGCCCCAGCCGCCGGGGACGACGGATGTGTGGGTGCCTTCCGTTGAGCGGGAGCGGGCCAAAGCGATGCTCCTGGACCGATGGTGGCAGGCCGACCTGGCCGAGCTCCGGACTCGCGCGCAGGTCGCCTACCGAGCGTTCCTGGGGCTCAGCGGATCGGGGCCGGGATGCCCGTAGACGGCGCTGTAGCCAGGTCTGTCATTGGCCCAGCCCGGGTCCAGCCACGGCCACAGCTGCATGGTGGCCCGGACCCGCGAGATGTAGCCGTCGGCCGCTCGGGAATGCCACTCACCGGAATACCACGTGCCCACACAGCCCCAGAGATCACCGGCGCCGTATTGCCTGGCGCTCGTCCTCCCGAGCCATAGCTGCCAGCCTTCATAGCAGCCACGCAGCTGAGCTGCGAGATAGTCGACGGCGAAGGCGGTCGAGTCCCGATTGAAGGGAAACGTGCCATTCTGGTTATCCGGCCAGGCGGCCTGCCTGGGATCCTGCCATGACTTGACCCCGACGATGGAGAAGGTCTTCGGGCACATCCCATGCCCGAAGTCGCGCTGGTAGTCATAGCCGTAGCGGGCGAGCGCGCGACAGAAGACCCTGGATGCCGGCGAGGCCGTCGGGAAGACATCTCCGCAGCCGAAGTGCGTCACGCAGCGGCCCGTCGGATACGTCTCGTACTGGTACCAGGTGGACGTCCGCACGGCGATGGCCCGCAGCAGGTCGTCCGGCAGCCCCCACTTGCAGGCCGCCCACTGGAAGATCTCGTCGGTGGTGCCGGAGAACTGGCCGTCGATCCGGGGCACGAGCCAGGAATCCCAGCGGACGTCATAGGCGCCCCGGACCGCGCGAGGCCTGGCGGAGAGCGCACGATGGACCGCCGCCGCGTCCGGGATCGCGTAGTTCCGTTTATAGTTGTCGGGTCTCGGCTCCCAGGTCGAGTAATGAACCAGTCCCTCACAGGTGTCGTACGACGGCAACGTTCGCCAGCGCCCAGCCGGGACGAGCGCAAAATACCCGCCAGGTGGAGGCGGCGAGCTGGACATCGTCGTCCCATCCGAAACGTGCCTGGGGCCCGGCTTGAGGAGCAGCCACGAGATGGCGCCGACCACAAGGCCGGCCACGACCGTCAGGATCAGCCATCGACGTGCCTGGAACGCAAGACCCATGGCCAGCCGCATGAGGCCCGCGCTGCTCCCTCCCGCGCGAAATTGTGTGCCAATCATAACCTCCGGGCCTACGCCGCGGGGAGCTGGGTTGCGGCCGTCTTCCGCGGGCTACAAAGCCCCAGGTCAGCTGGTACGTCTCTGCTAATCCCAGCGGCGTAACTACCTTGCGAAACCACAAGGACCTGAGACGTCGCAGCATGAACTCCGCGTTCCTGGCCTCGGCCTTGAGCCCGGACGCCGGGGTCGACGGGGACGGATCCCTGCCTGAGCCCACCCCACCCAGGCGGCCCAGGCGCAGGGTGACCTGGATCATCGAGGCCATCGGCTCGGACCCATGCGCCGGGGCCGGCATCACTCCTTCTCGACCGCGGTCAGGTGGAGGCGGTCAAGGTCACGCCAGTGCAGGCCCGCTACGACGGCAGTCCAGCGGATGGCCGGTACTGTGCAGGGCGACGCCCCGGCAATAAGCTGGCCGCGGTTCGTGCGGCTGCGGAACCGAGCAAGATCGCTCTTGTGTCGCCAAGGATAGGGGCTTTCGAGCCGGACGGGCTTGGCCCGGCAGGGTTCGGGGATCGCACCTTCGTGACCGCGACCCACGTCGGCGGTTTCGACTTCATCCCGCCGCAGCCGGACCGCTCGGTCGATGCCGAGGTCGGCTTGGCCTCGGACCGCACCGGGGGGCCGCACGCCGGGCGGGTCTACGCGGTCTACACCCGGGAGCAGCTGAACGAGAGCGACGACACCGACGTCGAGACGTGCTACTCCGACGACGGCGGGGCGACGTGGAGCTCCGCGCTGCGGGTGAACGACGACGCCACCACCAACAGCCAGTTCCGCCGAAGATCTCGCTCGATCCCATCACCGGCAAGCTCGCCGTCGTCTGGTACGACAGCCGCAACGACCTTGGGACCGGCGGGTCCGCTGATACCGACGGGATCGCCAACGACGACGCCCAGTTCTGGGGGTGTTCAGCACGAACGGCGGCGCCAGCTTCACCCCCAACCTGCAGATCAGCGCCGGGACCTCCAATTCCCCCGACTCCGGCAACGGGATCGACTACGGGGACTACAACGCGCTCTCGTTCTACGGCGTCGTCGCCCATCCGGCGTGGTCGGACAATTCCAACAGCACCGGCAACAACCCCGACGGCGGGCTGCACCAGCTGGACATTTACACGGCAGCGGTCCCGGGCCCCATAGGCCCAAAGAATAGTCCCACCGGAACCGGGGTTATAGTGGACTATCGGCCCTCGAGGATTCCGCGAACGAAGGCTACCTGTCCCGCGTCCTAAAGGTCGGAGGGCGCGGACGCGCCCCCCTTCCAATTGGCGATGGCCGGGTTACTGGCGTCGGGTGACCCAGACCTCCCGTCGGGCAATGGGCATGTCTTGGCCACGGCGACCCGACCAGCGCGGCTCTTGCGCATGAGCGGGGAGGGGACGTTCCCGAAGGTGAGCAGTAGCCATTTTCGATGAGCTTGCCGACGCCGTAGGCCGAGTCGGGCTGCTGGCTGCTCCAAGTCGGCCACCAGACCTTGGTCAGGTAGTCGCCGAACAGCCCTGCGCCTTGGTCTCGTCCAGCGACTCCCGAGGCTGGGGTGACGAGGGGATGGGGGAACTTGCGCGATCCACGCCATGTACCATCTCCACCGTGTACGAACTCATCCGGTCCTACGGAACGGAACGGGACTCTCCGGATGGATCCGGCTGAGTTCCGGATGAGTGAGGTGAGAGCACGTCAGACTGGTCAGTACGAGTTGCGGCTCACATGGCCCTAGCAGGTAAGATCGGAGCCGTGCCCCCCTAGCTCAGTCGGCAGAGCACATCCATGGTAATCTCGTCGCTAGGTACCGCCCAATTTACCCGATGACCTGCGGTGACGTCCATTCCCGCAGGTCATTTGCATTTCGTGGATGTAGATTGCGTGCGCCCGAGTGGCACGGAGTGGCATCGTTTACACGCGCTGCGGACAAGTTCAGCCCTGGAAACCGGACATTCTGCCGCCGAGTTCTCCGGTCTGTTAGTTCGTTGGATGAATTTCCTTACCTATAGTGTCGGGCCGTCCTGACAGACGGATGGCGGCGTGTCGGCAACGAGAGTGACAGCATTCAGGTAAGAATTTAGGAGGTATCGCGGCGGACCGCGTCTGTGATCGTCATCGACCACTGGCGCAGACCAGCCAGGAGCCGGAGCGCGATGCGCTGGTGGCGGGTGGACAGAAGAGGGGTGATCAGTAGCGCGGGCACAAGCGCCAGGGTTGCAATCAACAGGGGCACAGTCAGTACCGCAATCATCAGCGCGAGCGACCAGAGCGGGAGCCGATGAGCTGCATCAAGAGTCGGTGGCCGGTTGTGAGCCGGGTACGATCAGAGGTATGCCACGCTCGGGGGTAAGCCAGGCGGATCGGGAGTTGATCGCATACGCGGCCAGCCGAGGGTTCACGGTCACAGCCCGGCAGATCGAGCGGTGGCGAGAGCGGGCGCTGTTGCTCCCTAACATCCGCCGCGGTCTTGGTCGTGGGAGTACGTCGGAGCCGGCGCCTGGGTCGCACGAGTTGGTGGTATGGCTGGCCCGTCACGCCCGACCCGGGCGCCGGCCCAGCGACTTGGCGCTGCTGGCGTTTGGTGCTGGCCTTGCGGTTCCAGAGGCAGCGGTACGGGTTGCGTTCGTGGGCGCGGCCAACCGCGTCGAGTTGAGCGTCCAACGTGACATGCCATCTGACAGCGCGCCGGAGGATGTGGCGGATGCGGTCGTGGCGGCTGGACTGCGCGCGACGATGGTTCCGGCACGGATACGGCGGATCGACAAAGCGCTGGCAGGGCTGGGGGTGGATTGGGCTGCACCCGAGCTGACTGCGCTCGACCGCGGCCCCGGTATCCCTCCCATGGGAGGCAACGATTGGACGCTCACGGCGGTGCAGGCGCTGCTGACAGGCGGCGGCGAGGTCGGTCTTGGCACGCTTGGCGGCTTAGCACGGGCGATGGGACCGGAGCGCGCCGCCGCTCCTGTGGCCGCGCTGATGGAGTACGGCTGGCCTGGTAACGAAGAAGAAGCGGGCCGCCTGCTCAACGAGGACGGAGGATTGGGATTCCTGCCTACGGGGGATCAGCGCCAGCACCTGCGCGATTTGGCCACCATGACCCCGGTTGACGAGTTGTTCGAGGCCTGGCAGATGGCCGCGCAGATGCCACGGTGGGCGACGAACCTATGCGATGCGGTCGAGCGCGAGATCGATGCTGGCCAGCCGGGCAATGCGACGACGGAGTGGTGGTTTGGTGCGTTGGGGATGCCTCGGCCGTTGCTGATCATGGCGCTGCGAGACCGGAAGGCCCGGCCGGCGGATATCGCGATAACGGCGTTGCTGCTGATCTTCGTCCGCAACACGATCCGGCTGCTGCGCCAGCTGATGCCTGATGGGCAGTTCGAGCTACTGGCACACCCCAGCGTCACTCCGCCGTTTCTCGTGTCGTTCATAAAGGACATATAACTCGGATTAGGCCAAATCGTAGCATCTGAGAACTGATTGCCTTGCCAGCAAAGCCGGGGAGAATTAGTCCGTTGCAGCGCTCGCGCGCCTTGTGCAACGATGAATTACACAGGTGTAGTTCTTGCCTGCGGCGCGCCTTCACGCGCTTCTTCCCCCCGCAGAAAGTGACATGCGAGCTGGTGCTCGGTCGGACGGGCAGGGTGCTCAACGTCCGTGGTCAGGTCGGAGACGAAGCGAGGCGCGACCGACCTGATGAGCAGACTCTTGAGCGCCAGCCCGCCGCAGGGGAGATGACGAAAGACGAGCTTCTACAGGCGGGCCGCAGGACACATCACGCTTCTGGGTGATGGGGAGAAGGGCTGGCGCCGGCCGCAGATCGGCGCGCTGGGTGCGACGATGGCGCACTGGAGCTTGGCGGATCGAGAGCCAACGGTCATCAGCATCCCGACCGGCACCGGTAAGACGGCGGTTGGGATGGCTGCNGATCCACCCCGCAGGGTTTTGGTTTTGGCCCCTGCTCGCCATCTACGCACCCAGCTCGCGGAGCAATTCTCGACGTACGCGCAGCTCCACCGACTTGGAGCTCTCCAGGAAGCGGTTGGCGCGCCACGCGTCCTCGAGATGTCTGGACGCACGGCTGACTGGTCATCGCTTGAGCCCTACGATGTGGTCGTCGCGCTCCCGAACTCGATCAGCCCGGCGCACTACGAGCAGGGTCGACTTCCGCCACGGGACCTATTCGACTTGGTCGTGGTCGACGAGGCGCACCACGCTCCCGCCGAGACCTGGCGGGCCGTGCTCGATCACTTCAACGCCGCTCGCGCGCTGCTATTGACCGCAACGCCCAGGCGTCGCGACGGAAGGCGCATCCCCGGCTCGCTGGAGTACTACTATCCCTTGCGACGCGCACTTGATGAAGGCTTGTACAAGCCGATTCAGCCCGTGCTGCTTGCGCCGCCTGCGCCGAGCGACCGCGCCGCATCCGATCGGGCTATCGCAGCCCGAGCCGCCGAGCTGCTTGCAAGCGAGGAACACCGGACAAGCGTTCTTCTGGTGCGCGGCGCGACCGTCGCCCGGCTCCGGGAGCTCCAACATGCCTACGAGGCAGTAGGCGTTGAGCTGGCCCTTCTGTACAACGCCCTCTCCCAGGCTCGCCAGGCGGATATCGTCGAGCGGCTGCGCGACGGGCAGATCCGTGCCGTCGGCGTTGCCGGGATGCTGGGAGAGGGCTTCGACCTTCCGGCGCTACGGCTCGTGGCCTATCACGACAAGCATCGATCCCTTCCCGCGACGGTGCAGCTCATCGGAAGGTTGGCGCGCGTTGACGCCAAGTATCCGCAGCCCTCCTCGCTGATCGCCGTGGCCGATGCTGAGGTCTTCCCAGAGCTGAAGGGGGTCTTAAAGCAGCTCTACGAGGAAGATGCGGACTGGGCCGAGGTGCTCCCGGGCATCATCGACGCCGAGATCCAGACAGAGCGCCTCGACCGGGCGTTCGCTGAGCGGCTGCCTGCCTCGCGGACCGAGATCGACCCGACCCACCTGCAACCGCTCAAACGCGCCCTTGTGTATGAGGTCCCCCCCGACTGGGACCCGCCGTTCTTGGCGGACGGAGTTCCAGCTGAGCTTGCGGAGGGCGCGGCCTTCATGGGCGGCACCGTGCTCTACGCCGGGGCCGACGCGGAAGCGCGGCTGCTCGTTGTCGTCGTTCGCTACGTCGAGCGCCCGCGGTGGAGCAACGACCCGGCACTCGCGAACGTGAAGTACGAGCTTCACCTCGTCGCGCACCGACGGCCACCCCGCACCGACCTGCCCGGTATTGTCCTGCTCAATCTGGACCGTGACGGCGTACAGCACGCGTTCGAGTCCGCGCTGGGCCTCGACGGCGTCGGTCGGCTCGCGGGGCCGGAGCGCATCGGCGAGTACCTCGACAGCCTCGAGCGGATCTCTGTGTCCTCAGTCGGTGTCCGCTCAACCAACGCGGCGACCCGAGGCAGGGCCACCTATCGCAACTTCATGGGCCGCGGCGTTGACCGGGGCCTGCGATCGGTGGATATGGCGCGGACCGCGCTCGGCCACGTCATGTTCCAGGTCAGCACAACCAGCGGCGCCACCAACGCTGGCGCCGCGGTTGAGAAGTCCAAGCTCTGGCTCACCCGATACGGGCAGCTTCGCGAGCTGAGCGCATGGGTGGATGCGACAGCCGCGCTTTTGTGGTTTCCAAAGCCGACCCCGCAAGGCCCGCTGCTGCCTGGCATCGACCGCGGCCACCGACTTGAGGACTGGCCCGACGCGCGACCGCTGGCCGCGGAGATCTACCCAGCGCTGCTCGGCATCGGGCTCGAGCTGTGGGACGGGGACACTTGCCTGGGTCCTATCGAGGACCTGGACCTGTACGTGAACGACGACCCGACAGGAACGCTCCACGACATCCAGGCACCTAATAGGACTCTGTCAGGTCGGCGGTTGACGGTAGGGTGTAAGGGGCCGTCCTCCCGGTCCGAGCAAGGGAGACGCCATGGGGGGCATCACACCGGCCGAGCTGGCCGCCATCGGTGACCGCCTGGAGGGGTTCGCC
>WNFX01007649.1_pt1 | contig 10116 bp, 10 predicted proteins | sample 5400111 | NCBI WGS metagenome assembly WNFX01 (sample SAMN13153363, study PRJNA577476) | soil metagenome | isolation source: 40 cm soil or saprolite under grassland replicate 1 | place: USA:California | collected 2016-06-15 | reverse complement strand
TCGGCGGCGGCGGCCTCACCTGCGGCACCGCCCTCGCCGTCCGCGCCGCCAACCCCGCCTGCCGCGTCATCGCCGTCGAGCCCGAGACCGCCGCCACCCTCACCACCGCCCTGGCCGCCGGCAAGCCCGTCCCTATCACCCCCCGCTCGGTCGCCGACGGCCTCTGCGCCCCCTTCGCGGGCCCGCTCACCTTCCCGCTGTTCCGCGAGCTGGTCGACCAGGTGGTCACCGTCTCCGAACGCGACCTGGTCGCCACCGTCCGCTTCGTCATGGAACGCATGAAGCTCGTAGTCGAACCCGCCGGCGCCGCCGGCATCGCCGCCCTCCTCACCGCCAAGACCGGCGACCTCACCGGCGCCCGCGTCGGCACCATCCTCTCCGGCGGCAACCTCGACATCGCCAAGATCGCCACCCTCCCGGATTGGAGCGACTGAGCCTGGTCCCGGGCTCAGATCATACACACCATCCGTATCAATGGTGTGTATGATTGTGATCATGCGAAGGATCCAGATTCACATCGACGAGGAGCTCGACGAGGCGGTCGCCCAAGAGGCTGCTCGCCGAGGCATCTCCAAGGCCGCCCTCATCCGATCGTGCATCGCACGGGAGATCGGCGCCGCTCCCTCACCTCCGGCCGATCCGTGGGCTGCCATGGTCGGCTGGCTGGACGACGAGCCCGTCGACGACATCGATGACGTGATCTACGGTCCAAAGGCATGAGGTTCGCTGACACCAGCTTCTGGTTCGCCCTCCAGGAGCGGCGCGACCGCCACCACGAAGACGCGAAGGCGCTGGTCCAGGCTGGGGTGGGACGTGTGTGCGTCTCCAACCACGTCGTGGGCGAGACGTGGACGCTGCTGTGCAGGCGTGCCGGGCATGCGGCGGCGGTGGGGTTCATCGACCGCCTCGCCGGACTGCCCGGCGTTGAAGTCGTGCATGTCGACGCAGTTCTCGAGGCTGATGCCTGGCGTTGGCTCCGCCGGCACGACGAGCGCGAGTACTCCTTCGTCGATGCGACCAGCTTCGCCGTCATGCGTCGCCGCCGAATCCACGAGGCGCTCGCCTTCGACGACGATTTCAGCGCCGCCGGTTTCGTCGAGATCCGTCCAGCCTGACAGGTGGGTCGCTGCTCCACCTGTCAGGGGCCGGCGGTAGCGTTGCCAAGCTGGGCGGTTTGGGCGAGCGAGGAGGCCGCAGATGGCGGATGAGATACCCGAGACTGACGACAGGAATCCGGCTGACGTACTGAACACCATGGTGGAGCGGGTGCTGGCGCTTGCTGTGACCTGGCCGGCGTGGGACGGGCGGCCGAGGCCGCGGAAGGATGGTGCGTTTGTCTACACGCCGCACAAGGCGATTCGCCGGGTCACCGACCACCTGGTCGATCATCTTGCTGAGGTTGAGGCGCGGGTGGCGGGGGTTGGGGCCCTGCCGGACCACTGGCACGGTTCGGCGCTGACCAGCGCGGCGGACATGACACCCTTCACCAGTGAGGACCTGGACGAGGCCCGCAGCCGGCTCACCCGATTGGCACAGCTGTGGACGTTGCGGCTTGGCGCGCTGGCCCCCGAGCGGCTAGACCAGCCGGAGGGTGGGGCGTGGACGCTGCGGCAGGTCGCCTTCCACACCGCCAACTCAGTGGTGTACGCCGAGGCGGTTGGCGATCTCGGCCGCAGCTAACGCCTCGCCACAGAACCGGGCACCAAACCCGCTCGCGGTCCTTCGATAGTCGGTTGCATTTGGCTTGTATTCACCAAACTCGACGCTGAGAACCCCGGAGACGGCTGAGCCATCAAGTGACGGTGTTGGGCTGGCTATGACCGTTGCCAGCATGAAGCCGGGGGAGGACGTATCCAGCGTAGTAGAAAAGGCCAATCGGCAGGGGAACGCTCTCGACCAAGGGGAAAAGCGGCCACCATGAGCCGCATATGAACAACGTCCACCACTTGTTGAGCTTCGCCTCTGTGAATTGGGCTGATGGCCGTCGGAGGATGTCGGCTGCCGTCGCGATCCAGCCCACGCTGACGAGGATGTTGAGCGTGGTCTGCACAGGAGAGTCAAAGCGCATGTAACCGATATGGTTGATATGGGCGAGGGTGCTCACGGCGATCTCCGGTGGTGGTTGCCTTGCTGCTGATCGTAGTGGACCCGATGTTGTGATGGCGAGTGGAGCAAGCGTCGCCGTGCCCATTATGCGACGAGGCTGCTCACCAGCCTCCCGAGATCGGGATACCGCCGGTGGAGTGGGTTTGATGGCTGGCGTACTAGCGGTCGAGCTGGTTGGGGTCGGGGAGGTTGGCGAGCAGCGTGAAGAGGCGGTCGGCGTCGGGGAGCAGGGCGATGCTGTCGGTGAAGGGGTGGAGCCAGGTGATTTGGTGGTTGGTGGTCAATTGGCTTGGGGGGAGCAGGACCGGGGTGCCGTAGTCGAGGCGGTGGAGGTGGGGGAGGCGGTCGCCGTGGTAGGCATGGGGGGTGGAGGGTTTGGGTTGCGGACGGGGAAGTGGAGGTGGCCGTCGCCGGTGGTGAGGATCGGGGTGGGGTCCAGGCCGCTGGCGGTGAGCCAGGCGAGGAGGGGGGCGGTGGGGCCCGGGTAGGTGTAGTCGAGGACGTCGAAGGTGAGGCCGGCGGGGGTGGCGAGGTTGGCGGTGGGCATGCTGGTCCACCATTCGATGATGCGGCGGGCGTCGGTGGTGGCGTCGGTGATGGTGCCGGTGATCAAGTGGCGGGCGGGGAGGGGGCAGGCGGCGCCGTGGGCGCAGGAGCACACCAGGATGGGTGGTTTTGCGGTGTCTTCGTCCTCGCGGGAGTGGTCGTGCGGGGTGACGGGGATGGGCCAGTGGACTGGGAGGACGGCGATGCCGCGGGCGGTGTAGTCGAGAGCGGCGTCGATTGGGCGGAGGACGGGGAGTTGGGTGTCGGCGTCGTTGGGCATTCGGGGCTCCTCGGGTTGGGGCGGGTGCGCGGCATGCATTGGGGGCCGAGCCCGGCCGGGTCTGCGTGACGGGGGTACCCGGCCGGGCTCGGGTCTTTGGGGGCGGCTATCCCCGCGGCTTCCTCGGGGCGGAGCGGGCGCGGTCGTAGGTGCGGCTGTCGCGGTCTCGGCTGGCGCTGACGGCGGCGGGCACGAAGGCGAGCAGCAGCAGGAACGCGACGATGAGCGTGATGACCATGGCGGGAGTCCTCTCCTTTGGAGTGCTGGCGGATTTGTCCTGGCGCTGCTACTTGCCTCTCTTCGCCAGGTGATAGCGTTATGGCCCGCTCGTACTGTTGGGTCGGGAGGTAACCGTGTACCGCCCGTGGTCATCAATGGCTGAAATGACAGACTGTGGTCACAAGTGGTGAACGCCATTGACCGGTGACCAGGTCGCAGAGGGCGCGCTCGGGCCGGCCTCTGTGGCCTTCGGTGCCAGGGTGAAGGCGTTGCGCGGCGCCCAGAGCCTGCGGGGCTTGGCCAAGGAGCTGGGCGTCTCGCACGGCTACCTCTCGGGCATTGAGAACGGCAAGGTCAAGCCGGGACTGCCACTCGTGCGGCAGCTGGAGGCGAAGTTCGGTGCCCAGGGCACGCTGCTGAGCGCCTACGCCGAGCTGTTGGACGACTGGGAGGCGCGAAAACGCGCTATGGCCAGGCGGCGCCGCGAGATCGCCCGCAGAGAGCGCAGTCGCGCAAGCGAGGAGGCCCGGCCGGTTCGCTCTGAACTCACAGATGGGACGAACACGCAAAGCGAGCGCTATGCTGTTCCTGCGGCGTCCCTGGAACGACGAGCGGGTGATCGCTCGTTTGTGGAGGCGAGGGATACGAACCGGCGAGATGCGCTCAAGCTTGGTGGCAGCGGGCTACTGGCTGCGGGCGCGATTCGAGTCAAGAAATTGTTGCGCTGGGCTGAGGCGCCAGGCGTTGGTTCGCTCACGCTCGATGACCTCGATGAAGGCGTCGTCTGGCTCTCTGAGCATGCCCAGTTGCTCCCAGCCGCCAAGTGGCTCGAAGCCGCCGAGAAGCATGCAGCGGAGATCACAGAGCTGCTGTGGGACGGTCGCCATTCCGGAGCGCAACGCACGCGTTTGGAATTGCTGACCGGGCAGATCTCGTATCTCCAGGGCCGCATCATCGCCTTCGGGATTGGAAATTACCGCGTGGCGCAGGCGCATCTTCGGGTGGCACGGCATTACGGGAAGCAACTCGACCATCATCTGCTGCTCGCCTCGGTCGCCGACTGCGAGAGCACTATTGCCTTCTCCAGGGGACAGTTCCAAAAGTCCCTTCACCTTGCCCAGGAGGGACGCCAATGGGCCGATCCGTACTCGGAAGCGCGGCTGCTGGTCGATGAGGCCAAGGCGTTTGGAGGCATGGGCCCGGCGTATCAGCAAGAGATGCGCGACGCCCTCAAGCATGCCGAGCGGCTGACGCCCCATGCGCTGGTGTTCGAGCATGGGGCGATGTTGCCGTTCAGCCAGGAGATGTTCTCGTACCATGCGGGGACCGCGTGCATGCGCGCCGGAGACGAGCGGACTGAAGAGCTTGCCGGTGATGCCGTCCATAGGTACGAAGCGCTTGAAGCCCGGCGTCATCCACGCTCAAGCCACGCGAACCTCGAGTCAGCGAGGCTGAACCTCGCGATAGGTTCGGTGCGTCGCGCGCCTCCAGATCCGGAGCAGGCGGCACAGTTTGGGATCCAGGCGCTGTCGAGGCCCAGGGAATTCCACAATGATCAGGTGAGGCGGCGGGCCACTGAGCTGCTAGGACTGTTGGATGTCTTGGCGTGGCGGAACCTCCCAAAGGTCAAGGAACTCGCTGAGCTAGCCAGGAACTACCGCCCGCTGGCGCTCCCCGCGCCCCGGGCGCGTTGAAGGCGTGAGGTGCCACCTTGAGTGAGCTTGAGCCAGACACGGTCGAGCGGTATCGGCGGGAGCGGTTTTTTGCTGAGCTGAATGACGCCTTCGCGCGGCTTCGGGCTGATCCTGTCGCGTGGGCCGAGGTGTTGGCCGAGCGGGCGGAACTGGAAGGCACCCTCGCTGATGGGCTGGATGACGCGTGACGGTTGGAATGGGCTGTCGCGTGGCTGCGTTAGGCTAGGCGTGTAGGTTCTGACCCCCCAGTCGTTGGCTGTGGGGACCTTTGTGCATGCCTGAAAGAGGACGAAACTCGTGCGTCTTGCCCCACTGCTTGAGCGTTGGCCACAGGATCCGGTGTTTGCGGAGCTGCTTGGTTTGATTGCGGAGACGGCCACTGCTGAGGTGGTCGTGCCTGACGTGGCGCGGGCGTTTCTGCTGGCGGGGGTGGCGCAGGGGAGTGGGCGGCTGGCGGTGGTGGTGACCGCGACCACCGCCGACGCCGAAGCGCTTACCGAGGATCTGGCGGCGTTTCTGGGGCCGGAGCGGGTGGCGGTGTTTCCGGCTTGGGAGACGTTGCCGCATGAGCGGCTGTCGCCTCGGTCGGAGACGGTGGCGCGGCGGCTGGCGCTGCTGCGGCGGCTCGGCGGGCATGAACCGGCGGCGCCGCCGTTGCAGGTGCTGGCGGTGCCGGCGCGGGCGATGATGCAGCCGCTGGCGCCGGGACTCGACGCCACCCGGCCGGTGCGGGTGGCGACCGGGGACCAGCTTGACCTGGAAGACCTGCTGGAGCAGCTAGTCGAGGCGGGCTACCGGCGCACCGACATGGTGGAGCGGCGCGGCGAGGTGGCGGTCCGCGGCGGGCTGGTCGACTTCTTCCCGCCGGGTGAGGACCATCCGGTCCGGGTCGAGTTCTGGGGCGACCAGGTGGAGGGGATCCGCGCGTTCGCGGTGTCGAGCCAGCGCTCCCTCACCGAACTGCCCGAGGTGGTGGCCTACCCCTGCCGGGAGGTGCGCCTCGGCGAGGCGGAGCGCAACCGCGCCAGGCAGCTCGCCCATGAGGTGCCGGGTGCTGGGGACCTGCTCGCGCAGGTGGGGGAGGGGCTCGACGTCGAGGGCGTGGAGTCGCTGCTGCCCATGCTGTTCGACAACCTGCCGCTGCTCACGCACTACCTACCCGTCGACGCGCTGCTGGTGCTGGCCGACCCCAAGCGCACTCTCGACCGCGCCGAAGAGGTCCGCAAGCAGGCCGAGGAGGCGATGCAGTCCGGGTGGGGGACCGCCGCCGAGGGTGCCACCGCCCCGGTCGAGGGCGTCGCTTATCACCCGCTCGACGAGGTCCTGAACACGGCAGGGCGGGCGCTCCTGCGGGTGAGCCCCTTCGATCCCGGGGAGGAACAGGCCCTGGCCTCCCTCCATATCGATGCGCACCCGGTCGAGCCCTACCGCGCGGCCATCGGGCGGGTCGCCCACGACGCCCGCGAACTGGCCGCCGCCGGCAACACCGTGCTGCTGTGCACCGAGGGGCCCGGCCCGGCGAAGCGGCTGGTCGACGTGCTCGCCGAGGAGGGCCTGACGGTCCCGCTCGCCACCGAGCTGCCAGCCGGCGCCGACCAGGCCCACAGCGGCGGCCCGGGCCAGGTGCTGGTCGGGACCGCGCCGCTGCTGACTGGGTTCAGGCTGCCGGCGCTGCGCCTCGCCCTGGTCGGCGAAGGCGACCTCTACGGCACCCGGCGCCAGACGCGGGAGCAGGCACGCATGCCCTCCAGCCGGCGCCGCCCCTCGCAGGCCGGCGCCTCGATCTCGCTGGAGGAGCTGCAGCCCGGCGACGTCGTGGTCCACAACGTCCACGGCATCGCCCGCTACGTCGGCATGGAGCACCGCACCGTCGCCGGGGCCGAGCGCGACTACCTGCTGCTCGAATATGACCAGGGCGACCGCCTCTACCTGCCGAGCGAGCAGGTCGAGATGATCCGCCGCTACATCGGCGGCGAGGCACCCAAGCTGTCGCGCCTCGGCAGCAAGGACTGGGACCGCCAGAAGGCCCGCGTCCGCAAGAAGGTGCGGGAGATGGCCGCCGAGCTGATCCGGCTGTACTCGGCCCGGATGGCCTCCCCTGGGCACCGTTTCGCGCCCGACTCGCCCTGGCAGCGGGAGCTGGAGGACGCCTTCCCGTTCGTCGAGACCCCCGACCAGCTCACCGCCGTCGAGGAGATCAAGGCCGACATGGAGACGCCGGTGCCGATGGACCGGCTGCTGTGCGGCGACGTCGGCTACGGCAAGACCGAGGTGGCGGTGCGCGCCGCCTTCAAGGCGGTGATGGACGGCAAGCAGGTCGCGATCCTGGTCCCGACCACCCTGCTCGCGCAGCAGCACATGGCCACCTTTTCGGAGCGGTTCGCGCCCTTCCCGGTCAAGGTCGGCATGCTGTCGCGTTTCGCCTCCCGCACGGAGCAGGACGAGACCATTGCGGCCATGGCCAACGGCACCGTGGACGTGGTGATCGGCACCCACCGGCTGCTGTCCGCCGACGCCAAGTGGTCCGACCTCGGCCTGGTGGTGATCGACGAGGAGCACCGCTTCGGCGTCGTCCACAAGGAGCACCTCAAGCAGCTCCGCACCGAGGTGGACGTGCTCACCCTGACCGCCACGCCGATCCCGCGCTCGCTGGAGATGAGCCTGTCGGGCATCCGCGACCTGTCGGTGATGGAGACCCCGCCCGAGCAGCGCCACCCGGTGCTGACCTTCGTCGGCCCCTACGACGCGGGCACGGTCGCCAACGCAATCCGCCGCGAGATGCTGCGCGAGGGCCAGACCTTCTTCGTCCACAACCGGGTCGACACGATCAACCGGGTGGCCGCGCAGCTCCGCCAGTTGGTCCCCGACGCGCGCATCGGCATCGCCCACGGCCAGATGAGCGAGGAGCAGCTGGAACGGGTCATGCTGGAGTTCTGGGACAAGCAGCACGACGTGCTGGTCTGCACCACCATCATCGAGTCGGGCCTGGACATCCCCAGCGCCAACACCCTGGTCGTGGACCGCGCCGACACCCTCGGCCTGGCCCAGCTCTACCAGCTGCGCGGCCGGGTCGGGCGCTCCCGCGAGCGCGCCTACGCCTACCTGTTCTACCCGCCCGAGCGCTCCATCACCGAGGCGTCCCATCAGCGCCTGGCGACCGTCGCGACCCACCAGGACCTCGGCTCGGGCATGGCCATCGCGCTCAAGGACCTGGAGATCCGCGGCGCCGGCAACCTGCTCGGCGCCGACCAGTCCGGCCACGTCGCCCTGGTCGGCTACGACCTCTACATGCAGATGCTGTCGGAGGCCGTGGCGGAGCTGAGCGGCCGCCCGATCGAGCAGCCGAAGGAGCTGAAGCTGGAGGTCCCGGTCGACGCCAACATCCCCGCCGCCTACGTGCAGCGCGAGCGGCTGCGGCTGGAGGCCTACCGCCGCCTCGGCGGCGCCCGCTCGGTCGAGGAGGTCGAGGCGCTCGCCGCCGAGCTGATCGACCGCTACGGCCCGCTGCCCCCGCCGGTGCGCAACCTCCTGGTCCTCGGCGGCGTGCGGGCCCAGGCGACCGCGGCCGGGCTCACCGAGGTGGTGTGCTTCAGCGGGCGCGCCCGGCTTGCCCCGGTCACCAAGCTGGCGGAGTCCAAGCAGGTCCGCCTCGACCGCCTCTACCGCGGTGCCCTGTGGAAGCAGGCCGAGCAAAGCCTGTTGGTGCCGCTCCCCCCCGACGGGACCAACCTGCCGGAGTGGCTCTCCGAATTGCTGGAGGGCGTCCTCGAAGCCCCCAAACCGCCGGTCCTGCCCGCCCCCGGCCGGACAGACGGCCTCGCGGCAGCCTCGTAGGCCAGGCCTAGATGAGGGGACGGCGCTATTCTGGTGCGGTTGTGATTGCCGATCCTAAATCGAGGTTTCTCTTGCGCCGTAGATCTCTGACCGGCGTTCCGGTCGCGCTGTGCCTGGCCGCGCTGCTCGCCCTGATCGCGAGCGGCTGTGGTAAGGGCAGCTCCAGCCAGGCAGCCGTGGTCAACGGCACCGCCATCCCGGTCAGCCAGCTGAAGCAGCAGGTGAGCGCCAAGCTCGGCGCCGCGTCGCAGTCGACGGCGTCGACCGCGCAGGACATCGTGACGCTCACCCAGCAGTCCCTCGACGGGCTGATCCAGTTCCAGATCGTCCTGGACGGCGCTAAGAAGGCGGGCGTGGCCGTCACCAACGAGGAGATCGACGCCCGCGTCAACCAGATCAAGCAGCAGGCCACGGCCCAGGGCAGCAAGTTCGAGGACCTGCTGGCCCAGAACAACCTCACCGAGGACCTGCTGCGCCAGCAGCTTCGGGTCCAGCTCGCGGTCGACCACGTCGCGGTCAAGCTGGTGCCCTACCAGCCCGATGCCGCGCTGGTCAAGATCATGAACCAGCACCAGGCCGACTACGTGGAGGTCCACGTCCGCCACGTGCTGGTCAAGGACCAAGCGACCGCCACCAAGGTACACGACCAGCTGGTCAAGGGCGGCGACTGGAACGCGGTGGCCAAGCAGTTCTCGATCGACCCCGGCAGCAAGGCCAAGGGCGGCGACCTCGGCTTCGCGGCCAAGGGCACCTTCGTGGCGGAGTTCGAGAAGGCAGCTTTCGGCCTCGCCGGCCAGGGCGACTGCAAGGGCAAGACCTCGGGGACTTGCAGCTCGCCGATCTCCAACCCGGTCAAGAGTCAGTACGGGTACCACGTGATCCAGGTGACCGGGGTGCGGCTGCCGGCGCTCACCGACGACCTGCGCAGCAAGCTGGACCCGAACATCACCAACCGCCGCCAGACCGCCGTCAACAACTGGTTCAGCGGCCTGGTCAAGCAGGCGGCCGTCACGGTCAACCCGCGCTTCGGCCGCTGGGACGCTGCCAGCGGCCATGTGGTCGACCGGAGCACCGCACCGGGTTCCTACACTGGCAGCTCGACCGGCAACGGCGTGACGGCGACCAGCTGAGACCGGATCAGGGGGGCCGACGGCGATGACCCGGGTGGTGCTGGTCGCGGCAAGCCCGCGGTTCCCGCTGCTGTTCCCGCCGCAGACCTGGCGGGCGCTGGACGCGGCCAAGCCGGTGTACCTGCTCGACGAGCAGCATCCCTCGCTGCCTGCCCTGGAGGTGGGGGAGGTCCCCTGGGAGGTCCTGGCGCCCGCCGACGACACCGGCCCGGTCGGGCGCGACCTGCTGCTGGTCGGGCAGGGTCTTGATGTGGAGGGCGTGGCGCGGGCGCGGCGGCAGGCCGACGCGCTGCTCGCCGCGGCCCGG
>WNFX01007648.1_pt1 | contig 10116 bp, 8 predicted proteins | sample 5400111 | NCBI WGS metagenome assembly WNFX01 (sample SAMN13153363, study PRJNA577476) | soil metagenome | isolation source: 40 cm soil or saprolite under grassland replicate 1 | place: USA:California | collected 2016-06-15 | reverse complement strand
TGAGGCCGTGCCCCGCCCCCTCGCAGGAACCGAGGCCAATCCAGTTCTCGCCGAGCTGCGAGAAGCGATCCGGCTCAATCCCAACCATGCAGATGCTCATTTTGCCCTGGGGGTGGAACTCTACACTACGGGAAACATTGCAGAAGGCATTGCTGAATTGCGTGAGGCTATCCGGCTCCAGCCCGATCATGCCGATGGGCGCTATCATCTCGCAATGGCGCTTATGAAGCAGCGCGATGAGCTGACGCGGGCGGAAATGAACCGAGCGGCCAGCAGCAGGGAACCAGTTCTGGCTGAAACGTACCTCGACCTCGGTAAGGCGCTCATTGCATTAGGAAAGTTCACTGCGGCTGTCATGGAGTTGCGTGAGGCCCTTCGACTTCAACCGACCTTTGTTGAAGCACACGCAAGTCTCGGTGTCGCCCTGTTCAATATGGGCGATCTAGAAAATGCCATCGAGGAATATCGCACGGTGCTGAAGCTACAGCCCGAGGCCGGGCAGGCCCATCTGAATCTCGCCACGGCCCTGATGGGCCAACACGACTGGCCCGCAGCGCGGACAGAGCTTCAAGAGGCGCTGCGCTTACAACCCAATCTCGTCCAGGCTCAATACAGTCTCGGCGTTGTCCTGTACACCATGGGCGATGTTGCCGGCGCCATTGACGCTTATCGTGAGGCACTGCGTCTCCAAAGCGATTTTGCCGAGGCGCATTACAATCTCGGTCTCATGTTGAAGCTGACGAATCAGGAAGCTGACGCCGTGCAGGAATTCCATCACGCCGCGCTCGCGGGCCTGCCCAAGGCTCAATACTTTCTGGGAGCCGCCTATGCTTCAGGCGTCGGAGCGGACAAGAACCTTGCAGCCGCCATCAGATGGTGGTTCCGCGCGGCCGAACAAGGGGTGACTCAGGCGCGGGAAGGACTTGCACAACTTCGTCGCACCGCAGTACTTCAAGCCAAGCAATCTCCTGACGAGGCGCGCGCCATTCTCATGGCGTTTCAAGACTGCCGGCGTGAGATCTGGTTCGAATTTCCGGATCTTCAGGGCAAGGCTTCCGAAGAAAGCGCCGGGATTGCCCTGCTGCGACAAGGACAATGGCAGGAAGCGATTCCCGTATTGATACGTGAGGCGTACGGATTGAGCGAACCAGCCCAGACGCAATTGCAGACTCTCTATGAAGAAGGGATCGAAGGGCAGTGGCCGGCTTATGATCCGCGGATCCTGTCCTATTTCAAAACGACGGCGGCGGAAGGACTTCTCCGCCCGCGCATCATGTTGGCGCGCATTTATACAAAGGGTTGGGGAGTCTCCCAGGACCTCAACAAAGCGATGAGCCTCCTCAAAGGAAATCAGGATGACGAGGCGCAACGCCTGCTAAAAGAGATCGCTGCCGTCCAGCAAGAACCGCAACAAGCGACGAGGAATACACAACCGCCCTCTCCAACCGTTCCGTAGTCTCACAATTCTTGGTAATCCACGCCATTTTACGCTCTAAAATTTTCATTGCCGTTCTACTGAGCATTTTCTCGACGATGCTGGCCTGGAGCCTCTGGCAGGTCAGCGGGAACATGCTGACCGCACTCGAGTTGAGCCCGTACGACCATTGGCTACGGAACAGGACCCCTGGCCCGATCAGCTCCGCGGTGATCATGATCACGCGCGACCGATTAAGCGAGACCCGGTTCGGAAGCGGGCCGTGGGATCATGCGCTCCTGGCGCGAACCATTACCGCATTGCGAAGCGCCGGGGCTGTCGTGGTCGGTCTCGATATTCCGATCGGGGAGCATAGCCCGCCGGCCAGAGGGGGAGCAGCCAGTGATGCGTTGCTGGTGGAAGCAACCAAGACCGCCGGACGAATCCTCTATCCACTCTCGGTGCAGCTCTCGGCAGAGCAGGTCTCTAAGCAGTATCGCGGGCGATCCTTGTGGCAAGTGGTTTTGACCGCTGGCACCTTGCCGATTCTTGCACAACATGCGGGAGAACTGGGCCATGCGCTGTCGCGTCCTGATGAAGACGGTGTCATTCGCAGGGTTCCGCTGTACGTCTTGCTCGGCGACCGCCCGCTTCCCGCGTTTGGTCTCGCGCTCGCGCAGGTATTTCTGCAGGTGGCGCCGGCTGAGGTGTTGATCCGCGCGGGGCAGCCCCTCATCCTGGGCAACGCCAAGTTTCCGGATGGACATGTGGAGCAGCTCTCGGTCCCAATGGACGAGCACGGGCAGATCTTGATCAATTATATGCCGGTGTCCGGTCCGTCCCTGTTTCCTTCGCTGCCGTTTCTGAGCGTGTGGACGGCGATTGAAGAGGGAGAAGTTGAGAAACTCAGGGAATGGGTCTCGGGCAAGATCGTCTACTTGCTCCCGTCGCCTGCACATGCCGCCTACGCGACCCCTGTGGGACAAGGTACATCCGAGACCATCCAAGCGAATCTGCTCAATATGGTGCTGACCAAGAACTGGATCAGGGAGTTCTCCACCGTCTGGAGATTCGTTTGCGGTTTGATGCTCGCGGGACTCGCCGCCTGGCTTTTGCTGGGCTTACCCGGCTGGCAAGGACTTGGTGCCGTGGTCGCTCTGCTCTGCGGGTATATCGCTGCGGTATTTCTGGCCTTGCCGGCGGGAGGGGTTCTTCTGCCCGTCGTTATTCCTGTGGCTGCCGTCCTCTTGGCCGCGGGCGTCGCTACGCTTTGGCTGCAATACTCTGGGAGGCATCAGATAAAACTACTGGAAAGCAGCATGCTGACAGTTCAGCAGGAGCTAGGAGCCGTTCGCGAGGCATTGACCTGCCAGGAATCGAACGTCGAAGACCTGGAAGAAGACCTGGAGGTTGCCCGGACATCCGCCGTGCGCTCGGCCGGTAAGGAGCAGGAGCTTGCGCAGTCGGTGGAGGTATACCGAAAGAAATTAGCCGAAGCGAACGCGGAGGAAGACGGCACCCGCCGGCGGCTGGTGGAACTTGAGAGCAAACTCCGGGGGTTACGTATCGCGACCACGGGGCCGGTTCGGCTTGGAAACGCCGAGCTTGAGCGGCTCCGTGAAGAGTGCGAAGCGATGGGCATCCTCACCTGTGATCCGGTGCTGCTCGCGTTGTTTCGTGATCTCAAGAAAAGCGCGCATTCTGTGTTGCCGGTCCTGATCTTAGGGGAAGCCGGCACCGGAAAGGAACTGTTTGCGCGGGCGGTTCACCGCCTCAGCCCGCGCGCCGGCTATCCTTTTGTATCCGTCAATACATCTGCCATCTCGCCCCACCTTTTCGAAAGCGAACTCTTCGGCCATGTAAGAGGCAGCTTTACGGGTGCCGTAGGAGACCGTAAGGGATACTTTGAGCTTGCGGACCGGGGCACTATTTTTCTCGACGAGATCGGCGATCTTCAGTTAGAGCACCAGGGCAAATTATTGCGTGTTTTGCAAGAGAAGACGTTTTATCGCGTAGGAGCCGTCCGGCCGACGACGGTCAATGTGCGGGTGGTGGCCGCCACCAACAAGGATCTTCGGCGGGGAGTGTCGGAAGGATGGTTCCGCGAAGATCTTTATTTCCGTCTAAAAGGTCTCGTGATAAGGCTGCCCCCTCTACGGGAACGGCCGCGAGACGTGGCCCTGCTCGCCGAACGCTTCCTCCGCGACGCGGCCGCGCAGGTTGGGCGAGGGGATCTGGCGTTATCGGCAGAGGCGCAGGCCACACTGGACGCTCAGCTATGGAAGGGCAATGTCCGCGAGCTGCAACACTGCCTGCAACAGGCGGCGGCCCTGGTCGAAGGGAACGTCATTACGAAGGAAGCTCTGCGGTTGATGCCGTCGGAACTGACAGACGTGCGGGGGCCAATCACTACGGGATTCGCCCCTGATCCAGGAAGCGATCAGGCCGTTCTGGCCTGCCTGCGGCAACAGCGGTTTGATATGCGGGCGACCGCTCGCGCGCTCGGCTGGGACCGCAGCACCGTCACCCAGCGGCTCAAGGGAATGGGCTTTCGGGCATTAGTGGAATCGGGCGGCGATCGTGCGAAGGCAGCGGTCGCCCTCGGCGGTGATCCTGAACTTGCCCGTACAGTCGAATTAAAGCTATCGGAGTATTACGAGCACCTCTTACAGAGCATTAAGGGCTTCGGGTCCGAGGAGGAAGCGGTAGCGGCCTGCAAAAAGCGTTACAAAAATCTCCCTGATCGCCATTTCCATTCCGTGGAGAGCTTGATCCGTCAGCAGTTCCACCGAGCCTCCTCTCCTAAGCCTGGCGATGCTGACGTTTAATCGTCGCCGTTCCTTTTTTCGTGCAATGTAGCAGGCCTGGTGCGGGGACTTCCCCGCATCCCTGCAGGGACAGGCCGACTTCATCGTGACGGGGCGTTTCTGCACTCCGCTGTAAGCCTGCGTTTTCCCGTCTAAATCTTCTTCTGATGGTCTCCGTTTCTCGTGGCCCCGCCCTTGCTCTGCTTCCACATGGCCGCCAACAGGCGGAATGGATAACCAACTATAAACGCGAGGGGGGAGCACATGTCGAATATTCTGAATCAGACTCAAGCGGCGGCGGCACCTGTCGGTCGTATGAGTTCCGTTGGGACGGGCCAGACGGATCAAGGCCGCGCGAAGGTGATGCAAATCCAGCTGAAAGAGGTGGCCATCGTGGTCTTTGCGCTCCTGGTGATTGGAGGCCTGGTGGGCGGCTATTGGTTATACACCCAGCGAGAGGAAAGCTATGGCGAAGGAAATATTATCTTTTCCAAAGATGCCAAGCCGGCCGTCACGTTGAATGCCCAACCGGCCGTCACTGGCCCTGCTGCAAAGGGGGTCGCGGCGACCAAGACAACAGATTCCATTCATGCCGACATCTACTTTGACTTCGACCGTAGCCGGTTGAGCGCAGATGGGGTGGCCATTCTCCAGGAGAAGGCCGCAGTTCTGAAGAAGGATGGCTCCTGGGCCGTGTTGGTCCAGGGTTATGCCGATCAGCACGGGCCCGCGGCCTACAACAAGACATTAGCAGCGCGACGGGCCGGAGCGGTCAAGCAATTCCTGGTCGAGTTGGGCATTCCCGAAACGTCCATCAAGGTCGTGACTCTGGGCAAAGAGGGAGCGATCTGTGATGATCAGAGCAAGGAATGCCAGCGGCTCAACCGCCGGGTCCACCTCGAGATGATCAAGATGGGACCCCTTTCGGCTTTTCTCCCTCAGGCACCACCTTTCGCAAAACAGGACCAGAAAGACTCTGGTGCTGGCCTGCCAAAAGAGCTAGGAGCGCATTCGGATAGTACGGCCAATTCGGATTCCTCTGATCAAGAGGGAGATGACTGGATAAATCCTGAACCCGAGAGCGCCGGTTCACATTCACACTGATCATGGTTGACGGGGCCGGCAATAGGTTAGGTCGTGGCGGCGGATCGCTACGCTTCTCTTTGAACGACAACTCGTCTAAGATACCTCGTCTCAGTGATCCTGAGAATTTTCTTGGACTGAAACCGTTACAGAGAGGCTATGAGCATCGGGATAGGTCTCATTGGTCTCGGCCGCCATGGGGGTCGCTACGCCCAACATTTGCTCGATGGCGTTACCGGATGCCATCTGGTCGCGGTCTCACGACGCGACAGGACAGCGGGACAGGCATTTGCTCAATCGGCAGGGGTTGTATTTGTTCCCGACTGGAGAGAGATGTTGGAGCGTAAAGATATTGATGCGATTGTGGTGGTGACCCCGCCGAACGTCAACCACGACATTTGTATCGCGGCCGCCAAGGCCGGAAAAGCGATTCTTATAGAGAAACCCTTGGCGATGACCACCGAGGACGCCCGAGCAATGATCGACGCGACGCAAGCCGCCGGAGTTCCGCTGATGACAGCGCAGACTCTGCGGTTCACGCCGGTCCTCAGGCGTCTGCGGGAACGCTTGGCGGTCATCGGCAGTCTTGAGTACATGTGGCTCTCCATGCGAGTGGAACCCGCTCCCCATCATTGGCTGGAGGATCCGAAGCAGGCAGGTGGTGGGGTGTTGATCGAGATCGGTATTCACCTCTTCGATCTCATCAGATACCTGACGGGCCATGAGGCTGTAGACGTTTGGGCTGAAATCGTGCGGTTGCATACAAGTCGCGTTGAGGACCTGGCCCTGGCCCGATTCCTGCTGGCCTCAGGCGTCCGCTGTTATGTCGAGGTCTCCAGGGTTTCAGCGGGACGCTCCTGCCGAATCGAGGCGGTCGGGGAAAACGGGCAATTGCTGGTGGATGTGAATGAAAGCCGATTGACACGGATTGAAGGGCGCAAAGTCGCCGAGACCGAGTCAGTCGCGGATGATCCTACAATTGTTAGCGTTTTGGAAGCGTTCGCCAGGAGTGTGGCAGCTGGGGAGCCGGTGCCTGTATCCGGGGAAGATGGGCTGCGCGCCGTCGTGATGGCGGAGGCCGCCTATCGATCTGCGGCAGACGGGCGACCGGTCGCTGTGCCGGCAGCAGCCTGACTTCCGTCGCTGCATGCCGTTTCGAATGATGAGATTAGCACGGGGTCGGTAAAATCAGGCCGGTATGTAGGCGGAAGCCATCATTTTGCCGGTCTTCGACATAATGCTGTAGCGTCGCAGAGATCACGCGAAACGCCAACGTTTCCCAGGGAATCTCATCGGGCCTGAACAATTGGACTTCCAGGCTCTCGTGGCCCGCTTTGAAATCCGCACTCCGCAAGCTGCCCCGGAAGATCAGGTAGACCTGACTAATATGGGGAATGCTGAAAACAGTATAGAGCGAAGTCAGCTCCACGTCGGCTTCGGCTTCCTCGCGTGTTTCCCGAAGCGCCGCCTGTTCGATGGTTTCTCCGTTCTCCATGAAGCCGGCCGGCAAGGTCCAGAGCCCGTATTGTGGCTCAATGGCCCGGCGGCAGAGAAGGATACGATCTTCCCACTCGGGGATGCATCCGGCCACGATGCGAGGATTTTGATAATGGATCACCAGGCAGGTATCGCAGACAAAACGCGGCAGGTTGTCTCCCGCCGGGACCTTCAATGCGACCTTTGCCCCACATTGGCTGCAATAGTTCATCGCTGAGAATTATGACATGCCTGCACCTGAATCTGTCAGAGCAATTTTCGCTTCGTATAATTTTTTGCAAACGAGTTCTCATCCCTCCGTGGTTGCACCTGGGATCCGATAGGATTCAGCATCGCGCCGTAGGCACTGCTGCGTTAAGCAGCTTTTCCGGTCTCTTCTGTTCTCCCGATTTTCTGATGGGGCTCGTCCAGGTTTGTAGCGTACATGGCTATGGCCCAGGTGAATGCCATCAATCCCAAAATTGCGATAACAGGAAGCATAGTATCCTCCTCTCAATGACTGTGCCTGATTACAAGCTAACAAGCCCCAATTAGGCTGCCATTAATGAGAGATTAGGCTTCGATAAGGTTCTAACTCGCTCAACCCGGCTGAGAAACGTGGGTCTTGACAAGCCGGCGGTTGATAGAGAAGAATGAGATTCAAATTCAATATTGAAAATTTGCGGGGGACTGCTTCATGGACCAGCAGCAATTGTTCTGGCAGCTTATCGGTTTCGGCACAGTGGCCGGCCTGATTCCTGTTTACTTGGGAATCGCCGCGGCGCTGTTAGCGATCAAGATATTGAATCGCTCCTGGGAAGGATTTTTGACCGGTATCGCAACGGGCATCCTTGTCTATCTCTTTTTCGACCTTATGCATGAGGCTGTGGAGCTGACATCCGCGAAGGATCCGACCTCATGGGTGATTTTTCTCGGCAGCCTGCTGCTCGGCTTTGTGGGACTGGTTGCGATGGAACAGCGGCAGCAGGGAAGAAATCGATTTGAGGTGCCTCGTCTCTTTCTCCCGTACATGATCGCCCTAGGGATGGGTCTGCATAATCTTGGCGAAGGTCTGGCGATTGGCGCCAGCTATGCGCACGGGGAGTGGGTCCTCAGCGGCGTGTTGATCGGCGGTTTTGCGCTGCATAATGGTACGGAGGGGTTTGCGATCGTCGGCTCCGTCGGAAAGGCGCGGTTGGCCGCCAAGGATATTTTTCTCATGGGATTGATAGCCGGTTTACCCACGTGTCTAGGAGCCGTCATCAGCGGATTCACGGTCGCTCCCTATCTCTCGATTATGTTCTACACGGTGGCCGCGGGATCGCTGCTCTATGTGATCTTTTCCCTCGTCTCGATTTTCTATACGGCCACCAGACGGATGCAGACCGCAACCGGAGTGTTCGCCGGAGTCAGCTTGATGTATGTCACGGCGATGCTCCTTACAATCTTCTCAGGCATGAAAACCTAAATGAAAACCGCGCGGATTAGAGGTATGATGCGTATGTCTTATGCGCATGTGCCCGAAATGCCGCCTAGTGACTGCCAACGACCGGACGTGTGCGGAATGCGGATGGAATCTATCCAGCGGATATCCAGCCAGCGGGGACGCAGCCGGCAACTTTGCCGAACGTCTTAAGGCGCTCACAATCTTCAGTGCCGTCATGTTCGTCGCAGCATTCGCAGTCTCGCTTTCGGTGACCCCGGGCGATTCTGTGCGGTCTGCTCTCGCCGGCGGGTTGTTCGGCGCGGGTCTAATTGCCGACTTCTTTTTGGTGCGATTCATTTATCGTGCGGCGGAACTCTACCAGGAAGCTCAAAGGTGGACCGTCGGTGCGTTGCTTACCTTTCCGTTCGGTACGCTCGTATTCGCGTGGCTGCTCGCCCGGCGTCTTCGCCACCACAAGCCTGTTTCTCCGCCGGCCTAAGGAGGACGCGCTTGAACAGGAGTTCCTCTTGAGATATTCTGCTGTAGGCGTACTTTTACACATTATCTTTGGCACTGGAGGTGAGATTGTGAAACACGCGTTCATGTTAGCGGTACTGGGCATCGGAATGGTTATGCTGATCGGATGCGGGGGAAGGGGACAGACGATCCCGTTAGCCCTGGATATGAAGACCGTACCGGACCCGCCGAAGGTACGCGACGCTCCCCGCGTGGCGGTTATTCCCTTTGAGGACGTCCGTTCTGATAAGACCGCGATCGGGCGCCACCAACACTACGTTGAAACCATTGTGGATCGCTATGTGCCGGTTGAGGGCTCCGCCGCGGACCAGATTACAAAGTTTGTCGTGGACTATTTGACGCAGGCGGGATTCTCGGTGTCGCTGCTTCAGCCGGGGGTCCAGCCGGCGGCGGGTAATGCCGATGTGATTATGACGGGACAGATCGAATCGTATTGGAATGACGCGGTGTCCAGGTTGGCGCGCACCGAGATGACCTCCAAGAACCGGATTCGGATCAAACTCACGAACCTCAGCGACAAAAGCACGACGTTTTCGACCGTCGTCGGGGAAGGCGCGTCCACAGTCGTCACCTTCGATCCCGAGGACCTGGCGAAGCTCGACAGCGAGGCCTTGGGCCAGAGCCTGGCCCGCTTTCTGGCGGACCTGGTCGTCGTCGATCGCGCGCTCAAGCCGAAGCGTGAAGGATGACCGTGATGTCTTTTCCATGGGCAGGTTCGTCAGGTCGGCGGGATTGCCGGGCCTGAACAGCAGACACACGTGGCAAAGCAGTCTATTTCCGTCGAGCAGTTGCGGAAGCAGGTTGAAGAGTTTCTAGCGCTGCCCCATTCGGATCCCCAAGCCGCGATCCTCAAAGAACTCCTGGGCGCCGTCCTTCGCCTAAACACCGAACGCCTGGACATGCTCGACCTAAAGATCATCCATCGGAGTCTGAAGGAGATGCGCTATGCCTTCCGCGTCTTCAAACCCTACCGGCACCAGCGCAAGGTCAGCATTTTTGGATCGGCCAGGCTTCCGTCCGATACTCCGCTTTACGACCTGGCGCGACGGTTTGCAAAATTGCTGACCCAAGAGGGATTCATGGTGATAACGGGAGCCGGAGACGGCATCATGCGGGCGGCCAACGAGGGCGCCGGCCGCGAAAACAGCTTTGGGGTCAATATCCTCCTGCCATTCGAGCAGGAGGCGAATCCCTCGATCGTCGACGACCCCAAGCTGATCACCTTCAAGTATTTCTTTACGCGGAAGCTGTTCTTCGCGCGGGAATCGCACGCCAGCGCGGTCTTCCCCGGCGGCTTTGGGACGCATGACGAATGCTTTGAAATCTTGACGCTGCTGCAGACCGGCAAAAACAACCCGCACCCCGTCGTCATG
>WNFX01009718.1_pt1 | contig 10117 bp, 9 predicted proteins | sample 5400111 | NCBI WGS metagenome assembly WNFX01 (sample SAMN13153363, study PRJNA577476) | soil metagenome | isolation source: 40 cm soil or saprolite under grassland replicate 1 | place: USA:California | collected 2016-06-15 | reverse complement strand
ACGGTTTCGGAATCCGAGTTGATTACCTGGTCGAAAGTGAATATGGCCGATTATAAGTATCCGCGCATTATTGAGTTCCGTGAGACGTTGCCCATGACGGCCACGGGCAAGATTTTGAAGAGTGAACTCCGCTAAACATAAAAACATCATCTCACGTCTCTGGCTGAGCAGTCATTTCGAGCCTTCTGTACTACGAAGTGGCGAGGCCGGGTCGGTTCGCATGAGATATATGAGGCGCTCGCTGGCTTTGACGGGTGCATTGGAGGCCTCGTCGAGTATGTGCTTGAGCGCTTCTTCGGTGACGTCACGCGTGGGATCCCAGCCATAGCGTTTCATATCCACGCGCTCATCTGTAGAGAAGACAATGCCCTCTGCTTCTAGTAACTGACGCTTGGTTTCGCTTTGGCCAAATGCCCAACTGCCTGATAATTCACCTTTGCTGTTGATGACGCGTTGCGCGGGTACTCCGTTTGGAGACTCGTTCATGATCCAGCCGATCATGCGCGCGCCACGGGGATAGCCAAGCGCTTTGCCGATCCAGCCGTAGGTGGTGACACGCCCGGCAGGACATGCTTTGACCAGTGCAAAAACCTGGGCTTTGAGGGTGGCGACCTGCTCATTGGTAGGGGATGTTTCGTTGGACATTGATTTCACCTCATTAAGTTCCAAAAGAAAATGACGATCTGCTGGCATACTCTGCTAAGTACTACCTGCATAGAGCTACAAGGTACGGGTGACAATATTAGCTCACCACATGAGAAATAGTAACGTACCATCAGTAGCTCTGTCAAAAGTAACGATACCAAAGTCCTTGTTTGCCAAATGGTATCCAATGCAAGACCAGGTATTTCCTTCTTTCAGCGAAGAGAAAGAAAGAAGTGATAACATAAGCTTGAAGGAGTTTCACCATCGTTGAGAAACGAGAGGGAGAGAAGAGATGTCAGAGGCCGTTGCACGAAACATCTGCAACGGCCTCTGCCTGGTTAGTGAGCGTACCGTTTAGGGTACACTAATAGAGTTAACGCGAGCTCTGTAGGACAGACGATGTGGGAGAAGAGAAGACAACAACGGCCTCACCTTTTGACGTGTGGCTACCACTCACAGATGCGAGGCCACTTGCGTTGGTGTACATAGGTTCATTGCAAGAGGTGATGTCCCCAAGCGTACACGTTTTTCCAGTCACAGTGTTCCCAACCGCAAAGACGCCATGTGCTGTACCGCCGCTGTTGAAGGAGGTGGAGATGTAATCACCCACCATGTACCCCTGGCTGGTAAGCGGGAGCGCCGTCAGGTTCATCGGTCCCGTGAACATCGTCGGCGCGCCCCAACTACTACCGCCATTCGTTGACGACAGAGGGGTAGAAGTAGTAGGTCAACCCCAGATGTGCGCTGTTACCGGATGTAGCTTTGTCTACAGCGAGACCGGGGATGAAGTGATCGACTCCACTGCCAACGGCATCAATCGGGACACGCGTCACTGCCGACCAACTCGTGCCGTTGGTGGAGGCGCTCATCACGAGATCGTTGGCAGGACAGCCGCTTTCGAAGCGACAGTCTTGCCAGAGCAAATACACGGTACCCGCGCCGTCGATCTCCGCCGAGGGGAGTGGACCTGATCGCAGATTGCCTGCCACGCTGTGGAATGTGATGTTCGATATCGAGAAAGGCCCACTGTAGCTCGCTCCACCGTTGGTGGAGACGAAGGTTTCGATCGCGGTCTCGTTGCCGTTATCAATTGGGACGATGACCGTGCCATTGGGCTGCACGAGGGGCTGGCCACCAATGACACTGGCACTGGGAACCGTCCCCTCCGTCCAAGTATTGCCGCCGTCGGACGAGGTTGACATGTGTAACTGGTTGCTGTGGGCATGGTCATCCCACTCCGTGTAGCAATTGCCAAAGTGGGGGCTGGTTGACGTATTGTCACAGACGATCCAGTTCTTATCAAAATCCTGGTTCCTCACAGCCGCCTTGACCTTGACCGCATTGCCCCACGACGTTCCGCCACTGGTTGAAAGGTTCACCACGACAGCCGCGCCGGTGACGCTGCCGCTTTTTTTCTGCACTAAACCCAGCGAGTTAATCATCCACGTGGTGTGTTTGGCATCAAAGGCCACGGATGAGTCAGTAGCTCGGTCGTAGGTTCCAGGTGGGCTTGACAATTTCGTCAGGCCCGGCAGGAAGCCGTTCGTCCAGGATGTGCCACCATCACTGGAGGTAGCCCAACCAATATTGGAAGCGCCGCCATTTTGGAAACGGCCGACCTGGAAAGCGCTTACGATCGTTGAACCAGACGAGAAGGTATCTGGCTCGACTTCGGTAGCATGGAAACTGGTAGTGTTGGTATACGGGTCGCTACTGATCTGGGTGATGGTGACATTGGCAAAGGCCAGGAGGGTTGAGGAGAGGGCGAACGCGAGAGCGAGAGTGAACGCGAAGAGGGCACGGGTGCGCCATCTGAATCTGGAAATAAAAGACATCGAAGTTCCTCCTTGAATGAATCTTGTCTTTTGAACGCGTGGCTTGACAGATGAGTATCCAGGGTGACAACTCTACAAGCTTGAGATGCTAGCCATTCTCCACGATGGATTGCCCCAACCGAAGAGATGGGATCCAATGGCCATGAGGAATATCAGGTAAAAACACTGTGCCTTGAGGGATCATCTCCTTTTTAGAAATCCCTGCCTGCACTATAAGAAGACACGTAAGCTAAATAGGACGCCAGCAAGCAGGAAAAGAACGACAGGTTCGCGGTAGATATATCTACTTAGGAGTATAGTATACACAAAAAATTCAATAAACGCAACAAGTTGGCAGTGTTCCTTGGGTAGAAAACTTTTTCGCAATATACTCATAGAATTTTGATGATATAATTGCGTCTATTTCTCTATGATGGACATTCTGTACTCATATCCAGAGGATGTTGCAATCAGGCCGTAGGTTGTGACACGCCCGGCAGGACATGCTTTGACTAGCGCAAAACCCTGGGCTTTAAGGGTTGCGATTTGCTCATTGGTTGAGGATGTTTCGTTGGACATTGCAGTCACCTCACTGTGTTATAAAGGGTTTGCCATAGCATTCCGTTTTCACTGTAAGCACATACCTCATACAAGGAATGTCACTATATTACTCTTCTTTTGAGAACCGTCAATACCGGCACAAACACTTGAAAGCTGACAGCGACATGCTATAATCGACTCACGTATGACAAATGCAACCCCGATTGATATTACCAACATTCCCGAACTTCGCCACCTAGTTGAGGAAATGCGTGAGAGCAAACAACCCCGCCTCCTCAAACAGGATCGTATTTCTGTTGCGCTTCTTATGCCTTTGGGAACCACCCTCAAACAACAAGTACCAACAGCAAAAGAGGATGTTTGGGCAGATTACGATGCAGGCAAAGTTCGGACAGCATTAGCACAAAGCGCGGGAACACTGGCAGGGGTAAACACTAAAAGCCTCCTCGCAGACATTCGGAACGAACGCATCCAGGAAAACACCCACCGCCCGTTCTAGCCTATGCCTTACCTGATTGACTCAGATGTCGTCATTGACCACTTGGCTGATGTCCCAACCGCTACAACACTTCTGCAGAACTCGCTTCAGATGGGATTGCTGTAAGTATTATCACCTACATGGAAGCTTACCAGGGAGTGCTGCGAAGCTCACACCAGACCCGCGCACGCAAGCAATTTGAGGCATTCTTTGAAACTGTTCCGGTACTTCCATTTTCCCCATCCGGTGCCAAGCGTTGCGCCCAATTGCGAGATACAGGCGTTAATCAGAGAAAAGTTCATTAGGTAAAACTCATACTTTTGAAAATCAAATCTGCATAACATAAATTCATCATACTGATTATTAAGGGCAGGACAGGGGTCGACACCTAAAGTGCCAGATGGAGACGAAAAGTACATTTCCAAATACTGATGGCCAGTATCGGATTGCAGTAAAAAATAGAGTGCAGCAAATAAAAGCAGCTCAAGAAAGATGGCAAGGATGGTCTGAGGAAGGGTAGGCTGCCAGAACCGCATGTGCTTGTATAATGGCTCAAGCAACAGAGCTATCACGTAAGCCATAAAAACAGATACGATACAGGCGCCAATAAGCTCTGCTGATAATAATGATACGAACCATATTCCCCCTGAGAATATATAAAGCAGTACTGGAAAGGAGAAAGGGAACGACAAGATAAATGTGAGATATACTTTACTCAGAGTCGGCTTAAGCACGAACATCTCTTAAGTATTAAGAAAGAGCAAGAAGTTGTCAAGGATATGGAGGTAAACCATGCGTAAGGAGCAGACTGGTAATAATCTATTGAAAGCGCACCATCAGACAGAAAGACGAGTTCAGTTCCCTCTTGACGTGATTATTTGGTAGATGACTGAGATGAATAGATGATCGTACTGACACGAATCGGCGTCAGGAGACAACGCATAGAGCAAGAAGTGCGTTGCTTCCCCCGCACTTCTTGCATGTCTGCTATGGGCAACCAGAGGGGCCACCATAGGTGAGCGTGGTTTTTGTGTTTTTAGTGTAATTGTAGGCACCGTTGTAGAATTTCTTGTCGGTGGCAAAGTACGTCTGAGAGTACGTGTAGGCAGGATAAGCCTGCGTGGGCGATTCTATCGCCATAGTATAGAAGTGAGCAGGCACATTCTGTGACGATGTCGATGTCCCACAATTGCCATTACCCATTTGGGTAGTTGGCGGAGTACTCGCTACAAGGACTTCTCCCTGCCAGTTTGCTGTCGTAACCTTGTTAAACGTAAAGGAGAAGGCGCTCTCTGGAATATAGCCGATCCGGTTGCCGTCATATAGGATAAACCAATTTCCAGAAGAGTAGACAATAGAGAACTTCTTCACTTTTCCCACTCCTGACAAAAGGTCTTTTCCAGGATAATTGGTAGTGTCGAGCTGCTTGAAGCCACAGGACCATCCAGTGGAAGTCTTCTGTACAAGACATCCATCCTTGCCATATTTCCAGCTGTCGCGAACGAAGACAAACAATTTCGGGTCAGGCCCTCCCCCATAGGCATAAGGGGTGACCATCCATCCTAGTTCGATATCATGAAAAATGACGGGGTACCCAAGGATTGTCTGGGTATCTAGAGCGGCAATTTGGGCAAGAGTTTGAATGTCTCCTGATTGGAGATACGGCTTCCAGATATCCATAGAGGCACTCACTCCAATTATACCGCTTGGCGGTGTGACGTTTACTGAAACAGCATAACGATTGATAATCGTGAAGAGTGCTTGTCCTTGCGAACTCACTCCGTTATAGGTCACGGTTACGTTGAGCGTATAGGTTCCTGCTGGTGCAGTACTTGGCACAGTCGAGGCCTGAGTGATGATAGAAGAGCCCGATGAAACGGACTGCGACCCTGACCAGGAGAAAATTTGTTGCGGCCCCGTGGCAACAAACGTGAACGAGGCAGTCACTGTGGCACTATTCGGGTTGTTCACCTGCGCCTCGTATTGGATAGTATCACCAGGAGTAAAGGTGGTCTGGGTATTGTTATTGCCATCCGCAGTCCAGACCTTTTGCACAGCCACTGGCTGAGGCGTGATGGTTCCCTGCAACGTAGGTGATAGAAAGGTTGTCCCGGATGAGTCATACACCGTGAACTGAAGCTGTATCGCACCAATTGGAACAGGGCTTCCATTTGCCTCAAGATTCCAATTGCATCCAAAGGTGTTAGATGATGAGATAGTCGTGCAAATGGTATGCCATGCCCCATTCCAGTTAACTGCAAAGTCAACGTGCTGGATAGCTGAATTTGCTTGTGCGGGAGAGGCATTAGCACCCAATTGTAAAGATGAGCCTGCTTGCACAGAGAAGCCGTCACTTGGAGAAATCCATGTTCCACTCGGAGCGGGAGGCGTGCTAGGCGCGTAGTGCTCAATGAGCGTTTTGCCGTTGCTACTACCTGCCGCCCAGACATTATTTGAAGAAATGGCGCTCACCGCATAAAGTGTCCCATTATCGTTTCCGAGACTTGCCAAGTCCGGACCGGGGGCAGCAGTCCAGCTTGTACCATCGTAATGGAGTATGGCTGTATAAGTAGGAGTATTTCCCCATCCCACTGCCCAAACGTCATTGGAGGAGTCTGCGGAGATGCTGTTAGGAATGGCGTATAAACTATTGGGTGTATTGGGGTCGAACGAAGAGCTTTGATCGACAACAATATTCCAGTTTGTGCCGTCATAATGCATAATCAATGGTCCTTGGCTGCCGAGAGGGTAACTGCTGTTATAGTTAACTCCTGCCGCCCAGACATCGTTTGAGGAGGTTGCGGAGATGCTATACAAAGTATCGTCATTACCGGCAAAACCGCCAAGGAGGGAATTATATTTAGTAGTCCAACTAGTTCCGTCCCAATGTTCAAGCATTATCGTATGGTAACTACCAAGCGATTCAGAGTGCCAAGTGTATCCAGAAGCCCAGATGTCGTTGGATGAAATTGCTGTTACTAAAGTAAGCGCATTACCATAAGAGCCGATGCCGGTTGGAGGATCTGGATTGGGGACACTCGTCCAGCTTGTTCCATCCCAGTGAAGTGTGAGCGCATGATGTCCGCTATATCCTACAGTCCAGACGTCGTTGGAGGAGATTGCTTTTACAGAATTAAGTACGTTGTCTCCATCTGAAGAAAGGTTGGGACTGGGGATAGTTGACCAGTTCGTGCCATCAAAATGCATGGTGAGGGTTGACTTTGTACCAGTATTGGGATCTGCACTATTACCAACAACCCAGATATCATTGGAGGATACTGCTGAAATGCTGCTTAATGATCCTGAAGATAAAGCAGGAGGTGTAGCAAGGTTCCAACTCGTGCCGTCATAATGCTCAATAAGCTGCTGGAGATTATTCGAAGTATCATCATAGAACCCTAATGCCCAGATATTGTTGGAAGACACAACAGATAAGCTTTGGATTGCATTACCACTTGAGTTGTTTCCGTTCGGGCTGGGAACAATGCTCCAAGACGCCTGAGAAGATGCAGATGCTGCATGTGAGTGAGTAATTGAGCCTGCCAGTGGTATGGCGATAGCACTAGCTAACATCACTAATGTAGCAAGAGTCCGAACGAGCCTTGACCTGAGAAAACGATTCATGGAGAGTTCTCCTCACTTGAAGCGCACAAACAAAGCTTGGAAAAACCAAATGAAAGCGAATTAAAGAGCCTCTGCTAAAGGAATACCAACACTACTGAAAGAATGATGTGCAGCCAGGGTATAAAAGCGAAAGATGGTATTCTTCCTGCTGAGGCAAATTGACCTCAAAACTTACACAAAAGGTATTACGAAGGACAACAGAGCAAAAATAGGGAATGCCTAAATAGGAACGAGGGATACAATCGGAACAATGCCCCTTATTGTTCACCTCAAAAAGTATACTCAATTTTTCTTGTATTTTCAAGTGATTTTGTTGCATGATTATATCTGTTTGAAAAAAGTGTGAGAAAGTTGTGATACCGTAGAATATTTAATTGTAAGAAGTCAATAATATTAGAGCAATTGAGCAAGAAGTGTAAGAAAACAACCGCACTGGAATCTTGGCTGACGCGCTCCCAAGCGAATCCATACGTAGCACGCGAGTGGATTGGAATCCTGGTCATTGGATTTTGGTGGTACTTCCGTGAGAATGAGCCAGCAGAGCGCATTGAGACATCATTGGGTGGGTCATAATCACACCAAATGTGTGTTGTGCGCTAAACCGCAAAGATGCTGAAACGGAAACCGTAATTTACATCGGTGGTCAGGCAAGCTCTTTTTCTGTTCAGCTATCCCGCTACGTGTTTGTTTCGATTAGCGTTGATGCGCTCGCTCCGTCAGGGCTTTCACCCGCAGGCCCATAGCTTCCGACAATCCAGAGCTTGCCAGGAGAGGAGGAGTCACGCGCAATTCCTAAAAGGGCTGTATACCCTTGCGTGTTTGGATTAGAGACAAGAGACCAGTGCTGGCCATCCCAGTGCTCAATCAGCCCCTTCACCTGATCATGCTGATTCTGCGAGCCAATGGCCCAGATGTTGTTTGCTCCGATTGCGATGATGTCACATAGATTGTTGAGTGTTATTACGAACCTGGGGCTGGCGACGACGCTCCATTGATGCCCATCCCAGTGCTCAATCAATTGCACTGGAGTGGTAGGGGATTGTCAAGTTCAGGCCTCGAGAAGCCAGCAGCCCAGATATCGTTGGCAGAGATGGCTGTAATCCCTGTCAGTTCATTATTCGGCAGGCTGGTGTATAGAAGAGGGATTCCGCATCCTGCTGCCTTTTGACGTAGAACGGGTGCAAACAGTATAAGCGAAGTTTCTACTACTTCCAGGAACGGATGGATAACCAGAGCGCTTTAAGGGATCTGGTAATCTGATGCTATTCATCTTAATCACGATACAATAGTGTTGTATTTTAATCTTGAGGCTGGAAAATCATGTCAAATCCTATGATATACTACATTCATTAACAAGCCAATCAGAGGGAGCGAGATAGATGTCAGGACAAAAACACCAGCCAGAAAATTATAAGAAAAAGTATAGCAAAAAAGCTGATTCACGACTCATGCAAGAACGAGGCGAGAAGCGCAGCGGCAGTGATTCAGATGCCCATTCCGGTCGAAAGCAATCCAGACTACACGAGGATCATAAAGATGAAAATGCACCTCTATATGATGCCGAAACGGCTACCGACTTCACCCGCGACCTGAATGCTCACGACCGGACCGGGGAGGACCATGGCGAGAATCAGACCCTCTTGCCAGGTGCAGTCTCTGCCGACGAGATCAAGAGTATGCATACCATTCTTGCGGACTTGACAGACGATGAGCTCAAGAACATTACGATCTTGCCTGCGGGAACTCGCCTGGAGCAGGGCGCGAAGTATATCGACCTGAGAAATCTGGAGCAGGGAGAGTTCGTCGCCAGATCCAATATGGTGGCGGATGTAGTTAACGCGTACGTTCCTAAGAAAGAGACGGATTACCTACTGTGGAATCGCCTCAACCAGGTAGAAACACCGGCCCGCCTGGATGAAACGAGCAGCGAGTGAGACACTTTGAAAGGTTCTTAGTGGTAAGGTTTTTCAGTTAGCAGATAGTACGGTTTTCTGGCGATTCGTGTATAGACAAAGATGCTTTATTAAGCTCTACAAAAGCTAGACGAATAGTGGTTCCATACCCAGCCGCGTAACGAGCGCACGCATCTGTTCATCTGTTGGGCCTGGTGAATCTGCCTGGAAGCGGCTGGCTGCGTCTAGTACCCTTGGGAGCAGGTGAATGTCCCCAACCGTGTTCAGAAAAATACCTGGCTGCTTGAGAACCCAGTGCACTGCTGTATCGATATCCTGCTGATCTTCCAATGGCTCATACCAAACATTACGTGTGTGTTTGCGGCCCATCCAGGGTTTGTAGGCAATCGACTTGATCGTCTGTACGGCAATATTACGCTGCTGGCAGGTCGAAAGCAGCGCATTGAAGTTTTCCGCGTAATAGGGGTTCTGCATGGTTATATAGTTGTAAGGAAGCAGTACGGAGTCGAAGTCGAAGCGTGTGAGGCTGCGTCTGTGCGTGGCGGCAATCTGCAAGCCATGGCCGGTTACACCGACAGCACGTATCAAGCCCTGCTTTTTGGCCTCGATGGCAGCATCGATTGCACCGCCAGGACTCAACGCTGTATCCCACTCAATCGGGTCGGCAAGGTTGTGAAATTGCCATAGATCTATATAATCAATGCCCATACGTTCTAAGGAACGGTGTAGTTCCTCTTTCGCTTCTTGTGCTGTGCGAGCATCTGTCTTAGTGGCTAGGTAGAACTGGGAGCGGTATTGGGTCAGCCAGGGAGCGATGTGCAGTTCGGCATCGCCATAGCTCGATGCTACGTCAATGTGGTTTACTCCGTACTGTAATAGTACCTGAAGTGTTTGATCCGCATCCTGTTGAGTAACGTGGCTGAGAGATGCGGCTCCGAAGATAGTTCTTGAGCTCATATGTCCACTGCGTCCAAATAGCTGTTTTGTGATGGCCATCTTTTTCCTCCTGTTTGCTTTGATATTGTGTAACTATTCCGGCTCTTTTTCGATTTGGCCGCCGGAGGCGGCGAGGAGGGAGAAGT
>WNFX01007645.1_pt1 | contig 10117 bp, 8 predicted proteins | sample 5400111 | NCBI WGS metagenome assembly WNFX01 (sample SAMN13153363, study PRJNA577476) | soil metagenome | isolation source: 40 cm soil or saprolite under grassland replicate 1 | place: USA:California | collected 2016-06-15 | reverse complement strand
TTGTACGGCAAAGCTGCCGAGCAAAATGGTGCCGAGGCTCAATACAATCTGGGGTTCAGCTACCAGCACGGTCTAGACGTGCTAGTTTACCTATGAAAGCGGGCCTGTAGCTCAGCGGTTAGAGCAGGGGACTCATAATCCCTTGGTCCCAGGTTCGAATCCTGGCGGGCCCAGCCCTTCATGTCCGCGCTGGTGATCGCCTGTGCCCGGAGCGCCGCCAAGTCGGATACTCGACATATTATTCCGGCACGACGGCTGGTGGATTCATTCTGAAGCGCGCTGGGCCAACGTTGGTGACGAGTGGAATTATACCGTTGCCAGCATCGCTGCGCCTTCTTGAATCAGAGAGTCGAGTTTGTTTAGGTCAATCGGCTTTACCAAGTGATGCTGGAATCCTGCCTCGTAGCTCTTACGGATGTCGTCTTCCATCCCGAAACCGGTGAGAGCAATCCTTAGAGCTGGCTTGGAGGAGAGTTTCTGCATCAGATCGATCCCGCTTCCATCGGGCAAAGCCAAATCGCTGATTAGCACATCAAATTCCTCGTTTGCGCTCAGATCAAGGGCAGATTGAAAGTTTAGCGCTGATTGCACACTGTACCCGCGCCGGCGAAGCAAATTCGTAAGCGAGCGGTTTGTGTCTTCGTGATCTTCAACAAGCAGAATCCGCATCGGTTGACGTTCCGGTAAAATAGGTGACACGGCCGGAGCGATTTGAGCCTCGGCCTTTTCGCACGTGGGAAAAACTAGGGTGAACGTCGCGCCCTTATTTCGCCCGGCGCTTTGCGCGGTGATTGTTCCCTTATGTGCTTCAACCAGGGTCTTGCTTATGGCGAGTCCAAGACCCAGGCCTCCGAGCTGAGTCCGTCCGCCCTGTTCGAAGGCATCGAAAATCTTCGGCAGCGCTTCCGACTCAATCCCCAGGCCAGTATCAGCGATTTCGACGCGAAGTTGTCCTCTGGAATCATTGCTGGTGGAAATTATGATGCGCCCAGTCCGCTGCGTAAACTTCACCGCGTTATTTATTAGGTTCCAAAAGATTTGCTGCAGTCGCGCCGAGTCTGCTCGCATATGCACCTTGCTTGCGCCGAGGTTGAGCGAACGTGCCAGATGCTTGCGATCGATTTCCGCCTGGCAGATCTCCAGCGCATTTTGCAATAAAGTGTGCGCGTCAACGACTTCAAAATTCAGCTGCACCTTGCCGCGATCAATGCGCGTTAGATCGAGCAAGTCATCGATCAGCCGCGCTTCCAGCTCCACATTGCGACGAATCATCTGCAGAGATTCGTGAATGTCTTTCGGCAACTCTGGCTCGCTCTCCAGTGCGAGAGCAGAGGCCAGCACCGGCGTTAAAGGCGTGCGTAATTCGTGGCTGAGCATGGCCAGGAAGTGGTCCTTCGCCAGATTCGAGCGCGCCTTTTCTTCCAACTCAAGGTTGGTCTTCTGCAATTCTGCTGCGAGCGACTGCGACTGTTTGAGGAGGTTTTCTGTTTGTGTGCTTGCTTCGATCGTATTGAGCACAATGCCGATGATCTCGGTTAATTGGTCCAGGAACGCCTGGTGAGTCAGGCTGAATCGCTCAACCGACAAAAGTTCCATGACCGCTTTTACCTGCCCCTCAAAAAGAATCGGCAGGACCACGATGTTGATCGGATGAAATTCGCCCAGCCCGGAATTCACTTTCGCGTGGTTCTTCGGTACATCGGTCAGAAGGATGCGCCGTTTTTCCAACGCCGCTTGTCCCACCAGGCTCTCACCCATCTTGAAGCGCTTTCTTGCGCCATTGCCCTCCTCGGAAGCGTAGCTCGCCAAGAGCGTAAGCTCCGATTCTCCGTTAGACTTATCCATCATGTAGAAAGCGCCCTGCTGTGCTGAAATCAGTGGAGCGAGCTCGGACAGAATCAATTTGCCAACCGTCAGGAAGTCGCGCTGTCCCTGCAGCATGCGGGTGAATTCTGCCAGGTTGGTCTTGAGCCAGTCCTGTTCCTTGTTCTGGAAGGTCGTGTCCCTCAGATTGCGGATCATTTCGTTGATGTTGTCCTTGACGAACGCAACCTCGCCTTGTGCTTCCACCTGAATTGAACGGGTGAGATCGCCCTTGGTGACTGCTGTCGCGACATCAGCGATAGCCCGAAGCTGCGTGGTCAGGTTCGCTGCCAGTCGATTCACGTTATCGGTCAAATCCCGCCACGTACCCGCGGCGCCAGGCACGTTCGCCTGGCCACCGAGTTTTCCTTCTACGCCGACTTCGCGTGCGACCGTCGTGACCTGATCGGCGAAGGTAGCGAGGGTATCGATCATGTTATTGATCGTCTCGGCGAGCTCGGCAATTTCGCCCTTGGCTTCAAGGAAAAGTTTGCGCTTCAAATCGCCCTTTGCGACTGCCGTCACCACCTTGGCAATGCCGCGCACCTGATCGGTGAGGTTGGAGGCCATAAAGTTGACGTTGTCGGTAAGATCTTTCCACGTCCCCGAAACGCCTCTCACTAGAGCCTGCCCGCCGAGCTTGCCTTCCATGCCCACTTCGCGCGCGACGCGCGTGACTTCATCGGCGAACGATGACAGTTGGTCCACCATCGTGTTCACCGTGTTTTTCAATTCTAGGATTTCGCCTTTAACATCGACGGTGATTTTCTTGGTCAGATCGCCCGTGGCAACCGCAGTGGTCACGGCGGCGATGTTGCGCACTTGTGTCGTCAGATTGGACGCCATAAAATTGACGTTGTCGCCGAGGTCTTTCCACACGCCCGCCAGCCCGCGCACATCCGCTTGTCCGCCCAGCTGGCCTTCGGAACCGACTTCGCGTGCCACTCGCGTAACCTCGGACCCGAACGAGCGGAGTTGGTCCACCATCGTGTTGATCGTGTTCTTCAACTCGAGAATCTCGCCTTTGACGTCCACCGTGATTTTTTTGGTCAGATCGCCGGTAGCCACAGCCGTCGTGACGGCGGCGATGTTACGTACCTGAGCAGTTAGATTGGAGGCCATGAAATTTACCGAATCGGTCAAATCTTTCCATGTGCCGCCGATGGCGAGCACCTGCGCCTGGCCTCCTAGTTTTCCTTCCGTTCCAACCTCGCGCGCGACGCGGGTCACTTCAGATGCGAAGGAGGAAAGCTGATCCACCATCGTGTTAATGACATCCTTGATCTGCAGAATCTCACCGCGCACATCGACGGTGATTTTTTGAGTCAAGTCGCCGCTGGCAATGGCGGTCGCCACCTTCGACATGTCGCGCAATTGCACCGTGAGGTTTGAGGCCATCAGATTGACCTTGTCCGTGAGATCCTTCCATGTGCCGGCGACGCCTTTGACGTCAGCCTGACCTCCAAGCTTTCCCTCGGTGCCGACTTCGCGCGCGACGCGCGTTACCTCCGAGGCGAAAGACGAAAGCTGGTCCACCATGGTGTTGATAGTGTTCTTCAATTCCAAGATCTCCCCTTTAACCTTCACCGTGATCTTTTTAGAGAGATCGCCGTTGGCCACAGCCGTGGTGACGGCGGCGATGTTGCGGACTTGCGACGTGAGATTGGACGCCATCGAGTTCACCGAGTCCGTCAAAGCTTTCCACGTGCCCGAAACACCTTCGACTTTCGCCTGGCCACCGAGGATACCTTCCGTGCCCACTTCGCGCGCCACTCGCGTCACTTCCGACGCAAACGAGCGAAGTTGATCCACCATCTTGTTTATGGTGTCCTTTAACTCCAGAAATTCGCCGCGAACGTCCACGGTGATTTTCTTCGCAAGGTGGCCATTTGCTACCGCCGTTGTCACTGCCGCAATGTTGCGAACCTGCGACGTGAGATTGGATGCCATCAGGTTCACATTGTCAGTCAAATCTTTCCAGGTGCCCGCGACCCCTTTAACTTTTGCCTGGCCGCCGAGCTTTCCTTCGGTCCCCACTTCGCGGGCCACGCGCGTTACTTCCGACGCGAAAGCGCTAAGCTGCTCCACCATTGCGTTTACAGTCTTGGCGGTGCGCAAGAACTCCCCTTTAAGCGGCCGTCCTTCGATCTCCGTAGCCACCGTTTCGGATAGATTGCCCTTCGCCACGGCACCGATAACGCGCGCCATTTCACTCGTAGGCCGCAGGAGATCCTCGATCAGAATATTGATGCATCCGATGGCATCGCCCCAGGACTCCGACACGTCGCTCAACGACGCGCGTTGGGTGATTCGGCCTTCCTTTCCAACCACACGAACGATGCGTTCCAGCTCTTGCGTCATGCGCTGATTCGTTCTGATCACATCGTTGAACGTGTCCGCGATCTTGCCGGCTACACCCGTCCAATCCTCCGGCAGTCGCGCGGAAAAATCCCCGCGTTTGAAGACCATCAACGCCGAGAGCAATTGTCTCGTATCGAGTTCACTTCCGTTAGTCGTGGAGCGATTCCGCGACCGCGGCTTTGTAGTAAGGGGAGCTTTCTTCATACGTTGGGGCCACTTAGAAAAATGGAACTTCTCTCGCCGCCGCGAGTCCGACGCACGATATCAGACGGTTCATATGCCAGAGCCGTAGAGTAATCGACCAGTCCATCACACGAAGCCGCTTTTTTTCAAGAAAACCACTGTCAGCGCATTTCGTCGCGCAAAAAAATGCACTCCTTGTGAGAATTCCGAAGGGACGGGGACGAAACAGCAGCCCCGTGAGTCCGCCGGAGGAAAACTCTCCTGTGTAAATCCTTACGGATCTACTCGCACCGTTTTAGAGCCCGGCCTTGGTGCCAAAGCAGAGCAGAAGAACAACCGCATTCTGCTAACTAGCGGACGGGAAATGTCGGTAAGCTGCGCAATCGGAAGCCAAGAATAATCCCTAGGATTCCAAACGCGATCGCATAAGACCCGATCAACCACACAAGAGCGAGCGCACCCGGGAGGGGGTTCCATAAAAGCATGACAGCGAAGACAATTGAAAGCAGGCCCATAAGGATGAGGAACCATTCGCCTTTGATTTCCCGGCGCAGCTTGATTGCCAGCGCAATTTCCGTTGCGCCAATCATAAGCGCCCAGACCGCGATATAAATGACTAGCGCCAGCGCCGTTATCCGGGGCGCGTGGAATGTGAGGAGTCCGATGATAATTCCGATTATTCCGATTATAAGATTGAAGCCCCATTCCGAATCCGAGGCGCGACCAGCGATGGCGCCGATCACCCGAAAGATACCGTCGACCAGAACCCAGGCCCCAAATAGCAGCACTAGCACCGCGGCTGTTAAGCCGGGATAGACGAATGCCATTACTCCGAAGACAACTGCGGCGATACCCCTTAAAACCGGAACCCACCAATGACGTTTTAATGTTTCGATCAGCATGACCTCGTTTTAAAGATCGGTTTGCGGTGAGGCAAGCCAGTTTTGACAAACGGCTTGGAAAACGGCCGTCCAAGCCGCCACGAGTAGCCGATTAAAGTCCGCACTTTGTCCCGGCTTCTGTAATACTGGAACGAGTCCGAAGAAGAGACGCCAAATAGGTATCAACCAACGGCGCGCTATTGATCCGCGCTAGATTCGCAGGTGCCTGAAGGCGCGAAAAAATGGCATAGGCGATCTTGCTTCGTGGCACAGATTTCTCACCGTAGCCGGTTGGAATGTTACTTGACCAATATCGGACGTATTGCCCGTCCGGTCGATTTTCTACACCGAGAAAAATCGTGGAGTGCCCGTGCTCATTTCGTCCCACCTGGCGTGACCAGAAAATCTTCATGAAATCGCCCGGCTTGGCCTGATCGAAATTGTCGAAGTTGCGCCCCAGCTGCAGTTCGTGAAAAAGACGGGCGGTGCCCGGCCCATTTGCATTCCAGCGGCCCCAGATTCCTTCGCCATCTCGTTGATCCCGAATAATGAGCTTTTCCAAGGTTGGATAATCGAGATGAAGCTCGCCTCCCGCGCGCAGAGCCTCGATTGTTCTGATGAACACCAGATAGGTTGCGCCAGAGCAGAAACTTGGTCCCGATGGCAGAATGAAAAATTTGCCGGACTCAAAATGCGCCGAAGATTGCAACCGGATCTTTGCGAAGTGCGAAACAGAATAACGGCCGCCCTGCGGCATCTGTTTAATCTGCTCAAGCACCAGAGCGTTGCAATCCCCCGCGAAAGATCCGCACGGTGCGAGCCCAAGAATTGTAAAGAAAACGCAAGCCGCCACTCCCTTCACGGCGGAACAAGTAACCATCAAAACGTGAACTGGCAATGGGCGGCGCGCTTATTTTGATCCCACCGGCGCGACTTTTTATCATTCCGAGCGACCTCGCCTGCCACGTGTAGCTTTATGCGAAGGCGGGAAGAATCTCTCACTCTAATTCGACAACAATAATCCAGCAGTAGCGGGAGACTACGCTTGACATGACAACAGGCACAGCCGTCGCTAAAATCACAGCCATTATGCGTTTCACGAAGATGAACGGCGCGGGAAACGATTTTATCCTGATCGATAATAGGGCGGGGGACATTCGTCTGGATCGCAGCCAAATTACGCGTCTTTGTGATCGCCACCGCGGCATCGGGGCGGACGGAATTTTGTTACTCGAGAAGGCCTCGAACCACACCGATTTTCGCATGCGCTATTTCAACGCCGACGGCGGAGAAGCGGAGATGTGCGGTAATGGAGCCCGCTGCTTTGCCCGTTTCGCAAACAAAATGACTAACGCGGGTGGCAAAATCTTCTTTGACACTCAAGCGGGCGTGATTGGGGCTGAATTGTTGAATGATCTTGTGAAGTTGCAGATGACTGAGCCGACCGATTTACGATTAAACGTCGAGCTCCCGGTGGGGAAGGAAGGCACAACCGTTCACTTCATCAACAGCGGTGTGCCCCACGTTGTCATTCCCGTCCCAGGAATCGACGATGTTGATGTCTGCAAGGAAGGTTCAGCTGTTCGCCGTCACAAAACGTTTTCGCCGAAGGGTGCAAACGTAAATTTCATCGAGAAGCGCGGCCCGAAGAAAATTGCTGTCCGCACCTACGAACGCGGCGTGGAAGACGAAACGCTCGCATGCGGCACCGGCGTAGTCGCAAGTGCGCTCATCTTCGCGACTCTCGAAAACACGAATGGACCAATCACGGTAATTGCACGGGGTGGAGATGAGCTGCAGGTGGGATTTGAAAAGAGCGACAATCGGTTTCGCAATGTTACGCTTACCGGTCCGGCGGACTTCGTGTTCGACGGAACAATTGACGTTTGACGCTACCCATCCTGGTAAGTTGTCATTCCGAGCGAAGTTGAGGAATCTCTAAGTTTAAATGGAGAAATCCAGAGATGTCTCGACTTCGCTCGACATGACAATTTAAAGAGGCGTCGCTACAATTTCCCGATGTTCCGCGGCACGTTCACTGCATTGGTCACGCCATTTCGCAATGGCGGCATTGATGTCTCTGCGTTCGAAACACTCATACAAACACAAATCGCTGCTGGCATCACGGGACTGGTCGCGATCGGAACCACGGGCGAATCGCCGACGCTTTCTCACGAAGAACGTGAAGAGGTGATCCGGTTAACGGTTGCGACGGCGAATAAACGTTGCGTCGTGCTTGCGGGAACAGGCTCAAATGCCACCCAACACGCGGTGACCGACACGAAGGCGGCTGAGAAACTCGGTGTCGACGGCGCGCTGCTTGTAGCGCCCTATTACAATAAGCCAAGCCAGGAAGGGCTCTTCCGGCATTTCAAGGCAATCGCCGAGGCAACGTCGCTCCCAATCATACTTTATAACATCCCCGGACGCTGCAGCGTGGACATCACGCCGGAAACGGTGGGGCGTTTGGCAAAAGAGTGCCGCAATATTGTCTCGATTAAGGAAGCGAGCGGAAGCGTAGAGCGCGTCAGCGATTTGCGGCGGCGTTTGCCGGAATCGTTCACGATTTTGAGCGGAGACGATTCACTCACGCTCCCGTTCATGGCGGTAGGCGCGGCCGGCGTGGTAAGCGTGGCTTCGAATTTGTTCCCTTCCGAAGTATGCGCGCTCGTCCGCGCCTGTGAATCAGCCGACTTTAAATCGGCGTCGAAATTGCATCGAAAATTGTTGCCGTTGTTTAAAGATTTGTTCATCGAGCCAAACCCGGTTCCAGTGAAGACGGCGCTCGGCTGGCGCGGCGCGATGTCGGGCGAGATTCGTTTGCCGTTGTGCGAGATGAGCGAGGCAAACCAGGCGCGTTTACGCAAAACGCTGGAAGAATTCGAGCAAAATAAATGAATTTCGAGAGAGAACCCCTCACCTCAGTCCTCTCCCCTTATGTAAGGGGAGAGGCGGACAGAAGCGTCCAATTCGTTTGCGACCTCAATCGCCTCTCCCTTCGAAAGGGAGAGGATAGGGTGAGGGTTCTGCCTTAATGAAGAAGTCGCCCGTGCGCGTGTTGCTCATCGGCTCGGCTGGCCGGATGGGGAAAACGGTAGTCCACCTTGCCACCGACGACCCAGAAATCGAGATCGTCGCGCAATGCGATCTGGGTGACCCAATCGAGCCCGCGATGAAAAATTGCGATGCGGCGATCGACTTCAGCCACGCCGACACTATCGCCGAAATCTGCCGCGCTGCGTTATGTTATCATAAGCCGCTAGTCATTGGGACGACCGGACATTCGCAAGAACAACGCCAAACAATCGAAGGGGCGGCCCGATCTGTGCCGATTGTTTTCGCATCGAATTTCAGCGTTGGAGTTAATGTGCTTTTCTGGCTGACGCGCAAAGCTGCCGAATCGCTCCTTCCGGATTTCGATCCCGAGATCATCGAGACACATCACAAAATGAAAAAGGATGCGCCGAGCGGCACGGCTAAAAGTCTCGCTGAGATTTTGAAAGCGAGCCAAAAGAGCAAGAATGAAATACCGATTCAATCAATTCGAGAAGGCGATGTTGTCGGCGAGCACACAGTAATCTTCAGCGGTGTTGGCGAGCGTCTCGAACTCACGCATCGTGCAGCGAGTCGCGAAATCTTTGCGCGCGGAGCATTGCGGGCAGCGAAATGGATCATGGGGAAACCGCCGGGCCTCTACTCGATGCAGGATGTGCTGGGACTGTGACACTGTAGCCGGGGTCGATGACCCCGGCCGCCGCGATCACCGATCACGGCTACAAACATGAGAACCGCGGTTGCACTCGGCTCGAATCTTGGCGATCGACTCGGTAATTTGCGCGCCGCCCGACAGACGATTCTCAGTCTTTCGAATGTAAAGCCTCCGATTCTTTCTTCGCCAATTTACGAGACCGAACCGATCGGTTGTGAACAAGGAGCAGAAAAATTTCTAAACGCAGTCGTTGAATTTGATTACGAAGGTGATCCCACCAATTTGCTTGAGCAATTCATTCGAATCGAGGAAGCACTGGGCCGCAGGCGCGAGCACTCAAGGAACGTTTCGAGAACGATCGACATCGACCTGCTCTATTGCGGCGATCACAACATTGAAAATGAGAGGCTGCAACTGCCACACCCGCGCATGCACTTGAGAAAGTTTGTCCTTCAACCTCTGGCCGATATCCGGCCAGAGTTGGTCTTGTCTGGCCAGAAAAAAACTGTCAGCGAGTCGCTGAGGGAGTTGGGGAAGTCCAGCGAGGTACTTCGGTTTGCGGACGAGTGGTAAGCTTGAAAAGATCCAACGCGGGAGAACACTACGGCACTCCACGACATGGCCGTAATTGCGGGCACACATTTTGCACTTGCGTTTTGGAATGCGGCGGTGCTCCGCCGCTTTTTCCCGCAAGCTTGCGTTCTCAAATCGGCGGCTGATCTTTCGGGCAAGTGGCCATGAAGGATTTTCGCCAAATGAAGCAACGCGGTGAGAAAATCACTGCGCTGACGGCTTACGATTATCCCACCGCGCGATTGCTCGACGAAAGCGGCATCGACATCATCCTGGTGGGCGACTCGGTCGGGATGGTGGTGCTTGGTTATCAGGACACCACGCGCGTGACGTTGGAAGAGATGTTGCATCATACGCGCGCGGTAGCGCGCGGCGTGAAACACGCGCTGCTCGTCGCGGATATGCCGATTCACACTTACAACGTGCCGGAGCAGGCCGTGGAAACTGCAAAAAAACTCGTTGATGCCGGCGCGCAAGCGGTGAAGCTCGAAGGCGGCGCGAGCCATGTCGCGCAAATCGAAGCGATCACACAAGCAGGCATCGCGTT
>WNFX01017977.1_pt1 | contig 10118 bp, 8 predicted proteins | sample 5400111 | NCBI WGS metagenome assembly WNFX01 (sample SAMN13153363, study PRJNA577476) | soil metagenome | isolation source: 40 cm soil or saprolite under grassland replicate 1 | place: USA:California | collected 2016-06-15 | reverse complement strand
ACCCGGCACCAGCTGCAGAAAGGTCCCGACGGGGTACTCGGTGTTCGCGACCCTGTCCCGCAGGATGCGTACGGCTTCGGCGAGTCGTTGGGGGTCTGCATTCCTGAGGTAGGTGTTCCTGACTTTCGTACCATCACGGATGCAGCCGAACGACTTGTCAGTGACCGTGATATCATCCTGCGCGTGGACCAACCCGGGCGCGACGCAGAGCATGGCGGTCGCGAGTGCGACGCTGCCCATCCAACCCTGTTTCATTCGCTTACTCCTTTGAAATCGCCGAATGGTTGGCTCGCTCGAAACGCGAGCGTGTCGATCTGGAGAGCCTTGATCTTGGATTCGAGCGTTTGGCGGGGAATGCCGAGCTTCGCCGCCGCCCCCGAGGGGCCCGAGATCCGCCCGCGGGACTGCGCGAGCGCGGCGATGATCAAGGCTCTCTCCCCTTCAGCGAGCGTGCGCATCTGGCGCCCGGTGTCGATGGGCGCGTGGCTCGGCTTCGCCTTGAGCCACGACTCATCGATGGCAAAGGTCTCGCCCTCGCACAGGATCACGGCGCGCTCGATCACGTTCTGCAGCTCGCGCACGTTCCCTGGCCAGTCGTACGCTTGCAACAGCTCCAACGTCTGCTTGCTGATGGTGCGGATGCTCTTCCCGGCCTGCTTGGCGTAACGCTCGATCAGGTATTGCGCCAGGACCGGAATGTCGTCGAGGCGCTCGCGCAGGGGCGGGATGCGGATGGGAAAGACGTTCAACCGATAGAAGAGATCCTGACGGAACCCACCACGCTCGACAGCAGCCTCGAGATCGCGGTTGGTGGCGGCGACGACACGCACATCGACGGTAATCGGATGAGTGCTCCCCAGGCGTTCGATCTCCCGTTCCTGAAGCACGCGCAGCAGGGCGATCTGGGTCTCGGGGGGGAGCTCCCCGATTTCGTCCAGGAAGATCGTGCCGCCGTCCGCGGCCTCGAACCGCCCGAGTCGCCGCTGGAAGGCGCCGGTGAACGCTCCCTTTTCGTGGCCGAACAGCTCGGAGGCGATGAGGGGCGCGGGAATGGCCGGGCAGTTCACGCGGATGAAGGCGCGGCTCGCACGGCGCGAGCGCTTGTGGATCGCGCGCGCGATCAGCTCCTTGCCGGTGCCGGTCTCGCCGAGGATGAGGACGGTGGAATCTGTTGGGGCGACCTTCGCGACCTGTGCCAGCACCTGGCGGAGTGACGCCGCGGAGCCGACGATCTCTTCGAACATCGAGGCGCGGTCGATGTCTTCGCGCAGCGCGAGATTCTCGTTTCGCGTCCGCTCTTCGGCGCGCGTGCGATCGTCGATGTCCGTGCCGGTGGCGTACCAGCGCACCGTGCGCCCGTGTTCATCTCGCACGGGATTGTACTGCACCAGGAACCAGCGATACTGACCGTCATGACGGCGGGCGCGCTGCTCCAGCTCGAAGGGCACGCCGCGCGCGAGGGCGTCCCGGCGCTCTTCCCGCAGCCGCGCCACGTCTTCCGGATGAAACACGCGCGCGCGGAACTCGACCGAGGTCACCTCCGCGATCGTGAGGCCGGTGTACTGGAGCAGGGACCGGTTGCCGTAGACGGGTTGCCCATCTGGACTCAGGACGGCAATCGTCTGCGGAATGGCGTCGACAATCTCCTGCGCCTCCTACTCGGACGACCTGAGGCTTTCCATTCATCGAATGCTACGCCTCGCCTCCCTGACCGCAATGCCCACTACTTCACCGCCGGCAAGACATACCTCGGCACATACACCCGCTGCCCCGTAAACAACACGGGGTCGTTGTAATTGCCGCCCGTGAACGCGATGACCAGGTCCAGGTCCGGGATTCCCATGGAGACCTGGCCGCCGTCGCCGCCCGGTGGTGTTCTAGGGCCGCTCCGCCCACGCCAGACCGTCGGGCCGACCGCCGGCGCCGATGCGCCCGACCACCGTCAGCGACCGCACGTCGATCACGGCCACCGAGTCGTCGGGGGTGCACGCTACGTACGCGCGCGCCCCGTCCGGCTGGATCACGATCCCGGCCGCGCCGTGCCCCACCGGCACGCGCTTCACCACGCTGCCCGTCAAGGAGCGTAGCACGGTCACCTCGGGGCCGGAGAGCGTCGACACGAACACCAGCTTCCCGTCTGGCGTGAACTTCAACCGGTTCGCGCCTTTTACGTCGGCCGAGAGGATCCCGCGGAGGCGCTTGTGCTCGAGGTCGATGAGCGAGATCGTGCCGTCCTGCGCGTTCGCGACCCACGCGTCGTGACCGTCCGGCGAGACGTCGATTCCCTCGGGGCCGCGATCGACCGGGATCACTGTTTCCAGCCACTCGACCCGCGGCACGCCTGAGCCCGGCGGCGTAACGGTTCGCGCCTCGATGACCGTGACCGTCGCGGAGTTGACGTTGCTCGTAACCACCCGCTTGCCGTCCCCGAAGACCACGAGCATGTGCGTGCGCTCCTGCCCGGTGCCGAGTACCCAGTCCACCGCGCGCGCCTCGGGGTCGTAGCGCCCGATCACCTTGGCCCCCTCGGCCGTGAACCAGATCTTCCCGCCGGCCACCGCGAGCCCGTGCGGACCCGCGAGCGCGCCCAGGTCGATGACGGGCAGGGCCTCCTGCCGCACCAGGTCGACGGGCGTGAGCGTGTGGTACGCGCCAAAACCGTAGTTCGAGACGTACGCTATCCGCCCATCCGGTGCGGCGATCACCTCGTGCGGATCCGGCCCCACCGGCACGCGCGCCACGACCGCGAGCGTCGTCGGGTCGACGATTGCCAGGGTCTGGTCCGCTTTGCTCAGGACGAGCAGGGTGCGCGCCGGCGTGGGACCGGCCCCGGCCGCTAGTTGCTGCTCGAGGGCGATCGTCGGGGTGAGCAGCAGTATCGCGCCGAGCGTGACGCCGCGTGGGTACCGGAGCATGGGCATCCTCGTTGAAGGCGGTGCGCAGCGAGAAATAATGCATCTCTGGAGGGCGGCGTTCTAGGCCCCTCCTCGACCATCGCTTGACGAGCGCGGCACATCCGGGGTCCACGTCCTGAACCTCGGGAGGCACGGTTCCGCGGGAGATGGCGTGTTCTGCTATACCTTTTTCAAGGGAGTGGCAGCAAAGCCAGCGCATCTACCCTCAGGAGGGCTCCAATGGCCGTGACGTCTAGGCGAGAACGCGCGCTGCAGGTCGTTCTGGTGGTGTTGGGTCTGTTGACGGCCGGCGCCAATATCTATCCGCTGGTCACCTCTTTCGTGGCCGGGCTGCGCCCAACTGGCGGGACGACAGCGCCGATGTTTTATACCATCCTAGCGACGCTGGGCGTGTTTTCCTGGTGCTCGCGGCACGCCACGCCTCAGCGTATCGCAGCTTGATTGCGTACGCCGTGTGGTCCAGTTTCGCGCATACGGCGGTCATGGCGCTGATGGCGATTCAACTGCCCAACAAACGCGGCGAGCTGCTGGCTGGCGTGGCTGTGACCGGCCTGTCGGCCGTGCTGCTGTTCGTGCTCGCGCGGTCCTCAGCCCGTCCTGAAGGCACAGTTCCCGTCTAGTGCGGCTCGTGGACCAACTTACTTCACCGCCGGCAAGATATACCTCGGCACATACACACGCTGCCCCGTAAACAACACAGGATCGTTGTAATTGCCGCCCGTGAACGCGATGACCAGGTCCAGGTCCGGAATTCCCATGGAGACCTGGCCGCCGTTTCCGCCCGCGAAGAACGCGCGCATCTTCCGGCCCTGGTAGTCGTAGGCGACTGAGTTCCACAGATAGCCGTACTGCTGGGTGGGCGTGAGATCGCGCAGCGGCGCGGTGGAGCGCCGCACCCAGTCGGCACTCACGAGCTGCTGCCCGTTCCAGCGGCCGTTGTTCACCATCAACTGGGCCAGCTTCGCGAAGTCGCGCGACGTAAAGGCGTGCCCGCCCCCACCGTAGGCGTCGCCGTCGCGCACGGCCAGGTAATAGTTCCGCATGCGCATCGGCCGCGCGAGCAGCCGGTCGAACAGCTCGAGCTGCGGCGTGCGGGCGACCTTGGCGAGCAACCCGCCTGCGAGGTGGGCCTCGGTGCTGCAGTAGAAAATCTTGTCGCCCGGCGCCGACACCAGCGACACGGTGAGCGTGTAGTCCCACCAGTGCTCGATCCCGCGACTGTCCATGACGTCTTCGTTGGCGGAGGTGCTGTCGTCTTCATCGCAGTTGAAGCCCGCGGTCATCGTCAGCAGATGCTCCAGCGTCATCGTGCGCTTGCGCGGATCGAGTTCGGCCGGAACGGCGCCGAGCATGGTCCGATAGACGGGTGTGTCGAGCCGGAGTGCGACGCCGGCGTGCATCGCTGCGCCGATCAGCGTCGCCGTCCAGCTCTTGGACGCGGAACGGAGATTATGGGGCTGGTCGCGACTCGCCCCGTGGAAATACTCCTCGAGCACGAGTTTGCCGTGCCGGACGATCAACAGGCTATGGATCTGCAACGTGTTCAGCGAATCCATCGGCATGTCGATGAGCATCTGCACCAACTGTTCGATCGCCGGGCGCGAGATGTCGACGTCCTCGAGTGTCGCGACAGGCCAGCCGTCGTCGAGCTGGAGGGGCGGGGTATAGCGATAGCGCGCCGGCGGATTGCCCCGCGGATAGAACGGACTGCTCGCAGTGTCCGAGATTCTGGTGAAGTCGTACGTGCCGCCGCGCAGCGGCAGGCTGATCACCCCGTTTTCGTAATGGCCTTGCACCAGCGTCGTGTCGGGGCGGGGGCCGGGGCCGCGACCGCTTGGTCCGATGAGCAGGACGTCGTTGCCGTTCACGTCGATCCGCTTCACCCGCGTGAACCATCCCGCGTTGCGCTCGGGATTGCGCAGATACGTCCGCAGGGTGCCGTCGGCCTGGCGCGTAATCGGGAGATAGAAGGTAAGGCGGTTGTCGAGGGGCGTGACTGTGCCGCGCCAGGTCCTCACCTGGTCCTCACCCCCTGTCCCCCTCTCCGTTCCGGAGAGGGGGGACGATGCGTCGGGTGTCAGTGTCAACGGCGCCGCGGCGCCCCCGTGGATCCAGTGTCCATTCCGGAGCGAGCCTTTGCCGTCGGGGAGGTCGAAGGCAAACGTTGCGGGACGATCACCGCGCACGGGGACAGTGAAGCCGGCGACATCGGCGCGCCACCCGTCCGGTGTGCGATAGATGATGAGCGGGCCGCGGGTGTCGGGGCCGAAGCGCAGCGTGGCGCCCCACGGTCCCGTGAGATCCGGTGTAGATTGAGCGGCCGCGTTCGCGGCGAGCGCGAACAGCAGGCTGACGGCCAAGCGGGTCGTTTTCATAGCGGTAGAAGGTTAGACACGGTGAGAGGTGCGAGGGATGCCTGCCCGACTTGGCCTGTTGCTGCTTTGCCTGGGCCCACGGACGAGTTCTACGGGGAGATTCATGGCGGGATCCCGGCCGCACCACCTGACCCATTAGCGATCGGTCGGTCGGCGTCCGACGCAGCGGGAACGATCGTTTCCAGAACCGCGCCGAGTTTGCAGGTAAATCCCGGAAGGATGTCTTCACCTTCCAGTGCGTCGGCTTCGCCAAGAATCGACTCCGAACCGTCCTGGCGATAGATTCGCGCGAGCCGGCGCTCGGGATCGATCACCCACACGAGTCGAGTCCCGGCGGAGAGCCAATCCGCGATCTTGGCGAGCGTCTCGCCCGGTCGATCGCCGGGTGAGAGGACCTCGACCACCAGGTCGGGGCCGAGCGGCGGGAACCCCACCGGTGACTTCTGCGGCATTCGCTCCCAACTGACGAACGCGATGTCGGCCCCACGCACCGTGTCGGGGTCCGATTGGAGCTTGAATCCCGCATCCCCGGCCACGACGCGACCGAGCTGGCGGGTGTCGACATAGGTGCCGAGTGCGATGGTCGCACAAGGTCTGCGCGCTCGGGCACACCCGGCTTCAGCAGGTCCTCCGCGGTCATGAGCGGCGTCATGCTCGGAACGTAGACGTGCTCGGCGGGCATCGCAAGGAAACTGTTGATGGATGTCAACTATCGGTCAACCTAGGGTTGCTTTCTTTTTCCTTACGAGAGCGGGCGAGCCTGTCATCCTGAGCGCCGCAGGCGCGAAGGACCTGCTTTCCCACAGATGCGAAGGACCTGCCTATGAGATCGAGGGCTGACGGAGCTCTTGCTTGACACCCCCTCCGGTGAGCCTCAGTATCGTGCTCCGGAGGTGGCATTGTGTTCATAGGGCTCCTCGGCATCCTCTTCCTCGTCGGGGCGGCGCTCGGCATCGTCGCCTTCACGCGGCTGCGCGAAGTGGATCAGAACGATCTCGTCCGGATCCCGGAGCTGCTCCGCCGCGTGGCCGAGCTGGAGCGCCGCCTCGGCATCGGCCAGGAGGCCGAGCCGGTCACCGCCGAGCCCGTGCCGCGGCCGGTTGTCCGAGCCCCCGTCCCCCGTCCCCCGTCCCCCGTCCCTCGCCGGGCCGATCTCGAAACCGTCATCGCCGGGCGCTGGCTCAACCGCGTTGGCTTGCTGCTCGTGTTCCTCGCGGCCTTCTACGCCCTCAAGTGGGAGTTCGACAACAACGTGCTCGGCCCCACGGGGCGCGTGGCGCTGTGGACGCTGATCGGCGCGGGCCTCGTGGCCTACGGCCAGTGGCTCGTCGCGCGGGGGCACCGTTATCTCTCCGAAGGGCTCACGGGGCTGGGCGCCGCGGTGCTCTACCTGACGCTCTACTTCGCCTGGGACTACTACAAGCTGTTCCCGCCCGTGGTTGCATTCGTGGCGATGATCCTCGTGACGGCCGCGATGCTTGCCATCGCCGTCGGACGCGACTCGCAGCGCGTCGCCCTGCTCGGCCTGATCGGCGGGTTCGCGACACCGCTCCTGGCCAGCCAGGGCCAGGACGAGCAGGTCGTCCTCTTCAGCTATCTCCTCATCCTCGACGCGGGGCTCCTGGTGTTGGCGCGGGCCCGCGCCTGGCGCGGCCTCGAGCCGCTGGCGCTCGTCGCCTCGACGGCGTTCTTCTGGGGTTGGTACGACGAGTTCTACCACCACGCGCAACCGCTCGGGCGCACCGCCCTCTTCGCGACGGCGTTCTTCGCCGTGTTCACGGCCCTGCCCATCATCCGCGCCCGGGTCACGGCGCGCCTGTTCCCCGAGCAGGTGGGGTCGGTGCTCGTGAACGCAGCCAACTATCTGGGCGCGCTGTACGTGCTGCTGTGGCCCGGCCGCCGCTGGGCGCTCACGCTCGCCGTGGTCGGTCTCGCCGCGCTGCACCTCGCCGTGACCGAGGCGATTCCGCGACGCCCGCGCGAGCAGCCGGTGGCCCGCATGCTGTTCGCGGGCCTCGCGCTCACGTTCGTGGCGCTCGCGATCCCGATCCGCCTCGACGGGCACTGGGTCACGATCGCGTGGGCGGTGCAGGGCGCCGTGCTCGTATGGTCCGGGTTCAGAGTGAGATGGTCGTTCCTGCGCGGCGCGGGGCTCGTGCTCTACGGCGTGACGGTGTACCGCCTGCTGGTCTTCCCGCCGCACGCCGACGTGTTCCTCTTGAACGCCCGCTTTGCCACATCCGTCGTGGTGCTCGCCTGTGTGGCGGCGGCACTGGTACTGTGGCGCCGCCAGACGGACCAGGTTACCGGCGGGGAGCTGCAGGTCTTCCAAGCCCTGGGCGTGACGTTCAACGTCCTCGCCGTCTGGGCCCTCTCGCTCGAGGTCGACCAGTACTTCACGACGCGAGAGCCCGATCCCGAGGCGATGCGGAGCGCCATGCTCGGCCGGCAGCTCACGTTGTCGCTCCTCTGGACCGCGTACTCCGCGGCGCTGGTGGTGACCGGCGTGCGCCGCGCCGTCGCGGGGCTGCGCTGGCAGGGGTTGGCCCTGTTCGGCATCGTGGTCGCCAAGGTGTTCCTCGTCGACCTGTCGTACCTCTCCGGCGGGTATCGCGTCCTGTCGTCGATCGTGCTGGGGATCGTGCTGCTCGCGGTTTCGTTCCTCTACCAGCGGGGCCTCGCGGCCCAGGCGGCCCGGTGAGCCGCGTCGCTTTCCTGCTGCTCGGTGTCCTCGGAGCGACGCAGGCGCTGCCCGCACCCTGGACGCATTGGCAGTACTCGGCCGCGATCACGGTACCACCCGCCTTGTCGCCGCGCCTCGTCCGCGTGCTCGTCCCCGATCAGGTCTCGCGCCGGGCCAGGGAGGACTGGCCCGACCTGCGCGTGATCGACGACTCGGGCCGCGAGGTGCCGTTCGTGCTGCACGCGCGCCTGGGGCGTCGCTCGAGCGAGGATCGCGCCGCGCGGCTCATGGATGTGACCTCCAAGCCGGGTGAGGACACGCGGGCCACGCTCGACCTCGGCGCGGGCGCCCGGGTGCACAACGGCATCGAGATCCAGACCGCCGCCCCCGAATTCTTCGCGCGCGTGGCGATCGACGTCAGCCCGAGCGGGCGAGATTGGCGCATCGTCCGGGAAGATGCCCCGATCTATCGTTTCACGGCGAGTGGACTCGAGGGCAACCAGGCGGTGCACTATACCGACAACTCGTCGCGCTTCCTGCGCTTGCGGATCAGCGACGGGAAGGAGCGCTTTCCGCTCAGTGGCGTGGTGGTCCGCTACGAGGTGACCGAGGAGCCCGAGCTCGTGCGCGCCGACGTCCCGGTTCGGACCGATGGGGCGGCGCCCTCGGGCGAGAGCTGGTGGGTGGCCGTGGGCGGCGGGCAGCCGCTCGCGACGGTGGAGATCGCGGCCGACCAGGCGACGTTTCATCGCCCGGTGCGCGTCCGCGCGAGCGACGATGGCAAGACCTGGCGATCCTTGGCGAGCGGCACGGTCTACCGCATGGGCCGCGGCCCCGAGCGCGATCATCTGCGTGTCGAGCTGGGCGACACGCGCGCCCACCTGCTGCGCGTGGAGGTCGTGAACCGGAGCGACCCGCCGCTCGCAGGTGCGAGCCTGACCTTTTTCGCCACGCCGCGCCGCGTCGTTTTCCGGGCGGACCCGACCCGAACCTACCGTCTCCTGTATGGAAATCCTCGGGTGTCTGCCCCCGATTACGAGATGACGCGCGTCGTCAGCCCGGCGGATCTGGACGCCGCCGCCTCCGCCGGCCTGGGGACGGAGACGCCGAACCCCGGATACGCCGATCCGGCGCCCTGGACCGAGCGCCACCCGGCCGTGCTCTGGGTCGCGTTGATCGTGGCGGTCACGGTGGTCGGCGCGCTGGCGATCCGCACGCTCAGGTCCGCCGCGCCGAGGGAGGTCACATGAAACCCGTTCTTGTCGCGCTCTAGAAGCAGGTCCTTCGCTACGCGCGCGTTCCGCGCGCTTCGCTCAGGATGACACGCCGCACGCTGCTTGAGGGAAAGAGAAAGAGGGAGGGTGGTTTCCCTCTCTCTCCCGCGCGAAGCGAGCGAGCCTGTCATCCTGAGCGCCGCAGGCGCGAAGGACCTGCTTTCCCACAGATGCGAAGGACCTGCCCGATCGCTCAACGAGGCGCCGGATCGTCGATCATCTGGGCCGCGCCGCCCGTCGCGAAGGCGGGAACCACAAAGGGAAAGTGTTACCTATCAGCTGATAACAAACTGTTACCTATCATCTGAACTGTTCATTACTCCTAATGCCAGTGGGGCTCAGCCGGGAGCGTGTCAGTGTGTACCGAGCGGCGTGAGACTGAGCCACTGAACCGCTCCCAAGGTGATCGAGGGGAACCCCCCCTCGCAATCTCGAAACTGTCGGCAGTGACCCAGTGAGCATGATGATCGTCAGAGTCACACTCACAGAGCGCCCAGTGCGGTCCGGTCAGGACCCTTTCGCCGGAGCGTCGGTCTCGGATTACCGCGACTTCGCCAATGGGGCCGCTCACCCACGTAACATAGAGCAGATATTCGCCACCTGGCGATATGCTGAAATCGAAAAGGCCGGGCCAAGCGTCCAGGGGAAGTGACTGGTCTTCGACGCGGTGCGACCGTGCATCGTACGTGAAGATCACGCGATCGTACTTCGCGGTGTCGACCCTGAGACCCATCACTTGCGTATCGCCCAAGATGGTTGGCAGCGGCGGAACGACGCCTCGAACCGTGTCGGCGCTATTCGTCGCGCGAATCTCGACGAGGTATGTGAACATACTGTCATCGTTGCTCCACCATGCTCTACCGCGAACGGA
>WNFX01007644.1_pt1 | contig 10118 bp, 9 predicted proteins | sample 5400111 | NCBI WGS metagenome assembly WNFX01 (sample SAMN13153363, study PRJNA577476) | soil metagenome | isolation source: 40 cm soil or saprolite under grassland replicate 1 | place: USA:California | collected 2016-06-15 | reverse complement strand
ATAATGTAGAGGGGACGATCGATGCGATCGCGTAACATCGGCGCAAGGTTTTCCGCAGTGAGCAAATGCGTTTCGGAAGATGTCGATGTAATCAAGATATCGATTGCGCGACATTGCTCCGGCCATTCATCAAATCGAACAGCCTGACCGCCGACGAGTCGTGCCAGTTCCTCGGCGCGATCACTCGAACGGTTGCTCACGCGAAGATCGGTCACACCACGTGAAACGAGCGCCCGCGCCGTCCGCTCGCTCGTTTCACCGGCGCCCAGTACGAGCACTTTGCAATTGCAAAGTTGGCCGAAGATTCTTTGCGCAAGATCGACCGCGACCGATCCGACCGATACCGAGCCACGCGTGATATCAGTGTGCGTGCGCACTTGCTTCGCCACGCGGAAGGCGCGTTGAAACAATCGATGCAAGCAGGGCCCGGCCGCGCCGGACGCGCGCGCCGACTCATACGCCTTTTTCGCTTGGCCGAGAATCTCGCTCTCGCCCACCACCATCGAATCGAGCCCTGAAGCGACGCGAAAAAGATGCTGCACACAGCGGATGTCTTCGTAGCGGTAAAATGGCAGCACATATTCTTCAGGCTTATTGTCGATCTTGCGCACGAGGCATCGCGCGATCTCGTCTGTCGACACACGTTGTTCTGACGCGCCGTAAACTTCGACGCGATTACAGGTCGTAAGTAGCAGCACTTCCGCGCAACCTGCTGCCCGTAGAATGCAATCGGTCTTATCGTGGCCGGCGAAGCGTTCGCGCGTTTCTACGTTCGCGGTGTGATGACTCAAGCCGACACAAAAAAGATTCATGGCAGCGAAGGCATTTGCGCGGTGAACGTAATGCCCCAGAGAAGCGTCAGCGCGGCAGTGAATCCGATGATGCATAACGCGGCCACATGCTTCGGCGCGAGCTGGCGAAGATGCCGGCCTTGCAAAATTGCCGCGTAGAGCAACCAGACTGCAAAAGCGCACACCACCTGCACATACGGCAACGGTTGCCCCACGAAGAAACCACTGGCCAGTCCGAGCGAATAAAGCGCGAATCCCACCCAGAGCAGTCGCGTGATCGCCGCGAAAAGATCGGTCAGTGGCGGAAGATGATAAAAAATCGAATGCAATTGATGCGTTTTGAGCTGGCGCTCCTGGAGCAGATACATCATCGCTGCGATGCAAGCGAGCGCGAACGCCCCGTAGGACACCAGCGAAATCGAGGCGTGAAATTCCAGCCACGGATTGGCCGGTAATTTTACCGGGTGCCTCACGTCGATTAGCGCGACCAAGGCAAAGCCTTGAATCAAAACTACCAACGGCGCGGTGAATGTGCCCATGAGCGAGAGGCGATAAGCCGGACCGACCAGCATATAGATCAATGCCACCGACCAGGCGAGAAAGATGAACACTTCGAACAAGTTCGTCAGAGGGCAGCGACCAAGCGCGTGACCGCGAATCGACAGGAACGCCGTCTGAAAAACAAATCCGAGCCCGATCGCGAGAAAATTAAACTGTGCCGGCCGGAAGATGCCCGCGCGCAAAGCAAAAACCGTCCGCACAACCGCCGCGAAAAAACAGATTGTCGAAACGATAAGAAATTGTCGATCCACCCAGAAACATGAGTTTAAAAGCTGCGCAGCAGCTTGGCAAACCAGCGTTTACTTGCGCTCTCGCGGGCAAATCCCTACAACGGCCAATCAATATGAACACCAAACGCCTGATTCTCGCAGTAGTCGTCGCCTTTGTCGTTCTGTGGGTGACTGATTTTCTTATACACGGAGTTTGGATTACGCCAGACTACCGGGCTACGCAACAGCTCTGGCGCACAGATGCTGAAATGCAGTCTCACATGGCTTGGATGCTTGGCGCTCAGTTTTTGTTCGTCATTACCTTCGTCGTCCTTTGGGCAAAAGGCTTTGCCAGCCACACGAGAAACGTCGGTTGCGCGGTTGGCTACGGTTTACTAATGGGACTGTTCTCAGGAGTCTGGGCGATCATTTATGTACGTTGTCATGCCAATGCCTGGCTCAATAGCTGCGAAATGGTTCTTTGCCGGCATTGCGCAAACAATCTTGCTCGGTCTCGTTACGTTTTTTGTTTACAAGCCAAAATTGTCCGAGACTAAGATGTAACCCGCTCAAAGGCAGCTGCAGGTGCACGCGTTGACGTTTCCACGCGCGCTAGTAGCATCGCGCTTGAATGGCCGACACACTCGAAAGATTGCGCGCGGGAATCCGTGATGTTCCCGATTTTCCAAAAAAGGGGATCGTTTTCAAAGACATCACGCCTATCTTGAGCGATCACGCACTGTTTCGTGCATCGATTGATCTTTTTTTGGCGCGGTGCCGTGGAAAAAAAATCGATAAAATCGTTGGGATCGACGCGCGCGGATTCCTTTTTGGATCGGCGGTCGCGTATGAACTCGGCGTCGGATTTGTTCCGATTCGCAAGCGCGGAAAATTGCCTTACAAGACCGAGATTGCAAAGTACTCGCTCGAGTACGGGGAAGCCGAAATGGAGATGCACACGGACGCCATGACGGCGGGCGAACAAATTGTATTGGTCGATGACTTGCTGGCGACCGGCGGGACCTCCGCTGCTGCTGCCGCGCTGATCACGAAGGCAGGCGGCAGACTCCTCGAAGCGCAGTTTTTAATTGAGCTCGAATTCCTTCACGGTCGCGAAAAACTTGGGGAGACGCCGGTAATTTCGTTTTTGAAATATTAAGCGCCGGGGAACGGACGTCATTCCCCAGCGACGACGACTTCCATTTTGATTTCCTGGAACGCGAGCTGATCGTGAATCACGCCGAGCAATTCGATCGCGCGCGAGTCTGGCATTTGTGCGCAGTGAACTTCAATGCGCGTAGGTTTACCAACGAGGTCCGGATGCGCTTCGGCAAGTTCGCCGTCGAGCAAAAATGAGACATAGGCATTGAACCGCTCCTGCAATCCGAGCAATCGCGCGTCCGAACCGTCCCAGCCGTCAGGTTCGTTCATCACCAGCACGAGTTCGCCTGTTTTGGTGTCGTGCGCGATCACATCGATTACGCCCGTTCGATCTTTACCCTTTATGGTTTGATTTTCGATGTTCATTCAGCGATTCGCCGTTCGACGCTGGATGTTCGACGTTGGACGTTCGATGTTCAAGCAAGGAAGGCGGGCGAGGTTCTCGTTAGTGGGACGACACAGCGGTCATCCCTCCATGTTTGAATTGAAGCGTTGCTGACGAACGCTAAGCTTCGATGTGGCCAAGATTAAACAGAGCCGTCAATTGACATTGCTCGGCCGCAGCGAAGCGAAGCTGCCGGTCTCGCCAGCGGAAGCGCGACTGGAAACTTTCCCAAATTCGGCGCGACGAAATTACCACATCCATTTCGAAACCGACGATTTCACATCGATTTGTCCCATTACCGGCCAACCCGATTTTGCCAGAATCGACATCGATTACGTGCCGAATCGTCTCTGCGTCGAGAGCAAGTCGCTCAAGTTTTATCTCGCCTCGTATCGGAATGAGCGCGCGTTCAATGAAGCGGTCACGAACCGCATTCTGGATGACTTCGTGAAAGCGTGCGCGCCGCGCGAGGCAATCGTGACCGCGCAATTTTCAGCGCGCGGCGGAATCGCGCTCACGGTGCGCGCCGAATATCCGGATAAGACTGTTCGCGCAAGAAAGCTGGACCGCGATGGCCGATGAAAGGCGCGGTCGTCCTTTTAAGCGGCGGACTAGATTCGACAACGACGCTGGCGATTGCAATCGCACAGAGCTACGAAGCTTACGCACTGTCGTTTGATTACGGCCAGCGTCACCAGATCGAGATCGACGCGGCTCGTCGAATCGCCGGGTCGCTAGGCGCAAAAGAGCATCGCATTGCAAAGATCGACATGCGTGTCTTCGGCGGCTCGGCGCTCACGGATGATCGTGATGTGCCCAAAAAGCGATCGGAAACAGAAATCGCGCATGGAATTCCGGTCACCTATGTTCCCGCGCGCAATACCGTCTTTCTCGCTTATGCGCTCGCTTGGGCGGAAATGATTCCGGCCGCTGACATTTTTATTGGTGTAAACGCGATTGATTACAGCGGCTATCCGGACTGCCGACCCCAATTCATCGAAGCGTTTGAGGCGCTGGCCAACCTGGGAACCAAAACCGGTGTTGAAGGCACGCGATTTCGCATTCACGCTCCGTTAATCAGATTTTCCAAATCCGAAATCATCCGGAAAGCCGTCGAGCTCAATGTCGACCTTTCACTTACACATAGTTGTTATGATCCATCGCCGGAAGGTCTCGCTTGCGGAGAATGCGATTCGTGTCTCTTGCGGCTCAAGGGTTTTAGCGAAGCCGGGGTAGAAGATCCGGTTCGTTATGCGAACACGTGAAACGCCAAACCGGTATCTTCGTCCTTTCGAAAAGCGAACAACGCGCCGTGGTCCTCATCGTACTTATGTTGATTGTCGGTGCGCTGATGGGCTATCAACGTCGTGCTCATCAATTTTCCATTCAGCCGGCAACCGCAACGGAGCTGAAGGCATCACCGACTCCTGCGGAGCTCAAGGATGAGCAATAGAATTCATTCTTCAATCAAGCCCGGAATTCGCCCGTAGCCGACAAAAACCGGACTGAGTTTGGCATCGTTACTGTCCGGCGGCTTTGATAATTTGAAATCAAAAATACTGACGCCAAAGCGCTGTTTCCCATCATAAGTGCGACCATCGCTTGCCCCAACCATGATGCGCTTGTTCGTCCCCTTTTCGCGTCCCAAATAGATCATCGTATGCGTGACCGGCGGGTCGCGATCGATTTTGTAAGTGCCGGTCCAGAAGAGCAAATCGCCCGGCTTCAGCGCATCGATCTCGAATGAATCCTCGTGGCGGCTCAAGACCGCGCGAAAGTTTCCCGCTTTCCGCACCCAGACGTATTGCTGGCTTGAATCGCGCGGCACATCGGTGAACCCGTTTTGTTGAAGTACATAATAGACGAATCCGGAGCAATCCATGCCACCACTTGCCGGCTCTGCCGAGCCGTAGGTGTAATTGAGATTTTGCTTTGTCAGCTCGAGACCGTATTCGATGATCTGGCGTGCTTTCGGCGGATTGTCGCCATATCCTTTAATGTCGTTAGGAGAAATGGTAGCGTTGGGCGCGCCCTTTTTTTCTTGGGTAGGATGCACGGTTGGAGAAGGCGTTAACGTCGGTGGCGGAGTTTCGGTTGGACTCGGCGTTAGTGTTTCCTCAGCTGCAGCCGCGGCGGGTGGTGACACACTCGGCTTGGGAGTGGCAGATGCCTTTTTTCGCTTTGATTTGGCCTTCGGCGTCGAGCTTGGAGAGGGAGTCGGTGAAATCTTCTTTTTTAGAGAAGCGGTCGGCGATGGACTGGGCGTGGATTTCTTCGCCGTCCGCTTTCGATGTTTTCGCGTCGGACTCGGCGTGGGTGTCGCCTCGAAAACCTTCTTGATTTTCGCCCCTAACGACTCTTCGGCCGCATCCGTCCCGCGAACAGTGGCGAATAACGTCGCGATAATTAAAAACCCGCGAAGCAATATTTTAGTCGCGGGAGACAAAGTCAGCGCGCGAGTTCATGAAGAATCGCTTTGTTTAGACGAATGCCGCCGTCGAGGTTTTCGAGGGGGAAGTTCTCGTTAGGCGAGTGCGCGCGACAATCGGGGAGTGCGAGTCCCATCAGAAGCGTTTCGATACCCAGGATGCCGCGGAATTCCGAAACTATTGGGATGCTGCCGCCTTCGCGAATGAGCGCGACCTCGGCGTTGAAAGCCTCGCGCAGCGCGCGCTGGGCGGCTTCGCCGATCTGAGAATGCGGATCAGTGAGATACCACGGCCCGCTGTGGCCATCGGTAATTTCGAGCGTGACGCCTTTTGGCTGATTTTTCCGTAAATGAGTTTTCGCCAGTCTTAGGATCTCATCACCCTCCTGGTCCGGAACGAGACGGAACGTCAGTTTCGCCATCGCATGACTGGCGATGACGGTCTTGGTTCCTTTTCCTTGATAGCCGCCCCCAATTCCGTTGATCTCCGCAGTTGGTCTGGCCCAAACACGCCCAAGCGAATTGTAACCGGCTTCACCGAAAAGTTCGGGCACGCCTGTCTCTTTCAGCACCAGTTTGTCGCCATCGACTGGAAGTTTGCGCCATGCTTCGCGTTCCCAATCTTCGAGCGGTTTGACTCGATCGTAGAATCCCGCGATCGTTACCCGGCCCTCGCGATCGTGGAGAGTGGCTAATAACTGCGCGAGCGCGGTAATTGGATTGGCAACGGCGCCGCCATAAATGCCGGAGTGCAAATCCATCTTCGGGCCAGTTACTTTAACCTCGAGGGCGGTCACGCCGCGGAGCCCGTAACTCAATGTCGGCACGCCGCGCTCGATCATTCCGGTATCGGAAACCACCGCCACGTCGCTCTTCAGCGCGTCACGATTCTGACTGAGAAAAGGGCCGAGGTTCGCGCTGCCGATTTCCTCTTCTCCCTCGATCACCAGATGCAAGTTCACCGGCAACTCGTGATCTTGTTCGATGGTCTCTTGAATCCCGAGAATATGGGAAAGGATCTGGCCTTTATTATCGGTCGCGCCACGCGCGAAAACGTAGCCTTCTTTCAGAACAGGTTCGAACGGCGGCGAATCCCAAAGCTCCAGAGGATCTGGCGGCTGCACATCGTAATGGCCGTAGATCAAAACGGTGCGCCGCCCGGACCGATGTTGATTGTGCGCCCAAACGACCGGATGACCAGGCGTGGGAACGAGTTGTGTCTCCAGACCAATACTCGTGAGTTTCTTCACGAGCCAATGCGCACATTCGGCCAATCTTTCGGCGTACTGGTCGTCGGTCGAGATACTTGGAAACCGCAGGAACGAATAAAAATCTTCAAGGTAACTTGGACGCATGCCGACAATGGTAGACCAACTTTTCGGCATTTGCCTCTGAATTACGCAGCACAGATTGAAATGAGCTTGTCTCGTTTGTCTATGTGTCGCAACGTGCGCGAAATGCGTGCGCCGTCCGCTCCGAAAGAAGAAGCCGGCTTGATTCGCGCGATCGGTGTTCCGGGACTGACCGCCAACATCGTTAACTCCACTATCGGCGCGGGAATTTTTGCGTTGCCGGCGCTGGTTGCGGCGCAACTCGGTGCAGCGTCACCTCTGGCCTACGTCATTTGCGCGGTTGCGATGTGTTTGTTCGTCACGTGCTTTGCGATGGCGGGCAGCCGGGTTTCGCTCACCGGCGGTCTGTACGCATATGTCGAGGTTGCCTTTGGCCGCTACGTCGGATTCCTAGCCGGCGTCCTTTTCTTTCTCACGGCGATACTCGCCATTTCCGGCATTATCGGTCTAATTGCGACCTCGGTGGGAGGATTGATTCCCGTTTTCGCAACCCAACTTGGTCGTGCCGTGGTGACTTCGTCCATCTTGCTCTTTCTCGTGGCAATCAACGTTCGCGGTGTTCGGATCGGTGCGCGTGCGGTTGAAGCGGTCACATTGATCAAGCTCGCGCCTCTAGTCATTTTCATCGTCGCAGGAATTTTTTTTATTCGGCCCGAAGCCTTGGCGTGGCCCGGCTGGCCTCGGGGCGACGCTCTTGGCAGAAGTGTTCTCCAGTTGCTCTTCGCTTTCGTAGGGGTGGAAATCGCGCTCGTTCCCAGCGGTGAAGTCAAACATCCTGCGCACACGGTGCCGCGTGCCGTTTTCACCGCGCTCGGGGTAACGACTTTTCTTTACATCATGATTCAACTGGTGGCATTGGGTGTTCTGGGCAACGAACTCGGAAAATATGGAGACACGGCATTGGCCGAAGCGGCTTCCCAATTTCTTGGGAACATCGGCCGAACATTGATGCTTGTCGGACTGGCCGTTTCCGCCTTTGGCTGGACAACGAGCGATATTCTGAGCTCGCCCAGAATAATCTTTGCCTTCGGACGCGATGCTTTCATTCCGAAATGGTTCGCCCATGTCCATCCGCGATTTCACACGCCAGACGTCGCGATTGTCACTTATGCTGCAATCGCATTTGCCCTTTCCTTCAGCTCGACCTTTCAAAGACTCGCCGTCCTTTCCAATATGGCGGTGCTGTTGCTCTACATTCTGTGTTGCCTCGCCGCGCTGGAATTGAATCGGCGTGACATCTGTAGCGACGGGGCGCCATTTAAGTTTCGCGGCGGCAGCGTGATTCCGATCGTCGCGATCATTTTGATTGCTTGGGTTCTCGCCCACGCAACGCGAGATGAATTTGAGATAACGGGCATGTGTCTCGCAGTAGCCTCGCTGCTCTTCCTCGCCCGACAATTTGTCCGTAAAAGGTTCGGTCAGGAATCGCCGTAGCCACACCCCTGTTGGGGGTCACACATAGATGCGCCACAGGCTCGTGGCTACAGCTGTTGAACTTTGCGCGATTGGAATTTCGAACTTTGCCGAAGAGCCCAGGTACAACATCCTGTGGATGGCCGCAGCCGCCAGCCCTTCAAATTGTGTGATTTTCGCTTGTAACCCTAGCAAGGTTATTATATTGACCATTCGAGGTCCGAGATTTCGGCCTTGGCATGCATCTACACTCTCTCGAGCTTTTCGGCTTCAAATCGTTCGCCGATAAAACGACCTTCGATTTTCACGAAGGCATTACCGCTATTGTCGGGCCGAACGGTTGCGGAAAGTCCAATGTGCTTGACGCTGTGCGCTGGGTCTTGGGGGAACAGTCCGCCAAATCGCTTCGTGGCGACGAGATGGCCGACGTCATTTTCAATGGCACCGACACACGCAAGCCTGTGGGTTTTGCCGAGGTCTCTCTCACTCTCTCTGATTGCGCAGCCGATCTGGCGGTCGATTGGCACGACGTACGCGTAACGCGCCGGGTTTATCGAGACGGCAATTCCGAGTACCTCCTTAATAAAACGCCGTGCCGTCTCCGCGATATTCAAAATCTTTTCGCCGACACCGGCGTCGCGCGCGCCGCCTACTCGATGATGGAGCAAGGCAAGATCGACATGGTCTTGGGTTCGCGCCCGGAGGATCGCCGCGCGGTTTTCGAAGAAGCGGCCGGAATTACAAAATACAAAACGCAGAAACGCGAGGCGTTGCGCAAACTCGAGGCGACCGAAGCAAATCTCTTGCGTATCGGCGACGTGATCAAAGAAGTAAAGCGACAGATCGGCTCTTTGCAACGCCAGGCAGGCAAGGCGCGGCGCTACCAAGCGTTACATACTGATCTTCGCATTCTCGATACTCAGCACTCGCGCAAGCAGCTCGACTCGCTCGAAGCTGAGCTTGCCCGCTGCCACGCTGAGATTGCGCGCCTCGGCGAATCTGAAGAGGCGAGCCGCGCTAGGATCGATATGGGCGACAACGAACTTGCAGAACGGCGCGCTGTCCTGAACAAAATCGACAGACAGATCGCTGATGGCCGCACCGAGTTACAACGTTTGCAAAGCGAAATCGGTACGCACCAAAATCGAATTCAATTCAACCGGCAACACGTCGAGGAATTGACAGAGTTAATCGAGCGTTCCCGAAAAGATATCGCCGCGGCCGAGGTAAAGCGCGCTCAGCACGGGAAAGAAATAGACCAAGCGAACGCGCTGATTGAAAGGATCAGCCAGCTTCTTCAAGCCAAAGAAGCCGACCTGGCAAAGGTTACTGATCTTATCGCGGAGCTTCGTGCCGAGCGCAGCGTGCACGAAGCGAAACTTGAAGCGCTGCGATTGTCAGGATCGAAAAACGAGAAGCGAATTGCGGAACTGGAGGACGAGATCTCCGGACTTGCGATTCGACGTGACGCCACGGAGGAAACTCGACATGATCTTGACGCTGCGATTTCCGAGGCACGCGCCACGCGCGATAAAGTTCGGAAGGAGCTGGCCACCGCGCGCGCGGCGGCGGAGACCGGGCAGAAAAATCTCGATCTTCTAAGGACAAAATTGCAGGCCAGTGAGGAAACCTTGCGCGAACAACAACAACTCCTCGCCGGCACTGAAAAAAGTCTGGTCGAAATCGAACGTGCGTTGACGGAAAAAGAATCGCGCCTCGAAATTCTGCGTCAGCTTAATGAAGAAGGTGAAGGTCTCGCGCAAGGTTCGCAAGCTGTGCTCAAAGGGCTTGACGATCCATCGCGAATCCAGCCCGCAC
>WNFX01022532.1_pt1 | contig 10120 bp, 6 predicted proteins | sample 5400111 | NCBI WGS metagenome assembly WNFX01 (sample SAMN13153363, study PRJNA577476) | soil metagenome | isolation source: 40 cm soil or saprolite under grassland replicate 1 | place: USA:California | collected 2016-06-15 | reverse complement strand
GACCTCGCCACCATCGCGGCGCTGCGGTACGCCCGGGGCCTGCGTCCCACCGCACTACGCGCGGTCCACTTCGTCCTCGACAACACCCGGGCGCACCGGCTGCGCGAGGACTGGCTGCGGGGCGGGCGTGGTGTCCCGCTGGATTTCGTCGACACCCCGGACCGGCGCATCAGCCGGGCCGCTGGCGAGCTTGTCGCCCGCGAGGCCAGCCAGGAGGGCACGTTCGTGACCGTGGTCCTGCCGCGCCGCAGCTACTCGCCGCTACTCGGGCGCCTCCTGCACGACCGCACGGCGGACAAAATCGCCCGCGTCATCAGCCGTATCCCGAACTCGGCGGCGACGATCATCCCCTTCGACGTGCAGAACCGGGTCGAGGTGCTCGCCCAGCGCCAGGCCGGCAAGGAGCGCAAGGAAGCTGCGATCCCCGCACCCGATTCCAACGTCAAAGCACACGAGCGGCCGCCGGTGCCGCCGGGAGCCGACGCGATCAGCTCGCTGACCGGGCACATCCGGTCCACCGTGGAAGGCCGCGTGAACAGCATCGAGATCCGGCCGGTCGAGCACAGCTGTGTCCTCGAATGCAAGGTCGCGGACGCCACCGGCGAGGTGATCGCGCTGTTCTACGGGCGCACGCACATAGCTGGGCTCGAGCCGGGCAGCAGGATCCGCCTCCGCGGCCAGGTCGGCGTTCAAGACGGCCACATGGTGATGGTCAACCCCGCCTACGAGCTGCTGCCATAGGCCTAGTGTCCCGAGTCGGAACACTAGCCAGCGCGCACTTTACGTGGTAGGCACTTGTGTAAAGCCGCGTCGGCCAACGGGCCTGGGGGCGCGGCGTCACCGGTACCGCGCCAGCGCGCGCAAGGAGGTCGCCGTGAGCACGTACGACCGCTACACCATCCCGGTCGAGCCCGGCACCTGGGACGTCCCCGCGGCCGGTGCCGCCAGGTTCACCTGGGAGTACGAGGACGGCCGAGACCGCCTGCTCGCGCTGTACCAGAAGGGCAAGGATAAGCAGTGGGACGCCGGCCAGCGCATCAACTGGGACATCGCGATCGACCCGGTTAACGTGACCGGCATTCCCGACGAGTTCAACCCGCTGCACGGCACCCCGGTCTGGGACAAGATGACCCAGGCGGAGCGCGACGAGTACGGCCGGCACCAGGGTTCGTGGCTGTTCAGCCAGTTCCTGCACGGGGAGCAGGGCGCGCTGACCGTCGCGGCCAGGATCGTCGAGTCGGTGCCCGACCTTGACTCCAAGTTCTACGCGTCCACGCAGGTGATGGACGAGGCACGGCACGTCGAGCTGTACACCAGGTTCATCCAGGAGAAGATCGGCATGTTCTACCCGGTCAACCAGGACCTGGCCCGGCTGCTCGCGAGCGCGCTGTCCGACGGCCGCTGGGACATGCCCTATCTCGGCATGCAGGTGCTGATCGAGGGGCTCGCCCTGGCCGCGTTCGGCGTCTACCGCGACATGACCACCAACCCGCTGGTCAAGCAGCTGCTCGCGTACGTGATGCAGGACGAGGCACGCCACGTGGCGTTCGGCCGGCTCGCGCTGCGCGACTACTACGCCGAGCTCACCGAGGCCGAGCGGGCCGAGCGCGAGGAGTTCGTCGTCGAGGGCTGCTACCTCATGCGCGACCGGTTCCGCAGCCAGGAGGTGTTCACGCGGCTCGGGCTGCCGCTGGATGAGTGCCTCACCTACGTGGACAACTCGCCGATGTACAAGCTGTACCAGGCGCTGCTGTTCACCCGCATCGTGCCGTGCGTGAAGGACATCGGGCTGTGGGGGCCGAAGGTGCAGCACGCCTACGCCGACATGGGCGTGCTGGACGCGGCCAAGGGTGACCTGACCGCGCTGATGCGCCAGGACGAACAGATAGCGGAGGAGTACGACAAGGAACTGGCCGCCCGCCATGCCGAGGTGGACGCGGCGATCAGCGAGGGCGCCGAGAGTTGACGCCGCGCCACCGTTACCGGTGCAAATTACCCTGATACCAAACGGCTGCGCGGAGATCCCGGTGCCTGCGCGTGACGCGCCGCGGCAGCCATTATGCGTCGCAGTGCCAGCCTGGGAGGCGACCCCCCGGACCCGGCCCGAAGGTCCCGCCTGCCGCAAAGCCGCGACACGCAGCGGCAGCCGTTATGGGAAATCTGGCATGCTTCGCCTCATGACCGACGCACCGATGCCGCAGTTCCCGGCCGGCTTTGTCTGGGGCGCCTCCACCTCGTCGTATCAGATCGAGGGCGCCGTCAGCGAGGACGGGCGGGGCGTGTCGATCTGGGACGAGTTCTGCCGGCAGCCGGGCAAGATCCGTGACGGGCACACCGGCGATGTGGCGGCCGACCACTACCACCGGTGGAAGAGCGATGTCGAGCTCATGGCCGGTCTCGGCCTGAGCGCCTACCGGTTCTCCATTGCCTGGCCCCGGGTGCAGCCGTCGGGCTCGGGCGAGGCCAACAAGCGGGGACTGGATTTCTACGACCGCCTCACCGACGCGCTCTGCGCCGCGGGCATCACCCCTGTTCCCACGCTGTATCACTGGGATCTGCCGGCCCCGCTCGAGCGGTCGGGGGGCTGGCTGTCCCGTGACACCGCCTACCGGTTCGCCGAGTACGCGGGCATCGTCGCGGCCAGGCTCGCCGACCGCATCCCGATGTGGATCACGCTCAACGAGCCCTTCGTGGTGATGATGCACGGCTACGGGCTCGGCACTCACGCGCCCGGCAGGCAGCTCCTGCTGCACGCGCTCCCCGTCGCGCATTACCAGTTGCTTGCGCACGGGCTCGCCGCCCAGGCGCTGCGCGCGGCCGGTGCCCGCCAGGTCACCATCGCCAGCAACCTCTCACCGGCCGAGCCGGCCAGCGACGACCCGGCCGACGTGGCCGCGACCGCGGCCTACGACGCGCTGCACAACAGGCTGTTTACCGACGCGGTGCTGCTTGGCCGCTACCCCGACCTGTCCGGTTTCGGCGTCGAGGCCGCCCGCCTGCTCCCCGTCGAGGACGGTGACCTCGAGGTGATCGCGACGCCGGTTGACGCGCTCGGGGTGAACTACTACAACCCCTCCCGGGTGTCAGCGCTGCCGGGTTCCCCCCTGCCCTACCGGACCGAGCCGATCCCTGGCTACCCGGTGACCGCGTTCGGCTGGCCGGTCGTTCCTGATGGCCTGCGCCAGCTGCTTGTTGAGCTGCGCGAGCGCTACGGTGACGCGCTGCCGCCCATCTACGTCACCGAGAACGGCTGCTCGCGTGCGGACGTACCCGCGCGCGACGACATGGTGACCGATCCCGAGCGGATCAGCTTCCTCGACGGCCACATCCGTGCCGTGCACGCGGCCATCGCCGCGGGTGTGGACGTGCGCGGCTACTTCGTTTGGTCGTTGATCGACAACTTCGAATGGGCCGAGGGCTATCACCAGCGGTTCGGGCTCACGTACGTGGATTTCGAGACGCAGGCGCGCATTCCCAAGGCGTCTTATGCCTGGTACAGGGATCTCATCGCCGCCCAGCGGAGCTGACTCTCCCGATCGGAAGCGGGACCTTTGGTCCGCCCGGCAAGGCCGGAGGCCGGCTGGATAATCGGGTGACAGGGTGCGACGCTGGCGTCCAGATCACGGGGTAAGCGAGAAACCGCGCCGCTTACCGGAGCGACCAAGCGCGGAGATCCTGACGACCTGCAGGTAACCAAGATGCTGGGCCAAGAGGGCAAGCCGATACCCGTCACGGAATGGACGCTTGCCTACGAAGGGTTTTCGCCGCGCCAGGAGGGGCTGCGCGAGGCCCTATGCACACTCGGCAACGGCTACTTCGCCACGCGCGGTGCGGCGCCGGAGTCGCGAGCGGACGGAACCCACTACCCGGGCACCTATATCGCGGGCTGTTACAACGAGCTACAGACCGAGGTTGCGGGGCGCACGGTGGAGAACGAGAGCCTGGTCAACGCGCCGAACTGGCTCATGCTGACCTTCGCCGCCGGCGACGCGCCGTGGCTCGACCTCGGCGACGCCGACGTGCTCGAGCACCGGCAAGAACTCGACGTGCGCCGCGGCGTGCTGACTCGCCGTCTGCGGATCCGCGACAGCCAAGGCCGCATCACGCGGGCCACGTGCCGCCGGTTCGTGCACATGGGGGCGGCGCACCTCGGCGCCATGGAAATGACGATCGTTCCAGAGAACTGGTCAGGGCCGCTGCGGGTCCGATCGGAGCTCGACGGCACGGTTGAGAACACCGGCGTCCCCCGCTACCGCCAACTGGCCAGCCGCCATCTTGTTCCGGTCGAGACGCGCAGCCTCGACGCCGCGACCGTGTTGCTCGTGGTGGAGACCAGCCAGTCGCGCATCCGCATCGCCGAGGCGTCCCGCACCCGGCTGTTCCGCAACGGCGCGCGCGTGGGTGACGACCGGACCGTGATCGAGGAGCCAGGGCGGATCGGCCACGAGATCGTGGTCGATGTCACCGAGAAGGACGAGGTCACGGTAGAGAAAATCGTGGCCATCGCCACCTCCCGAGACCATGCGACCTCCGAGGTGGCGGTGGCCGCGGCCGACTGGCTGGAGACCGCGGGCTCGTTCGGCGAACTGCTCGGGGGACACGTGCTCGCGTGGGCTCACCTGTGGGCGCGCTTCCAGATCGACCTGCGCGACAGCGAGGACGACCGGATCCTCCCGGTGCTGCGGCTGCACATTTTCCACCTCCTGCAGACGGTCTCGCCGAACAGCGTGGATCGCGACGTCGGCGTTCCCGCGCGCGGACTGCACGGCGAGGCCTATCGCGGGCATGTCTTCTGGGATGACATGTTCGTGTTCCCGGTCCTCAACCTGCGGCTGCCCGAGCTGAGCCGGTCCCTGAACGCCTACCGCTACCGTCGCCTGCCCGCCGCGAGGCGAGCGGCGCGCGAGGCCGGGCACGTGGGCGCCATGTACCCGTGGCAGTCTGGCAGTGACGGCAGGGAGCAGAGCGCGCTGCTGCATCTCAACCCGAAGTCGGGCCGCTGGCTGCCGGACACGACGTACCTTCAGCGCCACGTGGGCATCGCGGTCGCCCGCAACGCCTGGCAGTACTACCAGGCCACCGGGGACCGCGAGTTCCTCGCGCTGCAGGGCGCGGAGATGATCCTCGAGATCGCCAGGTTCTTCGCGAGCACCGCTGCTTACGATCGCGACAGGGACCGGTACGTCATCCGGGGCGTGGTGGGCCCAGACGAGTTCCACACCAGCTACCCGGACACCCCCGAAGCCGGGATCGACAACAACGCCTACACCAACGTGATGACGGCCTGGCTATTGCTTCGCGCNNNCTCGATCTGCTGCCCGATCACCGCCGGACCGAACTCACCGAGAAGCTGGGCATAACGGTGACCGAGCGCGAACGGTGGGAACACATCGCCCGCCGCATGTTCGTCCCGTTCCACGCGGGCGGAATCATCAGCCAGTTCGAAGGATACGAGGACCTGAAGGAACTCGACTGGGAGGACTACCGCGTCCGGTACGGCGACATCAGCCGGCTCGACCGTATCCTCGAGGCCGAGAACGACACGACGAACCGGTACAAGGTCTCCAAGCAGGCCGACGTGCTGATGCTGTTCTACCTGCTGTCCGCCGACGAACTCGCCGCGCTTCTTGACCACATCGGCTACGCCTGGGATCCGCGCAGCATCCCGGAGACGACCGACTACTACCTCGCCCGCACGTCCAACGGCTCGACCCTCAGCGCCCTCGTCCACGCGTCGGTGCTGGCTCAGGCCGGCCGGGACAGCGCCCTGGAGCATTTTGTTGACGCGCTGCGCAGTGATATCGCCGACGTGCAGGGCGGCACCACGGCCGAGGGGATCCACCTCGCGGCTATGGCCGGCACCGTCGACGTGCTGCAGCGCTGCTTCGCCGGCGTCGAGCTTCGCGGCGACGTCCTGTGGCTGAACCCGTTCTGGCCGAAGCGCCTTGGCACGCTCGAATTCCCCATCTTCTACCGAGACCACGTGATCACTCTGAGCATCGCGGACCACGCGGCACGCGTCAGCAGCGGCCCGGGGAGCCACCCGCCCGTCCATGTCGGCTGCCGTGGCCAGTTGCGCGATCTTCGTCCTGGGCAGACCGTGGAGTTCTCCTTTGGCCCTGAACAGCAGACCGCAGCGGGGTCTAGGGTGCGTCCCTAGACGTCCCGCAGGGAACGCGCGGAGACGGCCGTTTCACCGATCTTGGTGTCGGGGGTGGCGGGGGCGTCAGCGGTGTCGGAGGTGGCGGGGGTGTCGGGGGTGGCGGGGGTGTCGGGGGCGTCAGCGCCGGCGGGCTCCACGACGAAGTCGCGGCCGCGGATGAGGCTGATCGAAGCGATCGCGGCGGCGATGGCGACGAGCGCACCAGTGAGCAGGATCTTGTTCAGGCCGTCAACAAATCCGGCGTGCACGGCGGTGGCGACGACCTGCCGGGCCGCGGTGGGCACAGCAGTGGTCGCGCTGGCCGACTTCGACCCGCCGATCGCGTTCGCAATCGCGTGCGCGTGCGGGGCTAGCGGCGAGGCGGCCAGCCGACCCTCGGCCGTGTGCCGCAACTGCGCGGTGAAGATCGCCCCAAGCGCTGCGATACCCGTCGCGATGCCGACCTGGCGCAACGTCGAGTTGATCCCTGAGGCCATGCCGGCGCGTGCGGGCCGCACCACGCCGACGGCCGTGGAGGCGAGCGGCACGGTGATCAGTCCTGTCCCGGCTCCCGCCACGATCATCCCTGGAATGAGGTGCGTCCAGCCGGTACCAACGGTGAGGCCCCGCATCAACAGCAGCCCGGCGGCGACGAGCACGAACCCGGCCGAGATCATGAGCCGGATCGGGACGACGGTGGTGAGCCGCCCGGCGATTCCTGCGGTCACGAACACGGCGAGGGTGAGGCACAGGGTTCGCAGCCCAGTGCCGAGCGCGGAGAATCCGAGTTCGTTCTGCAGGTACAGCACGAGGTAGGTGAGCAGCGAGAACAGCGAGGCTGAGAGCGCGAAGGCGGCGACCAGCCCGCCGACGAAGGTCGGCACGCGGAAGAGCGACAGGTCCAGCATGGGCCGCCGCTGCACCACCTCGATGATCAAGAACGCGACGAGCAGCACTCCGGCTGCGGTCAGGCTGGCCACGACCTTGGCGGATCCCCAGCCGTCACCTGCCGAGATCAGGCCATACACGAGCGCGGCGAGCGCGACACTGAATGAGACGAACCCGAGCCAGTCGGGCCGCGCCGCATCCGGGTCACGCGACTCCGTAACCCTTGCCAGCGTAATGATGATCGCAACGATGCCGACCGGGATGTTGACCAGGAAGATCCAGCGCCACGACAGATCAGTGGTGATCAGGCCGCCGAGGACTGGGCCCACGGCGACCGCGACGCCGGTGACCGCGCCGAAGACACCGAACGCGACCCCGCGGTCCTTCCCGCGGAAAGCGTCGCTGAGCAGCGCGAGCGAGGTGGCGAACATGATCGCCCCGCCAACGCCCTGGCCGCCTCGCGACACGGCGAGGTCGAGCGGGCCGGTCGCCAGCCCGCACAGCAGTGACCCGACCGTGAAGATCGCCGTCCCGGCGGCGAACATGATGCGCCTGCCGAACCGGTCGGCGAGTGCGCCGGCGGTGAGCAGGAACGCCGCCAGCGTGAGCGCATACGCGTCGATCACCCACTGCAGGTCCGACAGCGACGCGCCGAACGCCTGCTGGATCTGAGGAAGCGCTACGTTGACGATCGTTATGTCGAGCAGCAACATGAACACGCCGACCACGACCGCAGTCAGCGTCCACCACTTCCGAGCCATGAAACGTAGTCCTTCCACCACGCCGGTTTTCGCAGTACCCTAAGGGAAACTAGCATCTAGTGCATCTGATGTCTAGTCTACTTAAATAATAGAAGGACGAGTAATGGCGACTGATCCACAAGCCCGGGCGCAGCCGGACAACGGGGGCGGGATTGGCCCCCGTGCCGGGGCCGCCACCAGGGCAGAGGAGGATGGCCCCGAGCGTTCGGCACTCGAGATCGCATTCGGCATGGCCATCCGCAGGACCGGATCGCTCATGCAGCTCATCGGGCAGGCCGCCGCGGAACGGATCGGCATCAACGCCACCGACCTGAACTGCCTCAACATCCTGAGCCTGACCGGCCAGATGACCGCGGGCCAGCTCGCGGTCGCCACCGGCCTGACCACGGCGTCGATCACCGGCGTGGTCGACCGCCTCGAGCAGGCGGGTTACGTGCGTCGAGAGCGCGACGCGCGCGACCGGCGGCGCGTCGTCATCCACTTGATATTCGAACGGGCGATGCGCGATGTCGAGCCGGTGTTCCGCCCGATGGTCCGCGCGTGGCAGGCAACCGCGTCCCGCTACAGCGACGCCGAACTCAAGCTCATCCTCGAGTTTCAGAGCCGCACGGAGCTTGTACTGCGTGAGCACCTGGCCCGGCTGCGTGGTGACCTGGATGCGGTGCGGGCGCCCGCGAACCCATAGGTGCTCCGCCGAGCCTCAGCGCTTGGCGAGACGCGGGCGGCAGCATCTGCCGACTTGGCCAGCCGCACATGGTTCCGTCAGGCTCGTGTTGTGAGTCAAAGATCCCGCCGCGGCTCGCGGCCGCGCAACGATCCAGCCCAGTACGAGGATCTGGCCAACCAGTGGTGGGAGCCTCGCGGCTCCTTCGCGATGCTGCATTGGCTGGCGGCGGCGCGCGCCGCGCTTGTTCCGCCCGCACCGCGGCGCGGCGCGGTCCTGCTTGACGTCGCGTGCGGCGGCGGGCTGCTCGCCCCCCGTCTGAATGGCGCCGGCTATGCGCACGTCGGCGTCGACCTGTCGCCATCCGCCGTCGCCGTCGCCCGGGGCCACGGGTTGCGGCACGTCGTGAGGGGCGACGCGCTCGCGCTGCCATTCGCCGACGAGACCGCCGATGTCGTGGCCGCCGGCGAGATCCTGGAACACGTCGCCGATCTGGCCACGATCGTCCGCGAGTGCTGCCGGGTGCTGCGACCAGGAGGGACTCTCGTTATCGACACCATCGCCGACACCCGGATCGCGCGCATCGTCGCCGTTTCTGTCGCCGAACGGCTCCCCGGCGGTCCCCCGCGAGACCTGCACGACCCCGCACTTTTCGTCGACAGGGAGATGCTGATGACTGAATGCGCCCGCCACGGTGTGCGGCTGCGGCTGCACGGGCTTCGGCTGCATATCGGCGACGCCGCTTGCTGGCTCGCCCGGCTGCGCCCCGACGTCCGCATGGTTCCGGCCCGCTCGACGTCCATTCTGTTCCAGGGCGTCGGGGTAAAGGAGGGCGCATGACACCCCGCGAGGCTCTGGATGCCGCGCGTGAGCTTTCGCCGCGCCTGGCCGCACGCGCCGCCCGTTACGACGCCGCGGGCACGTTTCCCGCCGACGACTTCGCCGACCTGGCCGCGGCGGGCCTGCTCGGCTTGATGGTGCCGACCAGGCTGAGTGGTGCCGGCGCCGGGTTCGCCGACTACGCCGAGGTGGCGATGGCGCTCGCCGGGGGGAGCCCGGCCACCGCGCTCATCTACAACATGCACGCATCGGTGACGGGCGCCCTCGCCCTCACGCCCGATGACACCGCACGCGCGCTCGGCGCGGCTGACAGCTTCTTCGAGTTCCGCGACGGACTGCTGGCCGCCGCCGCCGGGGGCGCGCTGTATGCGGTCGCAATGTCAGAACGCGGCATCGGCTCGCGCCTGTCCCAGGTGCGAACCCGGTATGAGCCGGTCGGCGATGGCTGGCACATCAAGGGCAGCAAGGCCTTCTGCTCGGGCGCCGGGCACGCGCAGGCGTACCTCGTTGCCGCCCGCCGCGACGACAAAGTCAGCTACTTTCTCGTGCCGGACGGCGACGGCATCACCGTGGAGCAGACGTGGGACTCGCTCGGCATGCGCGCGACCGCCAGCCATGACCTGCACCTGGACGTGACCGTGCCACCGGACGCGCTACTCGGCGGAGTCGAGGGGCTGACGCTGTTGATCGCGCAGGTTATGCCGCAGTGGCTGGTGGCCTCGTACGCCGCGGTGTACGCGGCGATCGCGCGCGCCGCCGTCGACGCCGCTGCCGCTGACCTATCCGGCCGCGGGCTGGCCGGTTCGGCGGCCGTGCGTGCCCGCC
>WNFX01022951.1_pt1 | contig 10125 bp, 10 predicted proteins | sample 5400111 | NCBI WGS metagenome assembly WNFX01 (sample SAMN13153363, study PRJNA577476) | soil metagenome | isolation source: 40 cm soil or saprolite under grassland replicate 1 | place: USA:California | collected 2016-06-15 | reverse complement strand
TGACGCCGCGATTGTCGGCACCGATCGAATACGTCCCGGTGAAGGGTTGCGGGCTTGTGGCCCCGGCGCCTGCGCCGTTGGTGACCAGTTCGCCGCTGGTGAGATTGCCGGCGCCGTCCGCTGTGAATCTTCCCACGGCTCCAAAAACGGACGAGACTGTCGCATTCCCGCTGATCCCCGTGAAAGTAAATGCATAGTTGCCATTCAAGGCGGCGTCGTTCCCGCCGGTCTGGCCATGGACTGCCGATGCAAAAAACAGCGCAAAAAGCAAGATCAGTAGAGCATTCAGCTTACGCATCTTTCCTCCAATTACTGGCTAGGTGATTGAAACCGTCGTTTTTTTGTGAACTTCTGGCCCTTGACTGCGGCGCGCGGGAGGGAGCGCGCTAAACTTAAAACCAAGCTGTCCGCGCGCTCGGCACGAGGAAAGCGCGGAATTCACGCTGCGAGATCTGTGCGCTTCCAGGGCTCCGAGTCTTAGCGCATGGTTCTCAAATTTTTTCTTCACACGCCCTGACTTGCATCGGCCAATTTTTCCTGGCCCCCGTTTACTTCGCGACAGTTCCCCGCGCGCTAGATATGCTTTACGTGCGGCCCAATGGCAATCGGGTGGATGCTGCAAAACGAGGGTCAGGAGACACCCGAAACCTCGAGTAGCGGCTACAAACCGCTCATGCCGCCTCCCAACGTCACCATGTATCGCCGGAAGTTTCATTAAGTCAGCGTCTCCATGCCATGTTTCTTTGCCATCGGTTGCTGGCCGACGGGACAATTTCTACGCCACATATTGGATCAGCCTTTCCTGCACTAACATGCTGCAATGCCGGAGGTCACGTCACACTGATCGATCAGTTCGTAGAATTCCTCCCACTGTTGCAGTGCTGTAAGAAGCTCGAGCGCTTTCCCGTAGGCTGCTATCGCTCCGGTTAGCTTGTGAAACTCCGGAGAATCCTTAATCGTCTCCCGTCTTCGTATGTGCGCATCCGCCGAGAGTTCGAGGATTCGTTCTATGCCTTTGTTTGCAAGACCTGCGCTAGCGTTCATCATGGCTTGGCCCTCCTTCTGTACGTAAGGGACCAAGCGTTGGGGATTCCACATAGGGGAAAGCCCCCAATTTGCTGCCGGATTATCATGAAGGAGCATTCGGGTGGATGCCCGATGAACAGGAGGAAAAGTCAAACCCCGCACCCTTCCAAAAGCGACCGTGCGGCACCCTCGCTTACGTGTCCCGCCAATTCCAATTAAGATTAGTTCGTGGGTGATGTACTCCCGCAGTGCGCTTTAAGGCAAGAGGGGCAAGCGCGGCCCGCCACCCGCCGCTACATAATGCAGGCCACTTTTCTCCACCAATTGGCGTCAGAGTTTCCAGTAAGATTTGATCCGTAGGACCGTTCACATGTCGAGAAGGCTATTCGCCCTAATGCTAGCTGCTGGCTTCGCCGTTGCCCAAGCGCAGCAATCATTAATATTAGGAATTTCGCCTGTCCAAACGCAGGGCGCACAACCTACCGCCCAACAAAGCGAGGCCAGAACCAAAATCAATGTCAATTCTGACCTGGTCCTCCTTCCTGTCACGGTCAAAGATCGTTACGGCAATCTCGTCCCTGATCTTCTGAGGGAAGAGTTCCGCATTTTCGATGACAATGTTGAGCAGTCCATCGACATTTTCACGTCCGAGGCTATTCCCCTCTCGCTGGTTGTTCTCATTGACGATGACCTGAAATCAAATGACGCCGCACAGATGGCCCCCAGTCTGCGCGCCATCACTTCCGGAATCAGTCCCAGCGACGAAGCCCTCATCTGCCGCTTCGACCTGTCGTTCTATCCAGGCAAGGGATTCACCGGCGATCTCAATAAGCTGTGGGCCGAACTGAAGGACGCTCAAGACCACAGCGGGCCGTCTACCGCCGGCCCAGTCCCCTTCGTTACCTCGCCGTCGAGCCATCCTCTCGGCGTGGGCGAACCGCCCCAGGCAGCGCCGACTAACCTTGGGTCCCGCCCAACTAAAGCCCTTGACGATGCCGTGCATTCCGCCGCTGAGTTGCTTCATGATCGCGGAGCCAGCCGCCGCAAGATCATCCTTCTGATCTCCGATGGTCTTAACGGGCCGCAATTTAACCGCAGCACGTATCCCGACACTCTTAAGGCTCTGCTCCACGACAATATATCCGTATACAGCCTGGCTGTCGGCCACTCCCTAAAGCGAAAGTTTTCCCGCTTGGTCAACTACGCGAACGACTCTGGCGGCGAAATCTATTACGCTGTCCAAAGCGCCGTCATGGAAAAGCTCTATTCGCGGATAACGGAAGAAGCCCGCCACGAGTACACCCTGGCCTACGTGCCGCGCGGCAACAACCGCAACGCCGATTATCACAACGTGGAAGTCCGCACCGCACGCAAAGGCGTCACAATCAAAACGCGGCAGGGTTACTACACCGGTCCTCACGTCGATCCTCCTAAGCAGTAGCGCTGGCCAGAGACTTCCCGGACTATGGTCTACCCTCCCTTTAGAATCAACACTTATGAAAAAGGGCGGGCAATTATTGTTAACTAGAAATTCCGCCCAGGGATTTCTATCCCGAGGCATGTTGGTTGTTGCTGTGGCAGGAGTCGCAGAACACATGGTCGCCTGCTGCGACGTTGCTGGTTGGACTCTCTGAGAAAGCCTAAACGAAGAATGCCGCCCAGGAAGTCAAAATGAATGGCTCCTGCATTGAGAAGATGTCACTCCGTGATGATGCGGTCGGCCCACTCGACCAGGCCTACAAAAATTGCTGGATTGCCGAACTTTGCGCCCCATTGCGTTACATCCGCTTCCGTGACCCCACGGGCCCGGCTGCAGGCTCCTCAAGCAAAGACGGGAATGTGTTTGGCGAAAAGTTTGTCGAACGTTTCGCTGAGTGGGGGCCAGCCAACGGGCACAACGGCGCTCGCAGTCGCTTTACGCATCAGCGAGGTGGCTTCGCCAAGAAGGAAAATTTGCACCTCATGGCCGGCTTCCGCGAGCGCAAGTCCGTGCAAGAAAGGAAACGCGGCCTTGGTGGGATCGTCGGAGCCCCAGGCGCTCTTCATCATGATTTTGAGCGTTTTCTTTTTTGGCTCCTCGGGCTTGGCGCCCAAGGAAAGAAAAGGCAAGCCCACTAGCTGCGCCAAGAATTGGCGTCGCGCCATAGTTTCCTCCTACTGTGAGATTTCCGGGGACGGTCGGCGCAAAGCTTACCCCCTTTTTCTTCTCGGCGTCTAGCTTGCGATCACGCCAGACTCAGCGCGGCGCGCGGATGGCGTCATTCATGTCGGTGTTGGCTTTCTTGCAGGCGTCGCGGTCGCCCTGGTAGCAGCGCTCGAGATCCTGAAAGTAGGTTTGAAGGATAAGCTGGCGAGTCTTGCTCAAGCTCTTGGCATGGGCTTCGTCCAGGGCGGCCTTTGCTTTTAGCTCGGAATCAATGTCGGGTTGCGCGCCGAAATGTTCGATGGCGTTGAAGGTGCTCCAGTAAACCTTGTCCTGCCGCTCGCGCTCGCGCCTCACGGTCTGATTCAAGGGGTAAACCAAAAGATAGTTGAGACCCAGAACGAAGAACAGCCCGATAATCCCAAGGGCCAGGAGCCGCTTGTACATGGGACGGAGCGTATCGCATCCGTAATTTTCATTCCAGCGCATTTTCTTCGCTGGTGCGCCTGGCTCGGCGGAATACAAAGTGGGGGAACAAGCCTCCTCAAAAAAAAACGGTAATGACTTGGCTCCAGATGACAAGCAAGTGCGCGAGGCTAAGTAAGGCTGCCGGTGGAGGCGAGCTTGGCGTACCAGCGGCCGGAGTCCTTAATGGTGCGCTTTTGCGTGCGGAAGTCTACATAGGTTAGGCCAAAGCGCTGGGCGTAGCCTTCGGCCCATTCGAAATTGTCCATGAGGCTCCAGTGATGGTAGGCCCGCACGTTGGCGCCATAGAGCATGGCGCGGCCGAGAGAGTCCAGGTAGCCGCGCATGAATTCGATGCGGCGGTCGTCGCGGACGCGGCCGCGTTCGTCGGGAACGTCGAGATAGGAACAACCATTCTCGGTAATCTCGATGGGCGTGCCTTTATATTCGTGGGAAATGCGCATAAGGAGTTCGTAGAATGCATCGGGCCAAACTTCCCAGGCAAAATCGGTGAGCGGGCCCTGGTGGGCGTCGGAATTGTGAAGCCCAGTGGCATCCTCGCCTGAGCCCTGACGAACCAGATGTTACCAAGGGCGTGGGCGCGATCGGCGGCCTGGCGATCTGCCTCGCTGGAAGTGGCGGGTTGGCAATGGGCCATGCTAAACGCGGTGCCGACCTGGAGCTTGGAGTTGATGGCCTTGATGGCGCGGAAGACCTGGCCCTGCGCGATATTGACGACGTGCGTGGCGCGCATGCAGTCGGCAAAATTCTTGCGCCCCGGCGCGTGAACGCCCCACGCGTACCCGAGAAACGTGAAGACCCAGGGTTCGTTGAAAATGCACCAGTGGGAGATGCGGTCGCCGAGGGCGCGAACGACGATTTCGGCGTACTCCGTGAAGCGCGCGGCGAGATCGCGATTGGGCCAGCCGCCGGCGTCTTCCAGTTTTTGCGGCAGATCCCAATGGTAGAGCGTGCAGACCGGGCGGATTTTTGCTGCGAGGAGCGCGTCGGCGAGCCGCTTGTAATAGTCGAGGCCTTTGGGGTTGGGCGCACCGGTGCCAGCAGCCTGGATGCGCGGCCAGGAAATCGAGAAACGGTAACTGGTCAGATTTAATTCACTGAGGAGCGCGACGTCTTCGTTGTAGCGATGATAGGAGTCACAGGCGACATCGCCGGTGGCGGCGCCCTTCACTTGGCCAGGAGTATGCGAGAAGCGGTCCCAGATGGATTCGCCCTTGCCGTCTTCGTTCCTTCGCCCTTGCCGTCTTCGTTCCAGCCGCCTTCGATCTGATAGGAAGCGGTGGCGGCGCCCCAGATAAAGTCTTCGGGGAATTCGAACGGGGCAAAACGCATCTGGGGCTCGGGAAAATTTCGAATGAGGCGGTGGCCGAGAGGCAGAACCGAAAAAGATGCGGCAGCACCAAGGGCGGTAGAGAGAAATTCACGGCGATTGCAACGATTCCATCTGCTCACGGACTACCCCTTGGGCGAAAGATGCGAATCTCTACCGGGTTTATCGTGCTTGGAACCAAATAATACGTCAACCAGGACGAGCACGGCGCCGATGGTGATCGCGGAGTCAGCGACATTGAAAGCCGGGTAGCGGTAGGCGCCGAACCAAACTTCGAAGAAGTCCGTCACCGCGCCGTGCAGGATGCGATCGGTGACGTTGCCGGTGGCGCCACCGAGCAAGAGAGCGAGACCTGCGGCAGCCATCACGGTGCCACCCTGGCTGGTGACGAGCAGCCAGGCAAGCACGGCGATTACCGCGACGGAGCCTAGGATCAAAATTATGCGCGTACCGGCGGAGGCAGAATCCGACATGATGCCGAAAGCGATGCCGGGATTGCGGCTGTGCACCAGATAGACAAAATTGTGGATGAGCTCGTGGCGCCAGCCTTCCGCGGTTTGCGATTCGAACCAGGCTTTCGTTGCGCGATCGAGGAGAACGACGGCGAGCGTGAGCCAGAGCCAGCGGAGGCGAGAAGGAAAGGTCATGAGGTAAGGGAAGTTAAGGAAGTTAAGCAGGTTAAGGAGGTAGAGGAGACAGGGGCGGTGAACATTTTAGGTCGCCGCCACATTTGCAGAAGTATCGCTTTCGATTTCGGCGAGGGCTTCGGTGCAACGCTCGCAGACAGTCGGGTAGCGCGCATTTTCGCCGACGCGGGTCGAGTAATTCCAGCAGCGTTCGCACTTCGTGCCGTCGGCGCGCTCGACTCGCACTCTGGCTGGACCTCGCACTGGGAGTCCCGGATCGTGGACAGCTGGCGGCTCTTTCTTGAGCACAACCTGTGAGACGATGAAAAATTCTCGGAGCCATTTTTCGTATTTTTCGAACACGATCGCGTTCGAAGGGATCTCCAGCGTCACCTTGGCTTCCAAAGAGCTGTTGATCAGTTTTGACGTGCGTGCTTCTTCTAGCTTTTTCAAGACCTCCTCGCGCACGAATTCGAGTGCTCCCCAGTCCTCCCTAACTTCGAGATACCTACTACCCGTGACAAGTTCGCCAGCGATCGGGAATAAGGTCATGTGGACACTATCTGGATCACCCTTGAGCTTTGGTAGGAATCTCCAAATTTCCTCTGAGGTGAAAACCAATATAGGTGCCAGCAGGCGCACCAGGGCTCTTGCGATCCTAAAGACCGCAGTTTGCGCGGAACGGCGGGCATGGTTACGCGGCCCAAATGTGTAGAGTCTGTCCTTCAAGATGTCGAAATAAAATGCACTCAAATCGACGGTCATGAAATTGTGTAAGGCATGAAACACGCGATGGAACTCGTAGCCCTCGTACCATCCTTGAGCGGGTTGAGCTAGCAACTCAGATGCAGCAGTAAAACATTGCTGGGCCAAGTTGTCGGCACGACCGAGCATCCATGCGTCCTGGTCCAGCAATTCTCTGTCTCGGAGGGCATTTTTGTTCGGGTCGAAGTCAGCCAAATTACCCAGGGCGAAGCGGAAGGTGTTGCGAATCTTGCGGTACGCTTCGCTGAGCTGCGTCATGACCCGCTCGCTCATTTTCACGTCGGCCTGATATTCGACAGAGCCGACCCAGAGGCGGAGAAGATCGGCTCCCCACTTTTCGCAGATTTCGATGGGATAGAGCGCGTTACCCAGGGACTTGGACATCGGCCGGCCCTGCTCGTCGAGCGTCCAGCCGTGGGTGACCACACCGCGGTAGGGGGCCGCGTCGCGAATACCAGTTGCCACCAAGAGCGAACTTTGAAACCAGCCGCGATATTGATCGGGGCCTTCGAGGTAAACGTCAGCGGGCCACTCGGCACCTCTCAACACTGACAAGTTCGAAGTGCCGGAATCGAACCAGACGTCCAGAATGTCATTCTCCTTGCGCCATTTTATTACGCCACAGGAACACTTCGTGCCGGCGGGCAGCAATTCTTCGGGAGTGTGTTGGTACCAGGCGTCGGCGCCTTCCTTTTCGAACCATTTCACGACATTGCGCAGGGCCTTAAAATCTTCCAGCCGTGTCCCGCAGGCATCGCAATAAAAAACGATGATGGGCACACCCCAGAATCGCTGGCGCGAGACGCACCAGTCCGGGCGCTTCTCGATCATTTCGTACATGCGGTCTTCGCCCCAGGCGGGGAACCATTTCACGGAGTGTATTTCTTCGAGCGCTTCCTGGCGCAGAGTTTTTTGCTTGCCGTGGGCGGCCTGGTCCATTTTGATGAACCACTGCTCGGTGGCGCGGAAAATCACGGGATTGTGGCAGCGCCAGCAGTGCGGGTAGCTGTGCTTGTACTCGTGGTGGCCCAATAGCGCGCCGCGATCCGCCAGCAGTTTCACGATAATGGGATTCGCGGTGAACACATCCTTGCCTTTGTATTCGGGCAAACCTTCAAGGTAGACGCCCTTGTCGTCGAGCGGCGCGTAAATCTCCAATCCATATTTTTGTCCGGAATTGAAGTCGTCGACGCCGTGTCCTGGAGCGGTGTGAACGATGCCGCTGCCCTGATCGAGTGTGACGTAATCGGCGAGAATGCCGGGCACCTGAATGGGCACAAAGGGATGTTGAAATTTCATGCCATCGAAATCGCGGCCTTTGAACGTGGCGCGAACTTTGGCTTTCTTGATGCCACACTCGGATTGCAGAGCGGCGACGCGATCGGCGGCCAGCAGCAGCGTGCCCTTTTCTGTTTCGACGACGGCGTATGCGAAGTCGGGATGAAAAGCGAGCGCGCGATTGTGAGGAATGGTCCAGGGGGTGGTCGTCCAGATGACCGCGCTCACATCAGTGGTGATTTTCGCGGCATCGCCTTTGCCGCCACCAGCCACGGCAAACTTTACCCAGATGGAAGGGCTGGAGTGATCTTCGTATTCGACTTCGGCTTCGGCGAGCGCGGTGCTGTCGTAAATGCACCAGTAAACCGGCTTGCGTCCGCGATAGACATAGCCCTTCTCCATGAAATCGAGAAACGCGCCGGCGATGGTGGCTTCGTATTCATGGCTCATGGTCAGATAAGGATCGTTCCAGCGGCCGAAAATGCCGAGGCGCTTGAAATCTTTTTTGTGCTGCTCCACGTAGCGGGCCGCGAATTGCCGGCACAGCTTTCGAAACTCAGCAGGGGGCACTTTCTCTTTTCCACCCAGCTCCTTTTCCACCTGCGTTTCGATCGGCAGACCGTGGCAATCCCAGCCCGGCACGTACGGCGCGTAATGCCCCGCCATGCTCCTGGACTTTACGATGAGATCCTTGAGGATTTTGTTCAGGCCGGTGCCAAGATGAATTTCCCCGGTGGGATACGGGGGTCCGTCGTGCAAAACGAAAAGCGGTTTGCCTTTCCGCGTATCCAGGATGCGCTCGTAGATGTTTCCTGCATGCCACGCTTCCAGTTGCTTGGGCTCGTTCTGCGGCAGACCGGCCTTCATCGGGAAATCCGTTTTCGGCAGGTTGAGGGTTTTCTTCAATTCCAGTGGTCCGGTCATAGATTTTGCGCGCTCGAATAACTCCTTCGTTCCTGCATGCCGTCTTTAATTCTTGCCCGAATTTGCCGTACGATTTCTTTGACCGCACTTACCGTACGATTTCTTGGCAGTACTTGCCGTACGGTAACCCAGTTGTACGGCGGGAAACATCGGAAAGCAGTGTAAGCACGTATGTTACAATGAATGATAGTCGGTGTCAGCCGCGGGAGACGCGCAACCTTTCCCAGGCAGCGTGAATCTTACGTGTGGGGTACACTGAACGCAGGGTAGTTGCGTCTAAACTAAAGAGGTAAATGGTGCCTGGCAAATATAAGAATCCTTTGCCGCCTGAAAAAGCGAAGGGCAGAGTGTCTATAAAGGTTGACGAGCCCCCGGTTTACGTACCTTACTCCGCGGTACCGAAATTCCAACCTCCAGACATTCTCATCCCCGATGACTTTTGGTCGAACCTGAGGCAGTTCCTTTTCGAGCGTCCCGTCAGGGTGCGCGAGCGCGCGGATGCGCCCTTCACGAAGACAAGCTTTGGTTCTGGAATAGCGGGCAATTTGGTGGAGTTTTTGCGCCCCCGGCTAAGGTATAGAGGGCGGGTGAACAGCAGGCTGACGGTAGCCTGGGGCTCGAATTTTGGCGGATTCGGCGGTCGAATCAGGGATTTCCTTTCGCCTCCGAAACAGGCTCCTCTGCCGCCTGGAATAAGAGCGATAAAGGTGAAAGATATCTGGACGAAGGACGAAAACTTCGGCTGGAGCCAGGTGATCGCAGTTGGGCTACATATAGCGGTCATCGCGCTGCTGGTGATTCCGATTTTCACGAATATGATGCCCGCTTCCACCGAAGCAAAGAACAAGCAGATCGGCATCTCGCCTATCGACATATCGCCTTATATGGCAAAGCTGCCGGCGGGCAATGACAAAGCGGGTGGCGGAGGCGGAGCGAATAATCACACCCTGACCCCGACGTCGAAGGGAAAGCTCCCGAAGTTCAAGTGGACGCAATTCACGCCGCCGCAGGCAAAGATTGAGAATCTGGCCCCCAAGCTGGCGATGGACCCGTCACTGTTGGGTCCGCCGGACTTGAAAATCCCCAGTCCAAATATGGCGAATTTTGGCGATCCGCTGGCGAAGAGCGTGACGGATTCTCTCGGAAATGGTGGTGGCACGGGTATTGGTAGCGGTTCCGGCGGAGGCCTTGGTCCCGGCGAGGGCGGAGGCACGGGCGGCGGCTCATTCCGCGCCGGCCTGAACGGCGTAGGCTCACCCGTGTGTATTTATTGCCCGCAGCCGGAATACTCCGACGAAGCGCGCAAGGCGAAATACATGGGGACCGTGCTGCTCGACGTGGTCGTTACCGCGGATGGACGCGTGATCAACCCGGTGGTCATCAAAGGCCCGGGCCTTGGCCTGGAAGAAAAAGCCCTCTCGCAGGTGAAGAATTGGAAGATGCGCGCCGCCGTTGGCCCCAACGGCAAGCCGGTGACTTGCCGCGTGCAAATCGAAGTGACGTTCCACCTCTACTAAACAGGTAGCTCTCACCTAAGTTAGCGTAGG
>WNFX01008178.1_pt1 | contig 10126 bp, 7 predicted proteins | sample 5400111 | NCBI WGS metagenome assembly WNFX01 (sample SAMN13153363, study PRJNA577476) | soil metagenome | isolation source: 40 cm soil or saprolite under grassland replicate 1 | place: USA:California | collected 2016-06-15 | reverse complement strand
TGAGGTGCCTACATTAAATACGGACTGGTGGAATTATGGAGGCATTACACGTGATGTCAGGCTGGTTGTTCTTCGAAAGAATTTTATTCAGGATTACTCGATACAACTATCGAAGCGATCCTCCGATGTAAAAGATAAGGCAGTGGAGGGCTGGATAAAATTTAATAGCTCATTTATAGGTAATGTTAATTTAGAAATTCCCGAATTGGAATTTAAAAAGCAATTGCCAGTTAACGGGGATAGTGTTTCTTTCAATTTCAACATCCCTGATTTGCAATTATGGTCACCTGGTGGTCCAAAACTTTACCGGGTAATAATAAATTCAGGCGATGATAGGGTAGAGGACAAAATCGGTTTTCGGACGATTGAAGTTAAAGGCAAACAGATTTTATTAAATGGCCAACCTTTATTCCTTCGCGGTATTTGTATTCACGAAGAAATTCCGCAGGGAATAAGAAGGGCATGGAGTAAACGGGATGCACTTCAGTTATTGAGTGAAGCAAAGGATTTACATGCAAACATGGTTCGGCTGGCTCATTACCCTCATAATGAAAATATGGCCAGAACAGCAGATTCATTGGGATTACTGGTGTGGTCAGAAATACCGGTTTACTGGACAATCAATTTTACAAACGCGGAAGTATTACAAAAAGCCAACCAGCAACTAAAAGAAATGATTGGGAGGGATCATAATAGGGCTAGTGTTATTATTTGGTCGGTGGGCAATGAAACACCGATAAATGAAGCAAGAACTGAATTTATGAGAAACTTAATAACAGAAGCAAGGGCATTAGATGCTACACGGTTGGTCTCTGCTGCGTTGCAATCTCATTCAGAAAATGGAGTGAATATTATCGATGATCCGTTGGGTCAATATGTTGATCTCGTTTCAATAAACGAATACCTCGGTTGGTATTCTGGTTTGCCCAGTATTTGCCGGACCGCAAAATGGGAAGTGAAGTACGATAAACCACTTTTCTTCAGTGAAACTGGCGCCGAGGCACTCGGTGGTTTCCATGGTGATTCGCTTACCAGGTGGAGCGAAGAATACCAGGAATGGTGTTATAAGGAACAAATAGAAATGATGAAGCGGATGCCTGATAATTTTACCGGGCTTTCTCCGTGGATACTAAATGATTTCCGGTCACCAAGAAGAAATAATCCGGTATACCAGGAGGGCTGGAACAACAAAGGCCTATTTGATCATAAGGGCAAAAAGAAAAAAGCATTTTATGTACTAAAAGACTATTATCTAAAAAAGGAAACGAAATAATAGTTGCGCGGTAAACCATCTCCACCTATTACCGGAAATTATTGGGCAGAAGGGCCAACTGCCATAAAAATCGGTAATCAATGGATTGTTTATTTTGATAAATACAAAGATCATCAGTACGGTGCAGTTGTATCAGGTGACTTAGTGAATTGGAAAGATATTTCCGATAAGCTAAACTTTCTTCAAGGGACCAGGCATGGCACTGTGTTTACCATCAATACGACTGAATTGGGTATGTTGCTAAAATGATCTGATGGCAGGTATGTACAGGATGCAGGAAACAGAATTTTTCTCCAACTTGAAGGCCGTAGCTATTAAAGTTTAATGATCGTCATATGAAAAACAGAAAACTGTTTGTTATATTTCCAATTATCTCAGTTTCCTGTTGTTTGAATATAGCTTATGCGCAGGTGAAAACCACTCTATCATCCCCTATGAGTTGGATTGCAAAAACAGGCGCCAAAAGTTTTCCTTCTTCTCAAAAAATGTTTGTTGTAAATAATTATGGTGCTCTAAGCGATACGACTACTGTTAATTCATCTTTTATTCAAAAGGCGATTGATGATTGTGCAGCAAAAGGCGGTGGCATTGTAATATTTAGACCCGGCATGTATATAACAGGAGCCATTTTTTTAAAAACAAATGTCCATTTAAGGATTGATAAAGGTGTTTTAATTCTCGGCTCACAAAACTTCAGCGATTATCCTGAAATACAAACGAGGATTGCCGGCATAGAAACATCCTGGCCCGCTGCATTAATAAATGTGATAGATGCAAAGAATGCTGCTGTTACCGGTGATGGAGTTGTAAATGCCAGGGGGAAATTCTGCTGGGATAAATATTGGGCCATGCGAAAAGAATATGATGCAAAGGGACTCCGCTGGATCGTTGATTACGATGCGAAGCGGATAAGAACAGTCCTTGTCCAAAATTCATCAGATATAACGTTGAAAGGACTGACATTTAAGAATGCAGGTTTTTGGACTGTACAGTTATTATATTCTCATCATCTTACCGTTGATGGCATTATCATAAAAAACAATGAGGACGGTCATGGGCCGAGCACGGATGGTGTGGATGTAGATTCCTCATCATGGGTATTGATAGAGAATTGCGATATTGACTGCAATGATGATAATTTTTGTCTCAAGGCTGGTCGTGATTGGGACGGTCTTCGAGTGAATAAGCCAACGGAATATGTGGTTATAAGAAAATGTATTGCACGGCGCGGGGCCGGCCTTGTTACTTTAGGCAGCGAAACATCGGGCGGCATTCGGAATGTACTGGCTACAGATTTGATTGCAAAAAATACGGATAACGGCCTTCGTTTAAAATCAGCGACGACAAGAGGCGGCACTGTCGAAAATATTTATTTTCAAAATTCAAAATTAGATTCTGTAAAAAATGTTTTCCAGTTTAATCTGAATTGGTATCCTGCTTATAGTTACGCTGAGCTGCCCAGGGGATATAATTACGATTCACTGCCGGCACACTGGAAAGCCATTCTTCAGAGAGTAACTCCTCCTGAAAAGGGAATTCCGCATGCAAAGAATTTTTACATCAATAACATCACGGCTGTCAATTCGGAAAACGCATATGTTGCCGCCGGCCTGGAACAATCGTTATTAAGCAACTTTGTTTATAATAATTGCAATATAGCTGCTATGAATATGGGCACGCTTGAATTTACGAAAGCATGGAAGTTTAATAATGTAGTGTATGATGCTGTGAAAAAACAGACGCAGGCGCAAAAGCAGGAAGATCAAAATGAACGACAAAAGAATTAATCGTAGCAGTTGAATAAAGAACCGAACGTACAAGAGTGCGACGCAAGGCGATGCCATAAAATATAAAAGCTAGGCACATAAAGAAAATTATAGTGAAATCATTTAAATTTTTATCCATCATTGCAATTGCAGGTTTATCGCTCAGTTTTATGAAACATAAGCCTGTATTATATATCATCGGCGATTCAACGGTAAAGAATGGTGATGGTAGAGGTGGTAATAGTCAATGGGGCTGGGGAAGTTTTTTAGCTGATTATTTTGATACGGCAAAAATCACTGTAGAAAATGATGCAATAGGCGGAAGGAGCAGCCGTACATTTATTACGGAAGGAAGATGGGATAGGATTTTGGCAAAATTAGAAAAGGGAGATTTTGTGATCATGCAATTTGGTCACAACGATGGAGGACCGCTTGATGATACGGCCCGTGCAAGAGGATCAATCAGAGGCATAGGCAATGAATCAAAAGAAATTTATAACCCTATTATGAAAAAACAGGAAGTGGTGTATACATATGGATGGTATATGCGCAAATACGTGCAAGATGCAAAAGCAAAAGGTGCTACAGCGATTATTTGCTCACCTATTCCACACAATGATTGGGCTAATGAAAAAGTAAAAAGATGGGAAGAGGATAGTTATGCGGGCTGGGCAAAACAAATTGCGCAAGCAGAAGGCGTTTATTTTATTGATCTGAATAATAAAATTGCTGATCGGTACGAGTTGCTTGGGCCAACAAAAGTGGCGACATTTTTTCCTGCCGATCACACTCACACGAACAAAGATGGGGCTGTTTTGAATGCACAAGTGGTAATGGAAGAAATGAAAAATCTGAAAGGGCATCCTTTTAAAAAATACCTTTTGGCATCTAAATAGAAGATGACTACATGAAACGAATCGCCATCAGCTTACTTTTATTTATTTTTTTTTCTGCAGACAATGTTTCTGCCCAGACAATCGACAGGCAAGCGCTGGTGAACCACCACAATGTTATTATAACAAAGGTTGATTCATTATCTTCTTTAACAGCCGGCAACGGAAAATTTGCTTTCACTGTTGATGTTACAGGCCTGCAGTCGTTTCCTGACTATTATGCAAAAGGAATTCCGCTGGGAACAGAAAGCGAATGGGCATGGCATAGTTTTCCAAATAGCAATCATTACCGGTTTGCAGAGAGCTTAAAAACTTATCATCTTAATGGAAGAGACCATACCTATTCCGTTCAATGGAATGAGCCTGGAAGAAATAAAGATGCCGCGAATTGGTTTCGACAGAACCCTCACCGGTTGCAGCTAGGTAACATTGGTTTTGAAATAAAAAATAAAAATGGTTCGCTTGCAGAAATCCAGGATGTAAAAAATATTGATCAAAAGTTAAACTTATGGACAGGTGAAATACATTCTCAATTTACGATTGAGGATATTCCGGTTGATGTAATTACATATTGTCATCAGCAGCAGGATGCCATAGCAGTAAAAATAAAATCTGAACTGGTTAGAAAGGGAAGATTACAAATTCGTTTACGCTTCCCTTATCCCACCGGCGATTGGACGGATGTGGGCAATAACTGGAGTAATGAAGGCAAGCATCAATCCTTTGTTATAAGTAATAATAAAGGGGCCAGCATACACCATGTGTTAGATTCAACCGAATATTGGGTGAATGCAAAATGGTCGGGCAACGCTGCTATGAGGAAAAAAGAGAATAATTATTTTCTTATTATTCCATCCGCCGATAACAATAGTTTTGAAATTATCTTTCGGTTCTCCTCTTCAAACAATGAGCAGCAGCTTCCAACGTTTTCACAAACTCGATTAGACAATGTTATAGAATGGAAAAAATTCTGGCAGTTGGGTGCTGCAATTGATTTTTCCGGAAGCGCCGATGAAAGAGCTTTCGAATTGGAAAGAAGAATTGTTCTTTCACAATATTTATTAAGGGCACAGGAATCGGGTTCTTATCCTCCACAGGAAACGGGATTAACATATAATAGCTGGTATGGCAAGCCACATCTTGAGATGCATTGGTGGCATGCTGTGCATTCGGCTCTTTGGGGAAGAATTGATTTTCTTGAAAAAAGTTTGAGCTGGTATAACAAAGTTTTTTTCCAGGCAAAGGCCATTGCAAAGCGACAAGGGTATGGTGGAATTCGTTGGCAAAAGATGACGGATAACAGGGGTGATGAAAGTCCTTCATCTGTCGGAGCTTTTCTTATCTGGCAGCAACCCCATTTTATTTATTTCGCCGAACTTTGTTATCGTGAACATAAAAATATTGCCACACTAAACAAGTATAAAGACCTAGTTTTTGCTACAGCAGATTTCATGGCGTCATTTGCTTTTTTTGAAAAAGAAAATGACAGGTATATTCTAGGCAAGGGCCTGATCCCGGCACAAGAAAGATACAAGCCTGAAGAAACTTACAATCCTTCATTTGAATTGGCTTACTGGAGTTGGGGATTGTCAACGGCACAGGAATGGAGAAAAAGACTGGGATTGCGGCCAAATAAAAAATGGAATGAGGTGTTACAAAAACTTTCTTCGTTGTCCGAAGGAAATGGAGCATATCTCGCCGCAGAAAGTGCGCCCGATTCGTATACTAATCCACAATACAAAACCGATCATCCCAGCGTGTTGGCGGCTTTTGGATTTTTACCGGGTGGTAAAATGATTGATACTATCATTATGCGCCACACTTTTGATTTGATATGGAATGAATGGAACTGGAAAGAAACCTGGGGCTGGGATTTCCCAATGACAGCGATGACCGCAGCAAGGTTAGGTGATCCTGAAAAAGCAATCGATGCTTTACTTATGAATGCTCAATCGAATACGTATTTGGTGAACGGACACAATTATCAGGATGAGAGGTTGAGATTGTATTTGCCCGGAAATGGAGGATTGCTCACTGCAATCGCAATGATGTGTGCGGGATGGGATGGATGCAAAGAAAAAAACCCGGGTATTCCTAAAAATGGAAGATGGAAAGTAAGATGGGAGGGATTAAAAAAAATGCTTTGATGAAAACATAACTGTCACATGCAAAACTTAAAATCAACCTTCTTATTTTTTTCGATTTCAGCTATTATGCTGGTCAGTTATCATTGTTCGTCAGTAAAAAAGCTCAGTGGCTCAATTAATAAAAATGAAGTATTGGAAAAAATGCGGTTGGCAAATCAATACTTCATGGATAAATGGCCGGATCCAGGAAAGGAAATCGTCACAGACAAGACACGACCAAGTAACATCTGGACAAGGGCTGTTTACTATGAGGGCCTGATGGCTTTGCATTCTATCGATACGCAAAAAATATATTATGACTATGCTCTGCAATGGGGAGAGTTTCATAAATGGGGCCTTGCTGGTGCCATTGAAAGCGGCAACGCAGATAATCAATGCTGCGGCCAAACCTATATTGATCTCTATTTACTAGACAACAAAAAAAATCCTGAAAGGATTGAGAAAATAAAGGCTTCAATTGATAATATGGTGAAGAGTGATAAGAAAGATGATTGGTGGTGGATCGATGCCCTTCAAATGGCTATGCCGGTATTTGTTCGACTGGGAGTGGTTTATAATGATACAAATTATTTCAGAAAAATGTACGACCTATACGCTTATACAAAGTACAGACACGGAGATCATGGCTTGTTTAACCTTGCTGATCACTTATGGTGGAGAGATAAGGATTTTGATCCGCCTTATGCAGAACCTAATGGAGAAGCCTGTTATTGGAGTCGTGGTAATGGTTGGGTGTTTGCGGCATTGGTAAGGGTATTAAGTATGTTGCCAAAAACAGATTCGCATTATAATGAGTATTTACAGAATTATAAAGAAATGGCTGATGCGTTATTGAAATTGCAGAGGGAAGATGGATTTTGGAACGTGAGTCTTCATGATCCAACTCATTTTGGCGGCAAAGAAACGACAGGCACAAGCATGTTTACTTATGGGTTTGCCTGGGGAATCAATAATAAAATTCTTGATGAAAAAAAATTCAGACCGGCAATTATAAAAGCATGGAAAGGCTTAGCGGATATCGTTCATGAAAATGGTTTTTTGGGTTATGTGCAGGGAACAGGTAAAGAACCAAAAGACAGCCAACCTGTGGGTTATGAAAACGTCCCCAATTTTGAAGATTTTGGACTTGGCTGTTTTCTATTGGCGGCAAGTGAAGTTTATAAAATGAAGTAACGGCCTATTCCCTGAAGCCGATCAAACGTCGACATATTTTCGGTAGCGTTGACAATAATAATGTTGAAAGAAAAGTGAATTTTAAATAAAACTTCCTATCATGAAAAAGATTTTTCTAATTACTCTTGGTTTTATTTTTTTTCTTACCCAGACGTTTGCCCAGGTTACTGCACGGGTGTATGTCAATGGCCATGATCCAAAGATCATTATCAGCAAAAATATTTATGGTCATTTTTCTGAACACCTTGGCCGTTGCATTTATGATGGCTTTTGGGTGGGTGATTCAATAAATGTTCCCAAAAAAGAAAGAATAAGAATGGACGTTGTTGAAGCGCTGAAGAAAATTCAGATTCCGGTCCTTCGCTGGCCAGGTGGCTGCTTTGCTGATGAATACCATTGGCGTGATGGAATTGGCCCACGCAATCAGCGCCCCAAAATGGTAAATACAAACTGGGGTGGTGTAGTTGAAGATAACAGTTTTGGAACGAATGAATTTTTAGAACTCTGCTCATTGCTCGGGTGTGAGCCATACATTTCAGCTAATGTTGGAAGTGGCAGCGTTGAAGAAATGTCGAAGTGGGTGGAGTATTTGAATTTTGATGGTGAAAGTCCAATGGCAAATGAGCGTAGAAAAAATGGGCATGCACAACCTTACAACGTACATTTTTGGGGAATTGGAAACGAGGCCTGGGGATGCGGCGGTGAAATGAGTGCTGAATTTTATGCCGACCAATTCAGACGCTATGGCTCTTACGCAAAAAATTATCCAAACGCAAGATTACGGAGAGTGGCCAGCGGTGCCAACTCCGGTGATTATCATTGGACAGAAACGTTGATGAAGAATGTTCCCCTGGGAATGATGTGGGGCGTGGGTGTTCATTACTACACGGTGCCAACAGGCAATTGGAGAAGCAAAGGCTCTGCGACAAAATTTGATGAAAAGGAATATTTCAGCACGATGAAAAATTGTTTACGCATGGAAGAATTTGTGAGTAAACATTCTGCCATTATGGATAAATATGATAGTTCAAAAAGAGTGGCTCTGGCAGTTGATGAATGGGGAATATGGACGGATGTTGAGCCTGGAACCAACCCTGCATTCCTTTATCAGCAAAACAGCTTAAGGGATGCACTGGTCGCCGCAACGACGCTGAATATTTTTAATAATCACGCAGAAAGAGTTCGCCTTGCAAACCTGGCGCAAACAGTAAATGTTTTGCAAGCGCTGGTATTAACTAAGGGTGGTCAGATGCTGCTGACACCGACCTATCATGTTTTTGATTTGTATAAAGTTCACCAGGATGCCAGGCTATTGCCTGTTCAAATCAATTCTCCGGATTACACATCGGGTGCTGATAAAATTCCTGCGGTGAATGTTTCTGCATCTGTTGATTCAACCGGCGCGATTCACGTTTCATTGGTCAATCTTGATCCTAATAATAAAATTACAGTACGCACTACATTAAATGGTTTGAATTGGAAAACAATTGATGGGCAAATATTGACTTCCGCGAAGTTTACCGATATCAATACATTCGAAAAAGGCGATAATGTAAAGCCGGCAAAATTTTCAGCAGCAAAAAAAGAGGGAAATGAATTAGTAATTGAATTGCCGTCAAAATCTATCGTTGTTTTGGAACTCAAATAATATAATCAGAATATGACCAGGCATTTATTTTTTTGTTTGATTTCCGTTGTTGCTTTGAATCTTGAAGCGCAACAATTTGTTGAAAGCCCTGATAAAAAAATTAAAATCTCAATTTCCATAGAAGCAAACGGAAAACCGTTTTACCGCGTAAAATATGTGAATGATATTGTACTTCAAGATTCGAAACTTGGATTAATAAGGGATGATGCGGATTTTTCTGAAAATTTAAAATTGATAAGTTCATCGCCTGTTCAAAAATTAACAGATCACTATCAATTACTCACAGCAAAAAAATATTCAATCAGCTATTCTGCAAATAAAAAAGTTTTTCACTTTAGGAATAACACCGGGGAATTGCTGGACATAGTTTTTCAGGTTTCGAATGATGGAGTTGCTTTTCGCTATGAGTTTCCTAAAAAATCGACAGACATTAAAAAAATAACGAGCGAGATCACAAGTTTTCATTTTAGTGATGGTACAAGGGCGTGGCTTCAACCAAAAACCGAGGCACAGAGTGGTTGGGAGCATAGCAATCCTTCTTACGAGGCGCATTATATGATGGATATTGCTACAGGCACTCCATCGCCAGGTCCAAACGGGTGGGTATACCCTGCACTGTTTAAAACCAAAAATGTATGGATGTTGATTACAGAAGCAGCACTGGGCAGAACATATTGCGGAACATCATTACAAATGGTGTGCTAAAGCCACAGTCCACTTTGCCATGGAAAACATCCTGGAGAATTATTACTCTCGGAAGTCTGAAAACAATCGCAGAATCAACGTTGGGGACCGACCTTGCTCTTCCTGCCAAAAAAATGCCTGACGATGGGACAGACAGAGGTGCTTCATTTATAAAACCTGGTAAAGCGTCATGGAGCTGGATATTGAAAAAAGATGATTCAACCATTTACAGCGTTCAAAAAAAATATATTGACTTTGCCGCTGATATGCATTGGCAATATTGCCTGATCGATGCTAACTGGGACTCAATGATCGGGTATGATTCAGTAAAAATTTTATCGGACTATGCCGCGCAAAAAAATGTAGGTTTATTGCTTTGGTACAATTCTGCCGGGGATTGGAATACGGTTAAATACCACCCAAAGGATAAATTGCTGACTCATGAAAGTCGTGTAAAAGAGTTCGCAAAATTGCACGCCATGGGCATTAAAGGTATTAAGGCGGATTTTTTCGGAGGCGATGGACAGTCGATGATAAACTAT
>WNFX01007636.1_pt1 | contig 10126 bp, 9 predicted proteins | sample 5400111 | NCBI WGS metagenome assembly WNFX01 (sample SAMN13153363, study PRJNA577476) | soil metagenome | isolation source: 40 cm soil or saprolite under grassland replicate 1 | place: USA:California | collected 2016-06-15 | reverse complement strand
AGAGCCTGTTTGTAAAGGAGGTGACAGCCGGGGATCGAGGCGATACACTTGGGATATGAAAAAGAACCAACTGTATCCAACCGATCTGACCGACTGCCAGTGGGATTGTATCAAAGAGTTGATCCCTCCTGCAAAGCCAGGAGGCCATCCGCGTACACTGGACATGCGAGCGGTCGTCAATGCCATCTTGTATCTGACCGTCACGGGTTGCCAATGGCGGATGCTGCCGCGGGAGTATCCAGCGTGGCAGAGTGTGTACGGCTACTTCCGACAGTTCCGTGATGATGGCACCTGGCAACGCATTCACGACACGCTGCGTGCCCAGGTGCGTCAACAGGCAGGTCGCCATAAACATCCCACGGCAGGAGCGCTGGATAGCCAAAGCGTCAAAACGACGCAACTGCCCAGTGTGCGCGGCTATGATAGTGGCAAGCGTGTGAAGGGGCGCAAACGTCACATCTTGGTGGACACACTCGGCTTGCTGCTGGCTGTGGTTGTCACTTCGGCGGCCCTGTCCGATCCTGCCGGAGCCAAACTGTTGCTCAAGCGCTTGGGAGGAGCCTGCAAGAAACTGCGCCGCATCTGGGTCGATGGAACCTATCGCGGTCACTTGCTGGAATGGGTGATCCTGCATTATCGCTTTCGCTTACAGCCCGTGCTTCGCCGTGATGACCAGCAAGGCTTTGTGGTCCTGCCAAGGCGCTGGGTGGTGGAACGCACCTTTGCCTGGATTACCCAATGCCGACGGCTTGGCAAGGATTATGAAGTCCTTCCTGAGAGTAGTGAAGCCATGATTTATATCGCGATGACGCGCTTGATGGTTCGCCGACTGGCTGCTGCCTAACCTTTACAAACAGGCTCTTAGAGTTCTGAACAGGAGAAAATGCAAGTAAGCAAAAGGTCTAATGAGAAGTAACCTTGTGCAGATTGGTGGGAATCTTAGCTTGATCATCGGCATTGAAAAATGCTATTGCTTGCCAAGCCTCATTTGTTCCCTTTCGTTTCAAAGGTATCTCGTCAGTCCAACTTGCCAAGTACTTAGGAATTACCCAAAAGACCGCTTGGTTCATGCTCCAGCGCATCCGCTACAGCGTCCTGCAAAGCCGGACACAGTGATTGACTGGGGAAACGTCGTCGAAGCTGACGAAACCTACGTCGGCGGCAAGAAGCATGACGGTATGCGCGAACGCGAGCGCGAGCGGTAAAACGCCGGTTGTTGGCAGAGCTAAACGTACAGGCGAAATCCGCTTAGCTGTAACTGAGGATACGACCGCTACAACACTTGACAAAGTTATTCCTGATCATGTCAAGCCTGGCTCGGTTGTTATGACCGACGAATACCGTCCGTAGAGCCATGTCAAACAAGTGGGTTACAAGCACAAGCGAGTGAACCACGCCGACAAACACTGTGTGATTGGCGAAGGTCACACCAACACTCTTGAAGGTGCATGGAGCCACGGATACCGCTCAGCATTCGTGCAATCTACCGAGGCGTGAGCGCCGCCCGCACCTGCACAAGTAGTGCGCTGAATAGGAGTACCGCTCCAACACAAGAGAGCTCAAAGACGACGAGCGCTTAGATACGTGGTTTGGCCACCTACACGTCAAGAACCTCCGCTACAAAGACTTGATCGGCGTTGGTCGGCTACTGTTGGCTCCGGTTTATCCGACTCGTGAGGCAGGGATTTGATGATGTGTTGATCGTCTGACATATATGTGTTGCTTAGTATACTAAGCAACAGCACCTTTCGACAAGATTGTGCGATGCGGACATGTTACAAAAGTGCAAGGCTGTGATACACTAGTGGTATGATTTTCTCTGAACCGCGCGATCCCAGATTGATCACTGTTCGTCGTGGCGGGACCCTGAGCGATACCAATCACCATCTGCTTGCACTCTGGGCAGCCGCCTGCGCGGAGCATGTACTGCATTGCTTTGAGGAAGTGCAACCCGAAGATGATCGTCCGCGTCACGCACTTGAGCAGGCCCGCGCATGGGCGCGCGGCGAGATCACGATGTCCCAGGCTCGCACGGCGGCCGGCTATGCGATGGCGGCGGCCAGGGATCTGAGCGGAGCGGCGCGCCATGCCGCGTATGCTGCTGGTCAGGCCGCGGCGGTCGCGCACGAGCTCGGCGTCGCAGCCTACGCGATCAAGGCCGCGCAAGCTGCAGCCCCTGAAGATGAACGCGAGCAAGCCGGCCGTCAGGAGTGCCAGTGGCAGCGCGAACAGCTTCCACATGAGATCCGGGAGCTTGTGCTTGATGACTAGCGTTTACGCAATGATGTGTGCTGGGGTGTGTTTGATTGTTCACCAACCCGGCTTCGCGCATAACGCCTCTCCTAGTTGACCTCACGTGTGTACAGATACAGGTGCCACAGGAGAGAGGGTATCCATCTGCTCTCAGAGGTCTATGAGTGTCATTTATCAGTTAAAAATGGCCGTTTCTCAGATAACTTGCCACGCAGCCAAGCGCTTTGAGAGGATCAGCTTTCTCGCATAACTTGGCGTGACATCCTTTTCTTGTTTCAAGATGTTCATAGCTCATCTATTGTGATGTTGTTTTGCAGTCTCGCGCCAAGATATCTGGCTGAAGCGCCACGTATCATGGGAGAAAATAAGCGTGGCTTTGCCTCGCTGCTTCCACTTGTCAGATGGAAGGAAGACGCCAAGATATGATGTACAATTGAACGCATTCGGGAGGGCAGGCTGTCCGTTGGCTATGGAAACCCCTCTGTAGGAGCAGGGGACCGATAGCGGCTCAGGAGTTCGGCGAAAAGCCCGGCGATATTCCAGGCATCATCGGCGGCGCGATGGTGAACCCCTTCCAGAGGCAGATGGAGTCGTCGTAAGGCTTCTGCCATCCCGACCTCGCGGGGCAAGGCCTCAAACATAGCAAACAGGACTTTGATGTTGACATGGGTCGGTCCAAAGGGATAACGTACCTGCTGGGAGTGGCATTGTCGCTCAAATTGCAGCCGGTCATAGTCTCCATAGCTGGCCCAGGCACACTCCTTGGAGGCATACTCCATTTGCAAAAGCGAACAGGCGTCTGCGAAGGAGGTGCCTCCATTGACCTGCTCTTGGGTCAAGCCTGTCAGTTGGGTACAGAAGGCACTGACGGTCGACCGTTCTGGGCGCACCAGCAGGCTGCGTTTGCCCTGCTGCTGTCCAGAAGCCACCTCGAGCAGACACAGCCCAATTTCGATAATCTCGCTTTCCTGGCCGGGCGGTGGTGGTCCCTCCCAGCAGGTCGACTCCACATCCACGATCAAGAGGTGATCTAACGCTTGTGACTTCCAAGGGGTCTTTGCCATTTGCTTCCTCTTCCTGAGAAAACCCAAGCCAAGGCCAAAGCGCGGCGCAAACGAGCTTGAGTGATCCTCCACACAAGCTAAGACGCGCTACTCCCGCCCGTGGTTTCAGGAAGCGGATGGAGCCTCATTGTCTGAGCATCAGGGCAAAGCTTTCTTGTTGGGCCACCTGCAACACGGCGTGAATAAAATCAGCCTTTCCGTGTAAATACGCCAGCCGGTCAGTGGGAAATTGCTCTGCGAGCTGCTGCTTTAACACACCATAGCGGTGAGCGGTAGCAGGATGGTGGCGAAGATAATTTCTAAAGGCGAGTAAGACTGTCCAATAGGGATTACTTGGTTGAAGCAGATGCAGGTGATAGCCGACGGGTTCGCCAGGAGAGTACTTTCTTAAAAACCGCCGGGCCTTGGTAAACGCTGTTCGTTCTGGGAGATATTCATAGCCTATCTGCTCAAGAGGCTCAAGGCAGGCATCGGCCTGATCCAGCGTCTCGACCCCCAGTAACATATCAATAATGGATTTGGCACTTAGACCGGGTACCGAGGTACTCCCAATATGTTCAATCATGAGGAGATGTTGACCTATCTGTCCTAACACCAGGTTTTTTTCTGCTTCGAAGAGCTGCGGCCAGCTCGCTTCATACTCACGGAACAGGACACATCGTTTCATCACCTCTGCCGTTCTTGCAGAGGACGATAACTCAAGCATCTCCATCATATGCTGATCCCTTTCACTGTATGGTGGGTATGACCTCTCGCCTATCCATGATCCGGAATTGCACCAAGCTGTTGCAACATGTTCAACCCGTCAAACAGCCCTCGAAACTCTGCGATCTTGCCCGAAGTGATACGGTAGAATACGAAACCGGGCACTGCGACTTGTCTTCCGGTTGCTGGGACCCCTAGGAACTCACCCTGGTGGGTACCTCGTCCTGTCCAGCACTCGCCGACACGGTCATCTTCGGCGATCAGCTCCTCCGGGGTGGAATACCAGTCAGGGAACGCACTGCGCACTGCCATGGCGAAGGCTTTGAAGCTCTCCTTGCTCACCTGTCCTCTTCCAGGAAGAAAGATCGTCGCATTGGGAGTCATCAACTCGTCTGCAACAGCGGTGTTCCCCTGGTTCCAAAATTCCTCGACAAAACGGCTCACTAATGCCTTGTTTTCTTCAACTGACATGACACGTTCTCCTTTGCTTTACTTTTCCTCTTCATCTTTGGACCTAACTCCACTGCACGAAGCATATCCGAAGCCATACCCAGGAACAATCCCAAAAATATGGGATAATTCTTGGTACATGCAGGGTATATAATGTGGGGTGAAAGGGAATTGCGAGCAAGAGCAGAGAACAGAAGGGAGCATGACGATGCAGCAGCAAAGTGCAGAACGGGTCAGGCGTGAAATCATCCGGTTGTGTCATGTGGGGCTTGATTCTCGGACGCTGCGGATCGAGATTATTAAGCAGCTGCGGAAGGTGATCCCCATTGATGTGTTCTTTTTCTCGATGGCTGATCCGGCGACGTTGCTCTTCACTGGAGTAGTGGTCGATGAGATCCTTGAGCAGGCTATGGCGCAGTTTCTCGAGAACGAGTTCTTCCAGGACGATGTGAACAAATTCTCCTGGTTGGTGAGAAACGCGCCAGCAGTCAGTGGTCTGGTCCAGGCTACCCAGGGTGAACTGGAGAGTAGCTCACGCTACTGCGAGATCCTGGCTCCCATCGCCTTAGGAGATGAACTACGTGTGGCACTGATCACTAGCGGTACCTGCTGGGGCTTCATGTGTTTGCATCGTGAACGGTCGAACCCGCATTTCACATCCGTCGAGGCGACTTTCATCGCTCGACTGGCACCGCATATTGCTGAGGGGTTGCGCAAAGCCCTGTTGCTAGGTAGCACGACAAGAATACAGGTCCTGGACGAGCCAGGATTACTTCTGTTGGCCGATGATCTCTCGGTAGTGGCGATCACCCCTGTTGCCGAACAGTGGCTTGCGGAGGTAGCAGAGTCCGACTGGCCCCGCGAACGGGCCTTACCGTATGCCGTCCTTGCCGTAGCGGCCCGTTTGCAAGCGCTCGAGCGGGGCATTGATGCACAGTTCGCTCTCATGCCGAAGCTACATCTGCGAACCGCTTCGGGCCACTGGCTAGTGCTGCATGCCTCACGACTCTCGAGTGTGAGCGCGCAAGGGCCAATTGCCGTGATCTTTGAGGTGGCACGGCCGGTGGAGATTGCACCACTGATCGTGCAGGTATATGATCTCTCCAAACGCGAGGGTGAGGTCTTGCAGAGCGTTGTGCGTGGGATGTCAACCACAGAAATAGCCAATACCTTCCACATTACGTCCCATACTGTGCAGGACCACCTCAAGGCGATCTTCGAGAAAGTCGGCGTGCGCAGTCGGAGAGAACTGGTCGGGCAACTCTTTGCCCAGCAGTACCAGCCGCGCATCGCCGCTGGGAGCGACTTGGATACGACCGGCTGGTTCACTTAGGTCGTTACCTCAGATCAGCCTGTTCGCCTGGGTTACAAGAGATGACAACAGGGCAAGAGCAGGAAGGGACACTCCTTCTCTCAGCGGCTCTGGTAGAGCGAACTGGAGGCCACCTCCAGTTGTTTTTCGAGTTTCATGATCTTCTCTGCTTGCCCACGGACGCGCTTCTGAAGTGCGGCGATCATGGCATCTTTGGATGCATTGAAAGCATACTTGGTCAGAGGTTGGTAGACACATTTTGGTCGTTGCAAATGGCGGAAAGCAGAATAGCTAGAATGGCTCGAAGAGCCGATTCTTTGTTTCATCCTGCACCTTTTGTGCATCAGTACCCGCCAAAGCGGACAGCCAAGATTTGTTGAGGAAGTGTTGATCAAGTGTGTTTGGGCTTGCTTTGCCTTTTAGCTCATCTCTTTTTCAACCTTGCGCCATTTTATAGTTGCAAAAGATCATACTGCTCCAGAAGCGGTTCCCGATGGACACGCGCCATTTTATGGTGAGAAAATTGGCCATTGCATCACTTCTAAACAGTACCAAATAGATGAGCTGAGGTGTCACGCCAAGTTATGAGAGAGAGATTTTTCTCAAAACTCGCCTCGATGTCCTTCTCAGGCCAATCATTGGCAAGTTATCTGGGAAAAACGCGCCTCAAATCAAGTTAAATGACAATGAGTCTGAAGAAGCTACAGAAGGAAAAGGATTCGACACCACCAAAAGGAAATGGTGATTTTGCTGAAATGGTACAAATAATGGCAAACACCCAACCAGTCAGCAACAAGAAGCTCGTAAAACGTCAAGAGAAACCTAAAGGGTAAGCACGAGCGGACAGTCCATTGATCATTCTGGGTCTGTAAAGTATAGAGGCGCGTAAGAATATACGAAAAATTGTATAGTATTTTTGTTACTACTACACAGTTACTGGGATTAATGCAATTTTGATGATCTGGGAGCGTGATACCATGAAGAAGATTATTATGGCAATGGATACTTTCAATATTGAAACCAATCATTGAGTCTGCGCCTAGCAGCACCTTGGCCAATAAGAACAAGATCCTTCGCTGTCATTCACGATGACAATCTGACATGGCAACACTTTCACGCGACGTTGAGTGTTGAAGAGCGATAAAATCATTCCAGAAGATGGGGAAAAGTGGAATAAACGTGTGTTAGAGGCTGTTGTCCCTAATAGAACTCCTAAACAATGCCTCTCTCCAGAAGAACATTCCGCCTGATTCATGAACGTATTCTTTCTTGATGGCAGGAAGTATGGTGAAAGGTCTCGATGAGATCGACGAGGAAGAGGTGCAACGGAAACTTGAGGATATACATGCAGAGAAGTAGCCATAGTTGCTACTCTCTATGCATTTTAAGAATACATGTAGAGGAAGTTGTGATGATGTATCAAATACAGGATGGATCAGAGAACGAGTTTCACAGCGAGGATTTAGTGCTATGGTATGCTCACGCTGAAAAGGGCGCTCTTCCCATCCCCGGAGTGGTAGTGCGCCAGCAGGAAGACGATGTGATTATTCGGACTCGTGTAGATGGAACTACTAGAGAGATCGCAGTCTCTCCTGATGAGCTTGTTAAACGTTAGTCTTTGTTGAGTTCTATTCAAAACGTCAAGGGGCTGGTACCCTTTAGGAACGCAAAATGAAGTTTACCGATTACATTGCGAAATTATGAAGGCCGATGAATCGGCGGTGCGCGCGATAAATCGGCGCCTACGTGGGAATATGATGTTCATCAGCACTTAGGGTTCACATAGATGACCTGATTTCTTCGAAAATTGAATCATTATCAGAGAAATATAATCAAATTGAATGGGGAAGGCATTTGCTGTGAATCATAGAAAACGTATTGAGCCAGGGCCGGGACAGGAGTCTGTTTGGAATTATCCACGCCAACCCAGACTTGAAGAGAGCAATAAACATATCAAAGTCATTTTCAATGGGGTTGTGATTGCAGAGACGGAGCGTGCTAAACGTATACTCGAAACAAGCCATCCACCTGTTTACTATATTCCACCAGAAGACGCGAAGCTTGGACAGTACTTTTCTATGACGCCGCGTACAACATTTTGCGAATGGAAAGGGACAGCCTCTTACTAATCCATCGCTGTTGGTGACAAAACCGTGACCAATGCCGCGTGGTTTTATCAAAATCCGACGCACCCATATGAAGCGCTGGCTAATCATGTGGCTTTTTATCCAGGCAAGATGGATGCTTGTTTTGTAGATGATGAACAAGTTCAGGCGCAAGAAGGTGACTTCTATGGGGGTTGGATTACCAGCGAGATCGTTGGTCCATTTAAAGGGAGAGCAGGGACGTTTTGGTGGTAGTGATATACGACGGAGCGCTTTCAGGACGGCCTGGTCACGGCTTGTTCAGGGGTCATCGCACGTCCCTCGACCCACGCTTTGGCAAAGGTCTCGTTGCTAACTTGGGCACGGACTTTAGCCACTGCCCGCCCGTGACTGAGCCGGTAGACCAGTGGAATGGGGGTGCCAATGGCTTCACGCAGCGCCTCCGCTGCTCCCCACAGGTGTGCTGCCCATACCAGCTCACTTTGTTCTGCTGCTACTGCAGCTAGCCCTTCCAGGCAAGGAGAGATCAATTCTTTGTACTGGATTCTTTGGAGGATCTTAAAGCTCTCCTGGTAAAGATCATGTGCCGCCACGAAGTCGCCCCGCATCATCGCCGTGTTCGCCAATCCGATGAGCGCTTCGGCCATGCCTGCCTGATCCCCTGCCTCCTTGAAGGCGCTTCTGCTCTCCTCGAAGAGGTCGTTAGCCTGTGCCTGGTCATCCTGCTGGAGCGTGATGTGCCCCAGCAGGACGAGCGAATAGGCTCTGACCCAGGGATTGTTGATCTCCTGCAACAGCGTGAGACTCTGCTCGGTCAGGCTGCTTGCGGTAGCAGTATCGCGCCCTGAGAGAAAGAGCATGCGAGCCTGTAAGTAGAGCACCCAGCCAATGCGCTCTTTGTCGCCCAGGGCCCGGTAGAGCGCCAGGCTCTGCTCCAGCAGTTCCTGTGCCTGGTCGTACTCGCCCTGCACCGTGCTGATGCGGGCTAACTGCGTGAGGCAACGGCCTCCCTTCCAGCTTGCCCCCATCTCCTGATAGAGGCTCGTTGCCTCCTCAAACTGAGACCGGGCGAGTGTATACTTTCCCCTTGCCCAAGAAGACAATCCCAGGAACATGAGAGCGTCTGCTATACCGGCTTTGTCTCCAAGCTCGCGGAAGAGGTTCAAGCTCTCACTGCCCAGTTTCTCTGTTCGCGTCAGGTCATCTAAGAAAAACGCCAGTTCTGCTGCCACATAGGAGGCCCTGGCTCTCACCGGTGCTGATACGCTTTCACGAAGTGCCAGGGCCTGGTCCAGGAAGCTCTGCCCCTCTCTGATATACCCACGAATGGACCAGAACCAGGACAGTGCTGTACTTAAGCGCAGGGCCCGCTCCGCCTGCTGCGTACTTTGCTCGCTTCCCACCTGTGCTTGTGCTAACAGCCAGAAGAGGGCTGCCCGCAGATTTTCATGCTCCTGCTCCAAACGGGCCATCCACCTGCCCTGCTCGGTTGCTCGTAGTGAAGGTTGTGCTTCCTCTGCCAACCAAAGGTAGTACTCGGCATGGGCCTGGCGCGTAACCTCCAACTCTCCGCTCCTGGCCAGCTGCTCCAGTCCGAACTCGCGCAGCGTCTGCAACATCCAGAAGCGTGTCTCTCCTTCGGCCTGCTCCTCTTGTCGCAGCAGGCTCTTATCCACCAGAGAAGCCATCCCTTCCAGCATATCTTCTGACAGGCCCCCTCGCGCCATGCAGATTGTTTCTGCCGCTTGCAGACCCCAGCCATCCACAAAGATAGCGAGGTGACGGAAGAGCTTTTGTTCCTCGGGTGAGAGCAGGTCATAGCTCCAGGCAATCGCCCCACGCAACGTCTGCTGCCGGGCAGGCAAATCGCGAGCCCCTCCTGAGAGGACAGAGAGACCCTGTTCCAGGCGAGTGAGGAGTGTGTGCGACGAGAAATGCTTCACGCGGGCAGCAGCCAGTTCGATGGCCAGAGGCAGTCCATCCAGGTGAGCACATATGGCAACTATGGTAGGAGCATTGGCGTTGGTCACCGAGAAATCCGGCTTTGTGGTCTGCGCCCGCTCGAGGAAGAGAGCAACCGCTTCGTAGTGCGAGAGGGTCTTGACATCAGGCAGTTGTTTCAGTGTGGGCACAGACAACGGCGGCACGATGAATTCATGCTCGGCCCGCACATGCAGCCCCATGCGGCTGGTCACCACGACCTTCAGCCGGGGGCAGGCAGCCAGGAGTTCGGCCAG
>WNFX01007634.1_pt1 | contig 10129 bp, 7 predicted proteins | sample 5400111 | NCBI WGS metagenome assembly WNFX01 (sample SAMN13153363, study PRJNA577476) | soil metagenome | isolation source: 40 cm soil or saprolite under grassland replicate 1 | place: USA:California | collected 2016-06-15 | reverse complement strand
GGCCGCGGAGTGTCATCTCCCCTTTGCCGCGTTCTTCAATTACGGAGGCGAGAAACAGCAGCGGGACCGACATGACGATTAAAAACATTTGAATCGAAAGCGCGTTTTCTTCTGCCGATCCTGTCGAAAATGGTCCATAGCCGTGGCCTGCGCTCCATATCGCAAGAAAACCCACCGTGCAGATGGCCGCGCTCGCCCCGCGTGACCCGAAACGTACCGCTATCCATAACAAAAGGGGCAACGGTAAATAAAGCAGCGTTGAATCTGCCGGCGTTAATTGATAGAAAACGAGGACGTTCACCGAAAGCAGACCAAGAAAAACGAGGCTGGCTTCGAGAAATCTCCAGCGACTAATCTTCGCCAGCCATGCGATTCCATCTGCGCTCCAGGTCACAATTAAAGGCGCCAGGGATAGCGCGGCTAAAACGTTGGAGGTAAATCGAATTCGCCAGATTTCCCAATAGCTACCTTGTCCCCAGTGATTGAAGACGACGAACGCCGAATCCAGAAAGGAAGAAAGAAAAGGCCCCAGAAACGCAGCGAAGAAACAAAAAATTCCGACGTTGCGAAGAGAATCGAAGAGCACCGGACGATCTATCAGATACCGGACGCAGCCCGCGCCGATGAGCGCTTCACAGGAGTTGCTGATGAACCAGCAGAGAATCATCGTTGGAGGAACGCCACTCTCCAGTTGCACCGCCAGATGCGCAGGAAATGCGGCCAGCAGTACCACCCACCAAATGCGTACGGGTGTCAAAAGAAGCGCCGCCAGCAGAATGGAGTTGGGCGGCCAAAGAACCGAAACTGGATGTGGTCGGAAAGTCAGCGCGAATCCAATCTTCGCTCCGAGAAAATAGCTAGCGAAGACAAACAACGCGATGGCAACAACGCGCCAATCAAAAAACTGGTCGCGACTCTGGTCTGCTTCCGGATGCGAACCATACCCCGTCAGCTCCAATGGCGTGGCCAGGTTTTTCATCCCTCACCACTTCTCAAAGGCGAAGTAGGCTCCTTCATGCTTACAAAGTTGCCCTACAAGGCGATGATTATCAAGAAGATGGAACAAAGACAAGATCGGTTAATGTTACAATTGGGTGAACATCGAGTAGCAATCTGAAAGGCTCGTGTATACTCTTGACAGAAGAACCTGGCGAACCGCGAAAGCTGAAGCCATGGGCTTGCGATCAGCGTTACGCTCCAGAAGGAATTGCTCGACGCAGCGGCCGCAGTACGTGAAAGCGGGAACCGGCGCAAGCGGGAACCGGCGCGAAGGAAAACGACTGCGGCGGGCCGTCTATCTAGCATTTTATGCTTGTATAGAAGAGGGAGAATCACAATGTTTGCTCGTGAACGGAAAGCCTGGGGAGCAGGGTGGAGGCGAACCGCGTGAGTTTGTAACTACCCGCTGGAGCGTAATCCTTTCCGCCGCCAACTTGGGGAGAGAAGAGCAAAAGGCGCGCGACGCGCTCGCCGAGCTTTGCCGGACTTATTGGCGACCCATTTTCTCGTTTGTCCAGACACGCGGCTATTCAATAGAGGATGCGCAGGATCTCACTCAGGATTTTTTTGTGACAATTCTGAGAAACAAGTGGCTGCAACACGCCGATCGTAATCGGGGCCGATTCCGTTCGCTCTTGTTGAGGTCGCTCCAGAATTTTCTCATTAACGCCGCCGAGAAAACGCATGCCCGCAAACGCGGCGGTGATGTGGAATTTATTTCCTGGGACGATTGGGTAGCGGAGGCGCCATCGCAATTATCCATCTCGCCTCAAGCGCTGGACTCGTTGCCGCCTGAGCGACGCTTCGACCTTAGTTGGGCCACGACGGTGGTAGAACACGCGCTTCGACGCCTGCGCGAAGAATGCGAAAGCAAAGGTAAGCTCTGGCTTTTCCAAGCGCTAAGCCCCCACCTCCCAGAGGAACGCGATGAACTGTCATATGCTAAGCTATCTGCGGAACTGGGAATGGCCGAGACTGCCGTGAAAAAACAGCTGCACAAGATGCGGCAGCGTTACCGGTGCTTGCTGCGCGATGAAGTCTCGCAAACCGTTGAGGATCCTGCCGACGTGGATGATGAGATTCGTTACCTGTGTGCGTCACTCGCAACAGGAACCGAGTAATTGCGATGACAGATTCAGATCCGCGCTCCGATCCGCTTCCGAGCGCTACCAAAGAGCACGCAAAATGCGAGAAGTGTGGAGCTACCATGCGACTCGACACCGGAGTTTGCGTGAGCTGCCTGCTGCTCGAGGGACTGGAAAGTGGTGGCGAGGTATCGAAGGCGGTTTATGAAACCGTACTCGACGAGTTGGATGCGCGCGACAAGCCCTGGCAGCTGGGAAATTACGAAATTCTCGAGCAGATCGGTTGCGGCGGCATGGGCGTGATTTATCGTGCCAGACAACGGCACTCACGAAGGATCGTCGCGGTAAAGCGCGTCCTTAGTTATCGCGCTGATTCACACGGAGCGCTGCAGCGTTTCCGACGAGAAGCACAGGCGGTTGCCAGTCTGGATCACCCGAACATCCTTCCGATTTATGAAGTGAGCGAAAGCGAGGACGGCCTGCCGTTTTTCAGCATGAAACTCGCGGAGAAAGGAAGTTTGCGCGAGCACCTTGCTTCTCTCCGCGATGAACCGCGGAAGTGCGTGCAACTGATGGCAAAGGTCGCGCGTGCTGTCGAATACGCTCACAGCCGCGGAGTGCTCCATCGCGATATCAAACCGGGAAACATTCTGCTCAACGATCGAGGCGAGCCACTTGTCAGCGATTTCGGTTTGGCGAAGCTGCTGGACGGGAGCAACGATCTTACAAGGTCGCTGACTACGGTCGGAACCGCAGGTTTTATTGCCCCTGAACAGGCCGGTGACGCAGCCGTCGATCTTACCCCAGCTGCCGATGTTTACAGTCTCGGCGCAGTTCTGTTCAACGTGCTTGCCGGACGTCCACCATTCCTGGGTTCCAATCCGGTTTCCGTGATTCGGCAGGCTTCGGAAACGCCGGCACCGAAACTGCGCTCCCTCGCACCATCACTCGATCGGGATTTGGAGACGATTTGTGCACGCTGTCTCGAACGTGATCCAAAGGCGCGCTATCAGTCCGCCGGAGACCTCGCAGCCGACCTGGAACGCTGGCTCGGCGGCCGTCCAATCGTCGCCCGCCCGGTTTCACCCCCAGCGCGGATCTGGCGTTGGTCGCAGCGTAACCCCAAACTGGTTGGAGCAGCGACTGCCGGTCTCCTTTTAGGCGCGGCTGCGGTTTGGTTATTTCGCGGCGAACTCTTCCGAGCGTCGCAGTTTAATCCCCCAGACAGGAGTATTGCCGTTCTACCGTTTACCGATTCTAGCGAGACGAAAGATCAGGAACATTTGTGTGACGGCATAAGCGAGGAGATTCTCCATACGTTGGCGCAGGTTGACGATTTGCGCGTGGTCGGCCGAACTTCGTCATTCTCATTGAAAGGAAAGAACACAAAGGAGGTTGGAGAAAAACTCAACGTTGGAAATGTGCTTGAAGGAAGTTTGCAGCGCCAAGGTAACCGCGTTCGTGTGACAGCTGAACTGATTGACGCGCGAAACGGTTTTCGCGTTTGGACGGAAACTTATGACCACGAGTTGGACGGCGCGTTTGCACTCCAAGACGAAATCGCCCGGTCTATCGTTGACGGGCTCAAGATCAAGCTCGCCGTTCCGGTTTCGGCCCACCAACAACCCAGCAATGGCGTATACGACCCTTATCTACAGGAACTTTTCACGGATGTAACTCATTCGACAGGAATAAGCGGTATCGGTATTAGCGTGCCCGTACAGAATCCATCTAATTCATTCACAGTTCCGGATTACACATCTCCGGGAGGTTTCGAGCCGCGCCGCCCGGACACTCACGTGACCGCTGCGCCTCCAGAGACGGGATCCACTACCAGTGTTCGTGATCGCGCATTGGAAGGCGGCCTGCGAACGAACAAAATTACATCGGACGGGCCAGCGTCCATTCAGGGGTTTGTCAAAGATGCAAAAGGCGAACCGATTAAAGGCGCAGACGTTCGGATCGAATCGCGAGACGGCAAGCAGGTATTCAGCACAGTTAAGACCGATCCAAAGGGCCGCTATATTTCCCAGCGACTGCAACCGGGCGTTTACCGGGTAACATTGCTTGTGGATAGCGCGGTCAAGGCGTCGATCATGAACACGCAGACCAAGGCGAATCAACCGACTCAGCTGAATTTCGATTTCAAGCCAACGTCCCAAGCAAGTAACATTGCAAAGGGCGGAAAGCGCATGGTCTGGGTGCCAAGTCGTACCGGGAGCCATATCGGCGGTAATTGGGTCGAAGTCGACGACAGCGGAAAGGCGCATTCCGGTTCCAACATTCAGACAGTCACCGCTCGTCGTTGGTAATTTTGAAAACGGCTACGACGAAGCGACGACCAACATCAAGTCGCACTTGGGACGTCGCTTCGAAGAAGCGCTTCTAAAACTTGGTGCGCTCTGCGCAATCGCGAATTTTCCCCAGCCCCAGAGATCACGGCGAATCGCTGCAATCCAGTTGCTCAAAATTCAGCGGTCATCTGCTCGTGTTAAGAATTTTTGCGAATATTTTTTGGGAACTTTGCGTTTTCTTTCCTGTAGGAATATGGCGAGGAGGCCCTGAAGATGCACACATTGCACCATCGAATGAAAAACACATCACTCATCTTGATTTTGTTCTTTTGGCTCACATTCGTGAGTGGCGTTGCGGCCCAGGTCGGCGGCATTTGGCAGACCCTGGCGCCGATGCCCACTGCCCGCCAGGAACTCGCTACCGCTGCCTTGAACGGCAAGATTTACGCGATCGGCGGCTATGACAGCTCCGGCACGCCGACAAACATCGTCGAAGTTCACGATCCTGCCACGAACACGTGGACTTCGGCGCATCCGATTCCCCGTGCCTTGCACCACAATTGCGCAGCGGTCGCAGCCGGTAAGCTCTATAGCTTTGGTGGACCTTCGACGCAGACGTTCGTTTATGACGAACTGAATGATTCGTGGTCAGAAGTTGCGTCGATGCTCCTTTACCACGCTCTAACCCCTGCTGTTGGCGTATTTAACGACAAAATCTATGTTGCCGGAGGCTCCTCAACTGGCATAGGAGGCTATGGCAACACAAAGCAAAACGCGCTCGAAGTCTATGATCCAGCCGCAAACACCTGGAGCGCTTTGCAACCGATGAGGACTGGGCGAAATCACTGCGGCGGCGCTTTTATCGACGGCAAGTTTTATGTCGTCGGTGGGCGACGGGTTATTCGAGCTCTGGATGCGAACGAGGTTTATGATCCGCAAACGAATACATGGGCGCCTCAGGCTCCGCTGCCGACCGTGCGTGCGGGCATCGGGGTGGCGGCGGTTAACGGGGAGCTCTTCGTTTTTGGCGGCGAAACGCTTGATCCGAATGGCGGCCCCGGCGAGGTCCACGGTGAGGTCGAAGTCTTCAACCCCGCGACCAACACTTGGCGGAGCTTGTCACCCATGCCAACCCCGCGTCACGGCATCTGGGCGTCGGTGATAGGTAACAACATCTTCCTTCCAGGCGGCGGTATCGTATCGGGAATCGGGCCAACAAACGTAAACGAAGTGTTTATTGTCTCGCCGTAGGTCGCCTGGGGCAATGTCTTGAACTTCTGCTACGCGGTCGTGCGTAAGGAATTGGCGCGTTACCGGGGGCAAGGAAATCAACACGACGGGCGACGGCTTTCTCGTGACCTTCGACGGCCCCGCACGGGCAGTCATGAAGCCAATCCCCATAACGAGGCGGAAAGGCACCGGAGCCCATTGCATCCACAGATTGTTTTTTCGCAACATCGTTGATCGAATTGGTAAGACTCCTTCGCTAATCTCTTCGCCAGAATATTTCTTTTTACTCCATCCCGTATTTTGTGCTTACCCTCCCTGCTGGAGAATTTTCACGACTTTTTCAATCGTGTTCCAATTGCGAGTCGTGGCCGGCACACCTAGGAGGTTCTCGATCTTGCCGAGACAACTGATCGCTTTCATCTGCCGCTGATAGACACCCAGGACGAATCTGTCTTCGATCGCAATGATCTTGAGCAGCCAATCGTCGTCCGAAGGCAGGACAGAGAGGAAGACAGACGGCGAAGGAAGTGTTTGGTCCGCCGCTCTGGCGGAAGGCTGCATTGCGGGATATTCAAGGGTCGCAGCGTACTCTCTGACGCTTCTAAAACTGCGGCGGTACACCTCGCTTGAGCCGGTCTTCGCTCAGAACATCGTCCCGAGGTTGCGTGCCGCTCCCTTTTACACTAGAATTATCGAAGGTTATAAAGAGCGATTTGATCCAAAACGGCGAAGCTGCCAAGCGGGCGTTGAAGTCAATTGCGCTCCTTTGCTGGGATTCAAAGCAAATTATTTGGGAACTTCGCCTCTTGTTTCCTGTAGGAACTAATGAATCACTATGTTTACCAAATCACTACAGATGGGTTTTGTTGGGCTGGTTCTTTGTGTTGCGACTGCCTGGGCTGGACCATCAGCGATTCAAGGCGTCGTAAAGGATGCAAAAGGGCAAGCGATAAAGAGTGCAGATGTTCGAATCGAGTCGAAGGATGGCAGCAAGCTGTTCAAGAGCGTTAAGACGGATGCAAGCGGTCGCTACGTTTCCGATGGTCTGGCAGCAGGCGTGTACCGCGTCACGTTGGTGGTGAACGGGGCGGTGAAAGCGTCCATCACGAATACGCAAACCAAAGCCGATCAGACGACACAACTCAATTTTGATTTGAAACCCGTGGCAGCGTCGCAGGCAAGCGCAGGTGCAAAAAAAGGAAAGAACATGGTCTGGATGCCCGCGACCACAGGGAGTCATACAGGTGGCCGCTGGGTTGAAGTTCCTGACGGCGCATCGGAGCCGGGCGCTTTGAACGTGAAGAAGGCGAGTGCTAAAGACTTGGAACGAGCGGCTCATAGCGCAGACGCGCCCGGACACCCATAACAGAAACGCGCGAAAGCGTGCTCCTGCGGCGAAGTAAAACCCGCTCTGACCCTAAAAGCGACCGGAGCGAATTCGCGCATCGACTTCGAACCTGCGCCCGTCGGCACAAAAACAGGTAAGACATTATGTTTGGGTCGGCGGGGACACAGGCCCCCATCTACCCGGCCGATGGGTTCAAGACGGTATTAAAGCGACTGGATAGCCCACTCCTCGATAAATGTAGAACGGAGTTTCAGTCCGCGGCTTGCGTCGCCGCAAACAACGCTTTCACCGATTCGCGCGAAAGGACAACAATTGTAAACACCCCGAGGATTGTCCCGAATGGAATGAAGAGACATTCGATGCATGCCATGACGAGAGCGAACGAGTAACGGTTGCAACGAGAGAGCGATCGGCCGGCGATTAAAATACAGATCGCCATCGTCACGCCAGCGAGAAAAAAGAGCGCGCCCATTACGATAAAAATCCAACCAAGAAATTCAGGTGGCAATTCTTCGCCTGGTTTAGGTGTTCCATGGCGTGCGGCAAATATGAAGATGGCACCGATCGTTGTGTAAAGCAGCGGAAAGAAAGAAAACAGCGCAGCCAAACCTGCCACGATGTAATGAAAGATCGCAAGCAGCCGGAGATGCTCCCTATCCTGGTTCATTTGCTCTAATCAACAAGACGTTCCGCGCTGAATAGCTGGTGAAATGTGAGACGTGAGAGGTTGGCACTACTTCTCACCTCTCACAAATCACTTCTCACTCTTTAGGAACGGCTCAACCTGTTCACGATGTGATGTAGCCTTCTTCGCCGTGCTGATTGATGTCGAGCCCCTGCCGTTCGATCTCCGGCGCGATGCGCAAGCCGATCAGTCCCCGGACGATTGCGCCGATGATCGCGCTTCCCACCACCGCAAACACAATGGTGACTCCGATTGCTTCCAATTGCTCCAGCCAGAGCGTATGCCCAACAATTCTCGCAAGACCATTTTGCGTGGCGGGATTGAAAGGCGCGGTAGCGCTCAACGAAAGATTTGGATTCACACTGGCTGTCGCGAGTACGCCGGTAAGAAATGCGCCGAGCGTTCCGCCAACAGCATGCACGCCGAATGTATCGAGCGCGTCATCGTAGCCGAGCCAGGATTTCAATTTCGTGCAGGCGAAGAATGGAACGATTCCCGCGGCGATGCCGATGATGACCGCGCCAGTTGGACCGACATATCCGCACGCCGGCGTGATAACGACCAGGCCGCCAACCGCGCCGGAACAAAATCCGAGCACGCTCGGTTTGCCGCGCAACACATACTCGAGCATGGCCCAGGTAAACGAAGCAACAGCGGTGGCGAGCGTCGTGGCCATGAATGCGTTCGCGGCGATGCCATCGGGCGCGAGTGCGCTTCCCGCGTTGAAACCGTACCAGCCCACCCAGAGCAAACCGGTCCCCACCATGCAAAGCACCATACTGTGCGGCGCCATGACTTCTTTTCTAAATCCGATCCGATGCCCGAGAAGAATGCACAACACGAGCGCCGACCAACCAGACGACATGTGCACGACCGTGCCACCCGCGAAGTCAATAGCGGTGATCCTTGCATTGGGATTCCAAACGCCATTCATCCAGCCATCGATTCCCCAGACCATGTGCGCGATCGGGAAATAGACCGCAAACATCCAGACTGCGACGAACACGAGCACTGCCGCGAATTTCATTCGCTCAGCGACCGCGCCAATGATCAATGCAGGCGTGATGATCGCGAACATAAGTTGATACATCGCGAAGACATTTTGCGAGACCCAGTAAGAATAATCGCCGTTCGAGTGCGCATCGACACCGCGGAGAAAAGCGAATTTCAATCCGCCGATAAACGGCGAGCCGTGAGAAAAAACGAGCGAATAACCCACCGCCCACCAAAGGATCGTAACCAATCCGGCAATGCCGAGACACTGCGCCAGCACTGAAAGAACGTTCTTCGCGCGGACGAGGCCGCCGTAAAACAGGGCGAGGCCGGGAAGGGTCATGAAGAGCACGAGCGCCGCGCAGGTCATCATCCAGGCGTTGTGCGCGGGCCCTGGGCCGGAAATATTTGAAATGGTCTGCCCATTCACGGCATCGGCGCCGCGCGCAGAGTTGTTCACGTACGCCTCGAGATCGGCGACACGCTGCTCAAGCGATGGCGAAGCAGCAGCCGAAGATGTCGATGTTCGCGCGGACGAGAATTGTCCGAGAGCAAAAAACAAACAGAAAAGAGAAACGCGAATATGCAGGCCTGCCTTCACCCGCAGCGTTTATAGAGCCGTGTGGCGAAGATCATCAAGGAAAACTCCGCCGAGCGGCTGGCCAGGCCAGGTTAAGGTGCTCGGCGGAGTCTCTCTGCCTCAACAAAATTTTCCTCGCATTACAAAGCAACTATCGAGACCTCTTCCATCGACTGGCTGTCGTCATCATCGTCATCGTCCGTATCCCCCGACTCGTCTTCATCCAAATCGGCTCGCGGCGCGACCGCCGGCAAATCGTGCTGCTGTAATTTTTCGTAACGCTCGCGAATACCTGCCGGTATTTTATCGAGATCTGCTTTCGTTTCGACTGGACCGCTGAAGAGCAGTGTCCCTTGCGGATCCTTGACCGTGAGCAGTTTTTTTCCGTCCACCGTTTCCACTTTCATCTCGCCTTTATCATCCGAAAAAACGATCTGCGCTTTGCCGATGTCGATCTTGGTGGCCCTGAACGCGCCGTGATCGCTGCTCAAAATGCGAATTTCGCGCGCGGCACGGCCGGCGTCTTCGCGTGCGCGTCTCGCTGCCTCGCGAGCTTTCATCACCGCTTCCCGGATTACGCCGTGTTGCGCGCCTCCCAGTTGTTCGTGCAATTGTTCCTTCAAATCTTGCATCTGCTCGCCGAGATCGCCTACGTCATCGAAATCCCAGTGCGGCTCGGGTTTCCCCCTCGGAATCAAGGAACGACGCTGCGGCACTTCTTTTTTGGTGAGCTTGACTGTGATCTTTTGCTCCTGTCCCTTGCGCAGAATCGTGAGCGTCACCTGAGTACCTTCAGAGAAATTCTGCAGGAGCTTTCGTAATTGGTTAGGCTCGATCAAAATCTGATCGTTCAACATCTTGAGGATATCGTTCTGTTGAATCCCGGCAGCGGCGGCTGGACTGTCCGGCACTACG
>WNFX01007631.1_pt1 | contig 10131 bp, 5 predicted proteins | sample 5400111 | NCBI WGS metagenome assembly WNFX01 (sample SAMN13153363, study PRJNA577476) | soil metagenome | isolation source: 40 cm soil or saprolite under grassland replicate 1 | place: USA:California | collected 2016-06-15 | reverse complement strand
TGCGCGCGGAGGTCGCGCGGTTGCGCGAGCGGCAGGAGGCGGCAACCGCGGCGGCGCCTGCGCGCCACAGGTTCAGCTGGCGGACTCCGGTCGCCTCGGTGCTCATCGTGCTCGGCTGCGTCCTCGCGCCCGTTGCCGTGCTCGGGGCCTGGACGGCGAACCAGGTCTCCGACACCAACAGGTATGTGGCCAACGTCACGCCCCTGATCAAGGATCCGGCCATCCAGAACGCGCTGACCGACAAGATCACGAATGCGATCGTCACCCAGATCAACGTGCCGTCGCTCACCAGCCAGGCGGCGGGCGTGCTCAATCAGAAGGGCCTGCCCCGCGTCGCCACCCTGCTGCAGAGCTTCTCCGGCTCGCTGAACAGCGCGGTGACCGGATTCGTGCACACTCGCGTCCACAAGATCATCACAGGCCCGCGCATGGCGAACGCGTGGGTGCAGGTCAACCGGACGGCGCACCGGGAGATTGTCGCCGCCCTGTCCGGCCGCGGCTCCAAGAGTGTCAGCGTCCAGAACGGCCAGGTCACGGTCGGCTTGGCGCCGTTCATCGACATCGCCAAGCAGGACCTGGCCTCCCGCGGGCTGACGATCGTGAACAAGATCCCCGAGATCAATCCGACGTTCGCGCTGTTCCCTTCGAAGGACCTGGTGAAGGCCCAGACCGCCTACCGGCTCATCAACGACCTGAAAATCGTCCTGATCGTCGTCGCGCTGCTCCTGCTCATCGTGGGCGTCTACGTCGCCCGCAATCACCGGCGCGCGCTGATCGGCGCCGGGCTCGGGTTCGCCGCGTCCATGCTGGTGCTCGGCGCCGTCCTGCTCATCATCCGCGGTGTCTACCTGAACAGCGTGCCCGCCAGGGTGCTGCCGGGCGACGCGGCCGCAGCCGCGTTCGACATCCTCGTGCGGTTCATCAAGACCACGCTGCGCACCCTGCTCGTCGTCGGCCTGGTCGTCGCCGCGGCGGCGTTCATCACCGGGCCGTCAGTGACGGCGGTGCGCACGCGCGGCGGGATCGCCGCCGGCCTCGGCTGGATTCGCCACCTCGGCGAATCCCATGGCGTGCGCACCGGCCCGGTCGGCACGTGGACCTACACGCACCGGCACGGGCTGCGGATCGGCGCCGTCGCGCTCGCCGCACTGCTGTTCGTCTTCTGGGGTCGGCCGACCGCCGCGGTCGTCATACTGATCGCCGTCCTGCTGCTCGTCGTGCTCGGCCTCATCGAGCTGATCGGCCGGCCGCCGGTGAAGCCAGCATCGGCGTAGGCGCGCCGGCCAGGTCGCAGGCGATGTCATGCACGATCGCGCGTAGCTCCTCAGCGCTGACCTGTTCGTCCTGGAAGAAAAGCCATCCCACGTGCACGGCCATGAACGCCATGCTCGCCCGCACCCGCTCGGCCAGTGGCGCGTCGGGCGGCTGGAGCAGGTCCGTCAGGGTGCGCATCCGCTCGCGGAAGAGCTCCTTGCCGTGGGCGTCGAGGTTTCGTATCGTCGCCTGATTGCGTTCGAGGCACCGGAAGACCTCGGTCCGCCGCACGATGATGTCGACGTAGCGGCCGAGCAGGTCACGGCGGGCCTGCTCGGTTGGCGGCTGCCGCCTGCCCCACGCGATCAGCTCCTCGACCTCGTGCGTATAGTCCTCGAACAGGCTGCGGACGATGTCTTCCTTGGACCTGAAGTGGTAATAGAGCGCGGCCTTGGTCACGCCGAGCCGCTCGGCGATCTCGCGCAGAGACGTCTTGTCGTACCCTTGCTCGGCGAAAAGCTCCACCGCGACCGCCTGAATCCGGCCGCGCGTGCCGTGCCGATCCTCACTCATCGCGTTCGAGCGCTCCACTGTGCCTTTGCATGCGACCGCCGCATGCGACCGCCGTATGCGGGCGCCGCATGCAGGTCCTGCGCATGCGGCCATCAATCGACTTGACGGCCATCTGGCGGATAGCTTACCGTACGGCAAGTAAGTTTCAAACCTGACCGGACGACGAGTCCGGAAGACGAGTGACGAGTCCGGAAGACGAGTAGAGCAGGCCGTAGTAACAGGGAGCTTACCGTGGCCGTGAACGGCGCAGCGAACGGCGCATCGAAGGGCGCCGTGAACGGCGCATCGAAGGGCGCCGTGAACGGCGCGATGAACGGCGCAGCCAGTGGCGCGCCCGGGTCGCGCCGGGAGATCCTGCTGGTCCTGCCCGCGCTCATGCTCGCGATGACGCTCGCCATGCTCGACCAGTTGATCGTGGGCACGGCGCTGCCGCACATCGTCGGCGACCTTGGCGGCGTGGCCCACCTGTCCTGGGTCGTTACCGCGTACGTGCTGGCCTCGACGATCACGACGCCGCTCTACGGCAAGCTCGGCGACCTGTACGGCCGTAAGACATTCCTCATCGCCGCAATCGTGATCTTCCTTATCGGCTCCGCGCTGGCCGGCCAGTCGCACTCGATGGCCGAACTGATCTCATTCCGCGCCATCCAGGGAATCGGGGCGGGCGGGCTGATGGTCGGGGTGATCGCCACCATCGGCGACCTCGTGCCGCCGCGGGAGCGTGGCCAGTACGTGGGCTACATGATGGCGGTGATGATGGTCTCCATGATCGCCGGGCCCCTGATCGGCGGGACCATCACCGACAACTTCTCCTGGCGCTGGATCTTCTACATCAACCTGCCGGTCGGCGGGGCGGCGCTTGTCTACCTCGCGATCGTCTTGCACACGCCGCGTAACCGGGTCAGTCACACGATCGACTACCTGGGCGCTGGCCTCCTCGCCGTGGCCGCGACCGCTCTCGTCCTCCTCGCGAGCTGGGGGGGCACGCAGTACGCCTGGTCCTCATCGCCGATCATGGGCCTCGCCGTGGTCAGCATCCTCGCCACGGCCGCCTTCCTATGGGCCGAGACGCGGGCCAGCGAGCCGATCCTGCCGCTGCGCCTGTTCCGCAACAGCAACTTCTCGATCGTGTCGGTAATGATCTTCCTGACCGGGTTCGCGATGTTCGGCGCGATCACATTCCTGCCGCTCTACCAGCAGACCGTGCAGGGTGCGTCGGCTACGAGCAGCGGCCTGCTGCTGCTGCCGATGATGGCGGGCGCCATGGTCACCTCGCTCGTCGCTGGCCAGGTCATGACGAGGACCGGGCGGTACAAGGCGTTCCCGATCATCGGCGGCGCGGCCATGGCTGCGGGCATGTACCTGCTATCCATGCTCGGGGTGAGCACCAGCCGCGTCACCTCCGCCTTGTACATGGTCGTCCTCGGCATCGGCATGGGCTTCCTCATGCAGATCACCACCACGATCGCGCAGAACAGCGTGGACCCGCGCGACATGGGCGTGGCCAGCAGTTCGCGGACGTTCTTCCAGCAGATCGGCGGATCGTTCGGCGTGTCACTGTTCGGGGCGATCTTCGCCAGCCGCCTGCAGGACACGCTGCGCTCCCGGGCGCCGGGTGTGCATCTGAACGCCAGCGGCGGCCAGTTCGACCCCAGGGTCATCCTCCGCATGCCGCTGGCCGTGCGGCACGAGGTCCTGTTTGCCATCGCGCACGCCATCCACTACGTGTTCCTGTGGGCGGCGCCGTTCGCGGGGATCGTGTTCGTGATCGGCTGGTTCATCAAGGAGGTCCCGCTGCGCGGCCGTGAGCCCGCGCCCGAGGCGCAGACCACCGCCGCCGAGCGCGAGCCCGAGCCAGTGGAGTAGCCGCGATCCAGCCAGATCGATCCCCCGCTAGACTCGCGGGAGGGTTCCGGACCGGAACGCCAATTGGAGATCCCGCACTCGCGCCGACAGCTGGAACTGTTGTGTGATACAACTGTTGCGTGCCACGGGACCATCTCATCTCCTCGACGACAGGCCGGTTTGCATGAGAGACTCCACGCGGCTCAGCGGGCCAGGTGAGCTGGCGACCGCAGAGCCGCTCGAGGCAGCTGTCAAGAAACTGCCCAGTGAGCCGCTGGCGGGACTCGCGCGGGACGCCGGGCTGCGGCCCAGCGCGGCCCGCCCGAAGTTCGGCGCCTATCTGCGTTCCCTCTGGGGCCGGCGGCACTTCATCGTCGCCTTCGCCACCGCGCGCAACATCTCGCTGTACACCGAGTCGCGGCTGGGCCAGGTATGGCAGGTCCTCACGCCGCTGTTGAACGCCGCCGTCTACTATCTGATTTTCGGCGTGATCTTCGAGGCCAAGCGCGGGATCGCGAACTACACCGCCTACCTCGTCGCCGGCATCTTCATCTTCAGCTTCACCGAGCGTTCGATGCTGACCGGATCCCGCGTGATCGGCAACAATCTGTCGCTCATCCGGGCCTTGCATTTCCCCCGTGCCTGCCTGCCGCTCAGTTACGTGATCGTGGAGTTCGAACAGCTGCTCTTGTCCATGACCGTGCTGATCAGCATCGTGCTCATCACCGGCGAGCCGCTGACCTGGTACTGGGTACTGCTCGTGCCGGTGCTGATGCTACAGACCGTGTTCAACCTCGGGGCCGGGCTGGTGATGGCCAGGATGGGGGCCGAGGTACGGGACATCAGCCAGCTGCTGCCGTTCCTGCTGCGCACCTGGCGCTACTTCGCCGGCGTGATGTACAGCGTGAGCATCATGGCCGCCAAGTTTCCGCATTCGGCGCAGAAGTTCCTCGCCGGGAACCCCGCCGCGGTCTACATCTCCCTGACCAGGTGGGCACTGCTCACCACGGAACGGAACAACGAAGCCGGCGCGAAGCCGTACAACGCGGCGAAATGCGCGCTGTTCAACGCGAGCAAGGTGAAACCGCCGCCGTTGCAGGCGTACTGTCACCCGATCCTGACCATCCCCCAGCTGTGGATGGCCGCCGCGGGCTGGGCGATCCTGGCGATCGGATTCGGGTTCGTGTACTTCTGGCGGTCCGAGGCGCGCTACGGGCGCGGCTAACGCCGGCTCAGACCGTTCCGAGCAGCTCGTAGAGCGGCTCGGGCGCCGCGGGCGGCAGGTTACGGGTCAGCAGCTCCCCCCAGGCCGCGCACACCTTATTTATCCCGAACGGCTCCGCTTGCTGGCGCGCGAGCGCACCGGCACTCAGCCACTGCGCGTCCGTCATACCCGCGATCGAGGCCGCCATCTGCTCCGGTGTGGCGTGGATCCACCGCTTGTCGTAAATGGTCTGCGCACCAGGCCAGTTCCGCACCACGGGCACCGCCCGCGACCCCATTCCCTCAGCGGGCGCGACATGGAAGCTCTCGTCGTCGCTCGTGGACAGCACGAAGCCCACGCGCCGCAGCCACGCAGGCACATCGGGCCCAGGCTGATCGAACACGACCCCGCCTGACAGCAGCGGGTCGCGCTGGATCCGGTGCGCCGCGGCCTCGTAGTGGGCACGCTCGGCGGCCAGCTTCCAGATCCACCAGTGCTCCCACGGCATGGTGGACTTGACGTACAGCATGTACCGCTCGTCGTCGCGGCGCAGTTCGGCCAGCACATCCAGGGCCAGATCGAGCCGCTTGCGCGCGGGAACGACACCGATGATCCCGAGATGGTGCCGCGCGCCCTCGAGCTTGGGCCGGTCAAGCTGGCTGAGGTCCAGCCAGTTCGGCACCGTCACCACCTTGTCCGCTGGCCAGCCGGTCCGCTCGACGGTCAGCCGGGCATAGTGCGGGCTCACGCACACCACCTGGTCGATGGCCTTGATGTCGACCTGATCCACGTAACGCGCATGAAGCTCGAACCGGTGCAGCCGCACGATCAGCCGCGATCCGCGGCGCTTGTGGCGGCTGTACCAGACGGCGTTCGGCCCGCACCATTCGCAGATCACCACGTCCGCCCACCGGGCCAGGGCAGCGCTCGCCACCGGGTCGTGCTCGCCCAGCGCGGGCCAATGATCCAACCGGACCTCAGCCCACGGCAGGTGCCGCATGTAGTCGAGAATCCGCGTGAAGAACCTCAGGTCGTGCCCGGCGGCAACGACGCGGAGCTTGCGTTCGGGAGTAGCACTCGGGCTCGCCGGAGCCGGCCCGGGCGCAGCGCCCGCACTGCCGAAGGCCCGGTCCAGGTATCCGCGCAGCCGTTGCACCGCGTGGTCAAGGCTGAACCCGGCCGCCGCGGCGCCGGTCCTTTCCACGGCGAGCGTGGCCACCTCGGGATCCGCCGCGCAGCGGGCGATGACCTCGACGACGTCCTGCTGGCTGTTGGCGAACAGCGGGTAGTCCACGCCGAGCAGGTTCTCGTGCATCGGCGTCCGGTTGAGCACAACCGGCAGGCCGAGCGAGCCGAATTCCAGCACCTTCGTCGACAGTTCCAGGCTCGCGTCCATCGAGGGATCACGCCAGCTGAGCCCGATGTCGCAGGACGCGGCGATCAGCATCGCCTCCTGCCGCGGGTGACCGCCATGCCAGACCACCCCGGTGGAGCCCGCCTGCCGGTCTCCCGAAAGTTCGGCCGGTGGTTCGGCCAGTGGTTCGGCCACCGGGGTACCGAGCACGGCACGCATCCGCCGGCTGTACCCGGGATCCGCCGGATCGTTGTGGATCTTGTCGCCGACCATGTGGATCTCGGCGCGGACATCGCGCCTGGCCAGCAGCGCTGGCAGCTGGGCCATCTCGTAGGTGTTCCAGCGCGGCGCGAACTTCCCGGTGTAGACGAGGCGCAGCGGGTCACCGGAGGCAGCGCGCCGGGGCGCGCTGCCTCCGGTGGCCCGCTCGAGGGGCGGCACGACGGGGAGCATGAGCTCACATTTGCCGCAGGCCGCGGGGACGGAGCTCTCGAGGAAACAGCGCAGCTCCTCGGTCTGGCAGAGCAGGTAGCGGGAGGCTTCCGCGATCCGGCTGAGGGAGGCGACCGTGTCCGCGTCCATGTCGAGCACGGACTGCGCGATATCGGTCAGGTAGGTCCACATCCGGCCGTCAAAGGCCCCGCCCATCGCGACCTGCGCGGCGACCCGACGGCCCCGCAGCACCACTAGATCGTGCCTGCGCTCGGCGTCGAGGTCGGCCAGCAGCGCCGCCGCCATGGGTGGCCGCAGCGCGGTGCCGGTAAGACCGGGGTGCGACCCTCCCTGGAACGGCCGCCGCACCGTCACACCTGGCTCGGTGAGCAGCGGCGCGAGCAGGTGGCTGGACTCGGCTGGCGTCTTGAGCAACAGCGTGACAGCGCAACCCGCGCGGGCCAGGGCCTGGACCATCGACTGCGCCCAGATCGCCGATCCGTCGATGAGGTTCAGGTCGACATCGCCGTACACCAGCGCGCGCCATTGCCGCGTGGCGCCCGCACCATTTCCTGTCACTGGGCCAGTGTCGGTGCCACCGGACATGTCAGTGCCTTCCTGAGATTGAGAACAGCGTGTGGCCGCGCCTGCCCCAAGCTCCGGCTGACAGCTCGCCGGAGCGCAGCAGTTGCCCGCGGATCAGCGCGGGCTCAATCTCCGGCGCGAAGACGTACTCGGCCCCGGCCGCATAACCGACCGCGTCGGCCCGCGCGCATTCCTGCGCGCACACCAGGTCAAGGATGTAAGTGTCCGGGTACTCCCGCACGGCGTCCCAGTGCACCACCCACCCGGTGCGGGCGGCGCGGGCCGCGCCGGGCACGCCCGGCTCGACGGCGAGCCTGACCCCGATGCCCGCGTCGGTCAGCTCGTGCATCCCCGCAGGGACGCGATCGGGCGGCGGCCCTTGCTCCGATGCGGCCAGCACAACCTCGCTCGGGCGGTGCCGCTGGCGCAGCAGGGCGCCGGCCAGCCGCGCGGCGTCGTCGTCCACGGACACCTCCGCTCCCGCCCCGCCTGACCCGGGCCAGCGGACCGCCACCGTGACCTGCCGGCCGGCCAGCGGATCGGCCGCGGCGCCGACCAGCCTGGCCAGCTCCGCAAGCCGGACCGGGGTGGCGTGCGTGGTGAAGATATCCCGCAGCAGCGTGCGGATCTCGCCGGGCTCCCTGACGCCGAGCGCGCGCTCGGCGGCGATTTGGCTCGCCGCCGCGGCTGCGCCGGTCACCACGGCGGCACCCACGGCCAGCTCGCGCCCGGCCTGCTGGGCTGCCGCCTGCTGGGCTCTCGCCTGCTGGGCTCTCGCCTGCTGCGGCGCGGCGACGACCACTCGCGCGCCGCAGGCGAGCTGCTCGCGGGCCTGCCGCGGCGAGGCGGTGACGAACAGGCCATGCCGCCGATACCACCCCGGCTCCGCGTCCCAGCCGATGTCCGCCACTACGCGGATCGTGCGGTCCGCGGTGGCCGGGCCGCCCGGCGGCGCAGCGAGCAGCGCGTCGAGCAGGCGCTTGATGGCCGGGTCCTCGCGCGGGTCGCGGCGCCCCGTGTACACCGGATCGCACGACCTGTCTGGGTCGAGATCGACCGGATTGAACCGCGCGAGCTGCACGCCGAGGCCGCCATCGAATACCGCGTCGCAGCTGGCCGCGATGAGCTCGAGACCAGGTGCGCGGTGGGACGGCAGGCTGCGCAGGAACACGACGGGAATGCCGAGGGAACGGGCAATGCCGATCAGGTCGGCGAGCCGCTTGTTCCTGTCGGTCGCGGCGGCGTCGCCGATGTAGGACCACGGCCCGCCGGCCAGCGTAGCGGCGGAATCCACAATCACCACGTCGGCGCCGGTGCCGTCGAGGGCGTCGGTGTCATGCGGCAGCAGCGGGTACACCAGCGCGTCCGGGCTGAGCGTCGCGCAGGTACGCGGCGTCAGCACGCCGGCGACCACGAGCCTGGCCGGCGCGTCCGACGGCCAGCCCGGCCCGGGCACGCCGCGGCCCGCAAGCACCCGGGACATGCTGGTGGATCTGGCCGCGCTGGCTCGGCCGGGCTGCCCGGCCCGGACGTTGCCACTGCCGGCCGTCCCCGCGCGGCGCCGGCGCCACATGCGGTAGAGCTGCCGCGGAAGCCTTCGCCCGCGGTGCCACGGGCTTCTGATGACCGCCGAGAGCTGGCGGCCGACCTGCACCGCAAGGGACCCTTCGACGGCCGCAAGGCGTTCCTGCGCGGTGGCGAGCTGCTGCTCAGCGTCACGTAGCGCGCGGGCCAGTCGTTCTCTGTCGGCCGTGCGCACCGCCGCCGAGGCCTGAACTGCCTCTTCGTCGTTCTCGTCGGCCGCGGTTTCGCCGTCCCCGTCGGCCGTGGTTTCGCCGTCCACGTCCGCTACCGTGATCCCGGCGGTTATGGCGATCCCGGCGGCACCGGCCGTCTCGGCGGGCTGCGCCGCGTCCAATTGGCGGGCGCGCTGAGCGCGGGAAACAAAACCGTCGAGCACATATTCGCTCGAGATCCGCAGCGCCACGTCCCTCGCGCCGGCGCGCGTGGCGGCCGGCACCGGCCGGCCGAAGTAATCAGGCGGTGCCTGCACGTCCTCGGCCTGGGCGAACGCGATCCCGCAGCGCAGGCCGGTGTAGTCAAGCGTCGCGGCCTGAAGTACCTGGCAGCGGCGCGCCACGAGAGTGTCGAGTATCTCGTGGTACGGCAGATCCGCGCCTGCGTGCCCGAAGAGCACGAGCCCGCGGCCACCGTCCTCCACCTGCGCGAGGATCTCGCGGCAGGCGGCGAACGGCAGATGCCACAGCGGATCGGGCCCCGCGGAAAGCACGAGCATGACGCCCTTGCCGATGGCCGGCAGGTCCTCGCCCGGACGACAGCGCAGATAGGTGATCTCGCCGGCGTCGCGCAGATACGGGCTCAGATCGAGCTCGCCTGCCGCGACCTCCACGATCGTGTGGACGCCGTCGAGATAGGGCTGGGCAAGATCGATCAGGCGCATCAGCGGGTCCTCGTGAAGACGTGAAAGCCGACCTGGCTGACACGGAAGGCGTATGGGCGAAATCCCCGGTAGGTGAGGCCACGCGGCGTGAGCAGCGCGGTGTACTCCCCGCGGGTGCGGTGTACCACGTCGCGGCCGCGCGGCGTGCGGTGCGGGCTGTTCTCATCGGTGATGATGAGCGTGCCACCGTACCTGACCAGCGAGGCCAGATTCTCGACGGCAGCCGCCCATTCGCCATCATCGAGGATGTGGAACATGACGTCGATCGCGTACACCACATCGTAGAGCCAGGGGTTCTCGATCGCGGCCGCGCTCGCGCCGATGGCGTCAACCCGGTGCCCACAGCGGGCCACCGCCCGGGCGAGGCGGCCCTCGCCGCCCGCGTCAAGCACGAAGAGGGGCTCGGGCGCGCTCGTGTGATCA
>WNFX01018840.1_pt1 | contig 10132 bp, 8 predicted proteins | sample 5400111 | NCBI WGS metagenome assembly WNFX01 (sample SAMN13153363, study PRJNA577476) | soil metagenome | isolation source: 40 cm soil or saprolite under grassland replicate 1 | place: USA:California | collected 2016-06-15 | reverse complement strand
GGTCTACAACAGCAAGCGGCTCCATTCTGCGCTCGGATGCCGGAGCCCTGTCAAGTTCGAACAGGAACACGCCCGGCGGATGGTCAATCTGGCGGCCTGACCGGTGTCCCCACGGGTGCACTCCACCAGAGCGGCGAGAAATGTCCCAAGACAGCTCATCGCAGGACTGCGGCCGCCACCGGCGCAAGCGTCAGGAAGTTCAGGTGATGCCGAAGCAAGGGGACGGGAGACGTGTGCCTTGACGCCGAAAAAACAGCGCCATGCAGGACCGCGCAAGCCCAATCCACTGCTTCGAGCGGTCAGGGCGGGCATCACTTGCTATCTACCTTGCCAGCAAAGCCCCAAAGGGGCCTAATGCACGGGAACCAAGTCATCTGGGGAATGTCGGTCAAAACGCTTTCTCGGATCACGTCTATTCAGCCAGCGGATGCTCTTTGGTGGCGGAAGCGTCTGTGCAGGCCAACTGCGGCTCAGACACGGCACCGCGGAGAAGGCACGACCAACGGAGGCAACGATGGCCTGGTCCCAAGTCTACAATCCCCTGAGCAATGCGTGGCTGTCGACCCTTGTCGCTGCGGTCCCTATCGTCGTCCTGCTCGGTGCCCTCGGCATCTTCCGCATCAAGGCGCACATGGCTGCTATCTATGGTCTGATAGTCTCGCTGCTAGTCGCAACCATTATCTATGGGATGCCGGTCAGCATGGCGGGAGCGACCGCCGTCTTTGGTGCTGCTTTCGGCCTGATGCCGATCGGCTGGATCATTCTCAACGTCATCTTCCTCTACCAGCTCACGTTGGAAAAGGGCTATTTCAAGGTGATGCAGGACAGCATCGCGGGCGTGAGCCAGGACCGTCGATTGCAGCTCCTCCTGATCGCCTTCTGCTTCGGCGCCTTCTTCGAGGGCGCGTCGGGGTTCGGAACGCCGGTGGCCGTGACCGGCGCCATCCTGATCGGCCTGGGATTTTCACCGCTCGCTGCCTCCGGATTGTCGTTGATCGCCAATACCGCGCCCGTCGCCTATGGTGCGCTGGGCACGCCGATCATCGCGCTCGCGGCGGTGACCGGCCTCGACCTCTACGAACTTAGCGCGATGGTGGGTCGGCAACTTCCGTTCTTCTCGCTTATCGTACCGTTCTGGCTGATCTGGGCCTTTGCCGGCTGGCGCGGCATGATCGAGGTTTGGCCGGCCACGCTCGTGGCGGGCTTGAGCTTTGCCATCCCCCAATATCTGATCTCGAATTATCATGGACCCTGGCTCGTCGACGTTCTCTCGTCGGTGGTGTCGATGGGCTGCCTGATTGCCTTCCTCAACTACTGGCGTCCGCAAAAGGTCTGGACGACGACAACTCCGCGCGGCCAGCAAGCCGGACTGGCCGCCAACGAAGGATCGCAGGATCCCGCATCGACCGCCGCCGTCCCGGTTGCGCCGGCTCGGGCTGAGGTGGTCAAAGCGTGGATTCCCTGGCTGATCCTCAGCGTGGCCGTGATTCTGTGGGGCACGCCGCAGTTCAAGGCTTTGCTCGACGGCATCTCGATCGTGCGGGTTCCAGTGACAGGTGTGCACAACTTGATCGAGCGGATGCCTCCCGTGGTAGTTAAGCCAACGGCCGAAGCCGCCGTCTATGTGTTCAATTGGCTGTCGGCTACCGGCTCGGGCATCCTGGTGGCCGCCGTTGTTGCCGGCCTGGTCATGGGCTTTTCGCCCTTGGGGCTCGTCCGCAGCTATTGGAGTACGCTCAAGCTCGTGCGCTACTCGCTGCTGACGATCGCGTGTATGCTCGCGATCGGATTCATTACCCGTTATTCCGGTATCGATGCAACGCTCGGTCTTGCCTTCGCCAATACGGGTTGGCTCTATCCGCTGTTCGGCACCATCCTGGGCTGGCTCGGCGTGGCACTCACCGGTTCCGATACGTCGTCGAACGTGCTGTTCGGCAGCCTCCAACGCATTACGGCCGAACAGCTAGGGCTCAGTCCAACTTTGATGTCTGCGGCGAACAGCTCGGGCGGTGTCATGGGCAAAATGATCGACGCCCAGAGCATCGTGGTTGCAAGCACGGCGACGCGCTGGTACGGCCATGAGGGCGACATCCTGCGCTACGTCTTCTTGCACTCGCTCGTCCTGGCCGCCCTGGTCGGCGTCCTCGTCTCGCTTCAGGCGTATGTCTGGCCCTTTACCGCCCTGGTGGTGCGCTGACGCTATGACACGGCGCCTGGTCTCCAGCCGATCGAGAATGTTCGGGCGGTGTCACTTGGACAAGCTGTTCTGATGGGACGTTGGCTTGAAGGGCATCGATCATGAGAGTGGGATTGTTTATTCCCTGTTATGTCGATGCCTTCTTTCCCGAGGTCGGCATCGCGACGCTGCAATTGCTGGAACGGCTGGGCGTCGAAGTCACCTATCCGCTCGACCAGACCTGCTACGCGACCGGGGCGGAGGCATTGTTCGTCTAGAACTTCAAGGACTTCGATCACATCGTCACCCCGTCGGGCAGCTGACGGCGGCAACGATAATCTCCACGGCCAAAATAAAACGTCGCCGGTCGACACATGTCCCATCCTGTCCCCATGAGTCCCATTGGGGGTCGCCGCGTTGCGCATCCGAATCTTTTCTTCCATACTGGAATATTGGCTGGCGATCTACTGCGGTCGCGTTTAGCTGACTACGAGGAGCATCTTTTTCATGCGGCCACTCCTTTCACCGAATGTCCAGGCCATCACGCTGTCTGGCCACCCGCCACAGCGCGACCGCGCCCCGGATGCTCTCGCGACGGGAACACCGAAATCATTGGGCGAGGATCTCGTCACCTTGCTTGGCGCTGGTCAGGTGCTCACACGAGCGATCGACCTTGTCCGCTTCGCAACCGATGCAAGTCCCTATCGCCTCTTCCCAAGGGCCGTAGTGATTGCCCGTCATGCGGACGACGTGGGTAAAGTACTCGAGTATGCGCGGCTGAAGCATGAAAGCGTGACGTTTCGTGCCGCTGGCACAAGCCTCTCAGGTCAGGCGCAGGGCGATGGCATTCTGGTCGACGTCAGGCGGCATTGGTCCGGTGTCAGCGTCGAAGAAGCGGGGCGGCGCTTGCGGGCGCGCCCGGGCACGGTCCTATCGCGCGCTAATCTCGCACTTCACGCGCACGGTTACCGGCTCGGACCCGATCCTGCAAGCGCATCCGCCTGCACGATCGGCGGCGTGATCGCCAACAACTCAAGCGGCATGTGTTGCGGCACGACGCAGAATTCCTACAAAACGCTGTCGTCACTCACCTTTATGCTGCCATCGGGCACGGTGATCGACAGCGCGCAGCGCGATGCGGAACAGCAATTCGCTGCGGCCGAGCCCGCCCTCACCGCAGGACTAATGGAGATCAAGCGCGAGATCGAATCGGATCCGGAACTTGTGGCCCGGCTCCGGAAGAAATTCAGTATTAAGAACACAACGGGCTACCATATGGAGGCATTCCTCGACGGCGCGACACCCTTAGAGATCTTTCGTCGCCTGGTTGTCGGCTCGGAGGGCACACTCGCGTTCATTTCGGAGGCGGTATTCGAGACGATCCGGGATAAACAATTCCGGTTGACATCGTTCATGATCTTTCCCGACCTGTACGCGGCATGCGCCGCGGTGAAGCCGTTCGTGGACCAGGGTGCCGCGGCGGTCGAGCTGACGGATCGCGCGTCGCTGCGCGCGGTGGAGGGCAAGCCCGGAGTGCCTGAACGCTGGAAGGCATTGCCCGCGGAAGCAACCGCGCTACTTGTCGAGTTCCGCGCGCCAAGCGAGGCCGCACGTGCCGAGGTAGGGCCTGCCGCGAATGCGACGCTGGCCGGGCTCACATTGATCGAATCCGCGGAATTCACAAAGGACCCGGTCGTTGCCGCGCAGTTCTGGAACGTACGCAACGGTCTGCTTGCGTCGGTCGGGGGCGCGCGTCCCTCCGGCTCTTCGTTCATCCTCGAGGACGTTTGCTTCCCGCCGGATCGACTCGCCGGCGGTGCGCTCGACCTGCAGGTACTTTTCGCAAAGCACGGCTACGCCGGGGTCATCTTTGGGCACGCCTCGGCCGGCAACCTGCACTTTCTGATCACCCCGTTTCTCAACGACTCGAAGGAAATCGCGCGCTTCGATACATTCATGCGGGATGTCGTCGAGCTGGTCGTCGACAAATACGACGGCTCGCTCAAAGCCGAGCACGGTACCGGACGCAACATCGCGCCATTCGTGGAGCGGGAATGGGGGTCGAGGCTCACGACGCTGATGTGGAAGCTGAAGCGGCTCGCCGATCCGGAGAATATTCTCTCGCCAGGTGTCATGTTAACGGACGATCCGGAGAGCCATCTCAAGAACCTGCAGACCGCACCTACTATCGAGGCGACGGTTGACAGATGCATTCAATGTGGCTTCTGCGAACCGGTATGCCCCAGCCGCAATCTCACGACTACTCCGCGGCAGCGGATCGCCTTGCGACGGGAGATGGCGCGACAAGCTGAACATTCACCGATGCTCGCGGCAATTCTCGCGGACTACGATTACGACGCAATCCAGACGTGCGCGGGCGATGGATTATGTGAGATTGCTTGTCCCGTGAACATCAATACCGGGGTATTGATGAAACAATTCCGCCGTCTCGAGCACGGAGCCCGGGCCGAGGTGGCCGCGGCAACGATTGCGAGACAGTTCGGCCCAGTAGAGCGTATCGCGCGCGTCGCGGTCGGTGGTGCGGGCGCGACGGCAAGACTTCTCGGGCACGGCACGCTCACGGCGATGACCAACGGCGCGCGCGCGATCGTGAACAAGGATCTACTGCCGGGGTGGCTGCCGAATATGCCCACCGCGGGCAGGGCGAGGTTGCCGGAAACGCAGCGCGATGGCGCTGGCGGCGTCTACTTCACCGCATGCGTCAACCGGATTTTCGGCGAGATGTCCGGGCACGAGCATGAACTCTCGCTGCAGGAGGCAATCGTCGCCGTCTCGGAGCGTGCGGGGATGCCTCTGTGGATTCCCGACGACATCTGGGGCCGCTGTTGCGCGACGATATGGCACTCGAAAGGCTACGAGACAGGCAACGCGATCATGGCAAACCGCACGGTGGAAAGTCTGTGGCGCTGGAGCGAAGCCGGCCGGCTGCCGATTGTTTGCGACGCGAGCACGTGCTCGCTAGGAATCACCAGAGAGGTTGTGGAGTATCTGTCCCCGGCGAATCGCGAGCGCCACGCGCAATTGACAATTTTTGATTCCATCGCGTGGGCGCACGATCGCCTGTTGGCGAAGCTGGAAGTCCGGCGCAAAGTCGCATCGGCAGTTGTGCACCCGAGTTGCTCGGCCAATCATCTCCAGCTCGACAAAAAGCTGCATGTGCTCGCGGCCGCGATGGCCAACCGGGCTGTGACGCCCGATTCTGTTGGTTGCTGCGCCTTCGCTGGCGACCGTGGCTTCCTTCACCCCGAACTCACGCGATCGGCCACGGTCGAGGAGGCGGCGGAGGTCCGCGCAGGCCAGTTTGACGCCTATCTAGGCAGCAATCGCACCTGCGAGATAGGCATGAATCTCGCTACCGGCAAGAACTATATGTCGTTTGTCTACTTGCTTGAGAAATTGACGCGTCCCGAGGCCGCCGCCCGTCCGTGAAGAGCCCATATCGGCAACCGTTAAAAGCGCTCGGTCTCGTCATTCCTGCCTCACTGCTCGCCGTGCCGACGAGGTGATTGAATGAGGCGGCGGAGCGATGTCCAGGATCAAGCGCTTCAGACTATCCACCGTACAGTGTCGATGTCGCTCACGGGCTCGTGCTTCTCTTCGGAATCGGCACCAGGGCCCTTCCATCATGGGATTCGAAGACGGGGGGATCAATCTAATGGGCGGCCTTGCCGTCAGATGGTCGGCAGGTCCAAGCGGACACGCGATCTCACCTCATCCATCGTCCCGCAAGGGACATCATTCCACCGCTCGGTGGAGCTCGAGTTTCCTCCTATTGCATTCGATTCAGTATAGTTGTCATGCCGCCGCGAACTCCTTGGTCCACCGGAACTCGGTGCCGTCAACCCATATACGGTGCATCACGACCGCCATCCGCCGTGCCACGGCGACGATCGCGCGTTTCAATCCTCGTCTTTTGGCAATCTTCATGCCCCAGGCCTTGAGCCACGACCATTTGATGGTGCGGGTCAGCATGCTCTGTGCCGCTTCGAACAGCACAGTACGCATCATGGCATCCCCGCATTTCGAGATGCCACCCATTCGGTCGATCTCACCTGATTGATGCTTGGATGGTGTCAACCCAAACACCGCACCGACTGCCTTAGAGTTCCTGAAGCGAGCTGGCACGTCGACGGTGGCGCGATAGGTCAACGCGACCACGGGGCCGACACCGGGGGTTGTCATCAGGCGCCGGCAAACATCATCGTCCCGGACGATGGCCAGCAAGCGGCGGTGCAGGATGCCGACCTGCTCGCGAAGCACCCGCCGGACAATGAGTAGCGGTTCGACAAGCACGGCCAAATCAGGCAGGTTCTCGACAAGCTCCTTGATGCGTGCATCGAACTTGACCGTTCCCACCATGCCTACCTTGAGACCGAAGTTGCGCAAGGTGGCGCGTAGGTCGTTTTCGATGGCGATGGCCTTAGATTGAAGCAGCTTGCGGTGGGTCAGGAGCATCCGCAGCTTCTGACTGCGTATCGTCTTCACATACACCGGACGATAAAGCCCCGCCCGCATCATCTGCGCGATGCCGCGAGCATCGTTGCGGTCCGTCTTGTTGATCTGCGCCTTCAACACCGCCCTCATGTGCCGCGCCTCAACACAGATCACCGGCAAGCCCGCTTCGGCGAGAGCGCTGGAAAGCCATTGCGACAGTGGCCCGGCTTCCAGTCCTACCCGCTTGAAGCGGTAGGCGGGGTTCGTCAGGACCTGCAGCAGCGCCTCGGGTTCGCTCGCCACCTTCACTTCCCGCACGATCCTACCCGTGTCATCCACGATGCAGACACTCGTCTCCTTGACCGAAACGTCAAGTCCAGCAAAATGCTCCATGCTGTGCTTCTCCTTCTGATGCTTGGGCCGCGAATGCGGGCCTCGTTTCCACCATTTAGCCTGAAGCGCAGCACCCCAAATCTTTAGCTATCCACAAGTCGGACGGCCGATTACCCCATCTAATGAGATCGCAGGCGCGCTGATATCCATGCTGGCCGGGAGCACAACGCGCTCCAATCAGAGGCCGGATACATTGATGCAAGACCGCATCCGCTCTCGACACGTCCGGTCATGCCCAATGACCGGACTTTGCCGGTGCTGAGCGCCTCTTCCGGGATGCGCCAGAAGGGGCCATTCCGGTATCGAGCCGCAAACGTCGCGGGCGTCATCTCAGGTTCGAATTCACGCTTTCATCCGTCAGGTCCCCGGCGTCGGATATTCTCGTATGGAGAGCCATCCCGATGGGTGTAGCGCGCAGGCTTACCGCCTGGCGGAGTGATCATATCGACGTCTGCATAATATGCGGCATCGTTAGCGGTGCGAGTTCCGATCTCGAGAACACGGGCATCGGTCTGAGAGCGATTTTGTAGGCAGTGCCCATTGGGATCTCCGGCCTTGAAGCCTGCCGCATCACCCGCACGCAAAAGTTCTTCGCCGCCGTCCGTAACAAGCGTCACCTCGCCAGACAGCACATAAACAAATTCATCTGATTCTGTGTGCCAGTGACGTTGGCTCGACCACGCCCCTGGAGGCAGAATTAAGAGATTGACTCCGAATTGCGTCAAACGCGCGGCATCTCCGAGTTTGTGCCGTTGGCGCGTGCGGCAAGGCTGATCGAACGGCGATGGATACAGCGTGCCGACGACCGGCGCTATCGTTCCGATATCGAGACGTTTCTGTGTCATCGCGGCCTCCTTCATTTTTTCACGCAGGATAGCCTAGGCAGGGCGATTGGTATCAACATTGTAACAGCGAAGTTTCGGCATGTGAGCTTCGGGGCAACTGAAAATATCTCGGCAAATTATGGGATGCGCAGTGAGCGTCTGAAAGCGATGGCTAAGATCCTGCACATTGAGGACAACGAGGACAACATCTACATGGTGTCGCGCCGGTTACAACGAAAAGGCTACGAGGTCCTCATCGCCCACGACGGCGCGGAAGGCCTGGCACAAGCCAAGAGTCGGGCCCCGGCCCTTATTCTGGTGGACCTTGGGCTACCCGTCATCGACGGTTGGGAAGTTACGCGGCAGTTGCGCGCGGCGCCGGAAACTGCGGCTGTCCCCATTATTGCGCTTTCTGCCCACGCCATGCCGCAGGATCGCGCGCGAGCACTCGCGGCAGGGTGCAATGATTTCGTTGCGAAACCGATCGATTTTCCGCGCCTACTTGATCGGATCGAGGTTCTGCTGAGGGCGAAGTCGAAGACATGAATGAGCCGCTGCCTGTGATTCTCGTCGTCGATGATAACGAGGATAATCGTTATCTGCTCGCGCGCCGATTGCGGCGGTTGGGCTATGAGACCGTGCTGACCGCGGAGGACGGGGTCGAGGCTATTACAATGCTTTCCGAACGGCCCGTGGACCTCATGCTCCTCGATGTCATGATGCCAAGGATGAATGGTCATCAAGTGCTAGAGCAGCTCAAGGCGAACCCGGCATCACGAGAGATCCGCGTTATCATGATTTCTGCCGTGGATGAGCTTGAAAGCGTGGTCCGCGGTATCGAACTCGGCGCCGACGACTATCTTCTCAAGCCTTTCAATCCCGTGATTCTCGGAGCACGTGTCGGCGCCTGCCTTGAGAAGAAACGCCTGCGTGACCAGGAGGCCTACTACCGGGAAGAAATCCAGCGCGAGAGGCGCCGCGCCGACGAATTGTTACAAGCCATCCTGCCGCCGAGCGCCGTGGCCGAGCTAAAGGCGACCAACGAGGTCAAGCCCCGCCGCCTGGAAGATGTCACGGTACTGTTCAGCGACATCGTCGGATTCACGCGGTACTGCGATTGCCATCCGGCGGAACAGGTCGTGTCTGAGCTCCGCGCCCTTGTCGACGCGTTCGAGGACATCGTTGATGCGCATGCCATGGAGAAGATAAAGACCATCGGAGATGCATTCCTTGCCACGGCGGGGCTGCTTCAACCGATGGAGAACGGCGTGCTCGCCGCTGTGCGGTGTGCGAGGGCGATGATCGAGACCTCGCAGAGGCTTAAGCCAGGTTGGGCAGTCCGTATCGGCATTCATAGCGGTCCCGTAATCGCTGGGATTATGGGCCGGCGCCAATACTTGTTCGATTTGTGGGGAGACACTGTCAATACCGCCGCGCGTGTCACCTCGCATGCGGACGGCGGATCGATCCTTATGAGTGCCACGGCCTGGGCCCGGGTTCGGCACTGCTGCGCGGGCCGAAGCCGCGGACTCGTGGAGCTGAAGGGTAAGGGAGCACTAGAACTGTTCGAATGCCATGGCCTTCGACATCCTGGGACTGTGGTGCTGTGACCGGGTGGGGTCGTTGCCGCCGGCGGGCAAAGCTCGCCAGCCGCGAGCGTCGATCGGCTCACGTCATTCCTCCAAGCTCTTCAGGAAATCGATGAAGTCCGCGATCTGATCGGGTTCCAGGCGGAATTCCGGCATGTCCGCGTGGCCCGTGACGATCCCCTCGGCCAGAGCCTCTTCGAGGTACTCGACCGGATAGCGCTGATGCAGCGTGCGGAACGGCGGTGCAGGCTTGAACGGGCTCTCCCCGGTTCGCTCGATCGCATGGCAGCGCGCGCAATTCGCGCGGGCGAACTCTCTGCCGCGTTGCACGCTGTCGGCCTCCGCCCTGACCGTGTCGGCCAACAAGCACATCGCCAGTGCCACGAGAGCAGCGTTCACAATGTTCGTGTGGCGCTCACGGTCCGGCATGGCTCTCACTCCGCGTCATGGGATCGCTGTTCGGAATCCGGCCATGCGGAAATCAAACGCCGCCGGCGGCAACGGTGGTGGGTGTGCCCTTAGCGCGGCGGCGCGCCTCGGTCGGGGCCGGCGGAGCGGGAGAAGCGCCGCGGGGCGGCCCGCTTTCCGGCGAGCCAGCGTGCGATTTTCGGCCAGATCGTTCGCAGCGTTCGTGCCCCCATAAACAATCCGAGATGCTGGCACGGCGCCATTGCCGTCTCGATCTCGGTCGCGGC
>WNFX01011986.1_pt1 | contig 10132 bp, 5 predicted proteins | sample 5400111 | NCBI WGS metagenome assembly WNFX01 (sample SAMN13153363, study PRJNA577476) | soil metagenome | isolation source: 40 cm soil or saprolite under grassland replicate 1 | place: USA:California | collected 2016-06-15 | reverse complement strand
GCAAGCTTTGAACAAAATATTTTTTCGGGGGATCAAAACATCAGCAAAAGAATATCAAATGATCCGCAGAATAATAATTATACGAGGTTAGGATATCGCTACGATAACAGGTCTGTTGGGATATCTCTTGAATATTCTGTTGATGGAGGACTGTTCATAGGCCCTAAATTGAATATAATAAAGCAGGGTTTCAGAAAAGAACCTTACAGTATGAGCCATCTGTTTGCTGTCAACAAGGCATTTAATTCTTCATCATACCATTTAAAATATAATGCGGATTTTATAAAAATATTTGGGCACACAGATCTTTTGATTCGCAGCGATGCACTACTCCCAACCAGCAGAACTCGTTTCTTTGGAATCGGTAATAATACCCTGTATGATAAAACAAAACCTGGGGCTGATAAATATTATTTTGCCCGCTACGATTTGGTGAATGTTTCTGTTATGGCCCGTGACAGCATTAATTCATGGTTTCAAATTAAATATGGCCCGGTCTTTCAATATTTCAAATTAAGGAATAAGGAAAATGAAAACAGATATATTTCCACGATTTATCCTGATGGGGGCAGTTCCAAAATACAATACTCAGGCAAATCTTTTGCAGGCGGCGAACTTAGGCTTGAGATAAATACAAAAAATGATCAGCTGATAGCAACAAGAGGCATTGACCTGAATATCTACAGCCGCTCATTGACGGGGTTAAATAATTTTAGTAACCCTTTAACCGAGGAAGGCGGCGATTTTTCACTTTATACTGACTTTATTTCTAAAAAACATATTGTAATGGCAATAAGTTTTGGAGCAAGTCATATAACCGGAAAGTATGAACTGGAACAAGCCCAATACCTGGGATATAAACAGAACTTGCGAGGATTTCGCATAGATCGTTTTGCCGGTCGCAGCAGGGCATACAATAATTCCGAACTGAGATTCATCAAGAGTAATGTAAATTTTGGTTTGTTTCGCGGATCTCTCGGTCTTCTTGTATTTAACGATGTTGGCAGAGTATGGGCAGACAATGAACAATCAACTCAATGGCACGATGGCTATGGATGGGGTATCTGGATAGCGCCTTTGAATCGTTTAGTGGTTGGTGCTTCACTCATGTACTCGAAAGAAGAAAAAAATTTAGCATTGATAAACTTTGGATTTCAATTTTAGAGAAAATGGAATTTATCAAACAAGTAGTATTTTTTTTACTGATACCGGCGATTACTTTCGGGCAAACTGTACATGTTGATTCAAACAGGATTGTTTACAAAGGAACTGTAAAACCTGGCCCGATAAATAAAGACGAATTGTATGCAAAAGCAAAGAATGCCATGTTTAACTATGTGATGGAAAGAAAGGAATCAATTGTTACAGACGATAATATAAAGGGAATGATCTCAGCAAACGGAAGCATAAAGCTTGCCTCTCCCTATCATATCATCAAAACACTTGAATATATTTTCGAACTATCGGTTGACGATGGAAAATATGAATACCGTATTGACAGTGTTTATCTAAAACAGGTTGAACGTGGAGGGAAAACGATCAGAATATCCTCCGAGGAATTATTGAAAGGCATGGAAGTGAGTGGAGCTGTATCTGCAACTGTAGAAAAACAATTGAATGAAATTGATATGAATTTTCAAAAATTGATTGACCTTGTCAACGCAGATATGAAGAAGACATCTGTTGTTAAAAACCAGGAATAGTGAACACCAAGCAACGATGTAGTCTTACAATAAGCGCTTTTTCAAATTTTCAATGCAAACAATTCAATAGAAGTATTCTTTCCTTTTAATTCAAATTCCCCCAGGGTTTCTGTTTGCCAATCCTTGAGATTCGATTTTTCAATAAATTCTTTTGAAACAATAAATTTTTGATTCAATTCAGTGCAGGCATCCCTGATCCTGGCAGTTGTGTTCATCGCATCTCCGCTCATGGCAAGATCCTTTTTTATTACGCCTATTTCACCAATGGTCACCTCGCCGCAATGTATGCCCACCTTAAATTCAGGTATAAATCTATATTCTCGTCTGAACCGATCTCCATTCTTCTCGATATTTTTTCTTGCGGCTATCAATGACAGGATGCATTTTTTATAATTTATTGGTTTTGTAGGCCATGAAACGACAATCTCATCACCCACGTATTGATATATCCTGCCTCCGTATTCAAGCAAAGCTGTTGAAATATGGTAAATGAATTCGCGTATGAACTGGAAATAATGAGTGTTATCCATTTTTTCCGCAATGGGAGTTGAATTTTTCAGGTCGATGAACATGATGATAAGGTGCCGGTTTCTTGGTTTAAGATACTTGCCAAAAAAGATGGCAAAAAATATTCCCGGAGAATATTTCTCTACGAATTCAATAAGGATCTGCGTCAGAATAAAAAGAATGAACCACTCCGGCATTTTTTCTAAGAGCCATGCACCCTGCAACGTGTGTGTGTAAAAACTATTTATTGCTACGACAAGGGTTTTTTTGTTAATCAATACAACATAAGTTATGTGGATAAGGAAATTTACGGCGAGTGCGGCTATTAAAAGAATGAAGGTTTTTAAGAGAATATTTGTAAAAACTGAAGAATTTCGCAGCAGATTATTTAACAGGTACACAAGGGCGTATCCCATACACAAGCTGATAAAAAAAACATTTACCTCTCTCAATAGAATAGTGATAATTGTTTTGTTCGGGAGCAATGCAGTTTTACTGGGAGCAGAAGTCAATATCCGGAAAAGAAAGAAAAACATATCAATAATCGTCCATGATACTGCAATGGAAAGGATCATTTTTATCCTGTATTGCCTGATTACAGAAAAGCCTCCTCCTATGGACCTTGAAAATTTCATACATTCAGTTTAAATAACTATAGATGCTAAGGAGCACCGTGCCAAGTAAATGATCAAACAGCCGCACGAATAAGTATCAAAACCAATCGCCAATATTCGATTTTTAGAGCGAACAATTCAACACTCGTTTTTTTTAATTCGTTTTGACCCGGACTTTCGGTTTGCCAGTTTTTTCAGTTGATCTGACCGCGACAATCCATTGACAAAATATATTTTTGACCCAGTTCATTACGCGCCGTGCTGATATGAGAACCGCGATGATCCGGTCAGGTTTCATGGCTGTTCTTTAAGATAATAATAGATGGATTGCTGGGCATTTATAATATTTCCATTTATCGCCGGCTTTTTCTGCTCCATAGTTTCATTCAGGACAACGGATTTATCATTGTCGTTCCATTGAAACTCAAAATAATCAACCAGCTCTTTTTTATACTCTGGGTTTTCAATGGGTACGCAAACCTCGATCCGGCGGTGTAAATTTCTGTTCATCCAGTCGGCTGAGCCAATGATAACCTTAGTATCATCTCCCGTGCCGAAAATGAAGATCCGTGAGTGTTCGAGGTATCGGTCGATAATTCTTTTTACCGTAATATTCTCGCTGGTCTCTTTTTGTGAGGGTATGATGCAGCATATACTTCTTATGATTAATTGAATTTTTACTCCGGCCCGGCTCGCCTGATAAAGAGCATTCATCATTCCCTGCTCTTCAAGATTGTTTAGTTTGATACGTATGAATGCCTCTTTTCCTTTTTTTTGTTTTTTAATTTCACCTTCTATTAATTCATTGAACCTGTCAATCATATTGAACTGGGACACCAAAAGTTTATGAAATTTTAATTCGTTACTGTTTTCGGGCAGTCTTCTTTTTTGTAAAAATTCAAAAAGCAGTTGTAACTCATTGGCAATAGTAGTGTCAGCTGTTATCAATACATGATCAGTATAGAATTTTGCCGTTGTTTCATTAAAATTTCCTGTGCTCAATACTGAGTAACGAATGACAGTTTCCTTATCCAGTTTTTTTACCAAGGCAATTTTTGAATGGACCTTTATACCGGGAATGCTGTAGATTAATTTCACTCCGGCATCTTTCATTTTCCTGCTCCATTGAATATTATTGTACTCATCGAATCTTGCTTTTAATTCCAGGAATACGGTTACTTTTTTTCCATTTTTAGCCGCGCTGATGAGTGCATTAGCAACGTGCGATTCAGAAGCTACCCGGTATAAGGCAATATATATTTCTGTTACATCGGGATCAATGGCTGACTGGTTAAAAAAGGACAAGATTGAATTGTAAGAATGATAAGGCAGGTGAACCAGGATATCTTTTGATACGATAAGATTGAAAATGTCACCATTTTTTGAAAAACTTTTACGAATAGGTTCAAGGTCATTATAAAATAACCCCTTTCCAAACGAAGGAAAAGCAGCAAGGTCTTTCAAATTATGGTAACGACCACCCGCAAACATTTCATCGAGGACTATACCCAGAACAGAAGCATAAAATAATTGAATGTTTCGGGGCATTCCGTTTTCAAATAAGAAACGGGATAGATGGCCAGCATTCCTTTTATCCAGTTGTTTTTCTATTTTTTTTAAAAGATCAACATTATACTCTTCTTCAAGGTTTAATTCAGCATCACGATTGATCTTAAAGCTGTAAACACTAAGTATTTCAAATCCCGGAAAAATTATTTGTATGTTTTCTCTTATAATGTCATCGATGAATATCACGTAGTGGATATTTTCATCTGTCGATAAAGTAAAAAAACGTGGAAGTTTATCCGAAGGGATATTTATAATAGCATGCCTTATTAACTCTTCTTCATTTTTTTTTAACGAGATGGCAAAATATAGTTGATTGTTTACCGGGTTAAATTTCGTTTTGCCGTCAAGCAGTAATGGTTGAATAAATGATAATACTTGTGACAGGAAAATATCAGATATTTCCTGTTCATGTTTTTCTTTTACAGGCTCATTATAGTAGAGATAAATTCCGTTTTCTTTTAGTTCAGGCAGAATATTCTTCAACAGAATACTTCCAAACTCTTCCAACTGGCGACTGACTTCTGACTGGATTTCTTCCAGAATTTCATCAGGCGACTCTGTTGTAATTTTTTTTTGTGTTTTCTTTTTTAAGGAGGCCAATGCTATTATGGCAGGATAGCGGACGCGAAAGAACTCATCAAGGTTAGATGAAAAAATAGATAGAAATTTCAATCGCTCAAATAAAGGAACCGACGATGAGGCAGCTTCCTGTAACACCCTGTAATTAAAACCGAGCCAGCTTAGTTCCCTGTTGTAATACATAAATCATCCTTTTATAAAGGCGGCGATGTGGGTGTGGTGATTACGGTGGAGCTTTCCGGACTTTTCGTGAACACGGCAATCGTAAAGGCAATGACGGAAACAACAATACCAACCATGAAGATATTGTAGGCAATGCGAAGTAATTTATATTTTCTTCCCAACACCACTCCTAAATAGTAAACATCTTTGATCAATGATCCATACAGGTATTCTGTATCACGCATCATAACGCTCATGCCCCATTTGTAATCTTCCAATGTGGCTTTATAGAAATTTCCAAAGAACAACAGGTTTGTTTTTTTATTAGTAATATCTTCCTTAGTGAATTTGCCACCCGTAACTGTGGGACGTGTTGCAAAAATGGAAAGGACAATGGTGATAACAGAAGAAGTCAGAAAAATGATGGTGGGAATTACAAGGAAGGGATCTGTCTCAAATTTTCGGAAAAGAACAGATATACTTACGGAAATGATAATTGCATTCACTGATATCAGGATGTTGGCCTTTCTGTCTGCCATCTCGCTTAACCTTAAATGATTGCCGGAAGCGAGGCGAAGCATAGTTTGAATCCCTTTTGAAATCAGCGTGGTTGTTTGTTTGTCCATTTTGGCGTCACTTTCTTTTTCACCACCGAAAAGCTTGCCCTCATCACTCTTAACTATATTTTCCGCGACCTTATTTTTCAATCTTTCTATATTCTCCTCTTTGCCTTTATTTAATAATTCAATACAGTACGAAGTATAATATTTATGATTCTCGAGAAATTCTAGCGTTTTCATATCATATTCAATCTTTGAGATATCATTATCCATTGCCAGTTCTTTTCTTACCTGTTTATTTGTTTTTTTAAAATCTTTGGTACCCAGGTGATAAGTATCAGCATCGCAAACTATTTGCTGAAGCAAGGTGGTGGGCACCGTGGATCGTTTTGTTGCCAGGATGCATCCGGCAATAGTTTGTATTAACTCAGGATCAGGAAAATTGGTTTCCATAAATGATCGCATCAGCTCTACACTTTTTTCTTCGTGATATTCAGGAGTTGTTAAAAGATGGCCGGTATCATGGAACCAGGCTGCCACATATACAGCCATCATTTCTTTTTCACTGAGCTTATAATGTGCAGCAATTTCTTCAACTCTTTTTACGATTTCCTGTGTATGTTCCAACCTATGAAAAATAAGTTTTGGTTTTTTATGCGTTTCGAATAAATTATTTACATGATCTTCTACCAGTTTATAAATGTTCTTATTCATATTTTTCAGCTTTAGAAGGTGAGGTTTATTTTTGTTCCCACAGAAAAATTTAGCAGTTTTTCTTCTTCGGAAAAGGCTATTGTAGAAGAAATGATCACGAGTTTAAATGGTATAAAATAAAAACCTCCTCCATAGGCATCATGCCATTTGGTCGATGATTCATTCTTTATCCAGACTCTGCCTACGTCGTTAAACAAAACTAACCCAAGCGTCCCCGGAAACAAATATGATTTTACATCCTTCAATTTTATCCGGGCTTCAAAACTGTTATAAGCGATTGATGAACCAGAGAATCTTGTTTTACGAAAACCACGTAAAAAATTATTGGCGCCAAGATTTAGTGCCTGGAAATATTCAAAATTTTTGCTGAATATGTGACCACCGCCAATGCGGGCAACAGCAATAAAATTCGCAGCCTCGCTGATGCTTGCATATAGACTCATGTCAGACGTAAGGCTTGTGAAATTGTTCGTATTCCGGGTGAGTCCAGCCCTTGAAAGAAATTCAGTATTCCATTGAACCCCCCTTGTAGGAAAGAGTTCGCTGTTCAGATTATTAAAGTTGATATCGAGCTTTGCTCCCAGGTAGGTTTTTTTAGTGTAAACACTGGTGGAGTCAAGACCCGCCAGGAAAGGGTTTGCTAATATTTTACCCGCATTGTCTTGAGAATTGATCCAGTAATCGTAAACAGTTGGTCCGAATATCAAATGTAATCTGTCAAAAAAACGGCGCCGGTAAAGAATTTCTGCTTCTGCATAATTGTAACGGGTACGATAAAATTCCAGGCCGTGCTGCGGGTCTATCTTAGTTTTATTGCCGAGCCCAAAAAAATTATTTAAGGTTGGATTTACATAATCAATATTGACAAGCAGATCATTATTCCGAAAGAAGTGATTAAACTCCCCTTTGTATTTTAGCTGGTAGGCTCCTTTGCCTGGTGCATACAGGCCGCCTAGCCGTTGATCGGTTGCATAAGGTAAATTTCTAAACCCAAATGTTCTTCTTGAAGCTCCTAAACCTATAAATACACCATCCTCCACATTATAACCAATATTTAATTTATTTTTTTTTCGTGCATATACCTGTACCCGAAGTTGTTTTCCACTGCCTGTTATTTTAAAAAATTCCTTTTCGTTGCTGCCAACCACATTCACTTTTCTCGAAAGAAAACGATAATATGTCATGGCCCTGCGTTGCAATATATTCCTGCGGCTAATGAGTCGGCCAATTATCTTAGCACTATCCATTTTAAAGATATTTGGAGGTAATTTTTTTACTGCAGATATAATTACAGAATCACTAAGTGTTTTTTGAAAATCCGCGATCTCTTTTTTCCATTCATCAGCATCGAGGTCTGTTAAAAACAACCGGTCAAAATCTCTTGCCGGCCAGGACAACCAATTTACCCTGGGTATATTATAGTGAAAGCCTTTCAGCACAGGTAAGGCTTGTTGAGCAGCAATTGCCACTATTACACCATTTGAACGAAAATAAGCCTGGTCTCTATCTTTAGGAATAGGGTAATAAAGTTTGCCCTTACCCGTATCGCCTGTTGCCCATCTCCATTGATCAAAATGCCTGTCAAAATCGCCAATAAGTATATCAAGCAATCTTGCCCGTAAAACCATTGGCTGGTTAACACGATGATTATTATCTTCAATCAGCTTGTCAAAGACTTTAATTGTGCTCCTGGTGTTTTCGCCATCGAGCGTAGGATCTTTTTCTTCAAGAGTGCAAACAGTATTTTTAAAAAGCGGCCTGTAAAATTCAAATGCAGGATCGTCAGGAACAAAAAATACTTCTGGATCAGCGGTTACAATACCCAGCGCTTTTGCAAGGGGGGGAATAGTGAGGGGAGCATAAGGATGCGATGCTGAAATAAAATCCTGGACTACATCTGCTGCCAGTGTGTTTCTGAAATTTTCAGGGATAGCATTAGCCGGATTTTTATCAATGCTTCGTAATTTCCATTGTTTTCCATTTGGATCGACAAGTGTTAATGATTTTGTTTGCTTGCCGCCTCCGAGGCTCTTAATGATTAAACCACCTTTTTCTGTGTGAATGTTAAACACTTTCATATTAACCGGCACAGACCATTCCTGACGATAATTAGTTCCCGCCATAATTCTTTTAGCCCAGCTTGCATTTTTATATTGTTCACTGGCAGAAATATTGATGGTGTCTTTGTATTTAATTGTTTCAGGATTTTCTATTTTTCTTTTTGTAGAATCTGCAACAGGCTCCGGAATCTTTGAAAAATTTTGAATGATTTCTGAATAAACTTTTTTCAATGAATCTTCTACTGTATAAAAAGTTAATCTTACATTTTTATTAATGGACACTTCTAAAACGGCAAAGCCATTAACCGAAGTTGCAAATGGCGTTTTTTTATTTGTAGAGACCCTATTGTGCTTTGAACCACCCCCACTCACTATGTAATTATAACTGCTGTCTTTGATCAGCGCCAGGCTATGCTCATGCCCCCCTACAAAAACCAGGTTGGGATATTTTTTTGCAACCTTTTCTACTGCGCCGATCATTTCTGCATACAAAGGATGTTTCAAATCCTGCAGACTGCCGAATACGCTTCTTGTAATAGGATAGATAGAACCCAGGCCCGGTAACGGTATGTATAGTTTTGGATTGATGTCAGTAAACGGAAAGATATGTTGTTTCAGTCTAAAATATCCTCCATGTGCTCCGTTACTTTTAAAAGTATGATGCCCCGCCAGGATGATCAGCTTTTTTGAATTGCGGCTGAATATATCATCCATTTGTGTAAGTACTTCATCTTTTGTTTTGTAATCGCAATCCGATTCAATTTCAGGTTTATCATAAGGATGGATCCACCACTGTGTATCCCACATCACAAGTGTTACGTCGGGAGTTAAAGAAACTTCTTGGGGTCCCGGGCAACCATTCTCCGGATAAAATTTTACATTTTTCTTTCCTAACTGGTCAACATATAATTGTTCCCGAAGTACAGTTTCCCATCCACTACGACCGCCATTTTCCCAATCGTGATTACCAGGTATCATATATATTTTAGCAGGTGTATTATCAGCAATCGATAACTCCGTGTCTAACACACTTCTGGATGCCATGTAATAACTGTATTGCTCATCGGGCAAACCCGCTTTATATAAATTATCGCCGAGATAAAGAATAGTTGTTTTTGTATCCAAGGGGATTAACTGTCTTACTGCATCAACAACGGGATGGTGTGCATTTGTTAATTCTCCGGCGTCGCCGATCAATACAATCCTGGCTTGGATTGTATCTTTTTGCGCCTGTGTTGATGTGCACACGAAAACTAGAATGAACAGAAAATAAAAAATTTTCATTACCTGCTATTTAATTTGTTATACTTAAAAAAAAGTATATCGGCAACTCCTTTTTCAGCTGCTTCGTTTGAGATAATGAGGTCTCCCTTAGGTGTAAATGTCAGTCCCTCCGGTTGTTTAAACAGAGCGGGATTGATCTTGTAAGAATTTTTTACAGAATGGTCTTTATTCAGAATTATCAGGGCTTTATTTACCGAGGCAAGAATGTATAATTCCCCGGTCAAAGGATGAATAGCCGCGGCAGAAGGTTTGAGCTTTAGGTTGTCGTCATTAAGCTGCACTCTGATTTTTGATGTTTTGATCGTAAAAGAAGAAGAAAAAGAATCCGTTACCGGATCAAAGGCCCAACTGCTCACCTCCTTTCTTTTATCGTCTTCACA
>WNFX01007628.1_pt1 | contig 10133 bp, 8 predicted proteins | sample 5400111 | NCBI WGS metagenome assembly WNFX01 (sample SAMN13153363, study PRJNA577476) | soil metagenome | isolation source: 40 cm soil or saprolite under grassland replicate 1 | place: USA:California | collected 2016-06-15 | reverse complement strand
TCGCACGAAGCCGTGCGAAGGTCGTCGGCAAGCTGAGTATCCGGTCAGAGTCCGTCAACCACGCCCGGCTTTGTCTCTTTCAGAATCTCGACGATCGCCTTGCGAACGGCTGGTGTGAGATGGGCGAACTTGGGGTCGGCATCCGTCCCCGATAAGACCTCGTGCAGACGCCCGCACACGGCGTCTTTCACGTCACCCGGCAACGCATCGAAGGCCGGCGAGTAGATTTCGTAGCTCAACGGATAGCGCATCAAACGCGTCTCGAGCTGAAATTCGCGAAGCGATCGCCCCTTGGCGTCGTGGGGACCCTTGGCCGAAAACATCTCCGCAAAGCCTGACGATCCCTCGATCCGCTCAGTCAGCGGCGCTTCGTCTGCAAACAGCATGTAATCAACGAGATCGTTGACGGCATTGCGGACGCGTGCCGCCGCCGCCACCGGATCGCCTTTTCGCAGCGCGGCAACGCGAGATTCCCATCCCGCCCGAGTGATGAGATTCAGCATCCGTGTTTGATGCTCGAAGACCATCAGCGCCACGACATCGCTGTACGGCGTGGGATAGCCGGCGAGATCGAATTCGCCTTCCACGGACTGCCGAGCACGGGCCGGTTGGGGAAACGGCGGCGACATGAAGAGCGGCAGGTTACCCATGTGCCTGGTCGGTGCGTGCCGGCCGGTCACATACCAGCCGCCCCACCGGTCGGCGATGTCGCTCCGATGATCGACGGCGTGGCCGTCGGCGTAATCGCGGTCGGTTTTCCGCGGGAAGGTCGTGAGCACCATCGACCCTGGCACGCCCAGCGTCTCCCACGTGACATGGCAGGTCACGCATTCGAGCCGGCGACCGAATCGCGGCGGACGCGCCTGTTCCTGGTCCAGCGTGTAGAAGACTGTGCCCTGACGCGGATCCTGCGCCCAGGCTTCGAGCACCATGCCGCCTCGAACCCAGGCGACCGCCACGGTGTCGTTGAAGTACACCGCGCGCGGGTTGCGGCTGTTGATCTTCTCCCCCTGCATGCTGGTCTGGGTGTAGACCAGCATTTGAGACTCGATTGGCACGGAGAGCGCGTCGAGTGTCGAGCGCAGATAGCCGCTCGTGGCGTCGAACGAGAGCGTCGCCTTTCCGTCGTCCAGCTTCTGATTCAGCTCGGTAATCGCGGTGTTGACAGGCGCCGAGTTGTAGTCGATGGCGGGGTGCGAGCGTGATTCGACGAACGCATCGGGGCGTTGCGCGATCGTGGCGGTGATGCTCGCGACGACGAGCGCCATCGAGGCCGCAAGAAAACAGGGCGGACGCACCTTGACAGCTTACCCCGTTCTGGGGGGACAGTCCCGTTCAGCGCGGTCGACCAAGTTCTTCTGACAGGCGCCGAAGGCGATCGGCATCCTCCTGGCGCCCGATCACGGCGAATTCTCGAGCAGCGACGCGATATTGCTCTGCGGCGGCAGGAAGATTCGGCTGTTTGGCCCGCCTGTAACAATCCCCCAGTCGCTCGTACAAACCAGGCGAGGGCGCGAGCGACGGAGTTGTTTTCCGGATCTCCGCATCATCCGCGATCGCCGCCGTCCATTGAAAGAGAGCCGAATGTGGATTGGTCACCGGTCCCCAACGATCGAGTTTTTCGAAGATCCTGGCGAGGACAATGTGCAGCCGCTGGCTGTTCGGCCAGTCCCGCTCCGCGATGAAGTCGCCTTTCGCCGCAAAGATGTCCTCGATCAAAGCGTCAAGAACGCCGCCGGTCCTGTCCGTGTCGGGATGGGCCTGGAGGACCATCGCGGCGTTCACCGCCGATTCGGCATTGCTCTTATCCAACGCCCACGCCGCGAGGTGCCGCACCAGCGCCTGCCGATAGTCCTGACGCTCTTCGAATTGTCGGCCGATCGCCGTCAGGAAGGCGGCGAAGGATGTCCGAGGGTTGTCCAGGATGTCCCGTACGGGCCGCCAGCCGGCCATCCATCGCGACGAGAAACCGGATCGATCTCCGAACTGAAGTCGCTCGGGTAACTTGTCGTCGAGACAGGCTCGTTTGACGTCCTGGATGAACGCCCGCAGATCGTTGGAGCCTCGGAGACTATCGAGGAAAGGCACTTCCGACTTCTGGCAGGTCGGGAGATCGATCGATGCCGCCACGAACCGGCGAAGCCAGAGGGCGAGCAGCCTCGGCGCGGCGTTGTCGGCCGCCCACCGAGTGAGCAGCCGTGACGTGACGCGTCCGGCAGATCGAATCTCGCCGTTCGACAGTAAGGTCGTCACAAGGGCGACCGCCGCGTCGGCATCGAGCCGTTCTGCTCCCTCGAGCAGGGCGAGTGAGGAGTCGACGGCCGGCGTGAAGGCGGGCCGCCCGGCAACGGCGCGAAGATAGGCGGTCAGCGCTGCTGTCGATTGGCGATTCGCCTCGTAGGCGCGGCCGACGTTGTAGCTATAGACGAATCGCCGCGCCGGATCGCGGCTCTGATCGAGCCGGCGCAGCACATCGAGCGCCTCGGCGTAGCGCTGCTCCTTCAGCAGGAGCGTGCCGAGATCGTTGCGCGCCAGGTCTTGTTGCGTGGGCGTGCCTGCCTCGATGGCCGCCTGATAGAGACGTCGCATCATGTCTGGCCGCGACAGCCCTGACACACCAGCGGGTGCGATGGTTTTCCACGCGTCGACCTGGCTGCCGTCGGGTTGCACCGTCGCCGGCACCGTCTCCAAAGTCGCCAGAAGATGCGCGAGGTTCAGCGAAATCTGCGCGCGCTGCTCCGGACTCGCAGATGCGGACAATTCGAGCGCGGCAAAGTATTCCCGGGCTGCTCCCGCGTAGTCGCCGACTCCCTCCGCCGCGCGTGCCGTGTCGAGATGGCGGGGAATGGCAGCAGTCTGGGCGGACGACGCGGCTGCGTTCAGGGCGATCGAGGCGACAGCAATGCAGACGCACGCGGTTTTCGACATCTGTGCTCTCAATCGCGCGGTGCGATGGCTGGCGGCGGCAACCCGCCGCCGGCCGCCGAGAACGCGGCGCCGAGCGAATCGAAGCGCGCGAGGTAGATGGCCACTGGCTGTCCTGTCCTGATGTCTTGGAGGTGACGGCCGATCGGCTCTCGCCGTCCGCCGGTCAGGATGCACTCGACAAGCCGCACGACCAGGCCTTCCGCTGGAGGCGGATTCGGATAAGCGAGACGATGGCCCAAACCAGTGGCGAGGACCAATAACGCTCCGCTTTGCGTCTTGTAGAGGATGCGGAAGTCGGACGTCGCCAAATCCTGATATCGGCTCCAGTCGAGCGACAGGATCGCCAGCGGCTGGGCCTGGACGTTGTTGAGCCGGACCGCGGCGCCGAGCGGGATCAATCGCAGCACTTCCAGCAGGTCGACTCGACGCTGGGTCAGGAACTGATCCTGGAATCCGTCCACGATCTGCTTCGTCAGCTGCGCCACTGGCGGGAACCCACCAGTTCGCTCGACGTCGGCCTCTGTTTGCCACGGAATCATCCACGCCTTGAGCGGAGGCCCCGAGCCGTCGCCACGGACGGCCACCTCATAGTGCCACCTCTGTGTTCTCTTCGTCAGACGGATCTGAAGCTGTGGGAAGACGGAGCCATCGGCGAACGACCAGAATCGCAGTTCTTGATCGTTGTTGAGCAGGGCCGCGATCGTCTGCGCCAACCGGCGTTCCGCGTCCGCCGATCGACCGCGGAAATAGCCGCCGATTTCAGGATCGGCGACCTGAAAGACCAACGAGACAGCAGCCTCGGCTCGCGTTGCCGAGGCGCAGCCGGCGATCGCGATCAGCACCGCAGTCAGCAGCCTTCGCTTACGGTTTGACCAGCGCATCGGGTCCATCACCTTGTTGTGTCTGCGCGAGGTCGAGCTCTTCCACCTGCGGGAAATTTTCCGCACGGCCCGCTGTCCTCACGTGGATCTCCAGCGGGCGGATCGGAAACGGGTTTCCTTCCGCCGTGGCCACAGTGATCAGAATGACGTCGCCGCCACGCAGGGTCGATGCACTGGCCGGCAAGGCGACCGGATGTCGCCAGCCCGCCAGAATCGGTTCGATGTCGCCTTCGCCGGGAAGGGCGCGCCACGATTCAACCACGGCCGCGGGCACCTCGACGTCGTCTTCGCAGCCGATCCAGAGAGCGTGTCCATCGAATGCGAGCGACTGGTGTTCGCTGCGATACGTCACGTTCAGCATGAGTCCCGTGTTCCGATGCCGCATCATCGCGCGCGTCGGGTGCAGCAGTACACACGGGACGCTCAGCAGGGGCGTCGTCGGTACCTGAACGGCCACGCGGCTAAACGGCGTCACGTTCGCAGTCAACGTCGGATAGCCGCTCACTTTGACGGGCACGGCGCGTGGCCATAGCCAGCTGGTGAACTGCACGGATCGGATGGACGAACCAGGGCCCAGCCTCTGGGGTCGGTCATTGGCAACCGACGAGCTGTCGATCCACACGACACGCTCTACCGGATCGCGTACCGACACGACCTCGACCGATCCCACGAAGTTCCCCGCGATGAACAGCGCTGCTGTAATTGTCAGCATCCGACGCCATGACCATCGACTGCTGAAGATCCACGCATCGGCGGACGCCTGAAGCGCCTTGAGGCGCTCGTCCGGCAAGACCTTCGAGACAAACGCAAGCCATGAGAACACGCCCCCGAGCGCTAGCAACCCGCCAATCGCCGGAAACCAGTCAGTGAAGTACAGAATCCAGCCGCTGATGGCGACGCCGAGCACGATGATCCACGCAAGGTTGGTTGTGAATGAGTCTCCTCCGGCGCCACTCGCGAGCATGCCGCGAGCATCATCGCGCCGTCGCCGATCGCTGTCAACCAGAGTGCACGTCAGGTTTTCGAGCGCCCGCACTCCTCATCGTCCATGGCGATCGGCGCAGTTCATGGCCAAAGTTCAGAACAGCTCGAACACGTCCGTGATCTGGAAGGTGAACGGCATCACTGGCGGCAATTCATCGGTCGGCACAAACAGCGCGTCCGGGTTCTTTCGAGCGCCGAGCGTCGTGCCGAAACCGGCTGTCGTCACCGTCAGCGCGACCGCCGCAGTGGATCAGACCAAGAGGGCGAATGCGCCAGTCACTATTTCGATGAGATAGTTCAACGGCGCGATACGGGTCGTTGTTTCGCGTGGGTGTCAGGGGGTCGGTTTGATCTCGACGAACTGCCGAATCAATTTCTCGACTAGATCGCGTTCCGTCAACGACTTCGAGAGGGGGACCGGCCATTTGACCGTGAGCGACGTCAGCGGATCCTGATCTCCGTCGATGGCGGTTGCTGACACAAACACGAGCTTGGCGGTGTCGGGACCGATCCGCATCTTGCTGACCACGAGTTCGACGCCGGCGTCATGCCGGTTGATGACGATCGGCTCGATGCTTCGGACGGTTTCGAGCTCGAGCAGCGAGTCGTCGCGATACGCGGCGCCGACCGAATCGCTGAGACGTTCGGGCAGCGTGTCCGTGATGTCGTCTCGGCCGCGGCGCCCGTCGAATTGCAAGTAGGTCCCTGCAAATGGAGTCACGACGGTGAGGCCGTCGTGCTTGCCGGACTGGGTCTTGCCGAATCGGTTGCGCTCCTTATACACCAGCGTATACAGCGGTTGCCTGACGACGACGGTCCGGCCTTCCCAGCGTCTGGCGAATGCCTGCTGAGGATTCTCGGCCGCTGTGAGTGCCGCGACCGCCGTGCCCAACGCGACGAACGCCAGCGCGATTCGATGAAAACCTCGGTCCACAATGGCCTCCCAGGCAGCGTGCCGATAGCCCACGCTTTTTCTGTATCGGCGGAAGTCGTGACTGGGACTAGGGGCCGGGAGGGCTGTTAGCGGGCCAGGAGCTTCTGCACGACCCGCCGAAGATCCTGGAGAGAAATCGGCTTGTGCCAGACCTGGGCGCGAAGCGTCTGGAGATCGGTCACCGTGGCCTCGTCCAGGAAGTGCTCGCCGGTGATCATGGCGACGGCGACGTCCTGGTTCGCGGGATCCTGTCGCAGCCGGTACAAGAACCCAACGCCGTTGATCATCGGCATTTTCATGTCGAGGAGGATCGCATCAGGCCGTGCCTGTTGCACTTGCGCGAGAGCCTCCTCCGCGCTCGCCGCCACCTGGACGCTGTAGCCTTCGCGGGTCAACACGCGGGAGAATGCCGACCGGACCCCTTCATCGTCATCGATCACGAGCACACGGAGTGCAGGCACCATTCGTTGATTATCAACTCAATTGGCCGGAAACTGCGAGTGTGCCACAGGCGTTGGGATCGCTTCACCGCGAAGCCCTCCGGGTCCTGCTGGACGTCGAGATTGCAGCCGGCGCATGGTCCTGTTGTTTTCCCAAACGAGACGTGTCATTCTTCCTGTTGGGAACCCAGTTGAGACATGAGGGCTAAAACGGACGTTCGACAGGGCACGCTGGCGCTGATGGTGCTCAAAACGCTCGATCTGCTGGGACCTCTGCATGGCTACGGGATCGCCAGGCGGATCGAACAGATCAGCGGGGACCTCCTCACGCTCAATCAGGGCACCCTCTATCCAGTGCTGCTGAAGCTGGAGCAGGAGGGTTCCATCGCGTCCGAATGGGGCGCCTCCGAGAACAACCGCAAGGCGCGCTTCTATCGACTGACGAGCGATGGACGTAAACATTTGCTCGCCGAGACCAGGGGGTGGGAACGGACAGCCGCCATCATCCGGCGATTCTTCGCGGCGAGAGCAGAAGATGTGAAATGAGAGCGCTGAGGCGATTCCTCCGGCGGCTGAGTTCCTGGACAACCACACAGAAAGACGAAGAGCGACTGCGGGCGGAAATCGACGATCATCTCGCGCGTCAGACGGCTGAACACATTCGCGGCGGCCTATCGCCCATCGAGGCGCGACGTCAGGCGGTACTGAAGTTCGGCGGCGTGGAAGCCATGAAGGAGAGCTATCGAGACGTCAGAGGGCTGCCGTTTCTGGAAACGCTGACACAAGACACGCGTTACGCACTGCGGCGCCTGCGAATGGCCCCAACCTTCACGATCGCCACGACTCTGACTCTGGCGCTCGGCATTGGCGCCACGACTTCAATTTTCACGCTGGTGCATGCCGTTCTACTGAAGTCACTACCGGTCGCGAATCCCGGTGAATTGTATCGGCTGGGCAGAGAGGCCCGCTGCTGCTACTTCGGCGGCTACAGTCAAGACAAGGAGTTTTCGCTCGTCTCCTACGATCTGTACAAGTACTTGAGAGACACCACCAAGGGTTTTGCGGAATTGGCGGCCTTTCCGCCGTCGAGTCCGCTGTTTGGCGTCCGTCGCTCGGGCAGCCCCGACGCCGCCCAGAGCTATCCAGGCGAGTTCGTTTCTGGCAACTACTTCACCATGTTTGGCATCACGGCGTATGCCGGACGCGCGTTTACCGCAAGAGACGATCAACCTGGCGCGCCACCGGTCGCTGTCATGAGCTATCGATTGTGGGAGCAAAAGTATCGATCGGATCCGTCCGTCATCGGCAGCATCTTCAACTTGAACGACAAACCGTTTACGGTCGTCGGAATCACCCCGCCGGGCTTCTTCGGCGACAGCCTCCGCCTGACGCCACCCGATTTCTTCCTACCACTGAACACAGAGCCATTGGTCCAGGTCGATTCCGATCTCAACAAGTACGACACCCACTGGTTGAACGTGATCGGCCGCATCCAGCCACGTGTGACGCCCGGATCGATCGAGACTGAAATGCGGGTCGAGCTCAAACAGTGGTTGCGCTCGCACTGGGGTGAAATGAGCGCCAACGATCGAGCGAGGTTTCCCGAACAGACCCTCTACCTGAGTCCCGGCGGCGCGGGCATCACGAGCATGCGCGAGCAATACGAGCACTGGCTCCAGATCTTGATGATGGTCTCCGGATTCGTCCTGCTGATTGCCTGCGCCAACGTCGCCACTCTCATGCTTGTTCGCGGGATGGAACGGCGGCGGCAGATATCGTTGAGCATGGCGTTGGGGGCGCGCGCGTCGCGGCTTGTCAGACAGCCGCTGATCGAAAGTATCCTGCTCGCATTGCTTGGTGGCGCGGCGGGCCTGGCGATCGCACTTGCCGGCACGCGCCTCATTCTGTATTTCGCATTCCCCGTGCTCCCAGGATTCGCCGGCGTGCCGATCGACGCATCGCCTTCGATGCCGGTGCTGTTGTTTGCCGTTGTCGCGTCGTTGTCCACGGGAATTGCCTTTGGCGCCGGTCCCGCATGGATGGCTACACGGGTCGATCCGATTGAAGCACTCCGCGGAGCCGGCCGCTCGACCACTCGTACCGGCTCGCTCCCCGGGAAGACGCTCGTGGTCTGTCAGGCGGCGTTTTCGCTGGTGTTGCTTTCAGCGTCGGGACTGCTCACGACCGCGTTGCAGCGATTGGAGAATCAAGAGCTCGGATTTGACCAGGACCGACGCGTCGTCGTGAGCATCAACCCACGGCTGGCGGGCTATCGGACAGAGCGACTCTCGCTGCTGTACCGGCGCATCCACGATTCGATCGCAGGCATTCCGGGTGTATCGTCCGTGGCTCTCTGCCTCTACTCGCCGCAAGCCGGCCTCTGGGGTGCCGCCGTCTGGGTGGATGGGCATCCTCCTCCCGGGCCCAAGGATGACTCGTTCGCCGCATGGAACCGTGTGACGGCCGGGTTCTTTGACGTCATCGGAAACCCGATCCTCAGCGGACGCGGCATCTCCGAACAGGATTCGGCGACTTCGCGACAGGTCGCCGTCATCAATCAGGCCTTCGCGCGTAAGTTCTTCAGCAACGAAGATCCGATTGGCAAACACTTCGGGCGCGATGCCGGAGCCAGCCGTCAATTCGAGGTTGTGGGCGTCGCCAAAGATGCGCGCTATCTGACGAGCAATCTCGCCGAGCCTGTTCGCCCCTTCTTCTTTTTGCCCGAAGCACAGGCCGAATACACGCGTGGCAATCTCGGCTCCCTGTTCCTGCGGGACGTCGTCATAGTGACCAGGCCTGGAGCTGACCTGTCCATCGCGGCGGTCCATCAAGCGATGGCGTCCGTCGATCCTGGCATGCCGATCATTTCGATTCGCACGTTGAGAGAGCAGGTCGCGAGTCAGTTTACCCAGCAGCGGCTCATCGCACGCCTCACGTCGTTGTTCGGGGTCCTGTCGCTTGTCCTGGCCTCGATCGGCCTTTATGGCGTGACGGCCTATAGTGCCGGACGCCGGGCTCACGAGATCGGCGTACGGATCGCGCTGGGCGCCAATCGCGGCACCGTTGTCCGGCTGGTGCTACGGGGCGCATTCGGGCTGATTCTCGTTGGACTCCTGTTTGGGTTGCCGTTGACGTTCGGCGTCGGTCGATTCCTTGGCAATCAACTGTACGGTGTGAGTCCCTACAATCCCCTGGTGACGCTCGCCGCCGTCGTCGTGCTCGGGTTGTCGGCGCTGGTCGCATCCTTGATCCCAGCCATTCGAGCGAGCGTGATTTCTCCATTGGACGCGCTGCGCGCTGAATAACGGCCGCTGCGCGGCAGTCAAGTCTCGGTCGGGTCGCGCACGTCGCAACCTTCAAATAACAAGGCGTACGGCAACTCGCGTCAATCGGCGGGTCCCGCACCGGGAACCCGTTCCAGTGAGTGGTCATGGTGAAGGGTGAGCACGACGATCATCGCGGCGAAACCTGCCGTCGAAAGCAACAGCAAGCCGCCTGTATAGTTCCCGGTCGCGTCCTTGATGCGACCCACAACATAAGGGCCGGCGAAACCCGCCAGATTGCCAATCGAATTAATCAGTGCGATCCCGCCGGCCGCCGCGGCCCCGGAGAGGAAGGCCGCCGGAAATGTCCAGAACACCGGGAGGCAGCCGAAGATACCAAAGCCCGCGACCGACAACGCCGCCATCTTCATCGTCGGGTCATCGAGCGCGGTGGAAATCGCGATGCCGGCGGACGCCACAAACAGCGGAAACGCGAGGTGGAACCGGCGCTCCAGCTTTCGGTCGGAACGGCGTCCCCATAAGACGATGCTCACTAATCCCACAACATACGGCAGCGCCGCTACCAGCCCGGCCTGGAAGTTCGACACGCCGAACGCCTTCACGATTTGCGGTAGAAAGAAGCTGAGGCCGTAGTTGGTCGCGACTGCGCCGAAATACACGAGGCTGAGCGCCAGAACCTTGG
>WNFX01007623.1_pt1 | contig 10136 bp, 7 predicted proteins | sample 5400111 | NCBI WGS metagenome assembly WNFX01 (sample SAMN13153363, study PRJNA577476) | soil metagenome | isolation source: 40 cm soil or saprolite under grassland replicate 1 | place: USA:California | collected 2016-06-15 | reverse complement strand
CGACCCGTCGATGCTCGGCAGCGCCAATCGGATGCCGAATCTGAACCTAAAGCAGACCGAGATCGCGGCGCTGATCGCGTTCCTGGATCAAACTGGGCACGTAGGCGCCGGGAACTAGGGCTTCAGGAACCGGCCGTACCACTCGAGGTAGCGCTGCCAGCGGTCCTTCTGGTAGGTCGGCTTGCTGATGCCGTGCGACTGTCCGGGATAGACCACGAGCTGCGTCGTGCGGCCCAGCCGGCGCATCGCCTGGTACATCTGCTCCGAGTTCATGATCGGCACGTTCCAGTCCTTGTCGCCGCCCATCCAGAGCGTCGGGGTCGTGATCTTCGCGACGGACCAGAACGGCGAGATGCGATCCCAGGCGCGCTGGTGCGTCCACGGCAAGCCCAGCTCGATCTCCCACAGATTCTGATAGTGGTCGTGACCGTAGTTGGACGTGTACAACGCCTCACTGGCGCCACTGATGGCGGCCTTGAACCGGGTCGATTTCGTGATGACGTAATTGGTGAGGATCCCGCCGTACGACCAGCCGCCCACCCCTAGCCGATCCGCATCCGCGACGCCCTGGCGGACCGCCTCGTCCACTGCGGCCATCACGTCGTCGAAATCCTTGTTGCCCCAGTCGGCGAAGATCGCGCGCGCGAACTTGGCGCCATACCCCGAGGAGCCGCGCGGATTGGTCATCACGACCGCGTAGCCGCGCGCCGCGAACAGCTGCCCTTCGGAATTGAAGCTGCGGTCGAACTGCGACACGGGGCCGCCGTGAATGCGCAGCAGCGTCGGGTAGCGCCGGCCCGTTTGATAGTCGGGCGGCAAGTACAGGAACGCCTCGACCGCGGTGCCGTCGCGGCTCTTGAAGTGCAGCTCGCGCACGTCGGCGAGGCGCAGGGAATCGAGCAGGGGCTGATTGGTGCGGGTCAGCTGCCGGGGACCTGCGGCCTCGACCAGGAAGATCTCGTTCGGCAGGTGCGGGGCGCTTATCAGAGCCGCGATCGTTCCGTCCGCTCCGAGGCTGTACCCGTTGACCTCTCGCCCGTCCGGTCCGCCGCCCACGAGACGCGTGACGGCGCCGGACGTCGCGTCCACTCGCACCAGGTAATTGTCGCCCTCGTCCTCGAGAATGCCGTACAGGCTCTTCCCGTCGGGCGCCCAGCGCTCCGCCCTGATATTGCGATCGAGCGCCGCGGTGACCGCGCGGGGTTGGCCCCCGCTTGCATCGATTATTGCGAGCTGGCCCGGGTCGTAGATCATCGCGATCGGCTCACCCGAGGGCTGCCGGTCGTACAGGATCCACTTGCCGTCGGGGCTCCACTCGGGGTCCCCATCCGGCCCGGGCGTCGACGTCAGACGACGCGTCGTGGCGCCCTTGCTGGTGTCGTCGCTCGCCACCACCCAGACGTCCGAGTTGTCGTTGCCGTCCACGCTGTCGCGGTTGCTGGTGAACGCGATGAGCCGGCCGTCCGGGGACCACGCGGGCCCTTCGTCGTCCCAGCCGCCCGACGTGATCTGGCGCGCCGCACCCTTGGTGCGGAGGTCGAACACGTAGAGGTGCGTGCGCCGCCGATCGAGATAACCGGTGCCGTCGCGCTTGAATTGCAGGCGATCGATGACGTAGGGGCGCTGCGTCTTGGCCTTGATCCCGATCCACGTCGTGTCGCCCGCCTGATCGGGCGTCATGTCGTCGATCTCGAGGGCCAGGCGTCCACCGTCGGGGGACCAGACGAAGCTGCCGACGCCCTGCTTGATGGTCGTGAGCTGCTCGGCCTCGCCCCCCAGGCGATTCAGCAGCCACACCTGCGACTCAGCATCCTCGCCGCGCGTCGCGAGGAACCCCAGGTACTTCCCATCGGGGCTCCATCGGGGGCTCGCTGCCGAGCTGCCCTTGGCGGTGAGAGGGATCGGGTCTCCACCCGCCGCGGCCACCATCCAGATCCGGCTCGTGGATTTGTCCGCCGCAAGGTCCGGAGTCGCGACGACGTAGGCCACCCACTTCCCATCGGGGCTGACTCTGGGATCCGAGACTCTCTGGATTCGGAACAGGTCGTCGACGGTGAGGACGCGCTGAGACGGGCCTTGGACCAATAGGGCGAGAATGGGGATGATGATCATAGCGCGAGAAACTATCACCCCTTGCCCGTGTGCGCACCGGCCTTTAAACTGAGTGTCATGATGATTCGTATCTGCACCTACCTGACGCCCTCGGGGCGCCGGCAAGCTCCACTCATGGGGTTTGCTGGGCGTATTGCGCCCGAGAGCGTCGTGCGCCGGAAGCGAGCACCCTAGAAGTCCATCGGATCGACCTCATGCCGTGATCCGGCCTTCCGGGTGCTTTGCAAGACCTGGAGGGCCGTTCTGTTTCGCACCACACGAGGACCACGGACATGAGCACGCTTGAGCATCTCGACGACCAAATCATCGGGCGCTACCTGGACCAGCCGCTGCGCCTGCCGGCCGACCTGCGGCGCCAGATCGAGGCGGCGTGGGACGGCGCGCCGGTGCAGCTCTACGCCTTGAGCGACCTGGACCACACGCTCCGCTTGGTCGAGACCTGGGTCGCCCTCGGGCCGCAGCACGTCGCCGTGGCGCGGCGCGCGCCGGACGGCATGTGGGAGGTCCGGAGCGTGGAGCGCGCACGCATCGAAGCGGTGCGCGAAGCCCCAGGTCTCTCGGCAAACACGCTGACGCTGCTCGGTGCGCCGGGGGAGCCGGCGCTCGCCCTCGTGCGCTACACGCACCGCCAGCGGCGCGCGTTCGAGAACATCCGCTTCGTGCTCGAGGAGCAGCTCGAGGGCCGCGAGATCCCGGCGGTGGATCCCGACCGGGCCTACGCCGAGGGCGTGGCGCGGCCCGTGCGCGAAGCGCAGGCCTTGGTGTCGGGTCGGGAAGTGGCGGTCATCCGTAGACTGCTGGGCTACCTCCGGCCCTATCGCCGCCAGCTCACTCTCGGCATGACGGCTGCGACGCTGATCACGCTGGTCAGTCTCGTGCCGCCCTACCTCGCGGGGTACCTGATCGACCGCGTCGTGCGGCCGGCGCAGGAGGGCGCGCTACCGCTCGGGCGCGCGGTGACGATCGCGTGGCTCGCCGTAGCGGCGATGGCGCTGGTGTACCTCATCCGCCAGGGGGCCGCGGTGGTACGGCTACGCTTGATGGCGATCCTGGGGGAATGGGTGGCGCGCGACCTCCGCGCCGAGCTGTACGAGCACATCCAGCGCCTGTCGCTGGCGTTCTTCTCGCGCAAGCGCACGGGGAGCCTCATCACGCGCGTCTCGGCGGATACCGACCGACTCTGGGACTTCCTGGCGTTCGGCGTGGTGGACGTCTCGTTGTCGCTCGTGATGCTCGCGGGACTCGGCGCCGTGCTGCTCAGCCTCGACTGGCGCCTCGGTCTGGCGATGACGCTGCCGGTGCCGGTCTTCTGCTGGCTGATCTACCGGCACGGCGAGTCGATCAACCGGCTCTTCCTGCGGGCGTGGCGCAAGTGGTCGCGCGTGTCGGACGTCCTGTCGGACACGATTCCCGGCATCCGCGTCGTGAAGGCGTTCAACCAGGAGGAGCGGGAGATCCGGCGCTTCGGCGAGCGCAACCAGGACGTGACGGCGGAGTTCAACCGCATCCATGAAACGTGGACGACGTTCTGGCCGCTGCTGATGCTGGCGGTGCACGGGACGACGGTGGTCGTGTGGGGCCTCGCGCTGCCGCGGTTGCTCGGCAGCGGCGTGGCGCTGCCGGTGGGGACGTTCGTCTCGTTCCTGCTCTACACGACGATGTTCATCGGCCCGATCGAAGTGATCGGTCAGATCGCCCGCACGATGAACCGTGCCACCACGTCGGCGCACCGCGTGTTCGAGGTGCTCGACACGGAGGCCGAGGTGCGCGACGACCCCGAGCCGGTGCAGCTCCGGCCCGTGCACGGCCGGGTCACGTTCGAGCATGTGACGTTCGGGTACGATGGTGTCCGGCAGGTGCTGCGCGGCATGAGCTTCGACGTTGCGCCGGGAGAGCTGATCGGTCTGGTGGGACCCTCGGGCGGCGGCAAGACCACGATCGTGAACCTGATCGCGCGCTTCTACGACGTCACCGGCGGGTCGATCCGCATCGACGGCGTGGACCTGCGGCGGCTCGATACCGGGCACTACCGCCGCCAGATCGGGATGGTGCTCCAGGATCCGTATCTGTTCCACGGCACGATCCTGGAAAACATCCGTTACGGTCTGCCCGAGGCGTCGCTCGGGGCGGCGATCGCGGCGGCGCAGGCGGCGAACGCGCACGACTTCATCACGAAGTTGCAGCACGGCTACGACACGGTGGTGGGGGAGCGGGGACATACGCTGTCGGGCGGGGAGCGTCAGCGCGTGTCGATCGCGCGGGCGATCCTGCACGACCCGCGCATCCTGATTCTCGACGAGGCGACGAGCAGCGTCGACACCGAGACGGAGCGGGAGATTCAGGAAGCGCTCGAGCGGCTGATCGCGGGGCGCACGGTGTTCGCCATCGCGCACCGGCTCTCGACGCTGCGCAAGGCGTCGCGGCTGTTCGTGATCGAGGACGGGCGTCTGGCGGAAGACGGAACGCATCACGAGCTGCTCGCGATACCCGACGGCAAGTACCGCCGTCTCTACGAGCTGCAGTTGCAGCTCCAATGAAAGGAGGCGTCATGGAAGCGACGATGTTAGGACGAGGCGCCGCGGTGCTGAGTCTCGAGCAACGCGGCGACGGCCGCCTCTGGGCCATCCGCGGCGACGAGGAGCGCGCCGTGTGGGTACGGCGCTGCTTCCCGTGGTCCGAGCCGGGGCGCTACCTCTCGCTGCGGGACGGCGACGAGGAGGAGTTCGCTCTGGTGGGGGATCCGGCCGATCTGGACGACGCGTCGCGGCGGGCGCTCGAGAGCGCCCTCGCGCTGGCGGGATTCGTGTTCGAGATCACCAGCGTGCTGGAGATCGAGGAGGAAGTCGAGATCCGGCGCTGGCGCGTCGAGACCCGACAGGGGCCGCGATCGTTTCAGACGCGCCTCGACGACTGGCCGCGCACGCTACCGCATGGGGGTTTGCTCATCCGTGATGTGACCGGGGACTTGTATCACCTCGGGAAACCGGCGGCGCTGGATCGGCACAGTCGGGCGTTGCTGTGGGCGTTTGTGGATTGACATAGCCCTGTGTAGGGGCACGGCATTGCCGTGCCCCTCCGGGCTCGACTGGAAGTGTGGGCCCGTGGCATCGGACTTGCCGCGCTGCGACGCTCGACACCACTACGTCGAGGCCCTCCTCATGCGCCCCACCCTTCGGATGTTGCTTGTCGCGGTGGTCACTCTTCAGACGGCGTGTGCGCGCGACGAGGCGACGGCGCCACAGGGAGCGCCGGTCGGCCTGACCGCGCAGGTGGCAGACGGCGCCACCATTCCGTCGAGAATCGCCTTCGTTGCCCTAGGTCCTTGCTGTACGATCTATGTGATGGCCGCCGACGGATCAGCGCGTACCCAGTTGACGAGTAACAGCTACCTGTTTGACCCCCAATGGTCGCCCGACGGACGACAGATCGCGTTCTCCAGGTGGATCGCCGGAGAAGGTCGGCTGGCCGAGATCTTCGTTATGGCCGCGGACGGATCGGCACCACCGATGAGGCTTACGAATGATACGACGCTGGACGGGCAGCCCAGTTGGTCGCCCGATGGGCGACAGATCGCGTTCATGAGCAGGCGCGACGGCAACCGGGAGATTTATGTGATGAATGCCGACGGCACGGCCCCGACGCGGCTGACGAACGATCCGGCCGACGACGAGCAGCCCAGCTGGTCGCCCGATGGGCGACAGATCGCGTTCAGGAGCCTCCGGGACGGCAACGCCGAGATCTACGTAATGGGCGCCGACGGGTCCGCTCCGACCCGGCTCACGAACGATCCGGCCTGGGACAGCGACCCCAGTTGGTCGCCCGACGGGAGACGGATCGCCTTCGGGAGCAACCGGGACGGCAACGACGAGATCTACGTGATGGGCGCCGACGGCTCGGCTCCGACACGCCTGACGAACAACCCGGCCGAGGATGCAGAGCCCAGTTGGTCCCCCACCGGACTGATTGCGTTCACGAGCATCCGGAACGGCAACTCCGATATCTACGTGATGAATGCCGACGGCTCGGCGCAAACGCGGCTGACGAACGATCCCCGAATCGAACGTTCCCCGAGCTGGGGGCCGTGGCTCGATCAGACCCCGCCACAACTCGTGCTGCCGAGTGACTTCGGGGTCCCACCCGAGCGATGGTTTGGCGCCCTTGTTGAGTACGCGGGACTTGTCTCGGCTACGGACGACTTCGATCCGAACCCGGCAGTCGTCTGCACGCCGCCGTCGCCCAGCACCTTCCCCATCGGGACTACGCAGGTTCAGTGCACGGCGACGGACAAGGCCGGAAACACCACGACCGGTGCCTTCTCGGTGACTGTGCGTGACCAGTACGAAGAGCTCGCCTTCGACGTCGAAACCCTCGAGGGTACCATTGCCTCACGGTCGAGTGACGGGTTGTCCAGCGATCGGCTCCAAGACGCTCTGACCAAGCTGGAAGCCGCTCGGGAGGAGTTCAGCAGGACGCCGACCGACCGCTTGGCGGCGCTCGGCGACCTCCAATCTGCCACCGAGAACCTCTATGCGGCCCTAGATCAGGGAGAGATCAACGCCTTCGGATTCAGCGTGATCGCGCGCCGATTCGCTGATAACTCGCGGCTCACGGCGGACCAGGCGATAGCCGAGGCGAAGGCGCGGGGCGGGAACGCGGAGGCCATTGCCGATGCGGAAGCCGCGCTCGCCAAGGGGGATGACAAGCGCGCGGCGAGCGAGTTTGCGGACGCAGTGGCGCAATACCGGAAGGCGTGCGGGGCGGCGACCGGTGCCTAACGCTGACAGTACGGGCAGAAGGTGGTCGCGCGCAGATCGATCGTATGCGTCGTGACCATCTTCTTGCCGCAGCGTACGCAGGGCTGGCCGCCGCGGCCGTAGGCCCGCAGCTCGAACTGAAAGTTGCCGCGGTCGCCCGTTCCGGTGCGATAATCGCGTAGCGTCGTTCCCGACGAGGCCAGCGCGCGCTGCAACACGTCAACAATCGCGGCGTGCAATCGCGCGAACTCCTCGAGCGACAGTTTATCCGTAGGTTTCGAGGGATCGACCTGCGCGTCAAACAGCGCCTCGTTGGCGTAGATGTTGCCCACCCCCGCGACGCGGCGCTGATCCATGATCGCCTTCTTCACCGCCGTCCGCGTGCCCTGGAGCCGCTGCGCGAACACGAACGGCGTAAACGTCTCGTCCAGCGGCTCTGGGCCGATCCGGCCCGTGTAGGCGAGCCAGCCGCGCTCGTCGAGCAGCCAAACGGTCCCCAGACGACGCACATCGCGGTATACGAAGAGGCGGCCGTCGTCCAGGGTGCAAACGAGCACGGCGTACTTCTTCTCCTCGGGGGTGAGGGCGCGCTCGTGCACGACGAGCGAGCCGGTCATGCGGGGCTGCACGATCATGCGGTGGCCGCTCGCGAGGCGAAAGACCGCGTGCTTGGCGCGGCGGCTGACTTCCTCGAACACGTTGCCGCGCAGGGAGCGTAGCAGACGAGGCTTCGAGACGCGGCGCAGCACATCGCTCTTGTTCAGGCGCGCGCGCACGATGCGATAGCCCTCGAGCCGCGGGGCGAGCTCCCGGACGATCGTCTCGACTTCAGGCAGCTCCGGCACGTCGCAGCTCGCGCCAGGCGATGTCGCGCCGCCAGGTCTTTCCGTCGAACCCGATCCGCTCGCACGCCGCCGCGCTGGCGCGCGCCGCCGCCGGCACGCCGGCGCCGAGGCCGGTGACGCTCAGCACCCGGCCCCCCGCGGTCCGGAGCGTACCGTCCGCGTCACGCGCCGTCCCCGCGTGGAAGACGACCACGTCGGCTCCCAGCTCTTGGGGAATCCGGATCGCGGCGCCGCGCTCCGGCTTCTCGGGGTAGCCGCGCGCGGCGAGGACCGTCGTGACCGCGGCGCGGGTCGGGGAAATGACTTGGCGCTTCGGCCGCCAGCGGCCGCGGGCGATGTCCAGCAGGTGTTTGGTGGCGCCCTTCGGCAGGCCGGGGAGGATGGCCTGGGCCTCGGGGTCCCCGAAGCGGCAGTTGAACTCGAGGACGTACGGAGTCCCGTCCGGCGCGAGCATCAGCCCCGCGTACAGCACCCCTTCATAGGGGGCGCCTTGCGCCGCCATCTCGCGCAGCACCGGCTCGATCACGTCGCCGCGGACGCGCGCGAGCAGCGGGGCCGTCGTCAGGCTCACGGGACAGTAGGCGCCCATGCCGCCGGTGTTGGGGCCGGTGTCGCCGTCGCCCAGGCGCTTGTGATCCTGCGCCGGCGGCAGGATCACGATGCGCTCGCCGTCCGTGAGCGCCAGCACCGACAGCTCTTCGCCCTCGAGGAACTGCTCGACCACGATCTCGTTCCCCGCGTCGCCCAACGCCCGCGCGGCGAGCATGACGCGGGCGGCATCCGCCGCTGCCGCGCGCGTGGCGCACACGATGACGCCCTTCCCGGCGGCGAGCCCCGACGCCTTCACGACGAGCGGCTCGGCGTGCGCCTCGATGTAGGCGAGGGCCGGGTCGAGCTCGGTGAACGTGGCGCTCGCGGCGGTGGGCACGCCGGCGCGGCGCATCACTTCCTTGGCGTAGGCTTTGGACGACTCGAGCCGGGCGGCGGCCTGACTCGGTCCGAAGACGGGACGATCCGCGGAGCGCAGCCGGTCCGCGAGGCCGGCGGCGAGCGGTGCTTCCGGGCCGATGATCGTGACGTCGATGTCGTGTTGGACAGCGGCGGCGACGAGGTCGTCTACGGCGGTCGCCGCGATCGGGAGGTTTTTGCCGAGGGCCGCGGTGCCCGGGTTACCGGGGGCCGCGAAGATCGTCGCGTCGGGGGAGTCGCGTCGCAGCGCCCAGCAGAGCGCGTGCTCGCGGCCACCCCCGCCGACGACCAGGAGTCTCACTTCTTCTTGAAGGCGTCCGAGAAAGCTTGGGCGGCCCGCTTCGCCGTATCCACCACGTCGTTCACGACGGCTTTCGCCTCGTTCATGTAGTGATCGCGAGCGTCGTCGATGTCTTTGTCGATGGGCCGTTGTTCGGCTTCGGGGCCGCGGCGCGTGTACTCGCCGCCCACGATCTTTTCGTACGTGCCGCCCGCGATCCAGCGCTCCAGCTCCGCCGCGCGCAGCGTGTTGAACGGATGCGATTGCGGCAGCGTGTTCAGAATCTTGAAGATGCGATCGACCGCACCCCCTGTCTCCTCGTACTCTTTGGCCTGCTGCAGGAAAGCGTCGAGGTCCATCTCTTTCATGTCGCCGCCGCCCGCCATCTTGAGGAACATCCGCATCGACGCACGCGGATCCTGCGCGGCGAGCAACCCCGCGCGATCGGACGACAGTTCGCTCTTGCGGAACCACTCGAGCAGCGCGAACTCGATGGGCGCCAGCACCAAGCCGGCAAGGAACGGGAGGAAGTTCAACCCCACGAACAGGATCAGCACCAGGATCGTGTGGTACAGCGCGTGCCCGCTCATCACGTGGCCCAGCTCGTGCCCCAGCAGCGTCCGCATCTCGTCGTCGTCGAGCAGCTTCAGAGCGCCCGAGTTGATGACGATGAACGGATGGTCCATCCCGTAGGCGCCCGCGTTGACGAACGGCGTCTGCGAGACGAAGAGCTCGGGCCGCTCCGGCCAGTCGAGCGACGTGAGCACGTCGGTGTAGAGCGCGTTGAGGCGCGGGAACTGCGTCGGTCCGACGCGAACCGCGTTCGCTTGGAACAACAGCCGGATGCCGCGTTCACCGAAGAACCCGACGATCTTCTTCACCACTTCGTCGAAGCCCGGCACCGAGCGGAGGGTTTGCAGCGCCGCGCGGTCCGCGGGATGCTCCCACGTCACGGGGGCGATTTGGGTCAGAATCTTGCGCGGGCGCGCGGCGGGGAGGCCGGTCGCGTCGGTCATGTGTGTCTCCTGCAATGGGATGCCATCACGTACGAATTCCCATGGACCATGTTTCGTTCTGGTAGGGTCACGGCATTTTCGTAGGGGCACGGCATTGCCGTGCCCCTACAACACGTCCTTCCCGTGCAACCGCCGCCCGCCAGGATCAATCATCCCCCAG
>WNFX01007621.1_pt1 | contig 10137 bp, 6 predicted proteins | sample 5400111 | NCBI WGS metagenome assembly WNFX01 (sample SAMN13153363, study PRJNA577476) | soil metagenome | isolation source: 40 cm soil or saprolite under grassland replicate 1 | place: USA:California | collected 2016-06-15 | reverse complement strand
TCCAGGCGCGCCGGGGCTACGCCGCCCCCGAGTGGGAGCTGCTCAGGTTCGCAAGACGAGCCAAAGCCGAATTGCGCCCGCGGGGCCCGTGAGCGTTCTTCGCCCAGGTGCAAGTTCCCCTGGCGGTAGGGCACGCAGACGACAGGTACCCACAAAAATCCCCACACCGACTCTTGGCGAAGGGCGTACTCTTCGAGTGGCTTGAGAAGGCCAACAATCTCGGCCGTATTGACTGTGCGGCACTGTAACCCTCTGGTATGACAGAGGTCTAAAAGAGGTCGAAAGACTTTCCTGGGGTGGGTTGAGAAAGTCTAAGTAGATTGCGAGTTTATGTCTCGCGGCGCCGTAGCCAAGTGGTAAGGCAGAGGTCTGCAAAGGGCCTCCGCCCTTTTCCTTGACCGTCCCGCGCAGTCCTAAGCAGTCGTTCCAGCTCGGCTTGAGTGAGGAGGCGGATTCATTGCCAGTCTGAAGGAATCCCTCTCTTTGCCGCTGAGTCTGCCACCAGTTTTGCCACCAGCCGCGGATTCAGAGAAGAAGCCTACCTCCCAGGCGATATGCGGGGTTGTTTGGAGAAGCCGCGGCGCCAGGCAGGCAGGAGCACTCCCAGTTTGACCAGAGCGCGTTGCGTGTGAACGACCAGGCCCGGCTCGGAGCCCGCGGACCATCGCGGTGCACTAGGACGATTAGCGCAACGGTCGCCGGATCCTGCTCACGCCGCCGCTACGAGCGGGATTAGGCTGACGAGGCACGTTAGGCTGGTATATAGTAAGGGCGCCGACTGCCTTACGTTACGTTGCCTCCGCTCGAGAAACCGCGCTGAGGAGTTCAGCTAAATGCCATCCTTCGATCCCCAGGATCGAGCTCGCCTCAATCATTACGCGTCCGACCTTCGCATCTGGTTTCAGGAGTGGTTGCTCGAGCCGGTGCAGAAAGCCACTGGCGGTATAATCCCAGCTGCCCTGAGCACCCTCTATGCTGACATGAACGAGCTGGAAAACGAGTTCGGCAGACAGCTCGACCAATCCATCGGCATCGACGATAGGCACGCGCCGTTGCTTAAGCGGATCCTGCTCTACCAGCGCCAGCATTTGGCGGAAAAACACGAAGAGATCCGTTTGAAGACCACTAGCTCAGAGATCCGCGACGCACTGGAGGCCCAGTCAGAGCCCGTCAGGCGTTTAATGTCGGAGGAGTGGTTCCACAACACTCGACCAAGTCGCCTGCCCCGGTTAACTGATTTCTTGACACCTCGGGATACGTATCAGGTTATGCCCGCCGCGCCTGACCTACGTGGCTCTGACTATGACGACAAGTTCCGGATACTCCTGTCCCCCGCGAGCTTTCTGCCAGCGCTACGTCGTTGTCGGATTGAGAGCTGGCTTCGTGACATAAGTGTCGCTGTGGCCTTCACGGACATCGACGACTTCAAGGCCCTCAACACCCGGTACACGGAATCCGTCGTCGACAGGGATCTCTTGCCAAAGATCATGCGGACAATCGAGGCTCACGTTTACTCCCATGGCTGGGCCTATCGCTTCGGCGGCGATGAGTACCTCTTACTCCTCCCTAACATGGATCTAAAAGTTGCTGGCGAGTTTCTGCAAAGCCTCCAAGAGAGGCTCGGTTCTCTTGAATTCCAAGGAATCCACGAGTGTATTGCCGTCTCTATCGGCCTATGCCTCGTCACCCCAGATTCCTTTTTAACCGATCGCGAGGTGCAGGAAAAGGCAAATCGGGCGATGCAACACGCAAAGCAGGTCAGTAAGAACTGTATCGCAACATTCAAGGGCGAATTCTTCGGCGACGAGGATCTTTACGTTATGAATCGTCAGGGCCACAAGGAACCCTGAATCGCCTTCCGCGGCCTTAACGCACACCTCCAGCTGGCGGCGCCCCGTATTGCGGCAGATTTGCCTTACGTTCTTCGCCAAGGCAGGTCGCAAGAGCTAGCGGGGCGACGTCCGAGCGCCTGCGGAGTTCGAGCAGCAGCGCGCAATCTCCCGTCTGTGGTGCCTGACCCGCGCAATCGCGGTGAAGCTCGCAGTCACGGGCGCGCGAATGACCAGTTGGGGTTGCAGGTTCTCAGCCTCCGAAAGACTCTCCGGGTTATATTCACGCCCCCGTAGGCGCTCGGCCTGATGACGCGACGCACCATCGTGGTGGACAGCGAGATCTGGAAGGTGTTTCCCACGGGCCGCGTCACCGTTTATGGGAAGGATGAGTTTGGGTTGCTGTTCGAGCTCGGGACCGGACTGGTTTCACTTATCAGGCGTGCAAGGAGCTCGAGTGGTTGGTCAGCGATTTCGTTTGGTCCCGCGCCTTGCGGATGACACGGGCCAGGTCTTGGGGGGGAAGGCTCACGTGCCGCTCGCCCGGTCACTCGGCCGTCACGTCCTGCCGCCGCTCCGTCGAGTTGCGCCGATCGGCCAGCACGCGCCGCTTGCCCGCCCCGCGGCGCTCCACCGTCGGGGGCATGCTCTGATAGCGGCGGTCCAGGCCGCTGCGCCGCGAGGGCAGAAGACGGCGTTCGCCCTCTCGGTGGTTGGGAAACCAGTGAGGAGCGTCGTTAGCAACCATCGTGCACCTCTGAGAGGACGGATAGTCGGGGTGATATACCCGACGGGCGCGCGCTAGGCCAGGCGGGTCGCGGGTGCCGGGGTTAGGAGGGCCTGAGCCAGCCCCGCCGCGGCGGCGCCCAGCGGAACTCGCTCCTTAGACCGCGTCTGTGTGGCTCAACCTGATCATGGCTGCCGCTCCTCGTCCCGCTGCCGACGCTTAGCCGAGTCGCCCTCCTCCTGACAGCGCCGCCGAGCCGCGACGACTCCGCATTCCCCAGGCGGATGGGGCTGGGTGATGAGACATTCTCGCGTGGCGATATGTGTGACGATGCGGTCCATGATCTCTGTGTGCTCAGTGGCGTGCTCCGTAACCATCCCGCGGCATGCCCAGTGGGAAAAGGAAGGCGGACTCGGCCGCCCCCCGCTCCCTTGAACAGACCGCTGGCTCTTGCTGAGCCCGGGCCCTACTTGCGCGCGGCGATCTTGTGGAATGTCGAGTTCGCAACCTCGTAGTTCTCAACCTTGGGCGTTCCTTCAACCACCTTCGCGAGAGTCTTCAGGACTTCGGGGTAGGTGTCGCGGCTATAGTTGTCCGCGTTCTCTTTCCGATCCCACAAACTGATCGCGACCGCTTCGGCGCGGTCGCCGGCGAGGAACGTGATCTCGTCCTTGAAGCCGTTCTGCTTGCGCAGTACGGGCAGGACGTCTGTTTCCAGGTTCGGGCGAGCTGCTTGCTTAACTATCTTTGTCAAGTGTACGATTCCAGAAGGGCCAAGAAGTCATTGTACTTGACAAGTAAAGTACATAGAAGCATGTTTGAGCCCATAGGACTGCCAATAGTTAACTGAACTCGGCTCACGCATACCCTTAAGGAGGCGCCATATGTTCAGTGTTACACAGAGGGACCCGATGCTGGATCTGCTGCATCACCTGGAGCACCGGATTGGCCGGACCTTCAACGAGCCCTTCCGCGCGTCTGAATGGCCCGTACCCGAGGCCGTGACCACCGCCTGGCTGCCGTTGGTGGACATCTTCGAGGAGCCCGATGTCATCCGCCTGGTGGCGGAGGTCCCTGGGGTGAAGCCCGAGGACGTGAAGATCACGGTGGATAGCAACCTGCTGACGATCAAGGGCACGAAGGAGCAGGTGGCGGAAGAGAAGGCCGAGAAGGTCCATCGCTATGAGCGGACCTATGGCGCCTTCGAGCGGACCTTCAGGTTGTCGGCCTCGATCGATCCCAACAAGATCAAGGCGACCTACGACCTCGGCGTGCTGACGATCACGCTGCCGAAGGCGGAGACGGCCAAGCCCCATCTGATCACGGTGGAAGTCACGGCACAGAAGGCGTTGAAGGCCTAACCTAAGGGGGAGGAGGGCGGCCTGGTTGGTCGCCCTCTCGTCCGGAGGCGGCATGGTTACCGAGCACAGACGGAGCATGGAAGGCCTGCTTACACACGTCGGCACGGCCGACTGTTTCATCACTCTCCCTCATCCGGCGCTGAAGTGCGGGATCGTCACGGCGTGGTGGCAGTGCCAGGTGGAGGCAGACCGGGCCAAGCAGCGGCAGCAGGAGGACGAGTAGCGGCAGCCGTCGTCTTCGGCATCGAGTAGATTCGGCTATGCCCACCGCTGCAGATACGATGCTCCTTTCCGAGTCCCCGAAAAACTCCCGTCAATTCTCCAAATGCATGGAGTGTCAACGGTACGCCACGAGGTCCCGGATGCGGGAACTCCTAGCTCTCGCCGCAGTCGCCTGCCTGGACTTCCGGCCGGGCGAGGTTGTCGAGCGCCGCATCTACCTCACCTGGCTCGCGTCGCGCGATCCATGGTTCATGCTCCGCACGATTTCCGGCGCGGTGCGGGGAGTGGGTGGCAGCGTCGTTCCCTCGTCGCTCCCGGCGAATCCCGTGGATCACGTCATCGCGCCACGACGGCAATTCGAAAGCCTCTTCGCCACGCTGTTACCGAAGGACGCGCAGGTCGAAGTCGAGATGCCCGACGGCCGGCGCTTCCTGATGCCCAGAAGGCGCCCTCAGGGTCGGCCCGCGCTGCTCGCTGGACTGAATGCGCGCGAAGCGGGCGAACTCCTCGCACGCGAAGCGCACGAGCTGGTCGCCTTTGGACGCCACATCGACGGGTTGTTGTTCATGAGCAACGACGCCGAAAAGTTGCACCAGGGCCGTGGGGCACCCCGCCACGCAAGATCCGCGGTCTGCGCCCACGTCTCGCAGGCGACCGGCGACCGACTGCTAGTGGTCGTCGGAGCTCGAGTGGTCGTCGATTACTGTCGCGGGCAGCACTGGACCGAGGCTCGGGCTCGCGCGGTAATCCGTCAGCTGTTGGATCTCTGCGTCACGACCAAGCCGCCCGAGCCCGAGCCGGAGACCAGCGACGCCACCATCCTCGACCGAGGTCCGCAAGGCGGTCCAGCGCCCGCAGCTCGCGCCGTCCGGCGCCGAAGCTGGCTTCCGGCTCCCAATAGCAACTGACACGTGCGGGGAGCGGTAAGCTTCCCGCGCCTAAGACGACGCGGACCCGCGACATCCGGAGGGACGAAACCACGCGATGAGAACGCCGCGCCGTGAAGCTTGCCGTGGCACCATGGGCAGGTCGCCTTGGCTGACGCCCTGAGGCTGCTGCTCCGCCCCTTCGGGGGCCGCCGCCGCCCGGAAGCTGAGAAGCCTCTCCGCGCTGAGCTCCTCAGCATCGAGCGCCTGGAGGAACGGGCCAGGGCCCTCGCCGCCAGCTTCACGCTGGCCCGGGATCCGCGCCGCAAGGCCCGCCCATTCTTCTCGCGCCTGGAGGACAACACCCGGGTGCTGCGCAAGGCCTATCGCGTCCTGGCCGACGATGTCCACGGCGGCGAGTTCGTCCCCCCGGCGGCGGAATGGCTCCTCGACAACTTTCACCTCATCGAGGCCGAGATCCGTGGCATCCGGCACGACCTTCCGCGGCAGTACTACTTGGACCTGCCCAAGCTGGCCTCGCGGGAGATGGCCGGCATCGCGCGGGTCTACGCCATGGCCCTGGAGCTGATCCGCCACACCGACGGCCGCCTGGATCGACAGCTGCTCGTGCGCTTCATGGCCGCCTACCAGACTGTGGCTCCCCTCACCATCGGCGAGCTGTGGGCTTGGCCCAGCATGGTCAAGCTCGCCCTCATCGAGAACCTGAGGCGGCTGGCGGACGAAGCGCTCCAGGGCCGGGACGCGCGTCTCACGGCCGACGGCTATCTGGCCCAGATCGGCGGCGCCGAGGATGCGGCGCCCCTGCCGTCCCTGCCCGAGGTCCTGGACACGGCCTACGTCGTGCGGCTCCTGCAGCGGATGCGCGAGTACGGGCCCCTTGTCGCTCCCGTGCGCGCGGCCGTCGAGGAACGCCTCGCCGCCCAGGGCATGACGGCGGAGGATTCGATCCGCACGGAGCACCAACGCCAGGCCGCGGGGCAGGTCTCCGTGGCCAACGCCATCACCAGCCTGCGGCTGTGCTCCACTCTGGACTGGATGCGGTATTTCGAGAACGTCAGCTTGACCGAACAGGTCCTGCAACGCGACCCGGCCGGCGTCTACGGGAGCATGGACTTCCTCAGCCGGGACCGCTACCGGCAGGCGGTGGAGGAACTGGCCGAGGCCACCGGGGAGGCCCAGCTCCGTGTGGCCCTTCGCACCGTGGAGAGCGCCCGCCAGGCCGCCGAACTGAACTCGGCCCACGACCGCGCTGCCCACGTGGGCTACCACCTGATCGGGAAGGGCCGACGCGACCTCGAAACCGACGTGGCCTACCGTCCGCGCCTCGCGAACCGCGCACGGCGCTTCATGTTCACCCACGCCACCAGTTTCTACCTTGGGTCGATCGGACTCGTCACCGCCGCCCTGCTGGCCCTGGCCGTCGCGTACGTCCAGGCCGAGGGCGGCGCCCGGTGGGCGCAGGCCTGGACCGCAGCGCTCCTCCTCCTGCCGGCCAGCGAGTTCGCCATCGCCCTCGTCCAGCGCCTGGCCGCGCACTTCGTACCGCCACGGCGCCTCCCCCGCCTCGACTTCCAGGCCGGGGTCCCCGAGGACGCGCGGACCATGGTTGTCGTCCCCACGCTGCTCACGAGCGTGGCCGGGGTGGTCGAGCTGCTGGAGCATGTGGAGGTCCTGGCCCTGGGGAACGTCGACCCGCGCATACACTTCGCCATCCTCGGCGATTTCGCCGACGCCCCCACGGCCGAGATGCCGGCAGACGACGAGATCCTGGACGCCGCCCGCGCTGGCGTCGTCGACTTGAACGCCCGCCTCGGCCAGGGGCGCACCGACCGGTTCCACCTGTTCCATCGTGCGCGTCAGTGGAACCCCGGCGAGAGCTCGTGGATCGGCTGGGAGCGCAAGCGCGGGAAGCTCGAAGAGTTCAACCGCCTGCTGCGGGGGGCTAAGGACACGAGCTTCCGCCTCCACGTGGGCGACCCGGAGGTGTTGCCCAGCGTCCGCTACTGCCTCACCCTGGACAGCGACACCCGGCTTCCCCTGCACGCGGCCCGGAAGCTCATCGGCATCATCGCCCACCCCCTGAACCGTCCCTCCTTCGATCCTCGCCTGCGCCGCGTCACCGAGGGCTACGGGATCTTGCAGCCCCGGGTCAGCGTGACGATGGCGAGCGCCGCCGGGTCGCTGTTCGCCCGCGTGTACGCCGGGCATACGGGCGTCGATCCTTACACCACCGCAGTCTCGGACACCTACCAGGACCTGTTCAAGGAGGGGATCTTCACGGGCAAGGGCCTCTATGACGTAGACGCCTTCATGGCCGCCCTAGAAGGCCGGATCCCCGAGAACGCCCTCCTGTCCCACGACCTCTTCGAGGGCCTGCACGCCCGGGCCGCCTTGGTGACGGACGTGGAGGTGGTCGATGATTACCCCGCGAGCGTGCTCGCTCATGCCCGGCGCCAGCACCGGTGGACGCGCGGCGACTGGCAGATCCTCTTCTGGCTGTTCCCCTTCGTCCCGACCCGCGAGGGCCTGGAGCGCAACCGCCTCCCCGTCATTTCCCGCTGGAAGATCTTTGACAACCTAAGGCGCACGCTGGTGGCCCCCGCCACCGTCGCCTCGCTCGCTCTGGCCTGGCTGGTGCTGCCGGGAGACCCCTTGGCCTGGACCCTCGGCGTTCTCGCTGCGATCGCGTTCCCACTCTACCCGCTGGCCGTCCAGGTCGGCGCCGGCCCCGCCCCCCAGCAACCCTTGGCCGTGTTCCTGCGGATTCTGGGCGAGGACGTGAAGACCGCCGGCGCCCAGACGCTCCTGCAGATCACGTTCCTCGCCCACCACGCCTACGAGATGGCCCACGCCATCGCCCTCACCTTGGTTCGCCTCGTGATCACGCAGCGCCGCCTCCTCCAATGGGAGACGGCGGCCGCCGCCACTGCCCGGGCCGCCGGCCTCAGCGCCCGGGCCGGCGCGTTGCTGTTCCTCGTAGAAATGGCGGCCAGCCCCTTCATCGCCCTGATCGTCCTTGTCACGATCGCGGCCGCCCGGCCGAGCAGCCTGGCGGTGGCCGGTCCCCTCCTTGCCTTGTGGGTGGCCGCGCCGCTGGTGGCCTACTGGCTCAGCCAGCCCGTGTCGCCCGAGCGTCAGCTGCTTAGCTCCGAGGACCGACGCTTCCTCCGTCTCATCGCACGCAAGACCTGGCGCTACTTCGAGACCTTCATGGGCGCTGAGGACCACGGCCTGCCTCCGGACAACTTCCAGGAAACGCCCACGCCGAGGCTCGCCCACCGGACGTCCCCCACGAACATCGGGATGGGGCTCCTCTCGACCCTGGCCGCCCACGACCTCGGCTTTATCCGCACTCCCGAACTGGTCGAGCGGCTCGAGGCCACGGTGTCTACCATGGGCGGACTGGAACGTTTCGAAGGCCATCTGCTCAACTGGTACGACACGAGAACCCTGGCACCGCTGCCCCCCCGTTACGTCTCCACCGTGGACAGCGGCAATCTCGCGGGCGCTCTCCTGGCCCTGGCCGAGGGCCTGCGGCGGCTGGCCGGCGAGCCCCAGTCCGCGGCGCAGATCTGCGCCGGCCTGGCGGACACCGCGGAGATGGCCGGCCAGAACCTGGCGCGTCTGGCAGACACGCCAGCCGGGCACCAGGACGGGAGGGCCCGCTTGGTCGCTGTGGTGAAGTCCGTACTGGACGTGTTGGAAGGTCCCGAGGAAGCGGAGCAGAAGCTGGCGCGCGGCGACGGACAGGTCCCCGCGCTCAGAGAAGCGATCGAATCGTTCGAGTCGGAAGGTGCGACCTCCAGCCATCACGTCGAGGCGGCCTACTGGTCGCGGTCCCTCGCCGCGGGGTTGACGGCCCCGGCCCCGACGCCCGGTGTGTTCGCGACTCGCCTCGAGGAGCTCGCCTCGCGCGCCCTCGCTTTCGTCGACGGCATGAGCTTCGCCTTCCTCTACGACCGCGAGCGCCAGATCTTCGCCATCGGCTATCGCCTCGCGGACGCCCAGGGCCCCGGCCGTCTCGATCCTTCCTACTACGACCTTCTGGCTTCCGAGGCCCGCCTGGCCAGCTTCATCGCCATCGCCAAGGGCGATGTCCCGGACGGCCACTGGTTCCACTTGGGGCGGCTACTCACCAGCGTGGACGGCGCCCCCACCCTGCTGTCGTGGAGCGCCAGCCTTTTCGAATACCTCATGCCCCTCCTCGTGATGCAGAGCTATCCGGGGACCCTCCTCGACCAGTCGTGCCGCATGGCTGTACGTCGGCAGATGGAATACGGGCGGCAGCAGGGGGTGCCCTGGGGGATCTCGGAGTCCGCCTTCAACCTCGTGGACCGTCACGGCAACTACCAGTACAAAGCCTTCGGCGTGCCCGGCCTGGGGCTGAAGCGAGGCCTCGGCGACGAACTGGTGGTGGCCCCCTACGCCACCGCGCTGGCCGCCATGGTGGACCCTGTGAGGGCAGCCCACAATTTCCGGCGCCTGGCCCGGGAAGGGCTGGACGGCGCGTACGGGTTCTACGAGGCCATCGACTACACCCACCGGAAGGCGGACGAAGGCGAGACCGTCAGCGAGCCCCGACCCCATGGCTCCCGCGGGGTCGTCGTTCAGGCCTTCCTGGCCCATCACCAGGGGATGAGCTTGGTGGCTCTGGGAAACGCCGTCCTCGGCCATCCGATGGTGCAGCGCCTCCATGCCGATCCCCGGATGCAGGCCACCGCGCCGCTGTTGCAGGAGCGCGCGCCGCGCCACGCTCCGATCACGCAGCCCCGGCCCGCCGAGGAGACGCGTGTGGCGGCTCCGGTCTCCGCGGTGGCGGTCCGGCGCTTCCGGTCGCCCCACACCCGGTACCCTCACGCCCAGTTCCTATCCAACGGCGCCTACACCGCCATCGTCACCAACGCGGGAGGCGGGGCCAGCTTTTGCCGCGGCCGCGCCGTCACCCGGTACCGCGAGGACTCGACCCGTGACCTGGGGAGCCACTTCCTCTACCTGCGCGACGTGCGCACCGGGTCGGTCTGGTCCGCGGCCTACCATCCCACGGACCGGGAACCCGAGGAGTATCTGGTCACCTTCCAGGCCGAGAAGGCCGTCTTCCGCCGCCGTGACGA
>WNFX01007620.1_pt1 | contig 10139 bp, 8 predicted proteins | sample 5400111 | NCBI WGS metagenome assembly WNFX01 (sample SAMN13153363, study PRJNA577476) | soil metagenome | isolation source: 40 cm soil or saprolite under grassland replicate 1 | place: USA:California | collected 2016-06-15 | reverse complement strand
TCGAGAACGGGTCGATGATCATGAGGCCGGCCAGAGCCAAAATGACGAACGGGAAGACTTTGACGACCAGCGAATGCGGAACGACCGGCCGGGATTGGAAAGCGATAACGAATGTCAACAGATAGATCGCGAGCGGCAAGACCCAGAACAACGGGACAGCCGCCGCGTCGGTGGAGATGTGGAGGGTGACCGCGAGCAGAAGGCCCGAGGGTACCGCCGCGAGTCCAACGAATGCCAAGCGGTCGCGCCAGATAGGCGGCGCGGTTTCCTCGCTGCGAACTGTAGCGGCCGCCGGCGACAAGTTGGCTGATCGCAGCAACAGCACGCCGCAGGCTGCGATCAGCAGGATCAGGACATAGAAGCCGACGGTCCACAGCCATGTCTGCTCGCCAAGCCGCAGGAACGGCTCAACCACCGTCGGATAGGAGATGAGCGCGAGAAAGCTTCCGACATTGCTAGCGGCAAAAAGGAAATACGGGTCGCGTGCTGAAGGATGATCGGTGCGCACGAACCATGCCTGCATGAGCGGCCCATTGGCGGCGAGAGCAAAGAACGGCAGCCCGATCGAGGCCGCAAACAAGCCGAGGAGCCAGAACGCCTCGCCGCGGGAAGGCGGCTGGCCCCATCCGCCGGCGAGGTGAAGCGGCAGCGCGAGACACGCAATAAGCAAGACCGCGAGATGAATGAGGACGGAGCCTCGTCCCGGCGCGAAGCGCGTCAGCAGGTGGGCATAGGCATAGCCGGCAAGTAGCGTCGCCTGGAAGAACACCATCGCGACCGACCAGACAGCGGCAGCGCCCCCCAGCCGTGGCAGCACCATCTTGGTGAACATCGGCTCGACCGCAAACAGCAATGCGGCACTTATGAAGATGGCCGCCGACAAGGCTGCCGACAACAAATTGTACGGCGACGAGTCGCTCTGCGTCATCCTGTCCGCGGGAAGCTCGGAAGCACACATGCCCCAGCCTTTGTGCGCTTTCAGCCTATGGCGCACGACCACGGCACCGAAGTTAATGCTAGCAGCCTATCGACGTGCAAGTAAGACGGCGAAGGCCCAAAAGGTCGGCGTTTGCGCCTATGTTCGCGACTCTTCCAGGGGATTCCCACCAGAGAAGAATCCTGTTCCTGCATGGCCCTTGGGCCTTCATCGAGGGTGGGATCTGTCGCAATCGCGACATAGCTGACCTTAAATATCTCGCGTGCCCCTCTTGACATTGGTCGCGTGCTCTTGCGTGCTTGACTGTCGGGAACCTACGTGCCGATTGGGAATTTCCCATGTGTTTCCCATACGGAGGAGCACCATGCGCAGACTAATCCTGGCGTTGACAGTCATTTTTCTGGCACCGACGGCATTGATTGCGTTGACGGCCGGCGGAGGGCTGGTCGGAGACCCTGAATCCGGAGCCGCTGGGGGTGCCGCCCAAAAACGCCAAATCCCTTCCGGCGGCGTCGCCGGACGTGGCCAGGGAGGCTTCTTGGGGGGCAATGAGGTCCTCGCCAAGGGCGACATGACTGGAACCGGTGGTGGTGCTGGCGGCATGAAGGGCGCCATGAAGGGCGGCAAGAAGGGCGGTATGCACGGGCGGCAACGATAGCGACCGATAGCGGTGGCTCGAAGCCTCGGACGTTTCCGCAGCACCTGATCGGTCGAAGCCTCCTGAAGACATTCCGATCTTTAGGGCCCACTGGCCAGGCCGGACCCCAAAGCGTGAAGATCCACCGTTGATTTTCGATCGATGCCAAGCGGCATGAATTGCGGGACAGCGATACTCGCCGACAAAACGCGAGAATCGTGCGGAGAAGATCGCGAGACGCCGAGTGCCTGACCACAACGGCATCACGACATTCTCGGTGCTGAAAGTGGTCTATCTGCTGGCAGTCACCGCCGTCGCCTTTATGGTGCCGGCGTTTGCGACAACGCGGCCTGCCCAGTGGTTGGTTATTCCAGCGCTGCTGGCGCTTCAGCTCGCGATTTTGCTGGCCGGCCGAATTCCGATCACCGAAATCGTGCGCCCGGTCTGGCGGCTGAAATGGTTATTTCTGTTCCTGATCGGCTGCTACGTCCTTCTGCCGGCGGAGAGTCCCGGCGCAGGCGACCTCGTTCTGCCCTTGCGCCTTCCCCTCGTCGATTGGGTGCTGCCGCTGCACCTCACCGGGCTCGAGCGCGCCGCACTGATGTGCTTGCAAATCCTGACGCTGCTGCTTGCCTCGACGGTTGTTCGGCTGACGGGTTCCGGGAGGGACCTGGTGGACGGCCTGCGCGCGTTGCGGCTGCCCGACCTGTTCGTCTACTCGCTCGACCACACGCTCGAGCTGCTGGGGGGAGCGAAAAAGTCACGCCGTGGCCAGGCCGAACCCGCGGGGCAAGGCGGCGCGCTTTCGACGGTGAAGCGACTGCTGCGCGGCGACATCGGCGGGTTCGTTCAGATGATAAGGACGAACATCGCGCGCGCGGGCGAGCGCCTGGGCGACGAAAGCGACCACCATCTCGGCCCTCGGTTGGTCCAGGATATCGGCATCGTGACCGGCATCGCGTTGTGCATGGCTTCCATCAAGGTGCTCAGGATCCTGCCCGGCCTGCCATTTGCTCCCGGTCACAAGGCACTCCTGTTGTTCCCGCTGTATGTGCTGGCATCTCGCCTGACCTATTCGCGGTGGGGCGGCACGGCTGCGGGGTCCATCATGGGAGTGATCGGTTTCCTCCAAGGTGACGGCCGGTTCGGCGCCTTGGAGATCCTCAGGCACGTGGCGCCCGGTTTGGTGATTGACCTCGCGGGCCCGCTGGTGCGGCGCCTGCCGGCCTGGGCTTTGGGGTACTGCTTGCTTGGCGTGGCAGCGGCCGCCGGGCGGATCACCACCGAGCTCATATTGGTGATCCTGCTTGGGGCGCGAGCCGAAGTGTACCTCTTCCCTGCCGCCGTCCTGATACCGAACCTGCTGGCAGGATTCCTGAGCGGGTTTGTGACGATTTTCGTTCTTCGTGCGTTTGCACGTTCGGACGCCAAGGTGAACGAGGATCGAGATGCCCAGACCGAGACCAAGCCAAGCGAAGCTGCCGAGACACCGTCGAAGCAGTTCCCAGCCGAGGCACCGAAAGCGGGTGCGTCGGCCTACTCCGTACGGCAGAAATAACGACTCTGCCGAATGAATCGCTCGTTTCGCTTCGAGCGAGCAGCTTCCATGAGGAGGCACCCCTGTGCGGAACGGTTTGAGAAAAATCTGGGTCACCCTTCCGACCATCGCCACCATGCTGTGCGTCGATTGCGCGCATCCGGGACCGGCAGCCGAACAAGGTGCGGTCGGCGTCGCTGCCGCGGCGGATCTCAGGTTCACCATGGGCGAGATCGTTGAAGCATTTCGTCGACAGCACCCCGCCGTCCACGTCCTCGTCACCCACGGCTCGTCCGGGAACTTCTACGCGCAGCTTTCCAATCGCGCTCCCTTTGACATCTTTTTCTCGGCGGATGTCGACTATCCCCGCCGCCTCATTCGGCAAGGCCTGGCACTTGCCGACAGCGAATTTGTCTACGGAGTAGGGCGCCTCGTCCTTTGGGTGCCGCGGACTTCGCCCATCGAAATTGAGAAGCTCGGGATGCAAGCATTGCTCAGCCCTTCGGTGCGCAGGATTGCTATCGCCAATCCGCGCCATGCACCCTACGGCCGAGCAGCGGAGGCAGCCATGAAGAGCTTGGGCGTCTATGACCAGGTAAAGGGCCGATTCGTGCTTGGCGACAGCGTAATGCAAACGGCCCAATTCGTGGACAGCGGCGGAGCGGAAGTCGCAATGATCAGCCACTCGCTTGCGCTCGCGCCGCCGCTGCGGGACAAGGGCCGCTTTTGGGAAGTGCCGCTTGATGCCTACCCGCGTCGGGAACAAGGCGGGGTGATCCTGTCGTGGGCCCAGGATCGAGCTGCCGCCGAGGCGTTGCGTGACTTTGTCCTAAGTGAAGGTGGCACGGCGATTCTGCGCCGGCACGGCTTTCGGATTGATGGAGAAGATCATGGATTTTGAGGCGGTCTGGCTCAGCCTGCAGTTGGCATGGTGGACCACGGTTACTTTGTTTGCCTTGGGGCTGCCTCTTGCATACTGGTTGGCAGTCACGCGATGGCGCCTGAAATTTCTGCTTGAAGCCATCGTCGTACTGCCCATGATCTTGCCGCCAACCGTGCTCGGCTTTTTTATCTTGATCGCCGTTGGCCCGCTGAGCCCCCTTGGACGCAGCTATGAAGCGATGGTGGGGCGCTCACTCGCCTTTTCGTTCCCGGGCCTGTTGCTCGCCTCCGTCCTCTACAGCCTCCCCTTTGCGGTTCGGCCCTTCACGGCGGCCTTCGCGGGTGTGGACCGCCGCCTGGTCGAGGCGTCGTGGTGCCTCGGGGTCTCCCGTCTGCGCACCTTTTTCCGCATTGCCTTTCCGCTCTCGTGGGCTGGAATTCTCACGGGCGTGATCCTGAGCTTTGCCCACACGCTCGGCGAATTCGGCGTCGTCCTCATGGTCGGCGGCAACATTCCCGGAGTCACCCGAACCGTATCGATTTCCATTTATGATGAAGTGCAGGCGGTAAACTACGGCACGGCGGCAATGACCTCCTTGATCCTGCTGGCGTCCTCATTTGCAGCGGTCAGCGCAATGCACCTCGTGAATCGGAAGACGCTTTAGAGCGGCCCGGACAACAAGATGGCCGTATCCTTCAGCAACGAGGCGCTGGCGTCGGACGGCGCTGCCGACAGCAGCGAACCGGTTCAGCTTTATACGGCCGGCACGGAGGCGCCTTGGGGCAGCGAAGCACCGGCGGCGACCGAATTAACCGCGGGGTTTGAAAAGCGTTTTCCCGGCGGAACCATGATTCAGGTAGAGCTGCGCCGCCCCGCCGACCCCTTTTCGCTGACCGTCCTCTTCGGTCCGTCGGGCTCGGGAAAGTCGACGACGCTGCGATGCCTGGCCGGGCTGGAGAAACCGGAGCGCGGCATCATCCGTTTCGGCGACGAAATCTGGAGCGACGCCGCGCGTGGCATTTTTCTTCCCCCGCAGCGCCGCCGAATCGGCTACCTCTTCCAGGATTACGCCCTCTTCCCTCATTTGTGTGTAGCCCAGAACATCGGCTACGGCCTGGGCCAGGTCGCGCCGCCGGAGCGGCGGCAGCGCATCGAGGAAATCGTGGCGCTGCTCGGGTTGACCGGGCTCGATGACCGTTACCCGAGGCAGTTGTCGGGAGGGCAGCAGCAACGCGTTGCGCTGGCACGCGCGCTAGTCTGTCGGCCGCGTCTGCTCCTGCTCGATGAGCCGCTTTCTGCGCTCGATGCCCCTACGCGAGAGCATTTGCGGCGGCAGCTTCGCCATTGGCTCGTCGAGCTGCGAATCTCGACGATACTCGTGACTCACGATCGCATCGAGGCGTTCGCGCTCGGCGATCATGTGGCAGTCTTCGAAGCAGGACGAGTGCGCCAGAGCGGCTCCGTACAGCAAGTATTTTCTGCGCCGGTCGACCTCGCTGTGGCGCGCATTGTAGGCGTTGAGACCATCGAGCGCGGCAGTATCGTGCAGATGGCCGACGGCTTAGCGACCGTTCAAGTCGGTCCACAGCAGCTTGTCGCTTTTGCCCCCCCGTGCCGCAACGGCAGGCTCGATAGAGGCGTGTATGTTTGCATCCGCGCCGAGGACGTGATTTTGGAGAAAAAGGAGGGCGCCAGTCTGCCGCAAAGCAGCGCCCGCAACCACCTGCTCGGGCACATTCGGTCCCTGGATCGGGAAGGGCCGATGGTGCGCGTCGACCTTGATTGCGGCTTTCCCCTCAAAGCCTTGCTCACCAATCAAGCCCAGCAAAGCATGGAACTGCGGGAGCGGGACGAGATTGTGGCCCTGGTCAAGGCGCCGGCCATTCATCTGATCGCCGGGGACGGATCGCGATGAGATCCAAGCGGGCTATGGCTGGCTTCACGACTGAAAACGATGCATTGCGGAGGAGATGCGTGCTGAGCTATGCGGACAGGATCACAAGCTTTCCACGATGGCATTGGGTGACAATGTCTTTGCCGGTGCTCGGTGGATTCCTGATGATGATTGCGCTCGCGCTCCCCGCGCTCGCCGACGCGCACGTCATCTTGAAGGGACACACGTTGGCGCTCGGCGGTTTGGCCTATTCGGCCGACGGCCTGCACGTCGCGACGGCCAGCTACGACCGCACCGCCAAAGTGTGGGAGGCCGCGAGCGGCAAGGAACTTGTCACGCTGGCGGGACACGGCGCCACGGTCGAGGCCGTGGCCTTTTCGCCCGACGGCAAGTTGCTCGCCACCGGCAGCTACGACGGAACGGTGAAGCTGTGGGATTGGGCTGCGGGCAAGGAGTTGGCCACGTTCGCGGGGCATTCCAACATGATCCGATCGCTGGCGTACTCGCCCGACGGCAAGACGGTGGCGTCCGGTAGCCACGACAACACGATCAAACTGTGGGATGTGGCGAGCGGCCGGGAACGGGCTCAGCTCCATCACGCGGGCGCCGTTCGGTCGCTGGCCTTCAGCCATGATAGCAGAGTGTTGGCCTCGGGAAGCAACGACACCAATATCAAATTTTGGGACGTCGCCACCGGCATCGAGCTGGCAACGCTGCGAGGTCACGACCACGGCGTCCGAGGCTTGGCCTTTTCGCCGGACGACAGAACGCTGGTCAGCGGCAGCATGGATAGCACCGTGCGGCTTTGGGATGTCGCCGCCCGAGCGGAGAAGATGACACTCGAGGGAGCCGAAAATGAGGTCCTCAGCATCGCGCTTTCACCCGATGGCAAGCTGGTCGTCGCTGGCAATCAGGACGACACCCTGAAAGTGTGGGACCTCCAGACCGGTAAGCTGCTTGCCAGCGTGCTCAATGTCGGCGACCGCGTCCGCGGCGTGGCGTTTTCGCCCGATGGCAAGACCCTCGCGACGGCCACCATGGACGCCGCTGCCAAACTGTGGGACTTGGCCGAGGTCCTCAACGCCGGCATCCAGAGTCCCACAGGAACCGGTAAGGGCGATGAAGCGGCGTCGTTTGCGGGACATACGGCAGCCGTGATGGCGGTGGCCTTCTCGCCGGACGACAAAATCCTGGCTTCCGCCAGTCACGACCACACCGCGCGTCTTTGGGACGTGGCGAGCGGGAGGGAGCTGGCCAATCTCAAGGGCCATACCGACGCGATCGTCACCATCGCGCTTGCGCCCGACGGCAAGATTTTGGCCACGGGCGCGTACGACCGAACGGTTCGGTTGTGGGAGGTGCCAACGGGCAAGCCGCTCGCGACCTTGTCGGGGCACACGAACGTCATTCGCGCGGTTGCCTATGCGCCCGACGGCAAGACGGTCGCTTCAGGAGGATACGATCAGACGATCAAGATCTGGGATGTGACTACGCTCAAGGAGCTGATAACGCTCAACGGGCATACCGGAGGCGTCAAAGCGCTGGCCTATTCGCCCGACAGCCGCACGCTTGCTTCCGGCAGCATCGACGGCACGGTCAAATTGTGGGACGTGGCCACGGGCAAAGAGATGGCCGCCATCGATGTCCACACCGGGCCGGTCCATTCAGTGGCGTTTGCTGCGGACGGCATGCTGCTCTGTTCCGCGGGCGCGAGCAAGGACGTACAGCTGTGGGACATCGGCTCGGGCAAGGAGCTCGCGCCGTTCAAAGGCCACACGCGCTGGGCTCGGTTCTGTGCGTTCTCTCCTGACGCCAGGATGTTGGCTTCGGCCGGTCTCGACAACGTCGTGCGCATCTGGGACGTCGCGACCCGCAAAGAAGTCGCCGAGCTGACAGGGCACCAGCGCCGCATTCACTTTGTGACCTTTTCGCATAGTGGAAGGCAGCTGGCGACGGCCGCGATGGACCGGACCGTCAAGCTTTGGGACACGCCTGGGCTGGTGCAGGTGCGGGCGAGCCCCACGAGCCAAGGCAGTGGCGGCGGAGGAGGAGGAGGAGGAGGCGGAAGTGGAAGCGGAGTGCGCGCCGCCTGCAGGGCCGAAAGCGAGAGGCTGTGCGCAGGAGAAGAGCGCCTCGGACGGTGCTTGCGAGCGCGGATGGATCAGCTCTCGGCTGACTGCAAGGCGGCGCTCGGTTTGAGTGGGCGTAACCAGTAGCAAGTGTAAGCAACCCGCCGATGCGTCGGTATCAAGGAAATAGAAGGTGACGAAGATGAACAACGAAGCCTTGAACCGCATGACCATGGCCTTGGTGGGCGCGAGCCCGACTGACGAAGCACAAATGGGCCTGCTCGACACGCAGGCCGTCATCCAGATCCTGCCTGACGCAAACGTCATCAAGATCGGCGGCCAGAGCTTCATCGACCGCGGGCGAGCCGCGGTGTTCCCACTCATCGAGGAGATAGTTGAGAATCTGCCCCGTCACAAAATGATCATCGGAACGGGTGCCGGCACCCGGGCCCGACACGCTTATAGTGTCGGCCTCGATCTCGGCGTGCCGACCGGCGTGCTTAGCGTGCTCGGCTTTTTCGTCAGTATCCAGAACGCCAAGATAATGCACTACCTTTTGGCGAAGCACGGCATTCCAGCGATCGAGCCGGCCCAATTCGCTCAGCTCCCGCTTTATCTCGCCGAGCGGCAGGCGGTCGTCTCGGTCGGCATGCCGCCTTACGCGTATTGGCAGCCCAATCCGGAAATTGGCCGCATTCCACCACACCGCACCGATGCCGGTTGCTATCTCATCAGCGAAGTCTTGGGGGCGCGCTCGATGATCTATGTCAAGGACGAAGATGGCCTCTACACGGCCGATCCGAAAAAGGACCGTAACGCGAAGTTCATCCCTAACATCACCGTCGAGGAGCTCGAGCGGCTCGACCTCGCTGATGTCGTCCTCGAACATACCGTGTTCCAACTCATGCGGAACGCCAAGCACCGCCGCTCGGTGCAGGTCATCAATGGTCTGAAGAGAGGCAATTTGACCCGCGCGCTCAATGGCGAGCGTGTGGGGACGATCATCACCGCGTAAGCGAGGCCGACCATGTCATCGTTCGCACCGTCATCGCCTACGGCTGAAATTCCCGTCGACGGACGCCACCATGTCGAGTCGATGCTGATGCGCGAGAGCCTGCTGGACAAACGGGTGATGTCCTCGACCGAGACGCCCGTCGTGAGAATGCTGCCGTTTTGTCACGTGCTCAAAGTCGGCGGCCGCTCGATCGTCGACCGTGGCAAGAGCGCGACCTATCCGCTGGTCGATGCCATTGTCTCAGCGCTGGCGAACTTCAAGCTGGTCATTGCCACCGGCGGCGGCATCCGCAGCCGGCACGTGACCTCGATCGGCATGGATCTCGGCCTGCCGACCGGCGTGCTGGCGCAGCTGCGAATCATCGACGCTCTCGGCAATGCCCACCTCCTCGGGACGCTGCTCGCGCCGCACGGCGTGGTGGCGATCCCGCCGGAAATTCTCGGACACATGCTGCCGTTCTTTATCAAGGCGGCCCCGGCCGTAATCTGCAACGGCGACCCGCCGTTCTCCATCTGGGAGCACCCGCCGCGTGTCGGCCGCATACCGCCGCACCGCACGGACGCAGGCAGTTTTTTGCTCGCCGAGTGTTATGGCTGCGTCAACCATACGCTGATCAAGGATGTCGATGGTCTCTACGAGGCGGACCCCAAGACTAACCCGAAGGCTGCCTTCATCAAGGACATCACGGTGACGGAGCTCAAGGCGCGCAAGCTGCCGACCTTGCCGTTCGACCGGGCGCTCATCGATCTTCTTGCCTGCGCCCGCCAAGTGAAGCAATTCCAGGTCATTAACGGGCTCAACCCGCATCTGCTGGAGCCAGCGCTGCGCGGCGAACACGTCGGAACCATCGTCCGTAAGGACGTGACGGATTAGCGCCGCGAGGGCGATCCCCGGTGGTGATGGTAGTGGCAGCTCTGACCAGCATGTCCATCTCGTCAACTGCATCCGAACCCGTGCTTCTGCACGCGGCCGGGAGTTTGCGCGCACCGCTCACCGAAGTCGTAAAGACGTTCGCGGCCGACACCGGTTTGCAGGTGCAGCCGAAGTTCGGGGCGTCGGGCTTGCTCAAGGACGAGATCCTCTCCGGCGCGCCGGCTGGGGTGTTCGCGTCGGCCAATCTGGAGCATCCGAAAGCATTGGCCCAGGCAAAGCGCGCTGGGCCGGTAG
>WNFX01018831.1_pt1 | contig 10140 bp, 9 predicted proteins | sample 5400111 | NCBI WGS metagenome assembly WNFX01 (sample SAMN13153363, study PRJNA577476) | soil metagenome | isolation source: 40 cm soil or saprolite under grassland replicate 1 | place: USA:California | collected 2016-06-15 | reverse complement strand
TGTGGGGTGCGCCCGCCACGGCGGCGGTGGGCAAGGCGAACATCGGGAGACTCACGGGAGAGCCGGCCAAGCTCGAGGGCGACGGCACGCATGCCCTCCTCCTGTACCCTTCCGCACGCTTCTACGATGGCCGCTCGGCGGACAAGCCGTGGCTCCAGGAAGCTCCCGATGTCATGACCCAGGTCGCGTGGGACGGCTGGGTCGAGGTGCCCGTCGAGACGGCGGACAAGCTCGGACTCGGCCGCGGAGACATGGTCAAGCTGACCTCTCCGCACGGGAGCATCGAGCTGCCCGCCTGGCCCTCGAAGACGCTGCACCCAGGCGCGGTGGCCGTGGCCATGGGGCTGGGGCACGATTTTCCGGGCGCTTTCGCCAACGGCGGTCGCATCAGGACGAACACGGAGCACGACGTCTTCCTGAACGGCGGAGCGAGCCCGCTGCAGCTCCTGCCCGCCGCGCCCGAGGCGGCCTCGGGCGGGCTGCCGCATCTCGCGGTGAAGGTGAGCCTCGCGCGCACGGGCGCGCGCCGTCCGCTCGCCATCCCGCAGGCGACCTTCGACGACGAGAACCGTGAGATCGCGGAGATCGTCGGCCTCGCCGCGGCGCGCGAGATGGAGCTGCGCGGCAAGTCGCCGGAGGGCGCGAGCCTTCCCAGCATGTATCCCCCCGTCAAGTACCCGGACTACCGCTGGGGGATGGCGGTCGACGTGGACGCCTGCACGGGCTGCCAGGCGTGCGTGGTCGCCTGCTCGGCCGAGAACAACGTCCCCGTGGTGGGCAAGGCCCAGGTCGCCTACGGCCGCGCCCAGCAGTGGATCCGCCTCGAGCGATGGGAGAAGGGGCAGGGCGGGAAGACCAACGTGTTCCTGCCCATGTTCTGCCAGCATTGCGCGGTGGCGCCGTGCGAGCCCGTCTGTCCCGTCTACGCCGCCTACCACACGAAGGAAGGTCTCAACGCGCAGGTCTACAACCGCTGCGTGGGCACGCGGTACTGCGGCAACAACTGCCCGTATCACGTCCGCCGCTTCAACTGGTTCAACTACACGTGGACGGCGCCCCTCGACCAGCAGCTGAATCCCGACGTCACCGTCCGCCAGCTCGGCGTCATGGAGAAGTGCACCATGTGCATCCAGCGCATCGAGAAGGGCAAGAACGATGCGCGCGAGGCGGGGCGCGCGGTGAAGGACGGCGACATCCAGACGGCCTGCCAGCAGACCTGCCCGACCCAGGCCATCACCTTCGGCAATCTCAAGGAAGGTGCGGCCCGGGTGGCCAAGCTCTCCGTGAGCCCGCGCAGCTATCACGTGCTGCAGGAGCTGGGGACGAGGCCGGCCGTGACCTATCTCGCCAAGGTCGTCCGGGGCGAGACGGGAGGCCACGGGGCGGAGAAGGGGCACAAGGCATGAGCGTGGCGACCCGGCCGGGCCAGCCCTCCTGGGCGGACGTCAACCGGGACGTCGCCCGCACCGTCAGCATGCCGGGCAACACCTACTTCGCCTGGATGTGCCTCGTCGCCCTCATCCTCGGGTGCGGCGTGCTCGCCTGGGCCTTCCAGATCTGGACGGGCATGGGCGCGGCGGGCAAGCGCACGCCCCAGATGTGGGCGATGTACATCACCACCTTCGTGTTCTGGATCGGCATCGGGCACGCCGGCACCCTCATCTCCGCCATCCTGTACCTCTTCCGCGCGAAGTGGCGCACCTCGATCTACCGGGGCGCCGAAGCCATGACCGTCTTCGCCGTCATGACGGCCGGGCTCTTCCCCCTCATCCACGCCGGGCGCATGTGGTTCGCCTACTGGCTGACGCCGTACCCGAACCAGCGCTACCTCTGGCCCAATTTCAAGTCGCCCCTCGTGTGGGACGTCTTCGCCATCTCGACGTACCTGACCATCAGCGTGGTCTTCTTCCTCGTGGGCCTGGTGCCCGACGTGGCCGCCCTGCGGGATCAATCCACCGGGATCAAGAAGAAGATCTACGCCGTCATCTCGCTCGGCTGGGAGGGCTCGGACTCGCAGTGGCGGCATTATCGCCGGGCCTACGGGCTGTTGGCCGCGTTGGCCACCCCTCTCGTGCTCTCCGTGCACAGCGTGGTGTCCTTCGACTTCGCCATGGCCCTCGTGCCCGGCTGGCACTCGACGCTCTTCGCCCCCTTCTTCGTGGACGGGGCCATCTTCTCGGGCTTCGCCATGGTCCTGCTCCTGATGCTCCCCATGCGCTATCTCTTCAATTGGTATGACTACATCACGGACAAGCACCTCGACGCGATGGGCAAGCTGATCCTGGTCACGAGCCTGGTTCTGACCTACTTCTACGCGTGCGAAGCCTTCACGTCGTGGTACAGCGGCGAGCACTTCGAGCGGGCCTCGCTCTTCTACCGGGCCACCCGACAGTACGCGTGGGCCTTCTGGCTCCAGTACTTCTGCAACAGTCTCGTGCCCATCGTGCTGTTCTGGAAGAAAGCGCGCACGCATGTGGTGACGCTCTACATCGTGTCCCTCTTCGTCCTGGTGGGGATGTGGTTCGAACGCTTCAACATCATCGTCCTGGGCCTCGGCTTCGATTTCTACCCGTACACCTGGGGCACGTACTATCCGACGTTGACGGATTCCACGATCATCGTCGGTTCGTTCGCGTGGTTCATGCTCCTGTTCCTGGGCTTCATCCGCGTCATGCCGTCGCTGTCCATCGTCGAGGTCAAGGAGGTGCTACCCCATCCCCTCAAGCACGCGCACGGGGAACGCCACTAGCCATGGCGAGCGTGCTCGGCATCTTCGCCCACGTCGACACGACGCTGGATGCCATCCGGAAGCTCCGCGAGAGGGGCTTCTCGGAGCTGACCGTCTACACGCCGGTGCCCGTGGAGGAGATCGAGGAGGAGGTCGAACGGGTGCGGCCGCTCTCCAAGGTGCGCCTGTTCACCCTGATCGGCGCCCTCACGGGGACGAGCACGGGCTTTTTCCTGACCATCTGGTCCTCGCTCAAGTGGAGCCTGGTCACGGGGGCAAAGGATCCGGTGTCGTACCCGCCCTTCGTCATCATCGCCTTCGAGCTGACCATCCTTTTCGGCGGCCTGGCCACCGCCCTCGCCATCCTCCTGCTCGGGCGGCTGCCCAAGCTCTCCCCCTCGCCGACGTACGATCCGCGCTTCACCCTCGATCGCTTCGGGGTGGCGGTGAGCTGCCCGCCGGAGACGGCGGCCACGGTGACCTCGCTCCTGACCGCCTCCGGTGCGGAGGAGGTGCGGCGATGATGAAGTACGTCTTCGTCCTCGTCCTCCTCATGGTCGGCGGTGCGGCGTCGGTGCAGGGGATCCTGCTCGTGTACCGGTGGAACCACAACATGACGGTGACCCAGCGGATCATGCCGGGCGAGATGTCGTTCGCCATGGCCCCAGGTAGCCTGCCGCGCGAGGGCGGGCAGCTCTACTACTCCAAGGAGCAGCGCGAGGCCGCCTCCGCGCGCAAGAATCCCGTGCCGCCCACCCCGGAGTCGATCAAGACGGGCGAGAGGCTCTACGTGGTGTACTGCACGCCCTGCCACGGTCCTTCCGGCAAGGGCGACGGGCTCGTGGCGACCAAGTTCGTGCCCCCGGCCGACCTGAGCAATGCGGGGCTCCAGAAGGCCCGCACCGACGGGTACTGGCAGAGCTATCTCTCGGTGGGCGGCGCCGTCATGCCGTCCTACGCCGAGGCGCTCTCTCCGGTGGAGCGCTGGCACGTGGTCAACTACCTGCGCACCCTGGCCCAGAAATGAGCCCCGACGCGACCGGCGACTCCGCGGGCAGGGGGACGGGGCTCCTCTGGCTCCTGGCGCTCCTCGGCGCCGCCGCCTTCCTCTTCGGCGTGTTCCGGGCCGATCCCAAGTCGACCTGGGGCATCTACCTCGTCAACCTCATCTTCTGGTCGTGCCTCGCCATCGTCGGCCCGACCCTGGCGGGGGCGATCCAGGTCACCGAGGGGCGCTGGTCGCCCTCCGTGAAGCGCATCGCGCTCACCACGGCGGGCTTTCTTCCCGTCTCCCTCATCCTTTTCGTGATCCTGTTCTTCGGGCGGGCGACCCTCTATCCCTGGGTGAGCGCGCCCATCGAGAACAAGGCGGTCTGGCTCAACGTGCCCTTCATGGCGATCCGGATCGCCATCGGGACGGCGGCCCTCTACTGGGTGGCCCTGACCTTCGCCAAGGCCGTCTTCGCCCAGGACAAGGGCGGCGCGGACACCCAGGAGGCGGAGGCGCGCCGGAACAAGCTCGCGACCACGCTCCTCATCCTCTTCGTGCTCGTGGTCTCCCTGTGGGCCTTCGACCTCGTGATGACCCTCGACCCCATCTGGTACAGCGGGCTCTTCGGCGGCTACTACGTGGTCAAGGCACTGTACACGGGCTTCGGGCTCGTGACCTTCCTGACCATCCGCGCCAACGCGCGCGGGGTGACCAACGTCGCGCCCTCGGGCATCCAGGACATGGCCAAGCTCACCTTCGCCATGTCGGTCATGTGGATGTACTTCTTCTTCTCGCAGTACCTCGTGATCTGGTACGGCAACGTGCCCATCGAGACCCGCTTCTTCGTGGCGCGCTTCTTCAACCCGCCGTGGGGCGTGGTGGCGTGGCTCGTCTTCATCTTCGGCTGGCTGATCCCCTTCGCCTACCTGCTCAAGCGCCTGACCGGGCGGCCGCCCACCCGGCACAAGGTCCTCGTGGTCATCCTCTTCTTCGGCTGGATCTCGATCTTCGTCGAGCACGTGCTCGTGGTCTTCCCGTCCCTCGACCGGGCGATCGGTTTCCCCCTCGGGGTCAAGGAGGTTCTGATCACCGCGGGCTTCTTCGCCCTCTTCGCGCTCAGCCGCCGCCGCTTCCTCCAGACCTACAATCCCGTCCTCCGCCAGGCCAAGTAGCGCCGTCGTCGACACTACGACGAGGCCGAGCCCGGGGCGCGCGATTGCCGCCGCCACTGTGCTCAATCTTCCGCTCGGCTCGCTCTACGCGTTCAGCGTGTTCCTGAAGCCTCTCGAGTCGCTCCTCGGACTGAGCCGCGCCGAGCTCGCGCTCGTCTTCGCGCTCGCCTCCGCGGGATTCGCGGGCGGCGCAAACCTCACGCCCTACGTCTACGGTCTTGCTCCCACGCCGGTTCTGGTGCTCGTCTGCGCGACGTCGACCATGCTCGGCATCACGCTGGCGGCGACGGCAGGCAACCTGCTCCAGCTCGCGGTGGGCTACGGCCTGTGCTTCGGCGCCGGGGGCGGCGCCGCCTATATCCTCTCGCAGCAGGTCGTGAACCTCGCCGTCACGCGACACCATGGCCTGGTGAATGGGTACCTCGTGGGTCTGTATCCCGCGGGCGCCGTGATCGCGGCTCCCCTTTTCGGATGGGGCATTCGCGCGTTCGGTGTCCGCGCCACTCTCGGCGCGCTCGCCACGGTCCTCGGGGTGACGGGCCTGATCAGCGCGTGGCTGATCACACGCGCCGGCGTCACGCTCTCGTCCGGCGCGGCGGTGGCGACCCCGGAAGAGCACGAGCGGCGTCGGTCCGTGTTCTGGACACTCTCGCTCGTGTTCTTTCTCGCGGCCTCGGCCGGGCTCATGGTGCTCAGCCAGGCGGCCGGGATCATCGCCGCGTACGGCGGGGCCGCCGCGGTCGCCATCTCCGGCACGACGTTCATCGCGGCGACGATCGCGGTCGCCCGTGTGGGCGGCGACGTGACGCGGAGCTACGGGGCGGCGATCTTGATCGCGGCGGGCGGCAATGTCCTGGGGCTTTTCGCGGCGTGGACGCTCCCTCGCGAGCCCGTGGAGCGGCAGGACAAAAGCGTCTGTTAGTCCGATTCGCATCGCGACGGACTAGATCGGACGGTCTGGGCGAGAGGATGCAGGACGTCGATCGCCCACCCCACATTCAGGCCTTCTCCGAGTCAACTCGGACGCCCCCGTAGCCCCTGATTTTCTGGGCCTCTGGGAGCCTTCGAGGCGTGCGATCTCGACCGGGAAGTGATTCTTGTTCCGATCGCATCCAACGGTCGACCGGTGAGCCTGTGCGTGCCGCTGGGCTGGTACGATCTGAAGGTTGCCGCCGCACGACCGAGGGCCGGCGATGAAGCTGTCAAGCGAAAAACTTTGAATGCGGCCTTTGACGTGTTCGTTCGGATACCTCTGGTCGCGAAGGCGCTCGCCAGGACCCCTTGCTACAATGCCCGCATGATCTCGGTCGAAGAAGCCCTCGAGCGGATATTGGCGCGGGTGGGTACCCTCGGTGAGGAGCAGGTGCCCCTCACGCGCGCCCTCGGCCGCGTGCTCGCCCACGCCGTCTCCTCGACCCTCGATCTCCCACCATGGCCCAACTCCTCGATGGACGGCTATGCGCTGAGGGGCGCCGATGCCACAGGCGCTTCCACGAAGTCTCCGGCACGGCTCGAGATCGCCGGGCGCATTGCCGCGGGGCACGTGGCCGACAAGCCGCTCACCGCCGGACAGGCCTTCCGCATCTTCACGGGCGGGCCGCTACCCGACGGCGCTGATAGCGTCATTCCGCAAGAGGAGGTCACGACGGAGGGGACCACGCTCCTCGTGGCTCGGCCCGTCAAGGCTGGCGAGTTCGTCCGGCCCCGCGGCGAGGACATGCGCGCGGGCGAATCAGTGTTGGAGCGCGGGCGCCTGATCGGGCCGGCCGAGCTCGGTCTGCTGGCCGCCCTCGGCCATGCGCAGGTCCGAGTGGTGCGGAAGCCGCGCGTGGGCATCCTCTCGACGGGGGACGAGATCGTGGACCTGGGCGGACTCCTGGGCCCCGGGCAGATCCCCAACTCCAACACCTATTCCCTGACGGGGCAGGTCATCGAGGCGGGCGGCGAGCCCGTTCCTCTCGGTGTGGCGCCCGACCGGCTCGAGGAGATCGAGGCGCGGTTCCGCTGGGGACTCGGCTGCGATCTCCTGATCTCCTCGGCGGGCGTCTCCGTCGGCGAGCACGATTTCGTCAAGGCGGCCCTCGAAAAGCTGGGAGCCGAGCAGCACCTGTGGCTCGTCAACATGCGCCCCGGCAAGCCCATCGCCTTCGCGACCATTCCGTCGACGGGGAAGGGCGCGTTGCCCGTCTTCGCGCTGCCGGGCAATCCCGTCTCGGCCATGGTCACCTTCGAGCTGTTCGTGCGCCCCGCGCTGCGGCGGCTGGGAGGCCATGCACGATTGCAACGGCCCGTGGTCCAGGCGCGGGCGCTCGCCGCCATCCCGAATCCGGGCCGGCGGAGGGGTTTCCTGCGCGTGGCGCTGACCGCGGACGAGTCGGGGGGTTACGGAGCGCGGCTCACCGGAGATCAGAGCTCCGGGATACTTCGCTCCATGGTCGCCGCCGATGGCCTCGCCGTGATTCCCGGCGACAGCACGATCGCGGCGGGCGAGATGGTGCCCGTCATCCTCCTCCGGGAGGTCCGCTAGACGATGCGCGGCGACAAGGCGCTGCGCGAGCAGCTCGCCATCTTCCTCGGCACCCAAGCGCACATGTCGCTGGCGGATGCGGTCAAGGGCTTCCCCCTCAAGGACATGAACGTCAGACCGCCGAACGTGCCGTACACCTTCTGGCACCTGCTCGAGCACATCCGGATCGCGCAGTGGGACATCATCGACTTCATCAGGAATCCGGACTACGAGGAGCTCGAGTGGCCGCGGGGATACTGGCCGGCCAAGAACGCCAAGGCGACCAAGAAAGACTGGGACGAGACCATCGCCAGGTACCAGAGCGATCTGAAGGAGATGATCGCCCTCGTCAAGAACCCGCGGACCGACCTGCACGCAAAGATCCCGCACGGTGACGGCCAGACGATTCTCCGGGAAGCGATTCTCATCGTCGACCACAACGCCTACCACATCGGGGAGTTCGCCATACTCCGGCAGGTCGTGAACAACTGGAAGTAAAGGAGCCTCCGCTACTCCTTCCTTAAATACAGGGTCCAGAGGGTCAGCCAGCCGCCCGCGAGCATGGACAGGAGCGTCACCAGGCTGCCCACGGCCAGGGTCGCGCCGTTCGTCAGTCCCTGCGTCACGTTGCAGCCTTCGGCCACGATGGCGGAGGCTCCCATGAGAAGCCCGCCCGAGAAGATCTTGACGAGGCTCGAGCTTGGCGGCAGCTTCCAGCTGAACTCGCCCGAGCCCCAGGCGGCGATGAATGCCCCCACGGGCACGCCGATGAGCATGACCATGCTCCAGTTCACACGGTTGGGGAAGCCCACGAGCGGGTAGGTGAGGAGCTCGCCGGTGTTGACGGCGAAGGTGAGACCGACGGGCGACCCGCCGAGGCTCGAGGCCCACCAGCCGGCCGCGATGAGGAGACCCGCGGCCACGCCGGTGGTGGGCCAGGACCACTTGCGATGCTGCGGCTGGCCCGGCGCCCTCGCCATCCAGATCGCCCCCGCGATCGCGAGCACGAGGATGACGAGCCACGGTGAGACGCCGAGCATCGTGGCCAGGGTGGGAGGGGCGCCGCCGATCGTGATGGCAGGAGCCTGGAGCGACGCGCGAACGGGCGCGAGGGAACCCAGCCGCGCGGCCGTGGCCCCGAGGGCAAAGCCCAGCAGGATGATCCACGCGCCCACCGCGCCCTCGCCGGTTCGATACCAGGTGCTGCCCGAGCAGCCGCCGCCCAGCATCATCCCCGCGCCGAAGATGAGGCCGCCCGTGACGTTCGAGAGCCAGTGAAAGGGCCGTATCGGGATCTCCACGAGGCCTCCCGCCTGCAGGGCCTGCACGCCGATCATGGCCACGAGCAACGCCAGCCCGTACGCGCGCAGAATCGTCGCGTCGCCCATGAGGACCATGTTGGAGACGGCGCGCACGAGACAGAATCCGCCGCGCTGGCTGACGTAGCCCCACAGGCCGCCTGCGGCCAGCGCGGAAAGATAGAAAGGCCACTCGATGTCCATTTAGGTACTCGCTCTCGACTCAGCTCTCGGCTCGTGCCTTCGGCGCTTACCTCGCACGGCCACACGCTCGTGCCTGCGGCAGCTCGGCCACGTCTCGGCTCGAAAGGCCATCATGCGCGCATGCTAGCGAAAAGGCCTGATTGAGTCAAAAATGGCGCGCACTTGCGTCTGCGGTTTGACTTGGCGTGGAACCGGATGCTACGGTGCCCAATCATGGCTGGTCTCTTTTTTCACGCGATCATCTGCGCGGTGGTCGGCCTCATCGTCGCCGGCTGCTCGAGCGGAAGCAAGAGCGTGGCGCCCGCATCCGGACCCGCGGAGCGCTCCGCGGTGGAGCGGCCCCCGCGTCCCGCCACCCTCGAGGACGTGAGAAAAACGCAGGAGACGCAGACGCAGGAAGTCGGGCGGCTGACCGGCGAGGTCAAGGCCCTCGATGCCCAGCAGGCTTTTCTCGTGACCGAGCTCAAGAGCCTCAGCGAGCAGCTCGCCAAGCTCAAGGCCTCCGTCGACGACGCGCGTCTCGCCGTGGAGGCCATCCAGCGCGCGACTCCTGTGACCCCTCCGGCCACGCCGCCGCCCGCGGCCTTGTCGCAGCCTCCGCCGCCCATGCTGCCGCCCGCGGCGCCCCCGCGCGCGGCGGTCGCGCCACCCACGCCGACGCTCCGCAATCCCGACGCGGATCGCATGTTCGCGGCGGCCCTCGCCAAGCTCCGCGCGGGGGAAGATGGCCAGGCCGCCCTCGAGTTCACGGAGTTCGTCACGCAATTCCCCAATCACCCGCAGGCCGCGGCCGCCCAGAACTGGATCGGCGAGGCCTTCTACCGGCAGCGCGACTACAAGCAGGCGGTCGTGGAGTTCCAGAAGACGGTCGACAACTACACGCAGACCACGCAGGTCGCGGAGGCGCTGCTCAAGATCGGCCTGTGCAAGCGCGCCATGGGGGACGCGGCGGGGGCGCGCGCGGCCTGGGAGCAGGTGATCAAGCAATATCCGCGAAGCGAGGCAGCCACTCAGGCGCGCGGATTTCTCGCGGGCCGGACCAATGGCGGCTCGCGCGTCCGCTGAGGTACTGGGCCAATTTGCTTCGCCATATCAACTCAGCTCTCGCCTCGCGGCCGGGCCGCTCAGCTCGAAATGCCACGTTCTCGGTCGCCAGCAACGCTCAACGTACACCCACGTACGCCTCGCGTTGCTGGCTCCCTCGGGCGTGGCTGTTCGAGCTGAGGGCGCAGCCCGAGGCG
>WNFX01007619.1_pt1 | contig 10141 bp, 9 predicted proteins | sample 5400111 | NCBI WGS metagenome assembly WNFX01 (sample SAMN13153363, study PRJNA577476) | soil metagenome | isolation source: 40 cm soil or saprolite under grassland replicate 1 | place: USA:California | collected 2016-06-15 | reverse complement strand
TAGGATATTCAACAGGTATCACACGGCTATATATTGAATCGGTTGTATTCAGCATATAATAATCACGGATCTGGTTGGCATCTATTTGCCAGAATGCAATGGTTTTCCCATCAGGACTCCAGCGAAAACCGTCCCGACAAAAAAATTCTTCTTCATAAACCCAGTCAAATGTGCCATTGATCAGTTTTTTTGTTCCATGATCATCTGTCAATTTCTTTATGCTACCGCTTGCCAGGTCTTCTATATAAATATTGTGTTCACTCACATAGGCTACTTTACTACCATCAGGAGAAAATTTTGCAAACTGAAGGGATGATTCAGTTCTTTCTTTTCCTAGTTGCTTTAATTCACCGTTCGTAAGATTAAGAAACCAATAATCGCCACGGGTGGGGAAACGCCATACTCTTTTTGCATTGGTATATATCAATGCTTTGCTGCCATCACTTGACAATTGAAAACTTACGGGTACAATTGTTTTGTCACCCTGTGGCGTTAATTGTCGTTTAGTAATGAATGTATCCTTCTTTTGTGAAGGCAATTCTATTTTCATGATCTCGCCTTTTTCTACCTGGTAATAAGCATTGCCATCATTTGTCCATTTGGTATAAGGAACGCCAGGCTGGGCTATCAGGATTATAAATACAAACTGTACGATCGCGATCAAGATGGCTTTCTTGACGGTAATTTTAAAAAGCATGATGGAAAATTTATAATGCCAAAATACGGAAAGGCTTTTAGTTGGCACCAGTAAATTGATAAGCGGGAGAATCGGAACAATACTGTCATGCGGGGCTTGACCCGGCAGCTTCTATAAAATAAAAGGCAACGCCTAATGAAGCTAACGAGCATTGACATACACAGAGGCCGGATCAAGTCCGGAGTGACTTTGAAGGGTCAATCAAACAAATCTTTATTTAGGAGGCATCGATGGTCTTACTTCAATTTTGCTTGGCAATGTTCGGGGGTTCATATTCAAAAGATCGGTGATTATTTGGCCAATGTCTTCCGGCTGTATCTTCCAGGCATCCGCATTACCGGGAACATGATTATTAAAATATGTAGCCACCGAACCCGGCATAATGGTAGTAACCTTAATACCATATTTCCTCAGGTCAAGCATAACTGCCTGGGTAAAACCTACCAATCCAAATTTACTGGCATTGTAAGCAGCGCCATTCTCAAAGAAGTTAGTGCCTGCGAGACTGGCGATAGTAATGATATATCCTTTTGATTTTTTTAATGCTTCAATACTTGCCTTTACAGAATTGAATACGCCGGTAAGATTTGTGTCAATGGTCTCTTTCCAATCTGCTTCAGTTAATTTGTCAATTGGCACTAAATGTCCTACACCTGCATTGGCAATCAATACATCCAGTTGGCCAAAATGATCAATGACCGCTTTAATAGCTTTTGTTTCAGAGGCAAGAGAAATTACATTTGATTCTATTGCTAAAATTTTTGAAGCATCTTTACTTAATGATTCAGCAGCTTGTTTTGCCGCACTCAATGTTCTGCTGGTGATAGCTATTTTCATTCCGCTGTCGAGCAACTTTTTTGCGATGCCATATCCAATACCTTTGCTTCCACCGGTGATATAGGCTACTTTATTTGTAAGGCTGCTCATAATTGATTGATGAAGTTTGATTAAGTATCTTTAATGTCATAACATACAAAGTAAAACAAAGTTGAATATTGTCAATTTTTAGATGGTCCGTCGCTCTATTTCTCTTGGCGATGCATGTCATTGATATTTTCCTCTTCGCTGAGGGTCTTCAAAATAGAGCTGAAGAAAAAGTTTTTGTTCCGTTCTTGTAAGATGAAGTGTTCCGTCATTTAAGAAACGGTCATTATGATAGATGAGATGTTCAAAACCCAGGCGTAAATTTTTGAAGAGCTTTATCGTAACCACAGGTTTTAATATACCCACCAGGCTATTTCCCGGCAACCCATTATAAGTATGTATCCAGTAATAAAAACCAGTGAAGCCAATCGTAGCCCAATTGTTCAGGTTAAAGGTTTCTTCCATTTTTCCCTCCATACCTCCGCCAAAATTATAATGCCTGAACTCAGAAGTATCAGGACCGAATTGGGTATTATTTCCTGCTAAAGGAACCACTGCTAAATGAATAGCCGAATAAACATTGGAATGGCGTTTTACCGGGATCCTTGAGATCAAACCTCCACCGTATCCCAATGATCCTACTTCAAAAATATTATTGCGCCAGTAATCGAAATGCTGAAAACCGCCAACAAGTAATGTGTTTAGTTTTATATTTTTTCCAAATAAAATTCCATACCCATTTACGTTGTCGATAAGATGTACATCAGCACCATAACCCAATTCTATTCTTAATCTGAATAAATCAAAGGGCTTGCGGTGCCTTGTTTCAAAAGGATCTCCATAATCCAGTTGCAGATGAACAATGGCATTGTTCGTACCGGTGCCGAAAAGATTGTCTTTGCCAATTTTATTGTTCACTTTATGAACACCGGCAAAGAATGTAACGTTCAGTGGCTCTTTCTGATAAACTTCTTTCGGCGTAACGCGGAACATTTTCCCCTGTGTAAGCCTGTTTAATGCTCTCGGGGGGTTAATGATACCTGCAAAAATCTCACGCCATACTCTTTCAGCCCCTCTTTTGCGGTCATCAAGAATGTTGGAACTGATACGATAAATCATTTCTCCCAAAAGCATCCCGCTAATAGGGGTATTGATAAAGTCGTTGATCGAAGGTCTTGTGTTCTCTCCAAAATATTCCCAGGTCAGGCTGCCTTCAATAGCAAAAGGAAATGAGCCCCAGAACGAATAACCGTTGGAACGGGCAACATTGAAATAATAATTTCCCGAATGAGGATGACCAATAAAATTTACCCCGAATTTATCGGTATCCCATTCCCAGCCTCTCTTTAAATTATTTTTCCAGTCGCTGATGCTTGAAGCCGGCCAGTTATAGTTAAAAATATATTTAGCAGTGGCCCAGTTAAGTATATTGGTAGTGATCACTCTTGCCGCCGGTATATACCATTTGTAACGACGATTATATTGCGGATCATCATTAAGAAGATCCCCATATACATTGTGTGTTGAATCGTATTTAACCGGATTGACGGAGGCATTTCTTTTTGCGCTGTCAATTATAAATGATGTGGAATCCGTACGGGAAGGTTCTTGTGATTTTATGAATTGAAATAGCAATAAAAAAACAGCAAGGAAAATTGTTTTCATAACAGGTTGCTAATAGTTTCTGTATTATATTCATGAAACGTGCCATAAAATAATCGGGAGCCAGGAGTTAGTAGTCAAAAATCAATAGTTCAATTAGATTTCTGCAGTCGATACAAAAAATCAATATTACTCTTTCCTCTATCTTTGTCAGCCTGCAAACATGAAGATTTAAGCATCAGGATATGAAAGTTTCTTACAAATGGTTAAGTGAGTACCTGCCTGTAACGGTTCAACCGGAAAGATTAAGCCGCATTCTTACATCGATAGGCCTGGAAGTAGAAGATTTTTATAAATACGAAGAAGTGAAGGGAGGTTTGGACGGACTGGTGATTGGTGAAGTGCTTACCTGCAAAAAACATCCAAACGCTGATAAGCTTACATTGACAACTGTAAACATTAACGGCAGTGATGAACCATTGCAGATCGTTTGCGGCGCACCCAATGTAGCCGTAGGACAAAAAGTGATAGTAGCAAAGCCGGGAACCACGATTCATCCGACAAGCGGTGAGCCTGTTACAATGAAGATTGCAAAGATCCGTGGCGTGGAAAGCCAGGGCATGATCTGCGCTGAAGATGAAATTGGCCTGGGCACTTCGCATGCCGGTATTATGACACTTGATGCAGGTGCAAAACCGGGAACTGCTGTTGCCGAATATTTTCAATTGTATGAAGATTGGGTTTATGAAATCGGTTTAACCCCTAATCGCATGGACGCAATGAGTCACTGGGGTGTCGCCCGAGATGTGTGTGCTTATTTAAGTCACCATGATAAAAAAATATTCCGGCCACTAATTCCAAACAGTAATGCTTTTAAACCGGATAATAATACATTACCGGTCCGGGTGACAATTGAAAATACAAAAGCCTGCCAGCGTTATTCAGGAATAAGCATTTCAAATATTAGTATTGACAAATCACCATTGTGGATGCAGCAGCGCCTGAAGGCAATTGGTGTTCGGCCCATCAATAATATTGTTGACATTACGAATTATATTCAGCATGAAACCGGTCAGCCGCTTCATGCTTTTGATGTGGATGAATTGAAAGGAAGGGAGATCATTGTAAAAAATTTACCGGAAGGAACAGAATTCATCACACTGGATGAAAAGAAAAGAAAGCTGAGTGCAGAAGACCTGATGATCTGTGATGCCAAAGAAGGAGTTTGTATTGCCGGCGTATTTGGCGGTTTACATAGCGGCGTGACTGATAAAACAAAAAATATTTTTTTGGAAAGCGCCTGGTTCAATCCCGTTGATATTCGCAAAACCTCTTTTCGTCATGGCCTACGCACGGATGCTGCCAGCCGGTTTGAAAAAGGAACTGATATTGCCAATACGGTAAATGTTTTGAAACGTGCTGCTAATATGATCAAAGAAATTTGCGGTGGCGAAATTGCAAGTGATATCGTGGACGTATATCCCGAGCCAAAAGAAAAACTCAGGGTAACAGTGAAACATCATTATCTTAAAAAGCTTTCCGGGAAAAATTATCATCCTGATACCGTGAAGGAAATTCTTCATGCCCTCGGCTTTGAAATTATTAAAGAAGGTATCGATGAAGTCATAGTTTCAGTACCGCTTCATAAACCTGATATTTCCCTGCCTGCCGATATAGTGGAAGAAATTGTTCGCATTGATGGCCTTGATAATATTGAAATCCCTGCTTCTATCACGATGACTCCTTCAGTAGAAGAAAATCATATGGCAGAAGCTTTTCGTGAAAAACTGGCTAACTATTTAGTGGGTCTTGGCTTTAATGAGATCATGACCAACTCAATTACCAATAAAGTTTATTTTGATGAAATAGAACTGCAGGAGTCGGTGAAGATGCTGAACAGCCTGAGCGCCGAGCTTAATATGATGCGACCATCTATGCTGGAGACAGGGTTGGAATCAATTGCGTATAACCTGAACAGGAAAAATAATAACCTGAAGTTTTTTGATTTTGGAAAAACGTATCGCACAACCGGTTCGGGTAAATATCATGAAACGGAACACTTATGCCTTTACATGACAGGAAATGTACAGGAAGATAGCTGGCGAAATAAAAGCGGTACGTCTGATTTTTATTTTTTGAAAGGAACAGTGGTGGCCTTACTGAAATTACTGGGTTTTGAAGCTGGTAGTTTTGAAAGTCTTACTCATAAGAAACTAACGCCTGCTTTACAGTTTAGAATAAACGGGTCGGTAGCGGTACAATCAGGCGCTGTACATACTTCTTTATTGAACAGGTTTGACATTAAGCAACCGGTTTTTTTTGCGGACCTTAACTGGAATGCATTGATTGTACAAGCTGAGAATTCTGAAATTAAAATAGAAGAGATACCAAAATTTCCTGTAGTATATCGTGATCTTGCGATCATTGTTCCAAACCAATTGAATTATGAAGAAGCAGAACAAACAGTACGAAAATTAAAATTGAAACAGCTGCAAAATATTCAGTTATTTGATGTTTTTGAAAGTGATAAATTGGGAGAAGGAAAAAAATCAATGGCAATCAGTTTTACGTTCCTGGATAAAGAGAAAACGCTAACCGATAAAGAAATTGATGGGATGATGAATACAATTATGATTGCATTGGAGAAAGAACTTCATGCGGAGATCAGGAAATAAAATATCCAATAGTAATATTAATAATCATGTCTGAGCTTGAAGTACATATAAAACGAATACAGCAAAAACTTCAACGGTTGCTGAAACAATATGGTGAATTACAGAAAGAAAACAGCGAGCTAAAAAAGGAATTGGAGAAATCCTCGAAACAGTCTTCTCAACATCTGCAAACCATTGAGACTTTGAAACAGCAAGTGGAGGTATTGAAGATCAGTTCAGGCAATTGGGATGTAAATGATAAAAAAGAATTTGAGAAACGAATTAACCACTACATAAAAGAAATTGATAAATGCATTGCCTTGCTTAGCGAATAGATCATATTCTTTTTACTAATCTCATTTTCATTTCATCATCACCTTGTGTTAACTCCAATGTGTACACACCGTAAGGTAAGTTATTCAATCCCCTCCATACAAGTTCATTATTTCTTACGGGCATAGATGCTTCAAGAGTGCTGCATACACATCCCCGGTCGTCTCGTAGAATTGCTTTTAATGAATTGTGTCCCTGGGCCATTAACTCAAATTTGAGCGAGTCAATAAAGACTGTTGGCTTAACTTTGGCAAACATGTTTTTAGTTTTAGTTGGTGCTTCCTGGGGGCAGGGATAGTTCTGAGATGATCTTCAAAGTTTAGCGAAGTCTTGCAACGGGAGGCTCAAGTTAACTACTCAATTTGTAAAATGCAAGTTATGAGCGAATTAATTCCAGTAACAATTCTGATTGCCGACCGGACTTACCGCCTTCGCATCCATCCAAAAGATGAAGAAGTGCTACGTAAAACGGCAAAAACAATCAGTGAAAAGATCATTGAATATAAAACCCAGTTTGCGGGTAAGGATATGCAGGACTATGTAGCGATGGTGCTCATCTGGTTTGCTACAGAGCAAAATGCAGCTACTACCCAGCAACTGGAAAAAGATAATTTATCCGGCCAATTGGAAACGATAGAACGAATGCTTGAGAACAATCTAAACAGCAATTAGATATTCTTCCGCACGGAACCAGGTCAACTCCAATAAATTTCAATCAACTCCGTTTTGTATCTTCGCCAGATAGCTATTCTCCCTGTTGCGAATAGTTATTTAGGAATATGAGAGGAAAAGAAAAAAATAGCATTTTGGAACAAATTAAAAAATCGATTCATGGACCAAAACATTATATACATTATAGTTGGTGTATCTGCACTAATCATTGGTATCATAGCGGGTAAATTCATTTTTGCAAAAAACACCCGTAATCAAATTGAAGAAGCCGAAATACAAGCACAAGCCACGGTAAAAGAAGCCGAGATCAGGGCTGAAACCATTCGAAAGGAAAAAGAATTGGAGGCTAAGGAAAAGTTTGTGCAAATGAAAGCTGAGCATGATAAAGAAGTCCTGGAACGGAACAGGAGGATGGGTGAAGGAGAAAATCGAGTACGCCAAAAGGAACAAAGCATCAACCAGAAGGAAAATAATCTCGATAAACAAATAAAGGAGAACGAAGCGATTAAAGAAAATCTGAATCGGCAGATAGAATTAGTGAATATCAAGCGTACTGAACTTGAAAAACACCAGGAAGAACATATCCGCCGTCTTGAAAAAATTGCGGGTCTTACCGCCGAAGAAGCCAGGACCCAATTGGTGGAAAGCCTTAAACAAGAAGCTCAGTCCCACGCTCTTGGAATACAGCAGGAGATCATTGATGACGCTAAACAAAAAGCAAATAAGGAAGCCCGTAAAATTATCATTCAAACGATTCAGCGCACTGCAGCAGAACAGGCGATCGAAAATGCGATCACTGTTTTCAATCTGGAAAGTGATGAGATCAAAGGGCAGATCATTGGACGTGAAGGACGAAACATTCGGGCTATCGAAGCCGCTACAGGCGTTGATTTAATTGTTGATGATACGCCTGAGGCGATCATACTTTCATCCTTTGATCCGCTTCGTCGGGAAATTGCCCGCTTAAGTCTGCAAAGGCTTGTTGCAGATGGTCGCATTCACCCTGCAAGAATTGAAGAAATAGTTGATAAGACCCGCAAGCAACTAGAAGAGCAGATAGCAGAAATTGGAGAACGCACAATAATTGAATTAGGTATTCATGGTTTACATAAAGACCTGGTTCGTATCGTGGGCAAAATGCGTTTCCGTTCTTCGTATGGGCAAAACCTTTTAATGCACAGTCGCGAGGTGGCAAACCTTTGTGGGGTAATGGCTGCAGAGTTGGGCCTCAATCCAAAACTGGCTAAACGGGCCGGTTTATTACACGATATTGGAAAAGTTCCTGATGAAGAAACGGAATTAAGCCATGCCCTTTTAGGTGCCAAGCTGGCTGAAAAATATGGTGAAAATCCAGCCATTGTGAATGCCATTGGTGCGCACCATGATGAAATGGAAATGCAATATGTCATTTCACCTATTGTGCAGGCTTGCGATGCGATCAGCGGTGCAAGGCCAGGTGCCCGCAGAGAAATTATGCAGCAATACCTGCAGCGCATTAAAGACTTAGAAAATCTGGCGCTTGCTTATCCCGGTGTTGAAAAAGCCTATGCCATACAGGCGGGCCGTGAGTTAAGAGTTATCGTTGAAGCAGAAAAAGTAACAGATGCAGATTCAGACCGTTTGTCTTTTGAAATTGCACAGAAAATTCAAAATGAAATGACGTTTCCAGGGCAGATAAAAGTAACAGTGATCAGGGAAAAGAGGGCCGTGAACGTTGCCAGATAACAATTCTGGTTTAGAATTGAGAATAAATTGAAATCAGTTCGTTTAGTAGTTTTCAGAAAACCTTAATTACTAATTCCCAATTTCCTTCATTTCTGCTATCTTTGCGACCCGTTTAAAAATTTACGATTATGAACGCTTTAGCATATGTTCACGAGCAGCTCACGGAAAAAAAAGAGTTTCCGGATTTTAAGCCAGGCGATAATATTACGGTAAACTATAAGATCATTGAAGGAAATAAAGAAAGGATTCAATCCTTTAAAGGTGATGTGATTAAACGCCAGGGAACAGGTGGTACGGCTACTTTCACTGTTCGCAAAATAAGTGACGGGGTTGGTGTTGAAAGGTTATTTCCTTTTTTCTCTCCTAATATTGAATCAATAGTGGTGAATAAAACAGGCCGTGTTCGTCGTTCTAAACTCTATTATCAACGTGTGCGTAGCGGCAAGAGTGCGAGAATCAAGGAAAAACGTCTGGCCACTGAAGGGGCAGCAGCCACTGAATAATATCTTAAAATCCCGCAGGTAAACATTTTATTTATCGTTGTAATTTGGTTAATAACCGATTATTAGTATTTTGTCTTAAAGTCCTTAGTATCTTTGATCTCTAATTTTTAAACTATGATTCAAACTAATTTGTTAGGTGTGTTAGGTACGCAGGAGATTATAATAATCCTTGTGATCGTTTTGTTGTTGTTTGGAGGCCGGAAAATTCCTGAACTGATGAGGGGTCTGGGACGTGGTGTTCGTGAATTCAATGATGCAAAAAATAATGTGAGAAAAGAAATTGAAGATAATGTGAATAGTGTGAATAGTGTAAATGAAACAAAGACTCCTTCCTGATCACAACGAATAACAACGCTCCTAATTTTCATCATCAATAAAGGCAATAGCTTTTGTTTGAGTTTTCTTCCATTGAGCAATACCATGCCCAATTAAAGAAAGGAAATATAAGCTGCACACAGGCAGTTGAATATTTTCTTCAAAAAATAGATGCTTCAAAGCACTTGAATGCATTTATTGAAATATATGCTGATGAATCCCTACAAAAAGCTTCAGCTCTGGACAAGAAAAGAATGGCAGGCGAACCAATGGGTTCATTGCATGGTGTAGTGATTGGCTTAAAAGATATCATTGCCTATAAAAATCATCATTTAACCGGCGCATCAAAAATCCTAAAAGATTTTACATCAATTTATTCAGCTACCGCAACCGAAAGATTGTTACAGGAAGAAGCCATTATTATTGGTGATTGTAATTGTGATGAATTTGCCATGGGATCTACAAATGAAAATTCTGCTTATGGAAAAGTATTGAATGGATTGGATGAAACAAGAGTTCCCGGTGGCTCATCAGGTGGTTCAGCTGTGGCGGTGCAGGAAGGCTTATGTATGATTTCTCTGGGCAGTGATACCGGCGGTTCAGTTCGGCAACCGGCGGATTTTTGTGGCATTATTGGATTGAAACCTACCTATGGTCGCATATCCCGGTACGGTTTGATCGCTTATGCATCTTCATTTGACCAGATTGGAATTTTTGGAAATAATATTCCTGATGTAGCTAAAGTGCTTGAAATAATCTCAGGAACTGATGAATAT
>WNFX01007615.1_pt1 | contig 10143 bp, 10 predicted proteins | sample 5400111 | NCBI WGS metagenome assembly WNFX01 (sample SAMN13153363, study PRJNA577476) | soil metagenome | isolation source: 40 cm soil or saprolite under grassland replicate 1 | place: USA:California | collected 2016-06-15 | reverse complement strand
GAGGCCCAGTCCGGCGAGTCGAGCGACATGTCGTAGCCGGCCTGCTCGAGCACGCGCGCCTTCTGCTCCTCGCGCGCCTTGCACCAGACGAACTCTTCGATGTCGGGGTGGTCGACGTCGAGGACGACCATCTTCGCGGCGCGCCGGGTCTTGCCGCCTGACTTGATGGTTCCGGCGGAGGCGTCGGCTCCGCGCATGAAGGAGACGGGCCCGGACGCGTAGCCGCCCTTGGAGAGCTGCTCCTTGGAGGAGCGGAGGTGCGAGAGGTTGACGCCGGAGCCGGAGCCGCCGCGGAAAATGACGCCCTCGCGGCGGATCCAGTCGAGGATCGACTCCATCGAGTCGTCGATCGAGAGGATGAAGCACGCTGAGCACTGCGGCTTCTCCTCGAAGCCGACGTTGAACCAGACCGGCGAGTTGAAGGCGGCGAGCTGGTTGACGAGGATGAACTTGAGCTCTGCCTCGAAGGACTCGGCCTCGTCCTCGGTGGCGAAGTAGCCGCCGTCTCGGCCCCAGCCGGCGATCGTGTCGACGACGCGGCCGATCATCTGCTTGACGCTCGACTCGCGCTCGGGCGAGGACATGCGGCCGCGGAAGTACTTCTGGGCGACGATGTTCGTCGCCGTCTGGCTCCAGAACTTGGGGAACTCGACGCCCTTCTGCTCGAAGGTCGGCTTGTCCTTGCCGGCGATGAAGGCGTCGCGAAGCTCCCATTCGAGCTCTTCGAACGGGTCGCGTCCCGGGATCGTGAAGTAGCGCTTGACGGCCGCCCCTGCGGTCTTGTCAGCGACTGTGTTCACGTACTCCTCGGTCGCTACTGCTGCGTTCTGGGTGCCTTCTGCCGACGCCATTCTTCCCCTCCTAAGGTTAGTTGCAGTACGCCGGCTGCCGCGTCCAGGCGGCGGGCGAGCGGACCGACTAATTTAGGGCGGGCGTCGGACGGAATCGGGTACTAGTTGCGGTCGGTCTGCGGCGCCGCTCGGGTGCGCGGGAAGCGCGCGCGGAGGCGCTGAATGAGCGGCGGTGAAGCTGCTGCGAGGAGTGCCGCGGCCGCGATTCCGGCCATGATCATCAGGGGAAGCGGGATCGTGCTGGAGTCGGCGGGGATCGATTGGGCCGTGCCAGCGTGTGGCACCGCCTGCTCGGCGCGTTTCTTGGCTTCCTGGGGGTTCAGCTGGCCGGGATTCGTTCCGCCGGGGCCTGCGCCGCGGCCGCCGCCCCCGCCGCTCCCGCCCCCGTTCGTCCCGTTCTTCAACGTCAGCGTGCCGATCAGGGCGGCGTTGATGTCGTCGACGATCGACGAGTAATCGCGCAGGTCCTCCGGCACGTTCTTGATGGCCTGCCGCAGACAGTGGGGCGAGTAGTGGCCGTCGATTTTCCCGTCCGCCGTCCAGTCGCTGATCACCTGCTTCCAGCAAGGCGTCGCGGCGTGGGCGACCGACGGGCTCGCCGCCAGGAGCGAGACCGAGACGGCGAGTGCGGCGATGAGGAGGCGCGGCATCACGAAAGTCTTGCCGAGGGGAGTTAGCCGATTGTAAGGCCGTACAAACCCTGCAACGGTGCGCTAGCCTCGGCCTCGATGCGCACCGCCCTCGAGCGCCGGGCGAGCAGGCTCGACGTTTCGGTGGGGTCTCGCATGCCGGCTCCGCTGCCTCTCCTGGCGGCGGCCACGGGAGCCCTCCTCGCCGCAGCCGTGCTCTTCGGTGACGGCTCGTCAGACGGCCCGTTGTTTTGGATCGGAGCGTTGGCCATCGTGGTTGCCGCAGCCGCCGCCGTTTCGGCCGCCACGGGCGCCCTCGCGTTGCCGGATCTGACGCCGCTCGGCCTCGCTGCGGTCGGTTGCTTCACCGGGTTTGTCGTCTGGCAGGGGTTCTCGGTGCTCTGGTCGATCGAGCCGGATCGCACCTGGAACTACGTCAACCGGGCGCTGATCTATCTCGCGTTCCTTCTCCTAGGGCTCGTCGCGGGGACGGTGCGGCGGGCGCCGGTCTATGCGGCCGCGTGTCTCGCGGTCGTTACAGCGGCCGCGGTCTGTGTGGCGCTCGCGACCAAGATCTTCCCGGGACTTTCCGCGGAGACCGAGCGGGTCGCGCGCCTGAGCAGCCCGGTCGGCTACTGGAACGTGCTCGCGCTGCTGGCGGTGTTCGCGCTGCCTCTGGCGTTGTGGATCGCGGCACCGCAGACGCGGCCGGACTGGCTCCGCGCGGCCGGGGTGCTGTATCTCTACACGGCGCTCGTAGCGCTGCTGCTGACCTTTTCGCGCGGCGGCGTCGCGGTCGGGATCGTCGCGGTCGCTCTCTGGCTCGGGATCGCCCGGCCCCGGCTCGAGAGCGCGGCGGCGCTGGGGGTCGCGCTCGTGCCGACGCTCGCGGTCGCGGGCTGGGCCTTTTCGCGGCCGGGACTGACGAAGGACGGCGAGCCCCACTCGCTGCAGGTGCATGACGGGCGTTGGTTCGGGCTCGCGCTCGTGCTGGGGGCGATCGCGGCCTTTGCCGCCGCGTACTGGGTCTCCCGCTACGAGCGGACGCGGCCGCTCTCGGAGACGTGGCGGGTGCGGGTCGGACGGGCTGGTGTCGCAGCAGCGGGCGCCGCGGTCGTGATAGGCATCGCCGGTCTCGTCGCCGCCGGAATCACGCCCTCACGGGTCTGGCACAAGTTCAACGAACCGGCGGCCTCGCCCACCGCGGTGACCGGGCCGGGGCACCTGGGATCGCTCGCGTCGACGAGCCGCTGGAACTGGTGGCAGGAGGCCTGGAAGTCGTGGCGCGCGCATCCGGTCCTCGGCACGGGGGCGGGGACCTTCGAACTCACGCACCGGAAGCTGCGCGTCGACGGGACGGTCGCGACGGAGCCGCACAACCTGCCGCTGCAGTTCCTGAGCGAGACCGGCATCTTCGGCTTCATCCTCTTCCTCGGGATCGCCTTGGCCGGCGCGGGGGCGCTCGTGGAGACGCTCCGCCGCCTGGAGGGAGAGGACCGGCTTGCCGCTGCAGCACTCGTGGTCGCGCTCTTCGCCTACCTCGTCCACGGGGTGGTCGACTTCGACTGGGATTTCGTCGCCGTGACGGCGCCGGCGGCTGCCGTACTGGGGGTGCTTCTTGCGGCGGGACAGCCCGCTCGCGTTCGGCTGTTGGGCGCGAGGCGTGGCGTGCTCGCGGTCGCGGCGGGCGCGTTTGCCGCCGCGGCTCTGTACTCCCTCGCCTCGCCGTGGCTTGCCTCGCGGCGGGTCGACGACGCCTACGCCGCGCTGGGACGCAACGACGTCGGCGCCGCGGTCGCCGACGCCCGGAGCGCGCACAACCTCAATCCCGTATCCATCGACGCGCTCTTGGCCTGGGGCGCGGCCGAGGCGGCCCGCGGCGACACCGCCGCCGCTGGACGGCTCTATACCAAGGCGATCTCGATCCAGCCGGACAACTGGCGCCCCTGGTACTACCGGGCGCGGCTGCTGCAGAGCGTCTCCGGGGCGAAGGCGGCCCTCTTCGACGCCCAGCAGGCCGCGGAGCGCGACCCGCGCGGCCTGGCCGGCGCGTACGCCGCGTCGCTGGCTACGGGGCAGTAGCCCGCAGCCAGGTCTGCGTCCAGAAGAGGCCGAGGGCTCGGTAGACGAGCGGCTCGGCAACGTGGGCGGCGATCTCGCGGGGCCGGTTGGTGAAGAGGCGCTTACGGTTGTTGTGGAAGCGGGTGATCTCGGTGAACCCGGCTTCTTTGAGGAGGCGTTTCAGGCGGCGCGGCGAGTAGCCCATCTCGGTGACGCCGTACTCGTCGCTCGCGTCGCGTCCCTGGAAACGGTGCTTCCAGTTCGGCTCCACGAGCAGGAGGCGGCCGCCGGGCCGGAGGGCTTTGTTGGCGGCGCGCAAGACGAGGTCGGCGCGGCGGCTGTGATGGAGGGCGTCGTAGAGCAGGACGGCGTCAAAGCGGTGCTCGAGGTCGAGCGTTTCCATGTCGGCAACCTCGAACTTGGCGTCGACTCCCTCTTGCTCGGCGAGCTCGCGCGCGATCGCGATCATCTCGGGGGCGATGTCGTAGCCGTGAGCGTCGAGGCCGTGCCGGGCGGCGAAGCGGGTCATCCAGCCGGAGCCGCACCCGAGCTCGGCCAGGCTCATGCCGGTATGCAGGTTCAGTACCTGAAGGACGTGGCCGAAGTCGATCAGCAGGCGCGCGGTCATTCGCGGGTCGTGGTGGAACGGCTTGTTCTTCAGCCAGGCGCGGCCTTCTTCGCCGATCGCGGCGGGGTAGTCGATCTCGGCCTGCTTGATCCGGTCGGCGTCGGTCACGGCGACCGATGATGCACGTAGTAGCGCAGGCCCGCATCGCCGGCGGTCTCGGTTCGGGCTGTGGTGGCGCCTGCCTCGTCCACGGTCGCGCGGACGTCGGGTTCCGACAGCGCGAGCATGCGAACCGGATGCAGGCCGGCGGCGTGAAGGCGCTCTGGGTCGACGTGACTGCGCAGTGCCGCGTAGAGCCGCCGCCGGGGCTGGATTCTTTGCGGGAGCGACAGGTTCGTCGGGAGCTGGAAGACGATGAGCCCGTCCGGGGCCGCGGCTTCGATCAGGCGCCTTATGTAGACGCGCGCGAGAGCCCTCGTCGGCAGATGCTGCAGGACGAGGTTGGCGACGACGAGGTCGAAGGGGCCGGCGGGCGGCTCTTCGCCGCTCGTGAAGGTGACGTTGGTCGCGTCGGCGTTCAGCCGCCTCGCCTGTTCGAGCATGCGCTCGGAGACATCGACGCCGACGGTCTCGTCGAATCGCTGCGCGAGGGCGCGGGTGAGCCGGCCGACGCCGCACCCGAAGTCGAGCGCCAGCCCCCGCCGCGCGGGCCGGCCGAGTTGCGTGGCCGTCGCAAGGATCTGCTCGACCTCGGCTTCACCGGTGGCGAAGAACTCGTCGAGATCCCAGCGCCCGTTGCGTTTGCCGTCGACGCTCAGCACCGCCCAAAGCGGGTCCACCTGCGCGAGGTCGTCCCAGTCCCGCCCTTCACGCGACTCCGCCGGATGCTGCCCCACGGCCTCGACGCTAACAGCGGGGAGTACAGTCAGAGTTGAAGCAGATCGTGCGCTGCAAGAAGGAGGGCTCGATGAATCTCAAGAAGCAAATGCTCGAACGTCAGCAGCGGAAGGCTCATCGGCGCTACCTGCTGGAACAGGCCCGCCAGAAGGCCCTTCAGGGGCAGGACCCGCTACAGGCGGTTCGAGATGTCGCCCGCCGTTCCGGTGGGGCTCAACAGGGCATGTACGGCCAGGACTAACGCCGGCTAGGCACCGAGCACGAGCACGAGCTGCGCTCGCCGGGGGCTCGCTCGGCCTTTAGGCCGCTGCTTGGCCTTAAGGCCTTTGCTCGGCCTGAGGCCGCTGCTCGGCCTGAGGCCGCTGCTCGGCCCGAGGCCGTCCAGGGCGGCATGCTGTTCCACAGCCTCGACGCTACCAACCCTTAGTAACAGACTGTTACAAGGATATTTCGGTTCGAATACGTTGCGCTTCCGTGGAAAAGCGGCAGCGAGACTGAGCTCATGCTCGTCACCGCCTGGCCCTCGCAGATCTTGACGACCTGCGGGCCGCGGATCGACGAGCGGCTCGTCGCGGCGCTCGCCCGGCTGGACGATCCGACGCTGCCGATCGCCGAGACGAACCGCCGTCTGGGCGTGGTTGCTGAAGGTCTCGGCCTGATCCGGCCGAGCTATCAGCAGGTCCGGGTGATCGTCCATGAGCTTCGCTCGCAGAGGCGATCGTCGAGGTTCGGCGAGACGCTTCTCGAGATCGCCTACGGCATGCGCACGCAGGAGCAGATCCTCCGCGTGCTTGCGGGGTCGTAAGTTCGGGCCGTGTCCGACTTCGTAACAGACTGTTACGAGGACCCGAGCACGATCACCAGCTGGGCTCGCTGGAGACTGCTCGGCCTGAGGCCGTTCAGAGCCGTGACGATGCTGATGCCGGCGTCGCGGGCGAGGCGGTGCCCTTCGGCCGCGAAGCCGGGCCGGTACATCACGAGCGTCGGGCCCTGGGTCGATCGCGGCGCGTTGCCGACGGCGCTGATCTTGTAGCCGCGGCTGTGGATCGCCGCAGCTTCGGACGCCGCTGCGCCGGCTTGGCCGTTTCCGTTCAGAACGATGACGCGGGTCTTCGTGCGCGGCAGGACCGCGCGCGCGGCCGGCTTCGTCGTCGCAGGCTTCGTCGGAGTGGGCCTCGCTGCCGCCGCCGCTCCGCTGTGGCTCGTCACCGAATGTCCAAGCAGGACCGTGGCCGTGACGATCAACGCCAGGAGCTCGACCGCGGCAACGCCGCTCGCCACCATCGCGGCGGTGCGCCAGGGCCGGACTGCTTCGAACGGGACTGCGTGCTCCACGGGAGCGTCGAGTTCGCTACCCGGTGCCGGCCTCCTGCAAGGTTTCCCAGGTCAGGCGCAGGCCTTCCTCGAGCGACTCTTCGGGTCGCCACCCAAGCTCGCGTGCCGCCAGCGCAGGGTCGGTGACGCTACGGCGGATCTCGCCAGGCCGCGCAGCCTCGTGCGCCGGCTCGCGGTCGATGCCGGTGACTCGCCGGCAGACAACGTGAAGCTCGTTGATCGACGTCTCGACCCCGGTGCCGATGTTGTAGACGCCGCCCTCGTGAACGATGGCGGCGAGTACGCCGGTGACCACGTCGCCGACATAGATGAAGTCGCGAGTCTGGTCGCCGTCGCCGAAGATCGTCGTCTGCTCGCCGGCGGCGAGACGCTCGAGGAAGATCGCGATCACGCCTCCCTCGAGGCTCGCCTCCTGCCGCGGCCCGAAGACGTTCGCGAAGCGGAGCGTGATGTGGTTCGTCCCGAAGAGCCGGTTCCAGCCGGCGACGTACTCCTCGCCGGCCAGCTTCGAGATCCCGTACGGCGAGATCGGACGTCGTGGCGCGTCCTCAGGTGCAGGCCCGTCGCACTCGCCGTAGATCGCCCCGCCGGTCGAGCTGAAGACGACGTGCGTGCGATGGGCTCGTGCGGCCTCGAGTACGCGGATGGTTCCGAGCACGTTGACGTCGGCGTCGTAGTCCGGCCGCTCGACCGAGGTGCCGACGTCAGCCTGGGCCGCGGTGTGGATGCAGACGTCAGGGTCGACGGCGTCGAAGAGCCCGGCCGCGTCGGAGCGGATGTCGCCGGGGTGCAGCTCGGCGCCCACGGGCACCTTCTCGTGGCTGCCCGTCACCAGCGAGTCGAGCACGTGCACCTCGTCGCCGCGGGCGACCAGCGCCTCCGCGACATGCGAGCCGATGAAGCCCGCTCCCCCTGTCACGATCGCCCGCAAGGCTCCGTATCCTAGGCCGCCGATGTTCATCACGTTCGAGGGCCTCGACGGCTCGGGCAAGTCGACGCAGGCCGAGCTGCTCGCCGAGGCTGTCCGCGGCACCGGTCGCGACGTGGTGACCACCCGCGAGCCGGGCGGAACGCCGCTCGGCGAGCACGTGCGCGAGCTTCTCCTGAGCGGGGATGAGATTTCCCCGTGGGCTGAGGCGGCACTCTTCACTGCGGCCCGCGCGGAGCTCGTCGACCGCGTGATCGCGCCCGCCGTCGAGGGCGGAGCGGTCGTCATCTGCGACCGCTATCTCGATTCCTCCCTCGCCTACCAGGGTGTCGCGCGCGGCCTCGGCGTCGACCGCGTGCTCGAGCTGAACCTGCCGGCGATCCGCGGGCAGCTGCCCGATCACACGTTCCTGCTGGAGATCGACCCGGAAGAAGCGGCGCGCCGAGTCGGCGAGAAAGGCGACCGGATCGAGCGAGAGGACGAGCAGTTCCGGCAGCAGGTCGCCAACGCCTATCGTCTGCTGGCGGAAACGTTCCCGCAGCGGATCGAGGCGGTGGACGGAACCCGCCCACCGGAAGAAATCGCCAAGGAGATCTTTGGACTCGTTCGAGAAAGTCTCTGAGCAGCCCGAGGCCAAGCGCCTGCTTCGCGCGGCGCTCGACGACGCCCTCGCCCACGCCTACCTCTTCCACGGGCCGCCGGGGGTCGGCAAGCGCGCCCTCGCGAAGGCGTTCGCGACGAAACTGCTGGGCGACGAAGCGCGAGTTGAGCGCGGCTCGCACCCCGATCTCTACGTACTGGAACCGCTGGGCGACCAGATCCGAATCGACGCGATCCGCGAGCTGCGGCACGACCTGCACATGCGGCCTTTCGAGGCCGACCGCCGGGTCTATCTGATCTTCGGTGCGCACTCGATGAACGAGGAGGCGGCGGATGCGCTGCTGAAGGATCTCGAGGAGCCGCCTTCGTACGCCGTGATCGTGCTCGTCGCCGACGAGCTGGGCTCGCTGCCGGAGACGATTCGCTCGCGGTGTCAGCCGGTCCCGTTTCGCCGGCTGTCCGAGCGAACGGTTCGCGAGGCGATCGCGGCGCAGGCGCCAGGGCTTCCGCCCGACGAGGCGACCGCGATCGCGCGCGTCGCCGCCGGTCGGCTGGACCGTGCGGCGCTGCTCCTCGACGACGCGGCCGCCAAGCGCCGTGCCGAGCGGCTCCAGCTCGCCCGCTCGGTCTACCTCGCGCCCGAGTTCGACGCCTCAGCCGCGGCGGAGCTGATCGTCGACGGCTCGCGCGCCCGAGCCAAGGAGGCTCGGGCCGGCGCCGAGGCCGGTCTCCCGGGCCTCGAACTGACCGAGCGAGAGACCGAGCAGCGGCTGCGCCGGGCCGCGCGCGGAGCCGAGCGCGAGGAGCTGCTGGCGGCGCTCGAGGAGCTCGCCGCGTGGTATCGCGACCTGGTCGCCTTCGCCGCCGGAGCCGAAACGGCTGTCCATTGCGACCACACCGGCGAGCTCCGCGAAGACGCCTCGGTCGAGCGACTTGCGGGCGCGGAGGAAGCGGCCGAGCACGCGCGCGAGGCGTGGCGAAACCTTGCAGAGTTCAACGTCAACGCCTCGCTCGCGCTGGAGGCCCTCTTCATCCGGCTACGCCGGTCGTTCGCGGTGGCAAGGGCCGCTGCCTGAAAGACCGAAACCCGCGAGGTTGTAACTCCTTCACGACGCAGCTAGTCTCTCGCGGTCCCAGTGCCTCAATCGCGGCCACTTCTCTCGCGTCCATGGGTCATCGCGGTCGCGGGCTTGATCCTGACGGCGGCAGTCACCGCGCCGTTCTTCTTCGTCACCTCCGTCGTCGACGAAATCATCATCGCGGCGGTGCTCTCGGTGGCGGTGGCGGTTGTCGTGGGCTTGCTCGCCATGCGACACGATCGCGACCAAAAAGACCGTCTGAGCGAGCAGCATCGGGTTCGCGACGAGCTGGCTGACGCCGACCGCAAGTACAGAGACCTGACAGAGAGTCTTCCGCTCGTGACCTGGGTCTATGGGGTCGGCGACCGCGAGGACACGCGACTCGTCAGCTCCCAGATCGAGTCAACCCTTGGATATGCGGCTGATCAATGGGACGGCGAGTTGCTCAAGAGCATTCTCCATCCCGACGATCGCAACCGCGTCCTCGAGGAGATTGCGCTCGTCATGGAGAGCGGCAATCCGCTCGACACGGAATACCGGGTGCGGGCTCGGAGCGGCGAGGTCATCTGGCTGCGCGAGCATGCGAGGACAATCTCGAGGCGGGACGGACGTCCCCTCTTCGGTGAGAGCTTCCTCGTCGACATCGGCGAGCGCAAGCGCGCAGAGGACGAATGCGATCGCCTCCTCGCCGCTGAACGCGCCGCAGTCTCCGAGACTGTCGGAAAGCAACGCCGGCTCGACCTGCTCGGCGATGTCGCCAACACCGCTACCTCGCTCGACTACGAGGCGGCGATCGGGAGGGTCGCCGAGTTGATAGTCCGAGACTTCGGCGACTGGTGCCTCGTCGACCTGGCGGAAGAAGGTGCGCCGCTGAAGCGCCTCGCGGTCGCGCGCGCCGAGCCGCGGAACGGCGAGACCGACGGCGTGCCCCAGCAAGAGCCGGACGACGCTGTGCGCGCGGTCGTTGACAGCGGGCAGCCGCAGATCGTCCCTGCGCTCGGCGAGCGCTCAAACGGCCAAGAGCCGGGCCAATTTCTCGGTGGAATCGAGACAAGCTCGCTTATCTGCGTGCCGCTCCGTGCGCGCCAACGCTCGATCGGCGCGATCACCGTCGCTCGTACGGGCCCTGGCCGGAGGTACGGAGCCGACGATCTCGCCCTCGTGCAAGACATCGCCGGGCGGATCGCGCTCGCCG
>WNFX01007614.1_pt1 | contig 10145 bp, 8 predicted proteins | sample 5400111 | NCBI WGS metagenome assembly WNFX01 (sample SAMN13153363, study PRJNA577476) | soil metagenome | isolation source: 40 cm soil or saprolite under grassland replicate 1 | place: USA:California | collected 2016-06-15 | reverse complement strand
CACTGCGATCTTCGGCTCCCCGTCCATGAGAGAGATCCACCACATCCTCGACCAGAAATCTCTCGGCAGAAAGCGGTCGTCAGGAACAGTTCATAAACCCACTCTCCGATGAGCTTGCCCACCTTCACGTGCTTGTCTGGGGGGAGCGAGATGTCGAGCAACAATCACCCGAACGCAAGGCAGCCCGTCGCCTCATGGCAGCCAACCTCCCTCAAACAGATCGACCGTCTCACCGGTGTTCATCCTCCTCACGCTTGTCGTTGGAGGCAGAGCGAGCACTCCCTGGATCTGGGGATGCGTCTTCGAGCTGGTATCCCCTGCCCCGCGTGATGAAGTAAACACCCGCGAGGATGATTTGAACGACACCTGCTGCATCTCCATATTGTCCGTCCAGCCGCACCAGAGCTACTCCCGGTAGGAGAGCAAAGGACGTCAAGGAGGTGGGAATGGCCTGGAGTGCCGAGGCGAGTTCGCCACGATAGTCCCCATTGCCTCGTCCTGAGTAGGTGCCCACCCATTGGCGGGTATGCAGCTGGAGGACTGTGGTGCGTGTGCGAACTACCTCGCCCCGCTTACGTCCTCGATATCCTGCTGCGCAGACGGCATCGAGTCGGCGTTTTGCAGGAGGCAACTCAGCACCACAGGGCAACGCTCGAAGACGCTGCGGCCTGGCGTGTTGCATCTCCATCAAAGACGATGGAACGACGCCCCAGGCAGCGCGAAGATACCGCCGATGGTTTCCAAGCTCCACCCATCAGCCAGGCTATGCTTGTGGAAGAGGGTGCGAAAGGCTTCTAAGCAAGACCGATCGACATCAGCTAAGAAGCGGCTCAGGCTTGATCGATGTGGCAGGTCGGTGCGTCCAAACAGTGCCATAAATGCCGTTTCAAAAGGAGCAAGGCACGCAAAGAAGTCGGCGAGTGTCCGTTCTCCACTGATCGCATAGCCGATCAGTAAGGCGAGAAAATCAATCGGCTCATAGCGAGCGCCTCGCCCACGCACCAGACGCACTTGCTGCTCAAAAGCATCGAGCAGACCCTTGGTCTTGAGATGGCGGGCAATGATCACGACTTCTGCAAACCATGCAGGTACCGAGGGACGATGTTCCGATGACGTTTGGATCTCGATACAGGGATTGGATCTCATGATGAGAGAGACCTTCTTCTGAGAAAACTCTGTGTTTCCTTCTCATGAGAGACCTCTCTTTGCTTCTTTTTCCAGTCTTTTTCTTCAGGTTACCTCGTTGCGCATCCCGTGGGTGTCAGTGTTCCAAGAATACCGCTATTCGGCATCGCAGAACACTCATCGGCAACGGAGACGAGCGGGCACAGGCACACCCTACATTAACCGTCGTGAAAGCGTTGTAACCAAATCCGTCAAAGCGGGTGCCAGCGTGCAAACCCTGGCATGGTTTTTGCAAGTCAGTCCATCGTGTGTTTCGTCGTAAATCAGTACATAAAGATGGAAGAGTAAGAACTGCACATATACCCGTTTTCTTGAGTAGTAGAGAGAATACGTACAAGAAAGCATCATTTTTAGAAAGGAGGCAGCGTCCATGCAACTGGTTGAGCAACACGTGATTGATCGCAACGATCCACGCTATACGGCTATTGATGTAGCGGCGTTCGCCTCCAAGAACCTGTACAATGCCGCGCTCTACCTTGTGCGTCAGTCCTTCATTTGTGAGCATCGCTACCTCAACTACCACGAAGTCCAGAAGCGTATGCAGTCCCATGAAGCCTACAAAGCCTTACCGGCGAAGGTCAGTCAGCACGTTTTGATGCAACTGCACCACGATTGGGAAAGCTTTTTCAAGGCACAAGCCGCCTACAAGGAAGACCCCTCAAACTTCCTGGGGCGCCCAAAGTTGCCGAAGTACAAGCACAAAACGGAAGGCCGCAACATGCTTGTTTACACCATCCAGGCCATCAGTAAAAGAGGCTTGAAGCGTGGCCTCGTAGAGCCGTCCATGCTTCCTATCGAGGTGAAAACGAAGCAGAAGGATATCGATCAAGTGCGCATCATCCCGCGCAAAGGATTCTACGTCGTCGAAGTCATTTACGGGAAAGAACCCATCCAGGCAAACGTCAATCCTGCGTACTACGCTGGCATCGATATTGGTCTGAACAATCTGGCAGCGCTAGCCTCAAACAAACCTGGCTTTGTTCCAGTAGTCGTTAACGGGCGTCCAGTGAAGTCCACCAACCAATTCTACAACAAGCGCAAAGCAGAGTTACAGCACAAGCTTGGGCATACCGGCACCACCGCGCGTATGGAACGTATGACCAACAAGCGCAACCGGCGCATTGACCATTATATGCATAGCGCCAGTCGTTCCATCATTAACTTGCTTGTGAAAGAGGGAATAGGCATGCTGGTCATCGGCAAGAATGACGGATGGAAACAGGAAATAGAGATGGGCAAGCGCACTACCCAGAACTTTGTGCAAATCCCCCATGCTCGTTTCATCCAGATGCTCACCTACAAAGCTGAACTGGTCGGCATCACCGTCAAGATCACGGAAGAGTCCTACACCTCAAAAGCCAGTTTCCTTGATCGTGACCCATTGCCTGTCCGTACCCAGAACGATGACACCAGGCACACCTTTAGCGGCAAGCGCGTGAAACGAGGGTTATACCGAGTGTCAGACGGGCGATGCATCAATGCCGACGTCAACGGCGCGTACAACATGGTACGTAAAGTAGCACCTGATGCCTTCGGGCCGGAGGGTGTAGAGGATGGTGGGGTATCCCCCTATGTAGTCCATCCTGTGAGGATGACCCTCACGAAGCCGAGAAAAATAGCGATGCAATAAAACGCTAGAGTTTTCGGAACTATAGACGTATAGGGAAGATATTGTATTGCAAGCTAATTTATAAAAATTACCCCTTTTTGGTAAGCATCACCTTGTCGTAAAGGAATATGGATTCTACAATAATAGAGTACCCGATGGAGAACACATTACTTCAGGCTCTACAACGAATTTTAGGAGTAACTATGGCAACAACCGAAACAAATACCCGAGTTCAGCAATGGACTAACCTGGCGCAACAATTGCGTGTGGACAGCATACGTTCTTCGACTGCTGCAGGTTCAGGCCATCCCACCTCATCTATGTCGGCGGCAGACTTGATGGCAGTCTTAATGTCAAGCTACCTGCATTACGACTTTGACAATCCTGGCAACCCGAACAATGATCACCTCATCTTTTCAAAGGGCCACGCATCACCCTTACTGTACTCAATGTTCAAAGCGGCGGGCGCTATTAGCGACGAAGAATTGATGACATTGAGGAAATTTGGCAGCCGCCTCGAAGGGCACCCAACTCCCGTTCTTCCATGGGTAGACGTCGCGACCGGTTCCCTTGGGCAGGGGCTACCAATAGGTGTCGGCATTGCGCTCGCTGGCAAATACCTGGACAAGCTGCCCTATCATATCTGGGTTTTGCTTGGGGATAGCGAGATGGCGGAAGGGTCAATCTGGGAGGCTTTCGATCATGCCTCGTATTATAAGCTGGACAACCTCGTGGGCATACTCGATTGTAACCGGCTCGGTCAGCGCGGACAAACCATGTGGGGATGGAATACCGCTGTCTATGAGGCGCGCGCGAAAGCTTTTGGATGGAATGCGATTGTCATCGATGGACACAACTACGATCAAATCAACCAGGCTTACTCACAAGCCCTGCAAACGCAAGGTTCTCCAACCCTCATTATCGCTAAAACCATAAAAGGTAAGGGAGTCTCATTTCTGGAGAATAAGGAAGGGTGGCATGGTAAAGCTCTCAGTGAAGAACAGGAAGAGCAGGCGCTTAACGAACTTCACCCCGTGCGCAGCATGACCTTTCCCGTACAGAAACCTGCACAGGGTCAACTGCCCCAGGAAGCCGCTAAAAAAGCGGTGGAATTACCACGCTATGGCGAGAAAGATGCAGTTGCCACTCGTAAAGCCTATGGAGATGCATTAAAGGCGCTCGGAGCAGCCAACCCCGATGTTGTTGCGTTGGATGGTGAAGTGAGCAACTCAACCTATGCCGAAGAATTTGCCAAGGCCTTCCCTGATCGCTACTTCGAGCAGTTCATTGCCGAGCAACAATTGGTATCGGCAGCTGTAGGGATGAGTGTCCGCCATAAGATTCCTTTTGCCTCGACGTTCGCAGCATTCTTTACACGCGCCTATGATTTCATTCGTATGGCGGCTATCTCTCGCGCCAACATTCGCCTGAGTGGTTCTCACGCAGGGGTCTCGATCGGTGAGGATGGTCCATCACAGATGGCGCTCGAAGACCTGTCCATGATGCGTGCGGTCTATGGCAGTACCGTGGTCTATCCAAGCGATCCCAATCAGACGGCACAACTGGTGGCATTGATGGCTGAGCACAACGGGATCGTCTACATGCGAACCACGCGCGAAAAGACGCCGGTGCTCTATAGCCCTGATGAAGAGTTCACCATTGGCGGCAGCAAAGTTGTGCGCCAGTCGGAGAATGATCGACTGACAGTGGTGGCCGCCGGGATTACGCTCCACGAAGCACTGAAGGCCTACGATCAATTGAAGAGTCAGAGGGTCACGATCCGCGTGATCGACGCCTATTCGGTGAAGCCGATGGACGAAGAAACGTTACTGGCGGCAGCAGCTGAGGCTGGCGACAAATTTATTGTCGTTGAGGATCACTGGCCAGAAGGTGGACTTGGCGATGCCGTTCTAGAAGTTTTCACGCATCGCGATGGCCCCCTGCCCCAGATCGTCAAACTGGCTGTACAATCGATGCCTGGTTCTGGCACAGCTGATCAACTCATGGAAGAAGCGGGTATAAGCGCGCACAATATCGTTGAAGCGGTCAACGCGCTTCTACAGCGCAAATAGGAAGTTAGGAAACAACTTTTAGTCAAGGGCCTTGCGAGTACCTTTTTGAGTACGCCCGCCGGGCTCTTTTTCTTAACTTCCTGATACTCAATAAGCGTCAGAAGAGGGATAGCGCTTGAAACTCTGCCGCTACTTTTCTCGTGATAAGTGACATACAAGCCTGAAATCATAGATTGTAAAATTGGAGTTTTTTATGCGAGAAAAGAAAGCCTGTTTGATAATTAACCCAAGGGGCGGGCAAAATATTGCAAAGCTTCCGGATATCACGACTGTATTAGCAGCTGCGGGATGGGATACAGATATCGCCATAAAGGAGTATGGCGGACATACCATGGAACTGGCTAATGAAGCGGCTGAAAAAAACTATGAACTGGTAATAGGCTTTGGTGGAGATGGTACACTAAGCCAGATTGTCAACGGGGTGATGAATGCCGGGGGGCAACACAGCACTGTAGGCCTCATTCCCGGTGGAACAGCCAATGTATGGGCTAGCGAAATCGGCCTGCCCACAGATCCTATCAAGGCCGTGCTGGCTCTCGTCAATAGTGAGCCCCGCAAAGTTGATATCGGGCATGTCGAAGTGGAATCGCTTACCTTTCCTGAGACGAGGCAGAACGGGCAGGGTCAGCCTGGAGGAAACAAATCACAGAAGAAAAAGGCGAAATCGAGCTCTAAAGCGAAACGCCACTTCCTTTTGATGGCGGGCCTGGGTCTTGATGCTGCTGTTATGGGCCATGTCTCTAAACCGCTCAAATATCGCATTGGCCCGCTGGCAGTTGGCCTATCCGCCGCTAAAGAGTTGCCTACACAACACCAATTCCCGCTTGAGATACATGTAGCTGATGGCAGCCGCAAGGGTGAAGCGCTCTGGAAAGGCGAAGCTTTACAGGTGGTGGTTGGCAATACTCGGCGGTACGCTGATATCGTGGAGATGACCCCTAACGCTCATATCGACGATGGAGTTCTCGATGTTTGTGTTATTACAGCTGGAGATCCGCTTACCACCCTGCAACAGGTCGCATCTCTTTTGTTGCGACGTAAACCAGATAACCTCACAAGCGAATACTTCCATGGAGCTCACCTCACCATCACTGTTCCAGCCACGATTGATCTACAATTAGATGGTAGCGCGGTGAAACTCAAAGATTATCTGAGCAAGTCAGATAGTAAAGCGCTGGAACAGGTTGAAAATAAAGAGCAAGTGATGGTCAATTATCGCTTCGATGCTCAGCCCTCGGCATTACGCGTTGCAATTCCGTGTACCTATGATGATGCTCTGTTTGAAGATTCGGCTGGGAAAAAACAGGAGCAGCATGACTCAGCACAGGAAGAGCGGCGCCAATCAGCAGAAAACACTTCTCGAGACAAAGATCAGCTGGACCAGCCTGGTGTTGGAGAGCGGCAAGAATCTCAGCAATCTCCCGAACACCTTGACGCGCTCTTGCAAAATGGACGCAAGGTGGCCGTTGCCGGTGTGACCAGGGTACCAGATAAAAAACTGAGATATATCGTTGCGGGGAGTACGACCAAGCGAAGTACAGGTGAGGCCAAGCCCATCGCGTTGCGTATTGACGACAATACTACAATGGTGAGGCGTACAGGTGAAACCGCCCCTTTAGCAGTGATACAGAAATTGCCCGAAGGTGGAGAAGTCTTCGTTGAAGGCGAGTTGAATAAGCGGGGGGTCATACGGGCAAAGCGCATTGTGTTCTAGCCCTGTACGTAGGTCATGAACCCCGGCATTGAATGCCGGGGCTTGGAGCAAGGCTCGCGTTGTTTCAAGCCTGAGACATGAGCAGACTCAGCCCGGCAACGGGCTACGTTATCAGGGAGTGTTCAAGGACCCGACCTTCGGGTGCGCGGCCAGCCCGCTGCTCTAGAACTTCTGAGTTAAACATCTGGAACGGGTTAAAGAAGTGCTCAGAAGACAGTGACCGCCTGATAACCTTGTCGAGGCCACCTTTACCTGGGAAACCAGAGGCTCTGAAAGGAGCAACGATGTCTCACGTTTTTGTCGTTGATGCGAACAGGAACCCGCTCACCCCGGTCCATCCAGGGCGTGCGCGCCTGTTGCTCACGCAGAACAAAGCGGCAGTTTTTCGCCGCTACCCGTTTACGATCATCTTGAAAACCATGCCGGAGCACCCGGAGGTTCATCCTCTCCGTTTGAAGATCGATCCGGGGAGTCAGACGACTGGGTTGGCCCTGGTCAATGATGCAACCGGTGAAATCGTCTTCGCGGCTGAACTGAGTCATCGTGGGCAAGCTATCAAGCACGCCATGGATCAACGCCGAGCGGTACGCCGAAACCGGAGACAGCGCAAGACCCGGTATAGGAAAGCACGATTTGCCAATCGCAGGCGGCGCAAGGGCTGGCTTTCTCCCTCTCTGATCAGCAGAATGGCCAATATCGTGACCTGGGTTCAGCGTCTGAGGAGGATAGCCCCCATTTCCGTCCTCTCTCAAGAGCTTGTCAAGTTTGACTTGCAGCAGATGGATCATCCAGAGATAAGCGGTATGGAGTACCAGCAAGGGACGCTGGCTGGCTATGAGGTCCGAGAGTACCTGCTCGAGAAATGGAAGCGGGCCTGTACCTATTGTGGCGCTCACAACGTCCCGTTGCAAGTGGAGCATATTCAGGCCAAAGCCAATGGGGGAACTGATCGCATCAGCAATCTTTGTCTGGCCTGTGACTCCTGCAATAAAGCCAAAGGAACCCAGGATATTCGCGTGTTCCTGACTGAGAAACCTGACCTGCTTGGACGCATTCTGGCTCAGAGCAAAGCGCCGCTCAAGGATGCCGCCGCCGTTAACACGATCCGATGGGCCTTGTACGAACGACTGGGGACCCTGGGAATGCCAATCGAATGTGGTTCTGGCGGTCTGACGAAGTTCAATCGGACGGTGCGAGAACTGCCCAAAAAGCACTGGCTCGATGCGGCGTGCGTGGGCAAGAGCACTCCTGAACACGTTCACCTTGCGGGGGTTGTTCCTCTCCTGATCGCAGCAACAGGACATGGCAGCAGGCAGAAATGCAACGTCAACGAGATGGGCTTCCCCTGCTCAAAGCCCAAGGGAACGAAGAAGGTCAAAGGCTTCCAAACGGGGGATATCGTCAAAGCAGTTGTCACCAGCGGCAGCAAACAAGGCGTCTACGTTGGACGGGTTCTGGTCCGGGCAAGTGGATCGTTTGACATCCGAACGAAACAGGGCCGAGTACAGGGGATCAGCTATCGCTTCTGTGCTCCGGTACATCGATGCGATGGCTATAGCTACATGAAAGGAGCGGGCCATTCCTCCCCGGTCTAAAGACGCGGGGCTTCCTGGCCCGAGTTCTGTGAATCTGGTAGACGAGTCGTTAGAATGGCGTTCGGTCCTGGATGCTTTGCGGAACGTGTACGTCGATAAAGCGCGTGCAGCACTAGGCACAAAAGGAGTGGTGGCCTTTACCGATGGCGCCTGTATCAAAAATCCAGGAGGGCCTGCTGGATGGAGCGCTATTTTGCTGGCCGCCGATGACATTACTGGCTACATTGCACACGAAAATGCGACGCCCATTGAAAGCTATGGTCATATTCCCCAATCCGCGACCACCACGAATAACCGGGCCGAGATAGCAGCGGTTCTTGCTGCATTATGTATTGCTCCCCCAGATTTCCCCCTGAAAATCTATAGCGACAGTGAATATACCATTAAAGTGGCCCAGGGTACATATCAAATGAAGGCAAATCCCGACCTCTGGTCGTTGTATCGTATGTTGCTCAACCGTCGCAAAGTTCCCCCTGTGTTTGAATGGGTGCGTGGGCATGCCGGTCATGATTTGAATGAGCGAGCCGATGAACTGGCCGGACTGGGCGCCTGGAACGGCGATATGAATGCCTACCGCAAGTGGCAAGCATCCAATACACCCGAGGCGCATAATGTGGTGCCAGCTGCAGATCTCTATGCGCTCCGCCAGCAGGTACAGAAACTCAAAGCACTTTTTGATAGTCTTGATCCCAACAACTCCCGTGTCAGTCCACAGGAGCGCCAATTCATCGAAGACATGGCCAAACGTTTGCAGAAGAACAATTTTAGCCCCACACCAAAACAAAGTAACTGGGTCAAAGGCCTGGTGGCCAAATATAAAGTTTGATGCCTTGCAGTATCCATATGATAGAATAAACCGGAGTTGAGATACCACCCACCTCAATGGTTGTTCACTAGTAAAAAAAGGAAGCAAGATTTTGTATCATGACCTGGTGCAACGTTTGACCGAACAGTTACAATTAAAGCAGCCACCTATAGGGCTAGCTTTTATCGAGTACATCCCTGAAAATATTCAGCATACGACAAGAGGAGTGCCTTCAGCCTGTACATTCTGGCGTTTAGCTGAACAGGGTGTTTTCTACGCAACCCCTGAGGATCACAAAGAGTGCCCAATCAGAAGCAATGGGAAACATGAACTGGTTACAATCAGGTGGTCAATCGGCCTTTGGACGCCCAACCTGTGCGATCATTCCACGTACTATGCAAACGAACCAGATTTCGATGAGCTTTGGCTGCGTAGGTGCCCGCACTTATACTGGACTTACAACATCCGAGTTAGCCCTGACAGTACCAGGGAGCGAGTTTGCCGGGTTAGTGGAACGTTTGCAGACAACAGTTGCAGCAAATGCGGCACTGACCCCATTCCATCAAGGGCAAAAAGATCGCTTTCTATTGACATAGCTATTAATGATCAGTATAATCAGTTCATCAAGCGCCCTCTTGGTCACATACGTACTTGATGGTTAACTTATTGTGTGAAGAGTTTAGAAATAGAATAGGAGAGTTAGTTAACCGCGACAGGCAGGTCTGAGCAATTTCATCATGCATTGGTGAGATTTGCGAAATATTTGACGTATTTCTCACAAGGAGGGGATGCTAGTCTTTATAAACTGCACTTACCGATTGAGCCCCTCTGTCGATGTTTGTGGTTCATTATTTGGAAATGTTAAAGGAGGCTGACCTCATCATGAAGAGAAGTTGGTCACGTATTTTAGCCTTAACAATGGGCATTCCCTTGTTACTGGCCATTCTCGCGGCCTGTGGTTCAGGCACAACGAGTTCCGGGAGTTCTTCTACCCCGACCGGTTCGAAGACCATCAAGATTGCTACCGAACTACCGGTATCCGGTAAGGACGAGAGTAGTGGAAAGCCGGCCGAGGATGGAGCACACCTGGCTGTGAATCAGGCCAATGCCAATCACACAATCCCTGGTATTACCCTGCAAATTGTCCCTAAAGACGATGTGGGCC
>WNFX01012439.1_pt1 | contig 10146 bp, 14 predicted proteins | sample 5400111 | NCBI WGS metagenome assembly WNFX01 (sample SAMN13153363, study PRJNA577476) | soil metagenome | isolation source: 40 cm soil or saprolite under grassland replicate 1 | place: USA:California | collected 2016-06-15 | reverse complement strand
GAGCGCTGCTTCAGCAAGCTCAGGCAGTTCCGCGCTGTTGCCGCCCGCTATGACAAGCGTGAACTGACCTGCCAGGCACCCTCGATGTCGCATCGATCCGGATCTGGCTCCGTGACCCCGTTCCGTGACGCCAGGCGGCGGGGAGCACCCGCCCGGCAGTGCGGTACCGGTGTGGCGGCAGGCCTCAGGGAATCAGCACGATCCGGCCGGCGACCTCGCCGTTGCGCAGCCGTGACAGGGCCTCGTTCGCCTGAGCCAACGGCACGGGCTCGACGTCCCAGGTCAGCTCACCTCGCCGGGCAATGCCCAGGACTGCCCGCAGATCCTCAACTGAGCCCCACACCGAGGACGTGAGGTGCGCTTCGTAGGGAACCAGGCGGAAGCCGAACGGAATGCGCCCGCCGGCCTCACCCGCGACCATCACCACCCCGGCGGGCAGGACATGCTCGGCTGCCTGGCGCAGCGTCGCGTCGCTGCCGACAAAGTCGAAGACGGCCTCAGCGGCGGGCAGATCATCGCCGGGAGCGGCCACATCGCGGGCTCCCAGTGACAGCGCGCGGCGCCGCTTGGCCTCGCTGGGATCTACCGCGACAACCGTGGCCGCGGTGAGCAGGCGCAGGTACTGGATCGCGAACTGGCCCAGCCCGCCAGCGCCGATCACCAGCGCGGTCACCCCCGGCCTTAGCCACGGCAGCGCCCGGCTCACCGCGCGGTAGGACGTGACACCAGCATCGGCCAATGGAGCCGCCCGGACCGGATCCAGGCCGCCCAGCGGAAGCAGGAACCGGGGATGCGGAACGAGCAACTGCTCAGCGAAACCGCCGTCAACAGCCCAGCCCGGCTCCGCAGCCGCTGGGCACAGTTGCTGCAGGCCCCGGCGGCAATACTCACACGTGCCATCCGACCAGCAGGGATAAACCAGAACATTACCGGCCCCCTGCAGGTGGCCGGCGATCTCGTGGCCAAGAACCCGTGGCAGCGGGCCGCCAATGGCGCCGTCGATCATGTGCAGGTCCGAGTGGCACACCCCAGCCGCAAGAACTCGCAGAACCCGCTGGGCGCCCTCGGCCTGAAGATCCTGCCGCTCCTCCAGCACCAGTGGCTGACCAGGGGAATGCAGCACCGCCGCGCGCATGAGGGCTCAAACTACCCGCGCCGTTGCCAGATGGCCAGTCACTGGAAAACCGCTACGGGAGAACATGCCACCCAGCCGGCCGGTTACAGCAGCCGGGCAACTGCGCACGCCATGGACCATGCCGTGCATCCCACACCCCTGGCTGCCGATCAGCCCGGCCCGGTTGTCCCCCGGTCCGAAGATCTACGAGACACGGCTAGGTGATGCCCGCCTCGTGAAGCGTGCGCCGGATGATCGGAGCGGATGGGTGTGCGGTGATCGTCAGATGCTGCAGGACCTGTGCTGCCGCGACGACGCGACGATGACGGATCTCGAACCGTGGTTCCCATGGACCGAGCTCGACCTCCGCCCGCCACACTGACCGGACCAGGACCAGTCCCTTCTCGGGGCCCGCGACGCATGCACCACGGCTGAAACCCAGCAGCCGAGCTCGGAGGACTGTTGCGCATGCCTCTTCACGCACCTCCCGGCGAAGCGTGTCCTCCCAGGTTTCGCTTCCTTCGGGCCGGCCTGCCGGAAAGCTCCATCGCTCACCGTCCTGGCTGATCAGGACCAGCTCGCCGTCGCCGGTCACGCACACACCCTCCGCCCCGTGCGGCGTGCCATCCGGGGGCAACAGCGGCGGGTGCCATGACGCGAGCCAATCTTGACCGTTCACATGAACAGCGAGGCTCTCGCCGGGACGAGCAGCGGCGCTCTCGCGGTGCAAAGACCCACCCCCCGGGCGGATCATCCGGCCGGGTGGGTGCGCAGCCACTGCGACCAGGTGACCGTGCCGCGCCGGCCTTCGGGACAGGTCATCTCGGCGGCGGCCCGCGCGACCCGGGATGGCACCGGCACCTTCAGGATCGGGCGCGTCCGGCCGCGGACCTGCTGCCACTGCCCGACGAGATCGCCGAGGGCCAGCACCTCGGGCCCGCCGAAATCCGGGCGCTGCTCGCCGGGCCCGGCGGCGACACACTCAAGGAGGTACGCCGCGAAATCGCGCGCGTCCGCCGGCTGGGCGGTCAAAGCGGCGGGCAGGACCAACGCCGGCAACCGGGCAGCCTTGCCCAGCATCCGGTCCAGCAGCCAGTGGAACTGCGTGGCCCGCACGATCGACCACGGAACCCCCCCGGAGCGCACCAGTTCCTCCGCAGTGTGCTTGAGCCGCAGGTAAGGCCCACGGGGACGGCCGGCTCCGACGATGGACACGTAGACGAAATGGGCCACGCCGGCCCGCCCGGCCTCCTCGAGCAGCCGGCCGGTGCCGCCCACGTCGACCTCGGGCGGGCTGCGCCACAAATCGGCGGGCAGGAAGTACCCGCGCCGTGCGGCAGGGGACAGCGTCGCCGCGTGCAGCACGACCCGGGCCCCGGCCACCGCTTCCGCGATGCCCAGGCCGGTGCCGAGATCACCCTTGATCCACTGCACCTCCGGGCCGGGCCGCGCCGGTTTCAGCAGGGCCACCAGCTCACGACCCAGATGCCCGGTGCCACCCGTGACCAGAACGGTGTCCATCGCCGGCACCTCCAATCAGAAGGCTCCGGCACCGACTATCCCACCCCTCCCCGGCATTCGCCCGCACCCCGCCACAGCGCCGGCAGTCCCGGCGAGCCATCAGCGGGCTGCCGCGCAGCCCGGTGACCGCAAGCAGCCCGATCAGCGTCTCGAAGGTCGCCGCCTTCACCGGGTTGCGCAGCTTGCGGGCGGCGGTTATCAGTGCGTCAGTGTCAGCATCGGAGTAGATGTAGGGCGTGACGCGGCTGGTCCGAGCCGGCAGCAGGTCAGCGGGCGGGACCTGGGTGGCCGGGTCCACGGTTTGCAGGTAGCGGGCGAAACCGCGCACCATGCTCAGCCGCTGCGCCGCCCACACCGGGCTCGCGCCCTCCGGCGTGGCAGCCCACCTGACGGCCAGATCGACGGTGACCGTGCCCGCGCCGGCAGCCTCGGCGAAGGCGGCGAAGTCCGGCAGAAGCCGGCCCTCCTTCTCCAGCTTGAAACCCAAGTCCGCGCCGCAGGGCCAGGTAATCCCTGATGTGGCATCTGAGCTACCTCATCGCGGGCTCCCCGGCCAGGGGCGTGCTAGCGGGGACAGGGCGAGGACGTCGGCCCTGGCATGGATCGCGGTCGTGCTGGGCCGGGTGTGCCGGAGGACCTGCCCGATCTCGGCCAGTGTCCCCCCGGCCGCCAGCATGCCGGCCGCCGCCGCGTGCCGCAGCCGGTGCGCCCCGGCCGCGGCGATCCCAGCCCTGGCGCAGGCGCGGCGGACGACATACGACACGCTCGTGGATGCGAGCCGGCCACGCGGAGGGCGCGGCCGAACGAACACCGCCGGGCAGGCGGTGCCCCGCGGGCGGCCCTCTCGCAGCCACCCGGCCACCGCCTCGCCGACATCGGCGGGCAACGGCAGGCTGTCATGACGGCTGCCCTTGCCGCAGATTGTGATCTCGCCCTGCCGCCAGCTGATGTCGCCCAGCTCCAGCGCGGCGACCTCTCCCGCCCGCAAGCCCAGGCGGGCCAGCAGCAGAAGTATCGCGATGTCCCGGCGGCCGGCCACACTGCGCCGGTCGCAACTGTCCATGATCCGGGCCAGATCCGCCACGCTGACGGCCCGGGGCAGCGCCGCCAGCTGCCAGCACGCCGCCGATGGCACCGCGCCGGCCAGCGGCACCGTGATCTGCCCGTCCAGGTAGAGGAAGCGCAGCAGCGCCCGCAAGCCCGTCACCGTCGCCTTCGCCGACGCCACGCCCCGGCGGCCGCATTCTCGGCGATTGAAAAGCCGGTCCGCGCGGCCGCTATCCTCGGCGCGGACTCTCGCCGGGCCCGGAGCCGAGCGAACTCGCGGACCGCGCGTCCTGCTGGCGATCGGCTGGGCTGCTGATTGCCGGAAGAGGACGGTTCCAGGGTGTGCCGCCCGGAAACTCGATCGCATCGTTGAGCTGCCGTTTCGCCTGAACGGATGATGCGGTGATGGTTGGCTGGCCGGGTGCTACTCAAGATCGCCTACCTGCTCATGCGCTGGACTTTTGGCCTGGCTGTCCTGATGTTCCGCGGGGACCAGGCGAAGAACGCCGAGCCGCTGGTGCTCCAGCACGAGAACGCGGTCCTGCGCCGGAACGCGGGGCGGGTGCGGTACGAGCCAGCCGACCGGGCCTGGTTCACCGCACTCACGCGGTTCATCCCGCGGCGGCGCTGGACCGGGGTCTTTCCGGTGACGCCCACGACACTGCTGGCCTGGCACCGCAGGCTCGCCGCCAGGAGGTACGACACGAGCAACCGGCGCCAGCCCGGCCGCCCGGCGACGGTCCGCAGCATCGCCCAGCTCGCCGTCCGGCTGGCGAAAGAGAACCCGCTCTGGGGATACCGGCGGATTCATGGCGAGCTGACCAGGCTGGGCCTGACGGTCGCGCCGCCGACTGTCTATGAGATCCTGCGCTCTTCGGGTATCGATCCCGCACCGCGCCGGGATGGCCCGACGTGGCGGCAGTTCCTGCACGCGCAGGCCGCCGGGATCCTGGCCGTCGAACTTCTTCACGTCGATACCGTGCTGCTAAACAGGCCATTGTGGTCCGGGTCAGCTTGCCATCGGATCGCCGAGCACCAGCTCACCGCTGATGGCGGGCATGTACGTAAGCGGCGACTCGCCCTCCGACATCAACCCCCATCTGGTCTCGTGTCGCGTATGTCAGCCCGACCTGGCGGGGCACGACGGCTGGCGGGCCATCACCACGCACTGGGCCTGGCTTGTGCCCTCGCAGGTCCTGGTCCATGGCTCTGCGCTCTCCTGCCGGCATCCCGCCTGAACCAGCCGGTTCAGCCGTGCGCGTAGCTCGCCCTTCCGACACCGGCGGCGTCATCAGGACTGCGCAGCAGGTAACGGGTCCCGTTGAGCTCATCGCCGTCATCGGTACCATCCCGCAAGGTACATAAATGGTCCACCGCAGGTACATCGCAGATCAGTCCGTGCCCGGCGTGATCATCCAAGGCGACCCCGATATCAGCAGGGTTCTCGCGGCTACCCCGCGGATCCCGTGGGCGACGCGGGCCAAACCGTCGGGCCACCAGTGATCTTCCGGGGCCTGGCGGGCTCTTCACCGAGGACGGCGGGCCATCGGAAACCCAGGAGCAAGCGGTTCGGTAAACCGCTGGCTCCGGCCGGATTCCGTCCGCCATATGTCCGTAACCACTGCTATGCAGGGGCGCACGGCGGCACATCATGACACACAGCGGGACAAGAGGAAGAAGGCCCGCGAGCCCGGGTATGCCCAGGCCACGGGCCGTTTTGGCTGGTGGTGGCAGGTGTTGGGTTCGAACCAACGTAGGCTAAGCCGACGGTTTTACATCCCTGACGGTGCCAGCTCGCTGGTTCTCTGATCGATGACCTGCGTGTATGCGGCTCTGTCGGTGGGGCGGCGCATGGCTATCCCGCGCATATCCCATGCCAGCTGGCTACTCGGGCGTGGAGGCCTGTGCCAGGTCGCTGATATTTCCGGTTCGTGTGTCGGCTGCGCTGGCCTGCTGTGGCACGTTGTGAATACCGGCGGGCTGGGGTTCGTCGTCGCGGACTTTCACTGGCGGGGGTGTCCAGGGTTTGATGTGCTGCGCAACGTCGGCATAGAAGTTTTCGACGGTCTCCAGGATCGATGTCACGAAGGAGCCGCGGGCCTTCCCGCGCTTGGTTCCGGCGTTGGCCGACAGCGAGATGGTGAAGGCGCGCAGCTCCCGGGCGGGGTCGTCGATGGCGAGCTTGGGTGTCTCGCGCAGTTCCGCGAGTGTCCGGACGGCGCCTTTGCCGCGCTGGCGGACAGCTGTGGCCTCGATGCAGACCTGGCCTTTGCTGTCGCGCAGCTGGCGCAGCAGCCAGTTCAGCCGCGTGGTGGCTCGTCCTGTGTTCGGCGCGTCGACGGTCATCGAGCAGCGGATCCGGCTGGCTCGCAGGTCGGCGGTGACCTCGATCGGAGCTGCGGCGTTCGGGACGTGCAGCCCGCCAGAGAGAATGCCCGTCTCGGCGAGCGTGGCGGCCGCCGCGTGCAGCCGCCGGTCAGGGTCCTTCATGTCCCCGCGGGATAGCGCTGGCCGGACGTCCACGCCGAGTTCGCGGGACAAGCGCATGGCGGCGAAGGACATCAGCTGCTCATACCGGCGGACGACATCGATCCCGCCCTTGTCCGCGGCCTGGAGTGTGCCGGACCGGGCGGCCTCGCGGACGGCCACCCAGGAAGCGCCCATGTCCTCGAATTCGGCTGCGCCCGACCGGGGATGCTCCAGGTAGCGGATGAACTCGGCGAGGATCCACGCCTGGTCCGGGTCGCTGACTGCCTTGTTCCCCTGCTCGACCAGGGCCTCGGTGCGGATCTGGCTCCATGACAGGTGATGCAGGCTCACCTTCCGCAGCTTGCGCTTGTCCACGGTCAGCGGATGCTCGCCCGGCGCCCCGGCCAGCTGATTGGAGATCGTCAGGACCGCGTTGAAACCCTGCTCGCGGGCCACGTCGAGATAAGCCTCGACCTGCGCGGCCTTTAGCTCGTTCGCGCCCGTCTTTACCTCGATCAGCACAGTCCACAGTGTGGCTCCGCGCTTAACCTGGACGACCCCATCGGGCCGCACCTTCTTCTCGCCGCTGGTGAAAGGCACCTCGATGTATGCCATCGGGGTGCCAGCGGGGGCGCCGAGCGGGGCTGTTATCGCCCGACCGAACTCTCGCACCGAGTTGATGACCGCCAGCAGTGCCGAGACGCCTCGCCGCTCCTGCTCGTCCGGGCCGGTGATACCCGATACAGGAATCAGCCGTGCCCGCTCCCATGCCTGCTTATCGGTCACAACCTCAGCCTCCGCGGCCTATCAGAGAGTACATACGAGAGGACCAATCGTAACCATCCGTCAGCGCGTCTGCTGGAGAAATCCTGTCCGCCGACCGCAGCTGGGCAAACCACCTGATCCACAGCAAGTCCCGGCTGCAGCCCGGGAACATTAGCGACCGCCGCGCCGTTGGAGCTGGTAGAGGGTAGCCCGCCAGCAAGTGGCGGGTTTCTTGGGTTAAGGGCTCCTAACCCGGGGGCCGGTTCCCAAGGGCGGCAGACATGCCATATCTGACCCTCGGCCGCCGCTGCGTCCGGCAAGAGCGGTCTCCTATAGTCCCCCGGCTGGTGGCGGCTGGAGCTGGACCAGGCAGAACCGAAGCAGCGCTCTTCTCCATGGGATGGCCACCATGGTCGTGATGATCTTTCTGGTTGGCCTCCTCGGCGGCGTGCTGGCCGGCGGTGCGCTGTGCGTCCGCTATCTCCGGCAGGAGATAGCTGCTGATATCGGCCCCGCGCTCCGCCGGGTGCAGATGCAGCTCGACACCCTGGATGCGGAGATCAACCTCGTTCTGACAACGCGGCTCACCGATCTGAGCAGAGGCTACCCCCAGATCCCGGCACCGCCTGGCGCCGAATGACACAAGCCTCTTTGGGCCGTTCGCGAGGTCTCGGCCCGCGTTGTCCGCCACGGCTAGTGCTGTTGGTCCGTTCGGCTCCTAGCGCGGCCCGCAACTACGCGGCACGACTGGCGGTTTTCAAGATCGCTAGTGGAATCTGGCAGCCCGAGGCTGTGATCTGCGTCGTTGGCTGCCTGGCAGGCAGCTCGTGTCAAGATCATCCCGTGCATATCCCGCGTGGCGGCCAGATCTTGTTTGACCCATCGTTTACAAGTTGGCGGTCTCGCCTAGCATGTTCGGCTGGCGCCTCGGTGATGTTGGGCCGAGACAGTCTGTCGCTGTCCGCCAGAGTCTGGGCTCTTGGCTGCACCGTTGGCTGCACGATCCGCGACGTACCTACGTGTTGAAGGGCAGGCTCGCCACCTCCCGAAGCCGTCCGAGTTCGCCCAGCTTCTGGGGCTAACTAAGGGGATGGCATGGCCAGGGAGCGTCTGTGCTCATCTCACGTCGTGCGTTGGCGTTGCTGCGGCTTAGTCTGTCCGTCTGTCAGGAGCTGCCATGGAAGCAGTCTCACCCCCGTTCCTGCAGAGATCTTGCAAAATCTAGCCTCTGAGGTACAGTAGACCTCGAGTTTTACTCGAGGAGTTCTCATGCTGCTCAGCTTCCGCCTAGCTAACTTCAAGTCTTTCAGAGACGAGCAGGCGTTCTCTTTCGTTCGAGGCTCCTACACAACCCCCGTAGACGAGACCTCCGAGGAAGGTGGCAAGCGTCCCTGGGACCAGAGAGTTGGGACGATAGCTGGCCTATACGGATCGAACGCTTCCGGTAAGTCAAATGTCCTAAAAGCGCTTGCCTTCATGCGAAATGCCGTACGAGATTCTTTTCAGAATTGGTCGCCGGGTTCAGCAATACCAACCGAACCTTTTAAGCTAGATCCAATGTACAAAGACGAACCTTCACTGTTCGAGGTGATTTTTGTTCTCGGTAAGACTCGATATCAGTATGGCTTTCGCCTGACTTCTAAGGAAGTTGTAGGCGAATGGCTGTACGCTTACCCGTCAGGTCGTCGTCAGATCTGGTTTGAACGTGATATTAGTGCGGATGAAACGTACTACTTCGGCAAGAGTTTTACTGGCCGGAATCGGGTGATTGCCGATTTGACCCGTCCCAATGCACTCTTTCTGTCAGCGGCTGTTGCCAATAATCATAAGCGTGTCAGCATGGTGGATCATTGGTTTAGTGTTCACCTAACAAGCGTGTCGCCGGACGATCGGCCAGCTCGAACGCAATACACGGCAAACATGTCCGATAAGACTGAAAGGTGGAAGCAGGTTACAGAGTTGATACAATTCGCAGATCTCGGCATCTGCACCGCAAGGGTCCGTAAGGAGGAGATAACAGAAACCGAGAGAGAAAGGCTACGTAGACTCTTGAGCGCGGCTGCACTTCCTGGTAGCAATGATGAGCGGCAAATCCAGCAGTACTTGGACCGCTCGTCCAGGGTGATAGAGTTCGGGCACAGCATAGGCGACTCAAAAGAAGAACCTGTTTACTTGCCTCTTAACGCTGAATCGCTTGGGACCCAAGTTTGGTTCTCGCTCGTCGGACCTGTAATAAAGGCAATCAATAATGGCGATACGCTCGTGGTGGACGAACTCGATGCTAGTCTACATCCGCATTTGACGTCTGAAATTCTCAAGATTTTCCGAGAGCCTTCGCAAAATTCTAAACAAGCGCAGTTGATATTCACGAGCCATGATACTACCCTTCTAGGTAGTATGCTCGGCGACAAAGAACTCCGCCGTGACCAGGTGTGGTTTACCGAAAAGAAGCGTGACGGAGCTTCGATACTCTATCCACTTACAGACTTTGCGCCACGAAAGTCAGAGAACCTAGAGCGTGGCTATCTGCAAGGTAGATATGGTGCGGTCCCATATCTAGATGAAGAAGTGCTCAGCGATGCTCTGAGCCAGACAGACTCCTCAGAGCTGCATGACGGTGTACATGACGGTGTACATGACGATAATCTGGGATCTGTTGTGGATGATCCATCGTGAGAAAAGGAATGGCCCGGTCCGGCGCTGTCAGAAGACCTTACCGCCCTAAGGAACGCAAAAAGAGATTCCTTCTTTACTGCGAAGGGCGAGAGACGGAGCCTTCCTACTTTCGTGGTCTGATGCATTTCTTGAGAAGCCAGCTGATAGATATTGAGATTGGTGAAGAGCAGAAAGATCCCAAAGGGCTAGTCGAACTCGCTAAGGCCCAGCGCGATCACGCGCGAAGAGCTGCAAAGCGGGAAAAGGATGACAGCCTTCTGTACGACGAGGTCTGGTGTGTCTTTGATGTCGATCGCCACACCCGTTTGCCCGACGCGATTCAGCAAGCCTCCGCCGTCTCGATAGATTTGGCGATTTCTAACCCGTGCTTCGAGTTGTGGCTACTAATTCATTTCAGGGATCAATGGGCGTATATAGAGGGTTATTCACGCTTCTCTCCAAAAGTGCAGGCCAATAACGGCTGAGATAGTTGTAGTGAATGTGTCTATCGGGCGGCGGTAATCGGTGTGCATGATCCGCCAGGTTTTGAAGTTCGCTATGACTCTCTCGATCAT
>WNFX01035830.1_pt1 | contig 10147 bp, 8 predicted proteins | sample 5400111 | NCBI WGS metagenome assembly WNFX01 (sample SAMN13153363, study PRJNA577476) | soil metagenome | isolation source: 40 cm soil or saprolite under grassland replicate 1 | place: USA:California | collected 2016-06-15 | reverse complement strand
AACTAATCAAGAAAAATTTTATTGGCCCTGGAACTGATGTGCCGGCTCCTGATTATGGAACCGGTGAGAGAGAAATGGCATGGATACTGGATACCTATGCAAGTTTGCGGCCCGGTGAGATCCACGCTGCCGGCTGTGTTACTGGTAAGCCGGTAACACAAGGTGGCGTTCGTGGGCGTCGTGCAGCCACCGGCCTCGGGGTTTTTTTTGTTTTGCGTGAGGTCTGTAGCATACCTGACGTCATGAAAAAGTTAAAGCTGAATGTTGGTGTAGAAGGTAAACGTGTTGTAGTGCAAGGTTTAGGAAATGTGGGTTACCACACGGCAAAATTCTTCCAGGATGCCGGGGCAAAGATCATTGGTCTGGCTGAATACGAAGGTGCTATTTACAACGAGGATGGATTGGATGTAGACGATGTTTTTCAAAACCGGCGGAAAACAGGAACGATATTGAATTTTCCCAACGCAAAAAATTTTGCGAAAAACATGGATGCCCTGGAAATGGATTGTGATATTTTAATTCCCGCTGCACTGGAAAATGTGATTGACGAAGAAAATGCTCCTAAAGTAAAAGCAAAATTAATTGGTGAAGCTGCGAATGGTCCGCTGACGCCGGAAGCAGATGAAGTGTTTGCTCAAAGAGGAACTCTTGTAGTGCCTGATATGTACCTGAATGCTGGTGGCGTGACAGTATCTTATTTTGAATGGTTAAAAAATCTGAGCCACGTGAGGTATGGCCGTATGGAAAAACGTTTTACTGAAAATATGAATGCTCATATCATCGGGCAGATTGAAGGGCTGAGCGGAAAAAAAATTGATACTGAGGAAAAAGAATTCATTATGCATGGTGCTGATGAAGTAGATTTAGTGTACAGCGGTCTTGAGGAAACAATGATAACAGCGACACGTGAAATAATGGAAGTATGGAAGAGTAATCCTCAAATTCCTGATATGCGTACGGCTGCGTTTGTTGTTGCGATTAACAAAGTTGGAACAAGCTACGCTGAACTGGGAATATTCCCGTAGCCGATTTTGTCTGAGTGAAGTGCTCTCTCATTTCCATAAGGGCATCTTAACGATGATTTTTAAATCTATTCCTACTTTTTCCCATCCATAAGTATAGTTGCCATTTGTAATAATGAGAAAGGAAACAGGAACGCTGATATTGTAACGAAGCACCTGCAATAAAGCAGGGTCTTCTAATTTTACATGCTTTCCTTTACACTCAATAAGCATCCATGGCTTATGATTTGTATCGTATACCAGGGCATCAAATCTTTTTTTTAATTCACCTAACATAATTTCTTTTTCAATGGCAATAAAAGCCGCAGGATAACGAAGCGTTTGAATGAGATATTGAATAAAATTTTGTCTCACCCATTCTTCTTCACTTAAAACAATCCATTGCCTGCGAATAGAGTCAAAAATAAATTCAACGCCATTTTCCTTTTTCATTCTGAAAACCGGCTCCGGGTAGCTAATCTCGATCATTGTCCAAAAATAAATTTTTAAATTAGCAGAATTTAACCAAAGCAAGAATGAAGACAAAAGAAGAAATAGTACATAATTGGCTGCCCCGCTACACCGGTCAAAAGCTCGAGAATTTTGGAAAATATTTGCTGCTTACTAATTTCAGTTACTATGTTCACTTGTTTGCTGAATGGAACAATGCTGAAATCATCGGAATGGACAAACCCATGCAATGTGCCACTGCCGACAATATTACTATTATTAATTTTGGAATGGGCAGTCCAACTGCTGCAACCATAATGGATCTGCTGGTAGCCATCGAGCCACAAGCAGTTTTATTTTTGGGTAAATGCGGCGGTCTTAAAAAAAGAAACAAGCTCGGTGATCTCATTCTGCCTATCGCGGCTATTCGCGGCGAAGGAACCTCAGATGATTATTTTCCAAAAGAAGTTCCGGCCTTGCCGGCTTTTGCTCTGCAAAAAGCAGTATCAACCACTATTCGTGATTATGGAGTTGATTACTGGACAGGCACTGTATATACTACCAACCGCCGCGTGTGGGAGCATGATGAAAAATTTAAAGAGTACTTGCAGGAAATAAGAGCCTATGCTATTGACATGGAGACCGCCACCATTTTTACGGTTGGTTTCTATAATAAAATTCCCACCGGCGCGCTGTTGCTTGTAAGCGATCAACCCATGATACCTGAGGGAGTAAAAACCGAAGAGAGCGATAGAAAAGTTACTGCAGATTATGTAGAACGGCACCTAAAAATAGGTATTGATTCCCTGAAGCAGCTGATCAACGGCGGGCTTACGGTAAGACATTTGCGCTTCTAAACCCGCATGATGTTTGCTTTAATCAAATAAAGGCTGACATGAAATTTTTTCTGATAATAACATCGTTGATTTTGTTCACTTCCACAAAGGAAAGCTGCAAAAAGAAAAAAAAGAATATTGATATAGCCGCGGTAGGTTGCTATAAGGGAAAGTTGGAAGTGAAAGGTGGATGCATGAATTATACAATCAGCATAACCAGTGGAAGTTTTGATACATCACTTGTAGTAGCAAAGTGGACAGATGAAAATACAGGCAAGACCTATAAAAATGTATTTGCGCTTGGCAGCCGATGCACATTTCCGGAAACAATCAATGCGGGGGACGAATTTTATTTCGAGACTGATAATACCTCTGTTCAGAATTGTGCTGTTTGCATGATGTATTATCCCGTTCCACCAAAAAAAATATCGATAAAGGTTATACAAGATCCTTGTCCGCAGTAATTCGATTCTTCAATGAAGCCCCTTTTGTGCATAGAAAATTTATCAGTCGATTTTATTTCTGAGAATACCCGCTTGAATGACACAGTCGGTCAGGAAACAATTCATGCGGTAAAAAATCTTTCTTTCACTGTTAATCGCGGGGAAACTGTTGCGATTGTTGGAGAATCAGGCTCAGGAAAAACTGTCACATCGCTTTCGATTTTACAACTTCTTCCTTCGCCCCCCGCTAAGTACAGTTCAGGTAAAATTTTATTTTCTGAAAATGATGAGGCCGTTGAGAATTTACTAGAAAAAGATCACCAGCATCTTAAAAACATTCGCGGAAATAAGATTGCTATGATCTTTCAGGAACCAATGAGCTCATTAAACCCAGTGTTTAGCTGTGGGCACCAGGTAATGGAAGCTATTATTAATCACAAGAGGATTTCAACTCAGCAGGCAAGGCAGCAAACCATTGAGTGGCTTTCAAAAGTTAAGCTTCCCAACCCTGAAAAAATTTTTCATCGATATCCTCACCAGTTAAGCGGTGGTCAAAAACAAAGAGTGATGATCGCTATGGCGATGTGCTGTCATCCTTCATTGTTGATCTGTGATGAGCCTACAACTGCCCTCGACGTGACGGTACAAAAAACAATTTTGCAGCTTCTAAGAGAATTGCAGAAGGAGCAAAATATTGGGATCATATTTATCACTCACGATCTTGGAGTAGTAGCTGAAATAGCCGATAAGGCTGTAGTGATGTACCAGGGAAGAATTGTTGAACAAAATTCGATAAAAGAAATTTTTAACAACCCTCAACACCCTTATACAAAAGCCTTGCTGGCTTGTCGCCCGGTTAACCATGAAAGAGGCAAACGGCTGCCGGTCGTAAGCGATTTTCTGAAAGAGGACCTGTTCAAAATCTTTCTGTTTGGTTTCCATCTAGAAAAAATTTGTTTGGGAAAACTCGTGAATATATAAAAGCAGTAGATGACGTCAGCTTTGAAGTTTTTAACGGAGAAACTTTAGGATTGGTAGGAGAATCCGGCTGTGGAAAAACAACCCTGGGGAGAGCCTTATTAAGACTGATTGAAGCAACTTCAGGTAAAATAATTTACAACGGCAACGATCTCACCTCAAAAAAAAGAGATGAACTGAAATCACTACGAAAAGAAATTCAGATTGTGTTCCAGGACCCTTATTCTTCTTTGAATCCGAGAATCACGATAGGTTCGGCAATTGCAGAGCCCATAAAAGTGCATCATATTTTTCACCAGGCAAAAAACAGAAAAGAGAAGGCAATGGAATTATTGGAAAAAGTGGATTTAAAAGCTGATCACTTTAACCGTTACCCCCATGAATTTTCCGGTGGCCAACGACAGAGAATTGTTATCGCCAGAGCGCTGGCATTGAATCCCTCATTTATTGTGTGCGATGAGTCCGTGTCAGCCCTGGATGTGAGTGTTCAGGCTCAGGTCTTGAATTTGCTCAATGATCTGAAAAAAGAGTTTGGCCTCACCATGATTTTCATTTCCCATGATCTTTCAGTAGTGCGTTATATCAGCGACAGAATTATGGTAATGAACAACGGAAGAATTGAAGAAAGCGGAAACGCCGATGACATTTATTTCAATCCAAAAAAAGAATACACAAAGAAACTAATTGGGTCCATTCCGGGCTAAGAGGTCAAACTCGCTATTAGCCTAATCTCTCAATCTCATTGAAATTTCATCAAAATCGGACTTGGATTCATTATAAAATTCCTTGGCGCTTTGCCGACGGGAATAAAGCATTTTCTTAAGCTCCTTGCTCAATTGCTGAGCGATTGGCTCATCGTCCTTTAATTTTGAATTTGTAAAAGAGGTAAAATCATAACGATTCCTGTAACTCCAATTGATGTTTGAGGGAACAATGTCATTCAATAAAACCGATTCATCCTTAATCTCAAATTTCTTTGGATCGTTTGATATAAGGCCTGAAGTAGCCAGCTTCCATGAGATATCATTTTTCTTCTCCTTGTACTTGAAAAAGTAAATATCGCCTTTCTTGTTTCTGAATTCTGTAGGCAACTTATCAAGGTAAACGACTGAATCGGGTTTGCCATAAGATTTTGAATCAATTAATTTACTTTTCGCAAGGTCAAGATGATTATTATATTTCGAAGGGAAGTACTTCAACTTATCAGCCTCATCCAGGTCGCTGTAAAGTGTATAGCGATAATCATCCATTGCTGCAAAATAATTAAGCAAACTATCAGGCACCATTTTATCATTCTTTATCATCAAAAGCATCGTGTTATATCTTAGCTTATTATCATTTGACTGCAGCAATTGCTGGAAAAATACCGGAACATTTGAATTCTTTTTCCAGAATGGCAATAATAACTTAGCATATAGGCTCAATTTTTCATTTCCATAATCATTATCATCATCATCGTCATCGGAATCTGATTCCAGGTTTTTTGCAGCAGCTTTTTCAATCAATTTTTTCTTTTCTTTAATAGCCTGCTTTTTTGACTCCTGCTTTGCTTCAATAAAAAACTTGCTATAGTATATTTCATAATCTTCCGTTTTCACAAGGTTGCTATCAATCATCTTTGCCAGTAGTCGCATCGTTCTCCATTTATAATCATCTATGTTCAGCAAGGGCAGAATATCAGGCAAAATAGTGCGGGTAAGTTCCAATGAATCTGACAATTCATCCCAAAAATCGCCGTTATCATAATTTCCATTGGTCCAAAGTCTCGGGTTTATATTAAGGCGAAAGCGATTTAAATTAAACTCATTATTAGAAGTACCGGTGCCGGCTTCTATCACCGGGGGTTCTACAGTAATAATATCTTTGAAAACAGTAAATGCATATCGTGTTTGTTGCTGTAATAAACTCTCAAGCGCTGCATATTGTATTTCTATGGTGTCCCCTGCAGCATAATACAACTCCTTCAGATAGTCAGAACACTGTTTGCTGCTGATATCACCAAGTTTATTGACCAGTGATTTTTTTGTTTCAAGATATTTTTTATCGGACCAGTTTATAAGCCCGATTGCTTTTTTCAGATTCGGAAAATCAGCTGAATCCAGTTTCACCTGGTCAATTGCTTTTATCGCCCGTTTGTGTAACAATGTATCCGTGCTGAAAAAATCGCTAAAAAATGCATTGGATTTTTTCACAAAAGGATTAAAGCCCGTGAGGGTATCGGCTGGAGTAAAAGTTTCAAAGAAGTTTTTTACAAAAGAGCTAAAAGCCGTTAACGTATCTCCTTCTGTGGCCAGGAAAAACCCAATTCCGTTTTTGTAAAAAGATTTCGTCCAAACCAAGCGACTGCTATTTGTATCTGATAATTGAAATTCTGTAATCCTCCATTCACCCGATTTATATTTTTTCCTATTGCGAAACTATCATCATTGTAATAATAGCGACCGGTTTTATAAAATGATACATAGATCTTTTCCCCGGTTGTATCATCTTCAATCACATTGTTTTTAAAATTCCCCCGGTTGCTCAAATTATTTCCTTCGTCTCCGTCGTCGTCGTCATCATCTGCACTATAAACAGAACTACTACTTCCCCCGGGTATTGATAATTTTATTTTTTTGTCTTCCGGGTAAAAAGTGGTTTTAACCTCATAATACATGGAAGTATCTTTTTTGGCAAACGGCTCTTTGTATATAAATGGTTTTATTTCAAATGAATTTAAAAAGGTTTGCATAGCCAGGCTTTCTTTTCGACCATGTGCAACAAGCACATAATAATGGGGTCCCTGGATGATGAATCTCGTTATCGATACAGAACCGTCTTTATGCTGATATTTAGAATCCAGCGCCGGATAGCTTTTCCATGTAATCAGTTTACGACTTAGCTGCTTATTAATAAATTCGGAATTAGAGAAACTTTCGTCCAGCAGACTAAGATCAAAACTATCTTCTTCCGCAAATCCATAATTATGAAAATCTACCCGAATAATTGTATAATTCGTGCCCGTAGCCTTATCTTCCGCTTCGTATTGCCAGCCTGTCTGTCCCGCAGGCAGGTTATCATTCTTTGATACAAATGGCTCATGAGGCAGGTCAACACTAAATCCCCCGGAAGAAGGCTGATATTTTTTCCATGCCGCCGTGACAGGATCGGCTTTGTATTCTTTTAATTGTATGCTACTAAAAAACTTTTTTGATTCATCGCCATCCTTTACATAGTCTCCATTGCCACTCATTTTAAAAATGATCACTTCATAAGGGGTAATGAAAATATTATAGCGCTGGACATCGCCGCGACGGGTCCTATTTAGAATATCTAATCCATTATATCCATTGCGCCGGATTTCCTGCCTGCTTAAAATCTTGCCCGGTATATTCTCATATAATAAGCTGTCAATTTTTTTCTTTACTATATCTGCACTGTGGCCCCAAAATCCACTATTGGTTTTTACTCTTGTAACCATATAATAGCTACCATTGGCCATGTCGGCATATTGCATTTGATCAAGCAGCCCCTCTTCATTAAAGCGATAAAATTTCCCCGGAATTTCTACCTTAAAAAATCCATCTTCAGAAGTGTGGGCCGTAAAATTTACAGGCACACGAAGTCTTTCCACCATGTCTTTTTCTTTGCTATCCCTCTCTCCCATTATGATGGGGCGAAGGGTATAGCCTTTTCTCCGCAAAATTTCTATTACACCGCGGCTGCCCGGAAGATGAGCTGCGCCGACTCCAACAAACAATGAAGATTTAGTTTTAAGAATAGAATCAATCGAATTTGCCTGGAGATAATTGCGGCTGTATAAAAATTTCTCATCAAAAGCGTCTGAAAAACTATTCAGCCTGTTGATAGAATCAAGCAGGTCAAGGTTGCCGGTGCGGTATGCTTCCTGCAATTTGTCAGCGGAATAAGTATCGTCCCTGTCGTAGCTTCGCTCCTTGTGATTCTTATCTTTTGCCGCATCCCGGTACGCTTCCATCATCAGCTTCATGCTTTCATCATATCGCTCTACACCAGCTACCCGCTTTCCCATTTTTTTACCAACCTGGTAAATGTACATGTCGAGATAAGTATTCTCTTCAAAATCACTCGAGTAGTCGGAATAGTTGCGGTATAAAAGATTATTGATTGTAGAAGGGCGACTGTATAATGCTGCCTCAATTTGTTTTTCATATCTCTTAAACTGAAGAGTGTGGATGTTTAAATAGTCGTCAGGCATCTGCCTGAAATTATTCCAGGGATAACGGAGACGACTGTCAGAATTTCCATCGACATCGTATTTTACAAGGTCCTCCTGCCAGGATTCGGGGTTTGTTTCCAGCGCTACTACATCTACGTTTTTTATGCCGAGATAAAAAGAATCAGGAAGATGAAAGACCATTTTGCTGCTGACATGCATAGTACCAAAAAGATATGATGGTCTTGAAAGTCCATTACCTCTAATTTCCCAAAACAAGCTGGGGTATTTTTTCGGGTTCAGTTTTGTTTGTGCATCACAGAGCAGAATGGAACTAAAAGCAACGAGGGACAGTAAAATCTTTTTTTTCATAGCTGTATCACAATTCGATAGTCAATTCGCAAATGTATGATGCTAAAACGAAGGGAATGCACAAGAAAGTGTATTTAATTCAGGATTTACATGAGTTTTTTTGAGTTTATGTTCCGTGCTAAAAAGCGTTGATTTGGCTTCCGTTGCGTCGCACTCCTGCGCGTTCGGTAATTCTACACTGCAATTTTTTGGGAGCGTTTCCGTTGTTCTTTTTAGTACCCAGAAACTTGCAAAAGGAGATTTCTAATAACGAAAAGTCTAATGTAGATATTATTCATTAGTTCGGCCGTTTCGTGTAATAATAAAGACAAGCAACAAACTGCCAAAAAACAAGACTCAAAAAGAGAGATATCACTGAAGCATACAATTCCGGAATCTATCTTTTTATATCATCTTAGAATTCTAGATTCCGCAGTCAGGATGCCTGCAAAAGATACAATGTATCACTGTTGCTATAATTCAATCGATTTTATGGAAAGGGCCACTGGTATTGGGGCTGATGTTGAAGGTGACTACGCCGGAGCAACAGGTTTTAAAAAACAAGATTTACAAAAATGGCATGAATGGTATGATAAGGAGTATGGGCAGAAGAATAAATAACACCGGCTGCACTGATTTCGGTCAACAAATCTGCCAGCCATCAACATGGACGGAGTGTTTTATTTGAGAATATGATTTTGCCAAAAGATTGTGCATAACAAAATGCTTTTTCCGCTTGAAATCCCATAATTTTGCACCCTTTAAAACCCCGCTTTGCGGGGCCCTTAATGACCTAACCCGGTGCCGTAAGACCGGATTGGATCAACTCCTTCCAATTTACCTCACTGGTAGTGTCATAGGGTTTAGAAAAAAGCATAGTAGAATTGATTCAGTTGATCCCCGCGATGGCGGGACGCAAGCGACGTTAATCGGGGCGAAGCGGCACAACAAAAAGAAAAATTAATACATGAAGCTCTCACAGTTTAAGTTCGACCTTCCATTAAATCTTATTGCACAACACCCCACGAAAAAAAGAGAAGATGCCCGTATGATGGTGGTGCATCGCCACACGGGCCAGATCGAGAACAAACACTTCCGCGACATTCTTGATTATTTTGATGACAAGGATGTATTTGTGGTGAATAACACAAAAGTTTTCCCTGCCCGCATGTACGGACGTAAGGAAAAAACGGGAGCAAAGATCGAAGTGTTTCTCTTGCGTGAATTGAATAAGCCGAACCGCCTATGGGACGTAATCGTTGATCCTGCGAGAAAAATTCGTGTGGGCAATAAATTATATTTTGGCGAGGGTGAAGAACTGGTGGCTGAAGTAATTGATAATACTACCAGCCGCGGCCGCACTATTCGTTTTTTATGGGAGAACAGCGAAGAAGAATTTCGTGGCATGCTTGAAAAGCTGGGGGAAACGCCATTGCCAAAATACATTAAGCGTAAGCCGGATGAAGAAGATAAGGAACGCTATCAAACTGTATATGCAAAGCATGAAGGAGCAGTCGCGGCGCCAACGGCTGGTCTTCATTTCAGCCGCGAATTGATCAAACGGTTGGAGATAAAAGGAATTCGTTTTGCCGAAGTGACTTTACATACAGGTCTTGGGACATTCAGACCGATTGAAGTGGAAGACCTGAGCAAGCATAAAATGGACGCAGAATATTACCGCATTGATGACGTCGCCTGCAAAATTGTAAACCGGGCAAAAGAATATGGACATCGGATTTGCTCTGTAGGCACCACAACCATGCGGGCAATTGAGTCATCATTTACTGCGCAAAAACTTCTAAAACCCTCAGAGGGCTGGACCAATATTTTTATTCACCCCCCTTATGATTTTAATATTGCTGATGCATTGATCACAAATTTTCATTTACCAAAAACAAGCCTCCTCATTATGAC